>ERZ779737.539-NODE-539-length-34867-cov-20.925256_pt1 | contig 34867 bp, 32 predicted proteins | sample MGYA00511889_ERZ779737 | MGnify/ENA primary metagenome ERZ779737 (study PRJEB29588, sample SAMEA2163575) | human gut metagenome | biome: human gut; feature: human-associated habitat; material: faeces | place: Denmark | collected 2008/2010 ... | reverse complement strand
AGCGGAGCGCCGTGGCCTGGAGAAAGGTATGGCTAAAGGTATGGAGAGGGGTATGGAAAGAGGTATGAAGCAAGGGCTGGAGGAAGGCATGAAACAGGGCATGGAGCAAGGGCTGGAGAAAGGCATGAAACAGGGCATGGAGCAAGGGCTGGAGAAAGGCATGAAACAGGGACTGGAACAAGGTCAGCAGGAGGAACGCAGAAGGAATGCCAGGGGAATGAAAGCCAAGGGGATTCCGGTGGAGGTCATATCTGAGATTACGGGTCTTACGGCAGAAGAGGTCGGGAAGCTGTAGGGTGTGGATGTTTCCCGAGGCGTGAGCTGATTCCGTGAAATTGTTACTTATTGCCGGGAAATATCTACTCCTGTGTGGTCGCCGGCGGGTAATTTTGCATTGTGTTTTTTTAAATACAATGCAATATGAGAAGAATTTTCCTTATACAGATGATGCTGTCGGCCGCTCTCGTCAGCACGGCATCATGTACTGCCGTCGGCCCAGGGACGGACGGTCAGGAGCAGTCTGAGTCCGGCAGCTGTATTGTACTCTACTGCTCCCGTACCGGCAACACGGAGCGCATGGCGCAGGCCATAAGCACAGCTTTGGGCTGCGATATGATAGAAGTCGTGCCGGATACACCGTATGAGGACGACTACAATGCCATGCTTGACAGAGCCGGTGCTGAGCTTGCGGCGATTGAGCAAGGCGATTATCCGGCGGTCGCCACATCCGTTGAAAATTTTGACACTTACGACATTGTGTTCGTAGGCTACCCTATATGGTACGGACACATGGCCACTCCTATGCAGGCATTCCTGCATGAGCATGCCGATCTGCTGGCCGGCAAGCGTATAGCCCTTTTTGCCAGTAGCGGTAGCAGCGGCATAGGTACCTCCGAAAGGGATGCCGCATCGCTTGTTCCTGATGCCGTTTTTACAGAATCACTGCTGCTCACATCAAGCTCGCTGAACAGCATGGAATCACTCGTCTCCGTCTGGTTGGAAGAGATGCAAATTTCAGATAATCAAATAAATGCAGATATGGGAAACAACAAGATCAGACTGACGGTCGAAGGAGGCCGGACATTTACCGCAACATTGGTTGACAACACTTCCGCACAGGCATTGGTGGAACAGCTTGCCAAAGGCGACATCACTGTGGATATGGAGGAATATGCCGATATGGAAAAGGTCGGTACGCTCGGTATAAGTCTGCCGCGCAATGACCGGCCGACTACCACGGGCCCCGGTGACCTAATTCTCTACCAGGGGCACAACTTCGTCATCTATTACGACACCAACTCATGGAACTTTACCCGCTTGGGAAAGATAGACAATATCTCGCAGACAGAACTGAAGGCTGCATTGGGCGAAGGCGATGTGAGAGTGACGCTCTCGCTGGAGGATTGATTTCAGTGGACTGCTCAGCGGGAATGGAGGCGTTGGTGGTATTCCGACGGAGTGATGCCTTCTGATTTTTTGAACATACGGCTGAAATGCTGGGTGTATTCGAAGCCGAGCCGGTCCGATACCTGCGACGCGGTTTCACCGGAAGCAAGCCCGTTCTTGGCAAGCTGGATAACGAACCGGCGGATATGGTTGCCTGCCGTATCCCCGGTTGTCTTTTTTATCACGTCCCCGAAATAGTTGGCCGACATGCACAGCTTGTCCGCGCAGTACTGCACGGTAGGCAGGCCGTGGGAGAGCTGGAGCCCATCCTCGAAGTAGCTGCGGAGCAGGCTGTCGAAACGGACCAGGATGTCGGAGTTCTCGATTTTACGGGTAATGAACTGACGGTTGTAGAAACGCTGGCAGAAATTGAGGGCCAGCTCGATATATCCTACGATGATGGCCTGCTGGAGTCCGTCCGGCCTCTTGTCCAGTTCTTCGCGGATCTGCCTCATCAGCGATACCATGATGTCGTGCTCCTCATCGGTCATGTGCAGGGCCTCGTTCACCCGGTAGTCGAAAAACGAGTAGCCCCTGATGTGCCGTTCGAGCGGAAAGCCGTGGAGCAGGTCGGGATGGAACAGGAGCGCCCAGCCGGTAATGGACATCCGTTCTCCGTTGTCCTCCTTGCCGCCTATCTGACCGGGAGCCACGCAGAGCAGCGTCCCCTTGTTGTAGTCGTATTTGCCGCAGCCGTACTCCAGCTCCACATCCGCATCGTCCCGGAGAAATAGACCGTACACACTGTAGTTGTTCAGACTGTGGCGTATCGGAGACACCTCGGCATAGTCCACCACGCAGACCAGCGGGTGCTGCTCCGGGCTGCCGAGGTACCGGGCGTAGTCGTTTACATTCCTTACTTTCAATATCCTGCTCATGATGAAGCCAAATATACGCATTTTTTATTGTGAATCTCACGCGCAGACTCCAATCTCAGTGAAATTGGTACATTCTGCCGATTTATGATTACATGAGCATGTACGCGGCGTCATAATTTTGCGTCACGTAAAATCAAGTAATGAGGCAATGAAATATCTTGAAGGACTGTGCGAGGACGATGCGGTATGCTTTATCGCTTACCGTCATCATGTCACGCCGCAACGGCTCTTGCGCGGCTTCCTCGCCGGGGAGCTGTCCTGCGAGGGCAGGGGAGGTGTTCGGTCAGACGCACCGATATTTTTGGAACCGAATGAGATGGAAATACTTAAAGCCATAATTCAATGAGAACGGATGATAAAATAAGCAGGAGGGGATTCATCAGAACCTCTGTAGTGACCGGAGGGGCTTTGCTCGTTTCTACGGCAATGCCCGGACAGTCAATGAATTTGCTGCAGGAACGCAAGGAACGGACTGAGCAGGACGGAGACGGTATGCTGAAAGGCGTGTGCGACATCCACCTGCACTGCCGCCCCGATTCGCGGGAACGTTCGGTGGATGAATACGGTTTCATGCGGGATGCCATGCGTGCAGGATACCGTGCCGTGATGTTCAAGTCCAATGACTTCAGCTGCCACGACCGGGCATACATCATCCGCCAGGCGTTACCGGAAGCGGAGTGTTTCGGCAGTTTCTGCATGAACCGGGTGCATGGAGACAAGGTAAATCCGTTCGCCGCGCGGAAAGCCGTTGAGACAAGCGGCGGCCTGTGCCGGTGCATCTGGATGCCCACGCTCGATGCGGCATACCACTATCAATGTGAGGGCAGGGGAGAGAAAGGCATCCCAGTCCTGGATTCCAACGGACGGGTACTGCCCGAGGTCATCCGTGTGATGGAAATATGTGCGGAGGCCGGCATCATCTTCGCCACCGGGCACGCTTCTCCGCAGGAAAGTATCGTTCTCGCCAGCAAGGCCCGGGAAATAGGTGTGGACAGGTTTGTCGTCACTCACGCCAATGCTCATTTCTGGAAAATGACAGCCGGGCAGATCCGGCAGTGCATCGACCTCGGTGCGTACATCGAATACTGCTACCTGCCCTGCCTGTGGGGAGAAGGTACGAAGATGCCGCAGTATCCACGGCAGAGCATCGGGGAGTTTGCCGGTTTTGTCCGCATCGACCCTTCGAGGAGTTTCATTTCCACTGACTTGGGTCAAGCAGTGATGCCGCACCCCATCGAGGGTATGAGGGATTGTATCGTAAAATTACGATCAGCCGGAGTCTCTCAAAGCGACATTAATTTGCTGGTCCGCAGCAATCCGGCATGGCTGATAGGTTTGAATAAATAAAAAAGAAAGAATATGGACAGACGGGATTTTATCAAAAGCGGACTGTTTGCTGCCGCAATAGGAGCTATGACCGGTCCGAAAGCCATCGCGCAGGAGGCTGAAAAGCGGGCAGAGAGGGAACAGTTGTCTAAAGACATCCTAAATTACAACCCGCAGATGCAATACCGTCCGATGGGACGCACGGGTGTGAACGTGTCGGCATTGGGCTTCGGAATGTTGCGACTGCCGATGAAGAACGGGCATGTGGATTTCGACCGGACCACCCCTATGGTACACCGGGCCATCGAAGGCGGTGTGAACTACATTGATACCGGACGTGTCTACATGGGAGGCGAAAGCGAGCAGGCAGTCGGCAAGGCCCTTGCCGGAGGCTGGCGCGACCGGGTCTATGTCACTTCCAAGATGCCGTGGTGGGAGATGCGGAGCGCGGATGATTTCGAAAAGTTCTTCGACCAGTCGCGTCGCGCGATAGATACGGACGTGATAGACTTCTATCACATCCACATGATTATGCACCGGGCATGGAAGGACTATGTGCTGCCATACAAGCTCATCGAGAAGATGGAAAGGCTGAAGGCGCAGGGGAAAATACGCTTCATGGGATTCTCCTTCCACGACAGCCTGCAGCTGTTCGAACGGGTGGTCGAATATACACCGGCATGGGATTTCTGCCTTATCCAGCACAACTACCTTGACTACGAGTACGAAGCAGGGGTGCTCGGTCCGAAATATGCCGCAGCCAACGGTATGGGACTTGCCGTGATGAAGCCCGTCCGCACCGGTTTCCTTGCCAACCTGCCGCAAGTGATGCGCGATGCGCTTGCCTCTACCGGCATCCGGAAACCAGATGCGGAGTGGGCGCTGGATTACTTGTGGGACATTCCCGAAGTAAGCGTAGCCGTCAGCGGCATGGGGTCCATGGAAGATGTGGAGGAAAATCTTAAATATGCAGCCAAGGCAAAGCCGAATATGCTTACGCCTGCCGAACGCGAGGCATTGGGAGCGGCCATCTATGCCTACCGTCATGCACCGGGGCACATAGACTGCACCGGATGTTACCAGTGTATTCCCTGCCCGCAGAACGTCGCCGTCGGCTACATCTTCGCCTATGTCTACAACAACTATCTTCTGCACCGCAACAAGGAACGGGCAATGCTGGATTACACCGTATCCATGTCTCCCGTCCAGCGCGGTGACCCTGCCTCGTCGTGCGTGGGTTGCGGGGCGTGCCTGCCCAAATGCCCGCAACAGCTGGACATTCCAAATCTACTGACACAGGTGAAAGAGGTGATGGGGAAATAATTTATAAGCAATAAAAAAAAATGATATGAAACGACATCTAATAACCGCATTATTCATGTTCGTACTGCTGTCATGCAAACAACCGGGCATGTGTACCAAGGAGAAGATGTGTGACGACGGCATCGTGCGTCTGTCGAAAATCGAAGTCTGGCCTCAGTTTCTCGATGAATACATGAAATATGCGACTGAGGTCGGCGAAATCTCCCTGCGTACCGAGCCCGGGGTGCTGACCATGTATGCTGTCGGCGAAAAAGACAACCCCTGCAAGATAACAATCCTCGAAACTTACGCAAGCAAGGAGGCCTACGACAAGCACATAGCATCAACACATTTTCAGAAATACAAACAGGGGACGCTGCACATGGTCAAATCATTGGAATTGTCAGACCAGACACCGCTCAACCCTGCAAACCGGATCAGCAACTTTATGGAATGATTCAGTTGGATCCTACTTAAAATAATAACTTTTAAAAGAAAATAAGAACAGAAAATGGACAAGAAGAATTATCCGACAATCGCATTGGGAACATGGTCGTGGGGCAAGGGAATGGCCGGCGGCGACCAGGTGTTCGGTAACAATGTGGGCGTGGAAGAGCTGCGCCCTGTATTTGACGAAGCCATAAAAAACGGGCTGAACCTGTGGGATTCGGCTGTGGTATATGGCATGGGAGCGTCAGAAAATATTCTGGCATCGTTCACCAAAGGATGCAGGCGCGAAGATGTGCTGATCTCCACCAAGTTCACCCCGCAGATAGCCGACGAAAGCAAGGCAGATCCTGTGGAAGCCATGTGTGAGGGCAGTCTGTCGCGTTTCGGCACGGACTATATCGACATGTACTGGATTCATAACCCTGCAGACGTAGAACACTGGACACCTTTCCTGATTCCTTTGGTCAAGAGCGGGAAAGTGCGCCGTGTGGGAGTTTCCAACCACAATCTGTCGCAAATCAAACGCGCCGAAGAAATACTGTCGGCTGAAGGCGTGCATGTGTCCGCAGTGCAGAATCATTACAGCCTGCTCTACCGCTCATCAGAGAAAGCCGGCATACTGGACTGGTGCAAGGAGAACGGCATCGGCTTCTGGGCATACATGGTGTTGGAACAAGGAGCGTTGAGCGGCAAATACGATACGCAGCATCCGCTTCCGGCAGGCAGTCAGCGCGGGGAGACCTACAATCCGATGCTTCCGCAGATAGAGAAATTAGTGTCGGTGATGCGCACCATTGGCGAAAAATATGGTGTGTCTCCGGCGCAGGTGGCATTGGCTTGGGCCATTGCCAAGGGAACTACACCTATTATCGGAGTGACGAAGGTCTCGCAAGTGCAGGATGCGGTTGCGGCAGCACGTATTTCGCTTTCCGCAGAAGAAATCGGGCGGATGGAAGCCGCTGCAGAAGAAACGGGCGTGGACACGCGCGAATCGTGGGAAATGCCGATGATATAGGAAATGAGTTGCAGGAATATTTTATTGACAGTTGTCCTGACGCTTGCCGCCCCGGTATGGTATGCCGGGGCGCAGCAGGCGATAGATGTGCACGGCCACATCATCGTGCCCGAATACATGGAGGTGCTCAAGGCACACGGTGCGGAGTTGGAAGAGACTTTCCCGCTGCCGGAATGGAGTGTAGAACGTCATCTGGCCTTTATGGACAGTGCCGACATCCGTACCGCCGTGCTGACCATGCCCGCTCCGCAGCCCTATTATGGCGACTCGGAGGAGAGCGCAAAGTGCATCCGTCGGGTCAATGAAATTTCGGCTGAGGTGAAGCGGAAATACCCCGGCCGCTTCCGGTTCTGCGCCGCCCTGCCCCTGCCCGACGTGGATGCCGCCATACGCGAAGCCATCTATGCGCTCGATACCTTGGGTGCGGACGGTATCAAGTTGGCCACCAACAGCCGGGGCCAATACCTGGGCGACGAAGCCTTGGAACCGCTGATGCAGGTGCTCAACGAGCGTCACGCCGTCATCATCATCCATCCGCACCGTCCCACACCGTATGCCGAAGGCATCATCGCCGCCACGCCTCTTGCCATGTACGAATACCCGGCAGAGACTACCCGTGCGGTAGTAAACATGCTGGCGCATAATGTATTGGTCCGTTACCCGAACCTCAAAGTGGTCGTACCTCACTGCGGTTCGTTCCTGCCGCTCGCCCTCCCGCGCATGAAATCGATTCTCCCGGCGATGGTGAAGCAGGGCTATATGCAGCCGATAGACTGGGAGGCAACCTGTCCCGCCTCTACTACGACCTGGCAGGCAACCCGACGGCTGAGGTCATCCGCGCTCTGCTGACCGTTACCTCGCCGGAACACATCCTCTACGGGTCTGACTACCCTTACCTGCCGGATGCCGTGCTGAATGCAAACCTGCAGCGGCTGAAAGAAACGCTTGCAGCTGATAGAGAACTTGCCGGCTGTGCAGAAGGCTTCCTGTGGGGTAATGCGGAGAGGCTGTTCGGCGGAAAATGATGTGTCGGCATAAAAGAGGTAATCCGCCCCGGATTAAGTGGAAATGTTACAGTATGCCCGTTTTGGTTACATAATTTCTTTTGTACCGGTATAATTCTGCATCAGAAAATAAGGGGAAATAATAAATACGGATAAAAATGAAAAAGAACATCGGAAATGTATTGGCCTTGTATCCCACGCCGGCCGTGGTCGTGGGTACGGAAGTGAACGGAAAGGTGAACTGGCTGCTCGTGGCCCACGTGGGCATCATCGGGCACGACCGCATCATGCTCAGTATGTTTAAGAAGCACTACACCAACGAGGGAGTGAAGCAGGCGGGCAAAGTATCGGTCAATATGGTCTGCGAGGCGATGCTGGAACGTGCCGACTACGTGGGTTGCGTCAGCGGTGCGAAGGCGGACAAGTCGGACGTGTTCGTCTGGCACAGGGGCGAGGCCGGCACGCCCGTCATCGACGAGAGCCCGCTGGTGATGGAGTGCGAGGTGGTGGACAACTATGAGACGGAGACCTTCGACAACTTCATCTGCAAGATAACGAATACCTATGTGGACGAGGATTGCCTGAACGGGAAGGGCAAGCCCGACTACGACAAGCTGAAGCCCGTGCTCTTCGAGATGCCGGGCTACACCTACCTGCGCACCGGTGAGACTATCGGCAAGTGTACCGGTTTCGGAAAGAATTATAAAAAGGAGGAATAGCAATGAAAACAAGGATATTAGGAAAGGACGGGCTGACCGTCTCCGCCGTTGGCTTGGGCTGCATGGGATTCACGCAGAGCTATCCCCCATATCCCGACCGTAAGGATGCTATCGATACGATCCGCCAGGCGGTAGACTTGGGCGTGACGTTCTTTGACACGGCCGAGGTCTATAGCTACGGCAAGAACGAGGATTTGGTGGGCGAGGCCATGCAACCGGTGCGTGACCGGGTGGTCATCGCCACCAAATTCGGCTATGACCTGTCCGAGACGCCGGACTTGACGACATCGGCACGTCCCGTTTCGCTCTCCAGTCGTCCGGAGACTATCCGCCGCGCAGTGGAAGGCTCCTTGCGCCGCCTGCGCACCGACCACATCGACCTGTACTATCAGCACCGGGTAGACCCGAATGTACCTATCGAGACGGTGGCGGAAACCGTAGCGGAATTGATTAAGGAAGGCAAGGTGCTGCACTGGGGCCTGTCCGAAGCCGCACCCTCTACCGTCCGCCGTGCCCACGCCGTATGTCCTCTGACCGCCGTGCAGAGCGAATATTCCCTGTGGTACCGCAAGCCGGAAGCCGGACTGTTGCCCACATTGGAAGAATTAGGCATCGGTTTCGTCCCCTTCAGTCCGCTTGGCAAGGCGATGCTGACCGGCCGCTTCAACCGCGAGACAACCTTCGACAAGACCGACTTCCGCTCCTCCATTCCCCGCTTCCATGGCGAGAACCTGAAGCACAACATGGAATTAGTGGACTACGTGGAGGCTCTGGCGAAACAGAAAGAGACCACTCCGGCACGCATCGCTATCGGCTGGCTGCTGGCGCAGAAGCCGTGGATTGTCCCCATCCCCGGTACCAAGCGAATCGAGCGCATCGAGGAAAACATCGGCGGGGCGGACATCAGCTTCACGGCGGAAGAACTTGCCGATATCCGCAACCACTTGGACAGCATCGAAATCCTGGGCGGACGCTACCCCGAAGACCAGGAGAAAATGACCGGACTTTAAAAAATAATCAGAAGAATGATGAATATGAAGCGATGGATAATTGTGCCGGTATTGTTGCTGGCATGAATCATGCCGGCAATGGCACAGAACAGCGGAACAATGGACAGAATAGAAACATGCAAGGAAAATTACCGTACCCTTTTCGGCGGTGAGGCCCTGACCGGGCAGGGCACGGACCCGGAGATGATGGACATCCTGCAGAAGTTTATCTTCGGAGAAGTGTTTACTACGGGCAACCTGAGCCTGAAACAGCGTGAAATGATTACCTGTGTCACCCTTGCCACCATGCAGACGCTTCCGCAACTGAAGGCCCATGCGGGAGCAGGAGTCTTCCCGTCAGACAGATGAGAGGGCAGCGTACATCCTCATATCCCGTACAGTCCCGTTCTTCACGGCATTGCAGCGCAGTATGCCTTCCAATGAGAATCCGCAGTTCTCGAGTATGCGGCAGGACGCGGCATTGTCATCGAACGGCATTGCGAACAGACGGATAATGTCGGTGTGGGAAAAGATGTATCTGCGCAGCTGCCGCAAGGCGGACGTACCAATACCCAGCCCCCAGAACTCCTCAGCGATGTAGTAGCCGGCTTCTGCAGTTCTGCTGTGGATGTCCTGCTGCCGGGTTGCGGAGATGCTTCCAACCGCCCTGCCGTTGTAGTCTATTACGAATGAATATATCTGTTCCTGACCTGATTTTTCCAGAAAGGACATGTATTCCAATGCATCCGAGGGAGTGTAGGGGAAAGGTATCCCGTCGCGCAGGTTGTCCAGCACATTCCTGTTGTTCATCGCGTATGCAATGTCCTCGGCATCCTCGGTTCTCCACGGCCGGATTACGCAGGGCATTATTTCGCAGGCATCCTTTTCCTGAGGTGTACGGCACTCCATGTGGCTGAATATCTCGCGGACTACATCTGACTTGGCATCCGCATAGTCCTGGAGATAATGCCATTCTCTTTGGACAAGAGCCTTTTTGGTGTTGCCGTACAACATTCTGTCTCCTTCATTTGTCCGCAGCCAGTCCCTGAAGTCGAGCATTCTTTTAGCTTCACTGCATCCGTATGAGAAAACATGGAGATTTACTTCCGGATTATGTTTTTTCAGCATTCTGTGCCGGAACCATTCAGGCTCCCTTATCCTCATAGTGTATCCCACCCGTTCCAATTGCGGGACATAGGCATTTTCATCTGATGAGTCTCTGACAATCAGCAGTATGTCAATGACGGACTTCGCGCAGAGACCCGGAACGGAAGTCGAGCCGACATGCTCCGTCACGATGCCTTTTCGGCCCAAGGCCCTAACGATTTTCTCCTTTTCCTCCTCGAAGATACCTTTCTATGCGGCATCGTATTCTTCCAGAACGACTTTTCCGGACAGTGCGGATACCGGTCCCACAGTCACCTCTTTAAGGTATTTTTCAGATGTCATTGCCAGATATGGATTTAGGATAGGTTGCACGTCGGGAACAATCATTGATTTCCCTTTGCAGGCTGTCCAGAAAGCGTGAAGCGTGTGCTCCGTCCATCTGAGTGTGATGAAACTGAAAAGAGACTGTCAGCGTACGCTTCCACAAATGCCGCCTGTATTTGCCCCAGATCATAAAAGGGTTATTGAACACGCCGCTGTACATGCCTACCGCCCCGTCTATCTCGTATTGTGCAAGTGCAGAAGTGCCTATCACCATGCTTTCCGTCAGGTCATGATTCCGGCAGCTTTCGGCAACTTGCCTGGTCAGTCGCAAATAGTCCTCTCCGAATCGTTCCAGATCATCGGAAAACGGTATGTCGCAGGAATTTACCTCACCGCTGCGGTTGGCTACAATGGTGTTTACGGCTATGCTGTCATACTGCATCAGCCTGCGGCCCACCGGCAGCATGTAGAACTCCCTGATGCCGCTGGCAGCCTTGCCTATACACCAGCACATCAGCATGTTGAACTTCAGGCCGCTGCGTCTGCTTAGCCTGGTGAGCCGGGTGACATCGAGTGTCTTGAAGAACGTGACCATGGGCATCGGCGCATCCATCCACATTTCAAACGCATATGCCCTGGTCGTCTCTTTCGGGTTTATTTCTCTCATGTGTAGTTTTTATAATTAGTGCAATCCGCGTACAAAAATAAACTCTGCAGCATGATCCGGCAAATTAATCGTGTATGAGAATATGGGATTACATTTACTTGAGGATCATACGTGCAGAAACATCGTCAGGACTGATATCATGGTATAATTGCCCCCATTGAGAATTGCGTGCCGTTTTACAAGTGATTATAAACCAGAATATTACAAATTGGCCTGCAATTTTCACTGCCTAAAAAGTACCCGAAAAATGCGCCTCCTTTTAAAACTTATTGGTTATTAGATACTTGCAAAGCGTCCTGCATTTCCCCTCAGTCTGTCTCATAGTTCATGCTGTCCAGCCGCCTGATGACCCTGCAGGGATTTCCTACGGCTACGCAGCCGGCCGGTATGGAGCGGGTCACCACGCTGCCTGCCCCGATGGTGCTGCCGTGTCCTATGGTCACTCCGGGCAGGATGATTGCTCCGCCTCCGATCCAGACATTGTCCTCTATCCGGACCGGCATGGCGTATGTGCGGCAGATGCTGCCCTCCTTCCAGTCCTGTACCAGGCGTTCCCGTACGTCGGTGGAGTGCGTAGCCGTGTAGATCTGCACGTTGGACGCTATCATCACCCCGTCCCCGATATCAATCCGATTGTTGTCCACGAAGGTGCAGTTCATATTGATGATGACGCGGTTGCCCAGGAAGATATTCTGCCCATACTCGCAATGGAAATCGATGTCCACATGGACTCCCTCGCCGACGCTGCCCAGCATCTCGCGCAGCAGACTGAGCCTGCGTGCGGTGTCAGCATAATCGGTGGCATTGAACTCGGCCAGCAGGCGTTTTGCCCGTATGGTCATTGCCGCCAAATGCAAGACTCACACCGCATCCTCTCCTACGGCCTTTGGCAGGAAACTGCTCTGTCCGGGCCTGGACGGTGAATGTAGAAGTTTCTACGGCAGTTTCATGAGTGCCGCGTGAAGTCCATGCCGCTGGGTCTCTGGTACAGGCGCAGGCCGAAAGAGGGCAGGGTGGCTATGAGATGCTCTATGACGTCGGCGGCGATGTGCTCGTGGGGGACCCAGTCCTTTTCACGGGTGAAGAAGTAGAACTGTACCGGCAGGCCTTCCGGGGTGGGGTCCAGCTGGCGGACGAGGATGCGCAGGTCGGTGTTGACCTGGGCCAGGGTGCGGAGGTAGTGCTCGGCGGCGGCCCTGAACAGTCCGAGATTGACCGTGGTGCCGTCCAGGGCAAGGTCTCCGGCCCATTCCTCGGAAGCCATGCGGTCCAGTTCCTCAGGAGTGCAGAAACGTATCGAGTTGACGTCTATATTCAGGGAACGGGCCACACGGCGGCCCTGGCTCTCGCGCATGCCTCTCCAGTTCTTGAAGGAGTCGCTGACGAGGACATACGGAGGGACGGTTGTGACGGTATTGTCCCAGTTGCGCACCTTGACAGTATTCAGCGTCACCTCCTCCACCGTGCCGTTGACCCCGTATTTGTCCATGACTATCCAGTCTCCAGGCCGGAGCATGTCGTGAGCCGATAGCTGCACTCCCGCCACCAGTCCTAAAATCGTATCCTTGAATATCAGCATCAGCACTGCCGCCGAGGCTCCGAGTCCGGCGAGAAGGGACGTGAAATTCTTGTCCAACAGGACCCCGACCGTGAGGATTACCGCCACGCACACCACTAAGATCTTCAGCATCTGGTACACCCCTTTCATGGGTTTGTCCCGCAGCAGGTCCGAGTCATTGGAGATGGCGTAGAGGGAGGATATGAATTCCATTACCAGCCGGCTCGCTATGACTATGACATAGATGTATAGGATCTTGACGGCGAAGGGAGTCCATCTCTGTTCGGGGAAGAGCAGGGGAAGGGCCACGAGGAAGGCTACGGGAGGGATGAGGTGGAAAAGGTTGTGCAGGACTTTGCCTCCGGTAAGGTAGTTGTCCCACCGGAAGGCCGTCTTGACGGCAATCTTGCGTATGACGGGGATAATCAGCTTGCAGCATAGAAAATCAACCAAATAGGCAGTTACAACCAGAGCGCAGGTTATGAATATGCGCATCTGCTCGTTCATCTGGGATAATACTTCCTGTTCCATAGGGGCAAAGTTACGCGAAGCCGGATAAATATGCAAGCCGTTCCCGCTTACCGCGGGCCCAAAGACTCCCTGTAGGCATTGGGAGAAATGCCGAAATGCCTGGATACGTACCTGCTGAAATAGGAAAAGGACGAGAAGTTCAGCCTGGCGGCTATCTCCGACAGCGGCAGCTCCTTTTGGCACAGGAGGTTCGCAATCTCATGCAGGGTGAAGCGGTCTATCCAGTAAGTGGCCGGCCTGCCGCAGGCTTTCCTGCAAATCTCTGAGAGATAGTGGGGAGTGACGCAGAGTCGGGAGGCATAGTAGGGGACATCCCGGTGCAGGATGTACTCCCCGTTGTAAAGCATTCCGATAAACTGCTGCAGCAGCCTGGCGGTATGTTCCGAGACCTGCCGGACAGCCTGGCCGCGTGCGTGGATGTCGTACAGGTCCAGAATGTGCGCCGTCATAAGGCAGCCCAGCATTTCCTCGCGGAACAGATGCGGCCCTCCGTCCGTCAGCCTCTCCCGGAGCCGTTCCATGTCGCAGACGCATTTACGGAAGTCGTGGGGCGAGAGCTTCATCACCGGATTCTGCAAGAGGCTGAGGTGTCCGATGATGCCGTAGTTGTTGCGTATGGCCATCGACATCACGAACTGTGCGGACAGTCCCATCGTGAGGGCGCTGTAGTCATCCGATTCGGAGAAACCGGAAGCCAGCGACATATTGGTCAGTATGACGTAGTCGCCCGCTACGATGTTGTAATTGACATTCTGGAAGCGGAAACTCATGCTTCCCCTCGTGCAGAGGATATGGATTACGCTCTGGGGATGCTGCCTGACATCGAAGTCCCTGATCGAGTCCATGAAGAATATTCTGTCCTTTTCCTGCTGTTCCATACGTTTTCCCTGTTTGCCGGTCTGCGGTACGAATGTAGGCAAAAACCACGAAATGTGAAAATATATCCCCCGATTTTGCAACATCCGGATCACCTGCAGCATGTAATTTTGCAGCGTGATTCAAAACAAGACAACAGTATGAGACAGGTAAGACTGAACAACGGAGTGATGATGCCGTCCATCGGTTTCGGCGTCTTCCAGATTCCCGTGAATGAAACGGAACGTATCGTGACCGATGCCCTGGAGGCCGGGTACCGGATGATTGATACTGCCGCCTCCTATTTCAATGAGGAACAGGTGGGGAATGCCCTGCGGCACAGCGGTCTGAAGCGAGAGGATGTCTTCGTGACCACCAAGCTGTGGGTGCAGGACTACGAGTACGACGATGCCCTGCGCGCATTCGACCTCTCGATGAAGAAACTCGGACTGGATTACCTCGACCTGTACCTGCTGCACAAGCCCTACGGCAACTATTATGCGGCATGGAGGGCAGCCGAGCGGCTCTACAGGGAGGGACGCATCCGTGCCATCGGAGTGACGAGCTTCAGCAACGAGCGCCTGCAGGACCTCTTCCTGCACAATGAGGTGAAACCGGCCGTCAACCAGCTGGAGACCCATCCGTTCTTCCAGCAGAAGGCAGCCAACACATTCCTCCGTCAGGAAGGCATACAGCACGAGGCGTGGGCTCCGTTCGCGGAAGGACAGAACGACATCTGGAACAACTCCGTCCTGAAAGCCATTGCCGCCCGGCACGGCAAGACGGTGGGCAACGTCGTCCTGCGCTGGCTGAACCAGCGGAATGTGGTGGTCATCCCCAAGACCGTGCGCCGCGAGCGCATGATAGAGAATCTGAACATCTTCGACTTCACCCTGACGGAAGAGGAGATGCGGGCCATTGCCGGACTGGACACCTGCCGCAGTCCCATCTATGACGATATGGACCTGCAGACAGTAAGAGGAATAGGAACTTATAAAATACACGAATGATGAAGAATACCATTACATTGAGCAACGGCGTGGAAATGCCGCTTTTAGGTTACGGTGTGTTCAAGGTCGCCCCGCAGGAATGCGAGCGGTGCGTGAGCGATGCACTGAACGTAGGTTATCGCCTGATTGACACGGCGCAGGCCTATTTCAACGAAGAAGGGGTAGGAAATGCCATCAGCAAGAGCGGGATTCCCAGGCAGGACATCTTCCTGGTGACGAAAGTGTGGATTTCCAATGCAGGTGAGCAGAAGGCTGCGGCAAGCATCGACGAGAGCCTGCGCAAGCTGAAGACCGACTACATCGACCTGCTGCTCATCCATCAGCCATACGGCGACGTGTTCGGCTCGTGGAGGGCTATGGAGAAAGCCTGCCGCGATGGCAAGGTGCGAGCCATCGGCGTAAGCAACTTCCAGGCAGGCCGTTTCTTCGATTTCGCCCACTATGTGGACATCAAGCCGATGGTGAACCAGCTGCAATGCAATCCGCTCGTCCAGCAGCAGGGCATCGGACCGGTTCTTGCGGAACACGGCACGAGGATTATGGCCTGGGGGCCGCTCGGCGGCGAGGGTGCCGACGGAGTGGTAGGGAACGGAGTGCTCGCCTCCATCGGTGAGGGCTATGGGAAGACCGCCGCACAGGTGGCACTGCGCTGGCTCACGCAGCGGGGCATCGTGGCCATCCCCAAGAGCACGCACGTGGAGCGTATGCGTCAGAACCTGGATATCTTCGACTTCACTCTGAGTGAGGAGGAAATGCGGAAGATCAGTACGCTCAACCAGCATGACGCCGGTACTGTGAACTTCTCGGACCCTCAGTTCGTGAAATACCTTATCGAGACTTACGGGTAGGGGAGGACGGCTGGCTATCTCTCCAGTATATCTGCAAATTCGGAACCGGATTTCCATTCAGGATATCCGGTTTCCTGTGCCAGCCGGTATCCGAGGTCAAAGAACAGATGCACTTCCTGAAGCAGGCCGCTGTAGTCATCGGTCTCAGGATGTGTCTGGTCTGTCGGCTTATGGTAAGTCTCTGCCCAGTAGCGTGCTATCTGCTCCCTGGACCATTCTTTCCCGTGTACCCGGTTGTCATTCCAGCCTTTTGCGAACATGGCGGGGATACCTTTCCGGACGAAGGGGAAATGGTCGGAACGGTAGAACATCCCGTTGTATGCGTCCGGGTCAGGCATGACGTATCGGCCGTATTTCCCGGCAAGGGCTGCAAGGGTCCCGTCCAGGTCCGAATGGCCGTAGCCGGTTATGGTGACATCGTTGTTCTCGCCCCAGAGCGGGAACACATCCATATTAATCACCGCCGCCGTCTTTTCTATGGGGAAAAGAGGATTTGCGACATAATATTCCGTACCGAGAAATCCGGATTCCTCGCAGGTAGGAGCGATGAAAACTATATTGCGGCGCGGTTTCTCTTTCAGAGCCTTGAAGCATCTGGCCGTTTCCAGAAGCCAGGCCACGCCTGCGGCATTGTCAGTAGCTCCGTTGATAATGCTGTCCCCGTCTATGGGTGTGCCGTAGCCGAGGTGGTCCCAGTGGGCGATGTACACCACACTCTCATCAGTATTTCCGCTGCCAGGGATGTATCCTATCACATTCGGGCTCTGCTGACGGTCAAATGTGAGGTCTATGGAAACGCTCACCGTGGAGTTCAGGGAAAACGGCTTGAAATCCGGAGATGCGGCCATTGCAGTCAGACTGTCGAGATCGTAGCCGCAATTGCCTAACAGCCGCCTTGCTGATTCCTGGCTTATCCATCCGTTCAGAGGACAGTGGTACCCGTCATCAGCATCCACATACATCTTGGCACGGCCCGATGCCTGTACCACGGACCATCCGTAACCGGCCCCTTTGTCGTCGTGAATGATAAGGACACCTTTCAGCCCCTGTCTGGCAGCCTCCTCGAGCTTGTAGGTCCACCGTCCGTAATATGTCATATTTTCCCCGTTGAAATAACCGGGGTCTCCACCTCCAAGTCCCGGGTCATTGACAAGGACTACCGCAACCTTCTCCTCCGGATTGGCAATCCCCCTGAAATCATTTTTCCCGTATTCCGGAGCTGATATCCCGTAGCCGGCAAAGACCAGCTCGGAGCCCCTGATGTCTATCCTGCTCTCGTTGCGGGCGGAAAAGGCCACATAATCCTCCTGCCACTCCAGGGAGATGCGTCCCTCCGGAGTCTGCATGACCATAGGTCCCGGACATTCGAACTGTGCCGCCTTGATCCTTACCGGCTGCAGGTAGGAGTCCCCGTCGAACGGCTCCAGACCTATTGCCTTCATCTGCCTTGCAATATAGCCCACAGCGCGGTCAGCCCCCGCCGAGAAAGGTTTGCGCCCCTGGCAGGAATCATGGGAGACAGCTTCCGTATGCATCCTGAGATTTTCTTCCGTCGCGGCCTTCCTGGCATTGTCCGTATCGCGGTTTCCCGTACAGGCCGAAAGAGCCAGGACCGCGGCAATGATAACAGTTGATCTTGTGTTCATGGAGTGTGAGGTTAAAATCTGCCCCAAGTTACGAAAAATATTGAACCGGATATTCTTTCTCATGCATATTTCGGGACAGAAGCGGTCTTATCGTGCGGTTGCAGGAGATTTTGTGCTATATTAGCCGAATAAAATCATCTGTATGAAGTTTTATATCGCGGATTGTTTTGCAGAGGCGAAATACCGTGGCAATCAGCTGGCCGTTCTCATTCCCGACCGGCCAGTGGAAGATGATGAGATGCAGCGGATAGCCATAGAAATAGGCTTTTCCGAGACGGCGTTCATCATGTCCGGCCGTCGGAACAACGGCGGCTACGACGTGCGGATATTCACGACCTCCTGCGAGGTGCCCTTTGCCGGGCATCCTACGCTCGGGACAGCGTATGTCATAAGGGAAATCCTGGAAAGCGGACGTCCGTCGAAGGTGATACTAAATCTGAAGGCCGGACAGATACCGGTGGAGTTTACCCCGGACGGCAGGGGAATCATGACCCAGAACCAGCCCGTGTTCGGGGAGGTTCTGCCCCTGGAAGCGGCGGTGGCAGCCGTATCGCTTTCGGCGGACGATGTCCGGGAGGATTTCCCGGTACAATGGGTATCCACCGGGCTGGAGGCAGTAATCACCCCTCTGAAGTCGGTGGAGGCACTTGAGCGCTGCAGGGTCAATTACGACGAGCGGCAGAGGTTCATTGACCGGCACTATGCGTGCAGCCTGCTGTATTTCGCGCCGTCCGAGGACGGAAGCCTGAGGGTGAGGGTATTCATGGAGGATCCCGGGTTTCTCGAGGACCCGGCCACCGGCAGTGCCAACGGCGATCTGGCATGCTGGCTGCTGCGGTACGGCTTCTTCGGGGACAGACGCAGTCTCAGCTATACGGTGAGTCAGGGCAGCGAGATGGGGCGGCCTTCGCGGCTCTATGTAGATGCCGCGTACGATCCGGTTTCCGGACTCTACTCGACGCAAGTTGGCGGCCGGGTCTTCATGGTGGCAGAAGGGGAGTGGAGGTGATATCCGGACCGCTTCAATCCAGTACAGCAATTCCGGCATGCGCCGGGACGGACATCTGTCGGGACAGGCACCTGCTGTGAATGCCTGAGACATGCACTTCCCGACTGGCATCACTAACTCTGCTGAAAACTAGTAATAGTAACAACACTGTTAAAAGCAGTATGCACTCCTAACATAGTTGTTTTATTACATGGGATATAGATAGATGCATTTCGTGCAAACTAAGGAGGATGATTGAACGGTGACTTGCCACAGACTTCTTTAACACTTGACTTTACTTCCATCTAGGAGATCCTTCTTACTTCTGATATGACGACTCCTTCCGAAGGAGTGAATAGGCACTATATAAACAAAACGTCCTCACAGAGCCAAACAAAATCCCACTCCTTCCGAAGGAGTAGGGAAACGGGCAAAATGGCGACTCCTTTCGAAGGAGTTATGCGCAAAGAAACCCGCTGCCCTTTCTCGCAGGCAGGCAGGCGGGTATGTGCGACCACCAGGAGCAAATTCCCGGGAGAGAGAACCGCCGCTCGTTTCCGTAGTCGTCTGCGGTTTGTGTCTTTGTGGCAACTGACAGGAATCGGTGGCACGCATGTTTTGCGTAACATTTTGATTAGCAGGATGTTGTCAAGTAGATATGTGCTTTCAATGCCTTTTCAAATGCGATGAAAGCACATACTGATTTCGTAAAGCAGTGGTCTTCAGGCGATTAGGAAATCGTCCCGTGCCACGAGTTCATTTCGGTGACTTGCGCGAATATGAATTCCCGATGCGCAAAGATATCCGTCACCCTTTCTCGCAGGCAGGCGGGGATGTGCGGCCACCAGGAGCAAATCGCCACCAAGCCCATTAAATGCGTGCAGTAAAATTTGCATTAATGGACAATCCGCAAAATACCCCCTGCACCCTGCGTCACAAGAAGCCTATCATAGAGCCATTTTCGCCGTAAATCTATCCTGCACTCCTTCCGAAGAAGTAGGGGGCGCTCACCCTCGCTCGCTTCGGATACGCGGGAAGCAGGGCACTATATCCTGTCTACCCGTCACTTGCCCAAAATCAAGAGACAGTCTTGACTTTCACATAGGTATTTTTGCGGATAGCCATAATCATTGATGCAGCATAACAGCTGCCTGTCAATGGTCAGTTACTGAGGGTCCCGGGACATGCCGACTTTAGGCAGGCAGCCTACAAACTCTCCTATGACCCTGAACTCATCCGCTTCATCTTCGTGTATGACGATGGGGCTGAACTCAGGATTTTTTGGCTGGAGGACTATCTCTTCGTGGGACCAGTTGCCTAAGTCGTCATACGTCTTTTTGCTTGTGTATGTTTTGATGGAATAACTGCCGGCATAGTCGGCATCATAGAAGTTACGGTGCTGGACCAGTACGGTCTTGCCCATGCGGCTGCCGGCTGGGGCGGCTCTGAAAACGCAGTAGTCGCCGTCATGAATGAGGGGCTCCATCGAGCGGCCTTCTGCCCGTACGACGAACATGTTGCGGTTGAGGCGGCCCATGCCTTCGACTTTGATCCAGCCGGATTCCTCTACGGCTTCTCCTTCTCCGAAGTAGCCGCAGGCAGCACGTAAAGAGTATAGTGGCAGGAAGTCGATGAACTTGACATCATCGTTAATGGCCGGTTCGATACGCACGGCGGATGGTTTCTCTGCAACGATATCCATTGACGAGGCAAAATGCTCTGCCAAAGCTTTGTCGCAAAAGTATACATAGCACCCCTTCATGCCTCTGGTCATGAGAGTCCGGTAAGTGTTTTTTATAATTTCATCAGCCTCCCGGGCTGCAAGTACCGGATCTGACTTGAATCTGGATTTGAAACCATTTACAGACTTATCGTTACCGGAACGTCTTGTGATATCGGTGATTACCCGGCCATTTTCAAATCTTAGGTCCGGACCGATTATTACCCCTATATAATCGACTTCCAGTCCCTGGCAGGTGTGTATGCATCCTATCTGCTCTATAGAATCTTTGTCGATAATCCACAAGTTTTTCTGAGAGTTGAGATTCCACTGCTTTTTAAAATTATGCTCAGGAATTACTATGTCGATCGCAGCAGGGTCCTTCTTGCTGTTCCAGTCCCAGCAGTAACCGGCTACTACTCTCGCCTTGTTGCTTATGCGGTTTTTCTCCTTGATGGTGTCGAACAATTCGTTGGGATCATCAAAGATATGGAAGTCAAAATCTTCCGGAGACAGTCTCGTATTGGCAGTCTCCTTTATCTGGAGGGTGTTGTCCAGCCAATTCAGATATCCGTCTGATCCATTGCATCTGAATTGTGAGCTCAGTTTTGCATAATGAACAACAGCTCCGCACGATTCGGCATATTGCGAAATAGAAGCTTTGGAGCCGATGTCCTTAATATGGATTTTCTGGCGGTCATCTACGAAAAATACCGAGAATTTGGCCGCATTTACAATTTCCTTTATCTGATTCTCTCCATTGTTTCCGTACAAACCGCTTTTGAGATTGAGGCGATGGGCCTCATCGACAATCAATGCCTGGTAAGTGTTTTTTGCCACATCGTAAAAACATCCGCTGCCGGAAAAAAGATTGTTTATGAATGTGCGTTTATAACTGCCCGTCAATTTGGCGGCATATACCTCCCTGGGGGCAGCTTGCTGCTCTCGAAAAAGTGATCATTTGTCACTGTGCAAATTGTCTTAAAGGGCAGTCATAAAATTTCGTAAAATTTGTATATAACCTAATTTTTCTATAAGTTTGTGCAGATTTAGATTGGTTTGGAGTATGGATTTCAATATCGTTGATATAGAGGAATTTTCAGGAGAGATTGCTAAGATATATTCGGTTGATTTTTTGGATTTAAAGATATGAATAATAGGAGAAAACAATCGGGTACACTTGCCCGTATCCTTGCCGATACGGAAGAACGTGATTTCTGCAGGATGCGAAATCGGATGCTGGTTGCAGCCAAAATTGCCGATGCCTTGAAAGTTAGACATATCACGCAGAAAAGATTTGCGGAGATGATAGGCAGGAGTGAACCTGAGATTTCAGAATGGCTGTCCGGTGACAGAAATTTTACTATCGACACTCTTTCCGATGTCAGTATGTGCTTGGGTATAAGACTGCTTGATGTGTCATATTCAAGAGCCGTCAGGATACCTGATGCGTTTGCCGAAGTAAAAGTAACAAAGCGCAATAAGCTTGTTTCATTCCAGGGAAAGAATAAGGGCGTCATGGTTCAGGCTTCGGATAAATGGATAGTAGAGACTGATGGACAAGGTGTATTATTGGCATATTAACAGTTGATATATGAACGTAAAATATAAACTGGAATCAATCGTCGAGACGGAATTCAGGATGGACTATGATTTTGATTATCCGTCTATGGATTATGAAAAGGCTCGTGTTCTGGTAGGACATGAAATTAAGCCTAAGATGGATAAGGATTTGGTAGTAATCACTGCGCGTGCGTCTATAGTCTATGGTGAAGAAGAGAGGACTTTAGCATCCAATTCCATAATGATGACCTTCGGCCTGTCTCCCATAAAGGAGATTATAACCCTTAACGAAGATGGAACATTCGCAACACGCAGCAATCTTGTTGTTGAGACTTTTTTAGTTGCGGCTATCGGTGGACTTCGAGGCGTTATGATGAAGAATCTGAAAGGGACGCCTCTTGGCACGTATTTTATTCCGCTTATTCCTATTGAGCAATTTAGAATTAGACGAACAAACTAAAGTAAACGAATAATATGAACAGGCAGAATTATTCAATCAAAGAATTTTTGTCCTTCCTACTGACTTTAATTCAAAGAGATGATGGACAAAAAACGAAACAGACTCTGGAGACAGAGACAACAGATGCGGGTGTTCAAGGCCCGTATGATGTATTTTTCTGCTTGTGGACACAGTATTAGGAATGATGACGGCAGCTGGAACGAGCATCCTCATTGGTTCGAAATAGCCCGTGAGAGATGGGCGAAGGCATACAGGACTACGGGAACACCGTGCAGTTGCTGGATTTGTAGGGGAGAAAAGTATAACTGCAGGGAATACAAGAAAGAAAGTCGAAGGATAATCAGAGAGGAATTGGTGGAATGATGTATATTTGCGCCGCTTATAGAAACGACCATGAACTCAACCGCCAAAGCCTCCCTCACCGGTAACCTCGCCTGCCTTGCAGCCTACCTGATCTTCGGGTTCAATATCGTGTGCTGCAAGAACATAGCCAATGACGGCCATGTGCCTCCGATGTCGCTGTTCCTGATGCGGTCGGCAGGGGCGCTGGTGCTGTTCTGGGTGATGTCCCTGTGCTTGCCCGAGGCGAGGCGGGAGAGGGTGGAGAGAGGGGACCTCTGGAAGATTGCGGTGGCCTCGCTCCTGGGGCTGTTTCTCACGCAGTTCGCTTTCCTGAAGGCGATTACGATGACGACGGCGGTAGATGCTTCGGTGCTGGGACTGATGACGCCGGTTATGACAATGGTGGTGGCGGCGGTGGTGCTGAAGGACCGGATTACGTGGCAGGGGGTGCTGGGTCTGGGTGTGAGTCTGGCCGGGGTGCTGTTCATCGTGCTGAACTCTGTTACAGGGGCTTCGGGGGCGGAGCACACGTCGTTCGGAGGGGTGCTGCTGATGTTTGTCAATGCTACGGCGTTTGCCTGCTATGTGGGTGTTTTCAAGCCCATTATACAGAAATACCATGTGGTGACGTTCATGAAATGGATGTTTCTCTTCTCGACGCTCTATGCGCTGCCGTTCAGCGGCGGGGTGCTGAGCATTGAGTACGGGGCCATTCCCTGGAATATTGTCCTGCAGATACTTTATGTGGTGGTAGGGGCGACGTTCGTGGCCTATTTCCTGATACCCGTGGGGCAGAAGCGGCTCAAGCCGGTGCTGGTGTGCATGTATTCCTATGTGCAGCCGGTGGTGGCGATGTGCATCAGCCTTGCGGTGGGTCTCGATACGATGACCTGGGCGAAGGGTGTGGCGACGGTACTGGTCTTTGCGGGCGTGGGCATTGTCAATTTTTCCCCGCATGCGCATCATCATGCGAAGGCCCTCCATCACAACATTTGATCGTGTATTATGGAAAACGAATGTGTTATCAAGCTTTACAGCAGCTACAGCGACAGAGGCTCGGTCAGCAGTACTCTCAAGAGGGAGGTGCCGGTTGACGCATCGGCGATTGTTCCCGGAAGGGCTTTGCCGGACTGGCCTTTCAGCGCGGAGCCGCCGGTGGTGGATTACTATGACGGCGAGTACATGGAACTTTGCTTGGGGGGCAAGCAGTTGAAGGTCAGGGTAGGAGGGGAAATGCTTGAACTGTTCAGCGCTGAGGTTCCCGAGAATATCCATGTCCGTGAGTCGGTGGTCGGATATCTCTCGATAGAGGTGGTGCGGCCCTGCGTGTCCCGGGATTTCCCAGAGATGTTCCGGCGCGGGTCCTTCAACGCTCTGGTACAGACATTCCTGTCGGACAAGGCATTTGCGGAGGACCCGACGGCAGTCAAGCGCTTTATGTGGACTTTTCTGGCCGGTGAAAATCTGTTTTTCCTCCATGACAGCACTTTGGCGAAGCTGCGCCGGTCCGCGGATACGGGCAGCAGATATGCACTTTACGGTCTGGGCCGCTACCATTATTACGTGCGTCCTGATGAGACGTCCGACAGCATCGCAGAGCGTTGTTTCAGAAAGGCTTATGAGAAAGGATACCCTGAGGGGGCGGCGGGCCTGGCCATGATGTACCGTTGCGGGGACATAGGACTGGTGGACAGGCTGCGGGCGAAGACCTTGTTGGCCGAGGCGATGGAACAGGGGTGCGACCTGGCCGCATTTGCCTACATTAGGGACTTGATATTCGGAAGGTCTGGGTTGAAACCCGATCCTGCGAAAGCGATAGAACTCCTCAATGAGTTGATACGCGACCAAGGGGACAATCCGATGTGGCGGTATATGCGCGGATGGGCCGTTCAGGTAACAGGCAGTTTCCCGGATGCGAAGGATGACTATGAGGCGGCGGCCCATGGAGGGATTATCGCTGCATGGTCTGACTTAGCATGTGCTCTGTCGTTCAATGAAAACGACGAGCTGGCCGACCCGGAAGCATTTTCAGCGGCGCTGGCCGTAGGGGCGGAGCACCGGGACTGCTACTGCGTCTATCTGCAGGCATTGTGCCAGGTGGAGGATTTCGACAATATGCAGCGTTACAGTCAATTGTGCGCACGGGACAGGTACATCTCCCTGCTGGAGAAAGCCTACGGCATGGGGTCGAAGGAAGCTGCGGTGAGCCTTGGAAACACCTATCACTATGGTTTGTACAATACTGTCGAGGACTACGGCGAGGCCTATAAATGGTATGCCCGCGCCTCAATCCTCGGCAGCGGTGACGCATACGGGCAGCTGTACCTCATGTCGCTCAACGGGGATATCGAGGAAGAGGGGGATGCGCAGTATTTCAGGGACATCTGCGCTCTCAAGGGAGCCCGCTACGGTTCGGAGGCAATGCTCTCTGAGGCAGTTGAGGCATATAGGCAGGGCCGTCTGACCGCATTTGCCCCGGAGATAGAGCAATATTATCTGCCGCTGTCCGACGGGCAGGTGGCACAGGAAGAACCGGATGAGACGGATATACCGTATGATGAGGAATATCCCGATGATGACGGACGCTACGATGCTTATGTCTAACTGATTAACACCACGTGAATTATGAAAATATATCCTTCTCAGATACGCCGGTCTGTCAGACTGCTCAAACGGATGCGCAGCAACTCCCGGAAAATGATGGTGTGGAAGAATTATCCGCTTGCAAATGAAGTCGTTTCGATGCTGGACACACTCTCGGAACGGAGCGGCCGACACTCGCCCTACGACAAGATATTTCTCATGAAAATCCTTCTGGACAACATCTCTAAGAGCGACACTCCGCGCTTCGCGATCAGTGTCCTCGAGCGGCAGGCCGCACTTTTCAAGTCAGTGACGGAGGAGGATCTGAAAGAATATGACGATCCGCTGACTGTCGGAGAGGTAGAGGCCGAGCTGGGAAAATGGCGGGAATACATCGACTTTGACGGGGTGACTGAGGAAGAGTGGTGCAGTAAATATCACCGGTATCTGCGTTTTGACCCGATTGAGCGCACTCCGCTGTGGGAGGAGATCTACTACGAGGTGGAGAAAGAGACGGACGAGGCCATAGGCAGGAATGTCCCAAGGGGCATGGGCTTCTGCTTCATGTACTGGAGCTCAAAGGCCGATGTGCTTGCCCGCAGAGGCATCAGTTGGAGAAGCCCTCATGAGATGAATCCGCGCGTGATGTTCGACTGAATGTTGTCCCGCACAGAAATTAAAAAAATATCAAAATTTTAAAAAGCTGTAAACTTCGACATCTTTTTTTAGGATTCGGATTTCAGCCAGATAATTCCTCACCTTCGCATTCAAATGAAATCGCGGGCAATCGCATAATTTTAGAAGCTATGAGTAGAGGACACTTTGATTATCAGCGATGGCGGATACGCAAGACCGCCGGAATCATCGAGCGTGACATTGCAAGGGCATTGAGGCCAAAGCCGGAGATGGTTCATGAGGACTACTGGATAATTAACAAAATGGATTATCCTCATTCGATTCACAGCGTCGCAAAGCACAGGAGATTTTCGAGCCGTGAGGAAGCGGAGGCTTACCTTTTGCGTCGTTTTAAGAATGTGGTTAAGGCAGAGCCGCAATACATCGGCGGACGTTTTTTCCAAGATGAGACTGAAACCGTATTTCAGTCTACTAAATCCTATATGAGAGGAGTTCCCAGAGGTGAGAGGGTTCCGGTGCTGTACGCTATCCACCATTGCGTCTTTGACCACTATCCGTACGATGCGGATGTGCTGGAACTCAACGACAGTACCATCAGGACGATGAAGGAGGCCTACAGGCAGATCCGTATTGCGGAAATATATGCCGGGCACGTGGAATGGGTGATGAGCGGCGATGACGGAGAGGACACTGTGAGGGAACGTCTGAAAGAAGATCTGGTCGCCTTCGAAAAAGAGTACGCTTCCAAAGACTGGACGGATTTCCATAATGATTTCGATGAGTACGATGAGTGGTTCGAGGAAGAAATATCCTGCAGGCACAGTCTGTGGATGTAAATCTCAGAAAAGAGGCAAGCAGATCGCATCCAAGCGTTTCCGCAGGCGTGTCAGGATACTGATGCGTCTGCGGAAATATGAGCGGCTGCCCTATCGTTCTACGGAATTGACTTCGCCGTGGGACCTGGACGGGGACGGCAAATGCTTTTACGGTTACCATCCGGATAAGGAATGGTATGCTAGGATTATGCGTAAATAAGAATATGGCAAAACAGCGGGCGTTGATCCTAAAGAGGATGTTTATGGAAAAGTGTATATTTTCAATGAAAAATTCCATGGAAAAGTGTAGTTGCGATGCTGTTCAGAAAAATTAAATCGTGAGTATCCAGTGCGAAGTATCTGCCAGTGAAGTTTATGGAAAACATGATGCCGGAGAAAATAGAAATTGTGATTTAGAGTAAAAGGGTTAAATTTGTAGACAAAACTTTTTGCTCATGACCAGTCAGAATTATTCAGTAAATCAATATTTAGTTTCCAATCTGCTAAGTTTGGTGCAGATAAAAGAGATAGCAATCCCAGAGATACAGCGGCCCTTCGTGTGGGAGCCTGACAAGGTGACGGAGTTGATAGACAGCCTGTATAATGGCTATCCCATCGGCTATATTATCACATGGCAGAGTCCGAATGTAAAGCTGAAAGACGGAAGCTCATCCATGGGCAAAAAGATTCTGATAGACGGCCAGCAGCGTATTACTGCTTTACGGGCGGCAATTCTTGGAGAGACCGTGAAGAACCGTGATTATGCGGACGTAAGGATTCAGGTCGCATATAATCCAATAGAACGGCGGTTTGCGACATTCAACGCTGCTATTTCAAAAGATCCTCTGTGGATTAAGGATATCGCTCCTCTGCTCAATGGTTCGACAAGGCAGCGTGCGGCCCTGAACGAGTACATGGCGCAGAATCCTTCGGTGGACGAGGACGCTGTTGACATTGCCATGGATGATTTGCGGAATATTGCCAACAGGCAGATTGGCGTAATCGAATTATCCGGAGAACTGGATATAGAGAGAGTTACAGAGATTTTCATACGCATCAACAGCAAAGGTGTACCGTTAAATCAGGCCGACTTCGTCATGTCGACTATCGCGGCAAATGAAACCTATGGTGGAAACCTGCTTAGAAAATGCATCGACCATTTCAGTGAACTGGCCGTCCGTCCGGAGTTCTATTCCACCCTGATGAATAATGACAAAGAATTTGCAGAGTCACCGTATCGCTCTCAGATAGAATGGCTGCGTAAGGAGAATGATGATATCTATGATCCGTCTTACGTCGATGTCCTGCGAGTCGCATTCACTTCAAAGTTCAGCAGGGGTAAAATGGCGGACTTGGTAAGCTTATTGTCCGGACGAAATTTTGAGACCAGAGACAACGAAGATTCCATCAAAGAGGATACTTATGGAAAGTTGACGGAAGGAGTGTGCGCATTCATCAACGAAACCAACTTTAAGCGGTTTGTCATGATAATCCGCTCTGCCGGTTTCTGTCATTCCAAACTCATCCGGTCGCAGAATACATTGAATTTTGCATACATCCTGTTTTTGAGATTGAGAGAGAAGGGGTATCAGCCTGAACACATTGAAAAATACGTACGGAGATGGTTTGTCTTCTCCATACTGCGAGGCCGCTACAGTTCCTCCCCGGAGAGTAACTTTGATTATGACGTAAAACAGATAGACCGTTATTCTGACTTTGGAGAATACCTGGCAGAGACCGAGGCGGCAGAACTGTCAGATGCCTATTGGGACTTCGGTGCTATTCAGCAACTTACGACATCAGTTGCCAGCAGCCCTATTTTCAATGTTTTCCTTGCGTCGCAGTGTTACCAGAATAGAAAAGGATTCCTCTCTACCGCGATAACTGTCCGCGACATGATAGAGCAGAAAGGGGATGTGCACCATATCTTCCCTCGCGAATATCTGAAAGCCAACGGCATTCCTAAATCGGAATACAACCAGATTGCCAATTATACCTACACTCAGACTGAGATAAACATCAATATCGGTAAAAAGTCCCCGAGCGATTATTTAGGTTATGTGAAAAATGTGCAGTGTGCAGGCGGTCCTACGAAATACGGAGCAATCTCGGACTACAATACTCTAACCGTAAATCTCGAGGAAGACTGCTGCATTCCAGTGGATATCATCGATATGAATGTTGACAACTATCCTGATTTCTTGGCCCGGCGCCGTAAATTGATAGCCCAAAGGCTTAAAGAATATTATTTTTCGCTTTAATTTAGTTCTATGACGATTATGCCGAACGAAATTCAATTCATATTATACAATCTTCCGGAAGAGGAGGGCAGGGTACAGGTTGTCATCAAAGATGAGACGATTTGGTGTACGCAAAAGGCGATGAGTCGGCTTTTCGGGGTAGATAAATCGGGTATCAGCCGCCATATTTCCAACATATTTAAAGACGGAGAATTGCAGCAGGATGCGACAGTTGCAAAAATTGCAACTGTCGTGAATAGGGGTATAAGGGGAGAAGTGGAAGAATCTGTGGATTTTTACAATCTTGACATGATTATCTCTGTCGGATATAGGGTTAATTCGATACAGGCAACCCGTTTCCGTCAGTGGGCGACCAAGGTGCTCAACGAGTATATCCGCAAAGGATTTGCTCTTGATGATGACCGGCTGAAGCAGGGAACGGCAGTTTTCGGAAAGGATTATTTCCGCGAGTTGCTTGAGCGCATCCGCTCCATCAGGGCCAGCGAGCGCCGGATCTGGCAGCAGATTACCGACATTTATGCCGAATGTAGCATTGATTACGATAAAGATTCGCCGACGACGCAGGACTTTTATGCGATGATTCAGAACCGTTTTCACTATGCGATTACGGGTCAGACTGCCGCTGAGATAATATACGGCAAGGCAGATCATACGAAGGAGCACATGGGACTGACAACATGGAAGAACGCTCCTGACGGCCGTATATTGAAATCAGACGTCTCACTCGCAAAGAACTATCTGGACGAGAGAGAAATCCGCCAGCTGGAACGCGCCGTGACCGGATACTTTGACTACATAGAAGACCTTATTGAGCGGGAGAACACTTTCAGCATGTCCCAGTTCTCGGCAAGCGTTAACGAGTTCCTTGCATTCCGACGTTATCAGATTCTACCCGACAAGGGACGTATATCGGCTGCTCAGGCCAAGGCAAAGGCCGAGCAGGAGTATGACATCTTTAACCGCACTCAGCTGATTGATTCGGACTTTGACAAACAGGTAAGAAAAATGCTGGAGCAAGAGAAAGCTTGACCAGGCACATATATGTAATACTATAAAATATTAAGCCTCAATATATCATATAATATAGAAATAGATGCTTTTTCATTTACTATATGATGTGTTGAGGCTTAAGATCAGATTATTGATATTACAGTCCTCCTTTCTCAATTTGTTTTATCATTATCCTTTTGACTTGTTTAAATGAAACGGGTGTATAGTTGTTGTTGTCAACTCCGACATCATACTGTGTCGGATAGAGGTACTGAAGCCGGGCAGCGTCAATTCCGGTATTGTTCTTTCTTGTGTGTACATGTCCGAACAGCTGCCACACATCTTTATATCCGCCGTCAAAGCATAGAAAAGGATAATGGTTCAAATATATTTTCTGCTTGCCGACCGTTATGTGCATTTGCATTGCCACATGCTCAAATCTGTCAATGTACCCCTGGCGTATATTTTTCAAATCGTGGTTGCCCATAATCAGATATATCCTGCCGTTCAATCTGTTAAGTATTCTAGTCCATTCAGCAGAGCCGCCAAGACAAAAATCTCCCAAATGAAAAACAATATCATCCTGGCCGACTGTATTATTCCAGTTGGATATGATAGTTTCATTCATCGTTTCCACATCCTTGAACGGCCTGTGGCAGAAGCGAATGATATTCCCATGGTAAAAATGGGTGTCAGATGTAAAGAACACCTTGCTGCCGTCAAACTTAAAGTTCATTTCTTTTCAATTTATGCGCATCACTGCGCGTTAATAACTTAATTAATTGTCAATCAGACGAAATAGCCTATAAACAAAATAGTTGGAAAGTTCGGTAAGGACTTTCCAACTATTCAGTTACTGGTTCGAAAAGTACAATAGTGTACTTTTATGTCCGTTGGAAAGTATTTACTATTATACGAGGTTCAATGCGTGAGATATGAACACTCAATACCACATCAGAGCGTTTATTGTTCTTAATGGAGGTCGTTACTGATAATATGTTCATTCTGTTTTTAAGCATTGATAATATTGAATGTCTCAAAATCGATGCAAAATTAGCAAATAAAATTTATAATCGGATTATTTTGTCATCTTGTATTTTATTGCGATATTTGCATTACGATAAATTTGTAACGAGATAATAGGAATAGCATGAAGCCCAATAATCCTTTCCTCATTTCTGGATATTACAGCCCGGAGTTCTTTTGCGACAGAGAGCAGGAGACCAGAACTATTCTCGACGCGCTCCACAATGGACGCAATGTGACATTGATTGCTCCACGCCGAATGGGAAAGACCGGACTGATCCGTCATGCGTTTTACCGTCTGAAAGAGCAGCAGCCCGATATTGTCACCTTCTATTTGGATATCTACTCAACCCAGTCGTTGGGCGATTTTGTACGGTTGCTTGCCGCTGCGGTGTTGGGGAAGCTGGATTCCGCCCCGCAAAAGGCTTTTAGCCGTATAAGCCAGTTTTTCCGCAGCTGCCGTCCTGTGTTTACTTTTGACGAAATGACAGGTGTTCCCAAGGTGACGATTGATGTGGCTCCGGCTGAGGAAGAAAACACTTTGAAAGAGATATTCGAGTATCTTGGCTCATCTGAGAAACGGTGCTATGTCGCCATAGACGAGTTCCAGCAGATAGCCGAATATCAGGAGAAAGGCGTAGAAGCGCTATTGCGTTCTTATATCCAGTTCTTGCCCAATGTGAATTTTATCTTTGCCGGCAGCAAGCAGCATCTGATGCAGGAGATGTTCACTTCGTCGAAAAGGCCGTTCTATCAAAGTACGCAACCTCTCACAATCGGACCGATACAGCGGGATGAATACGCAGGTTTCGCGACAGGGCATTTTGCCGCACACGGTGTGAAATTGCCTCAAGAGGTTTTCAATACGATATATGAAAAATACGAGGGGCATACCTGGTATGTGCAGTGTCTCCTCAACCGCCTGTACGGGTACGACCGGGATGTGGACATGGAACTGGTTTCATACGCCACAGAACAGATATTGGCCGAGTACAGCTACATATACGCAGACCTGCTGAAAGCATACTCTTCCGGTCAGGTGCGCCTGCTGAAAGCTATCGCCAAGGAGGGCTGCGTCAAGGAGGTTCTGGCCGGAGACTTTATCAGCACCTACGGACTTCGCGCAGCAAGCAGCGTGAGTGCAGCAATGAAGAAGTTGCTGGAAAACGAACTGGTTTATCAGACTGCCGACGGCTACATCATTTATGACCGCTTTATGGGGGAGTGGCTGAGGAGGCAGGTGTTTTAATAACAACTTACATTGCTATTTATTCTAACTTACTTTCATTATGAAATTAGAACACAAAAATGAGTACTTTGAATTGAACTCTCTGTTCAGGGTTGCTTATGAAATTCTGAATCGAGATAATGAAAAATGTATTGAACATGCTTCAGAAACAGATATTCCTATTGAAGATAGGTATAGATTTGTTTTCGACGAGTATGTCAAAGAATTAGATACTGCAGAAATTCAATATACATCAGAAACAATAGAAGAGATAGAAAGCAATTTAACATTAATAGTAAATGCAAGTAAGTCTTATTTGTTGGGAAACATTGAGGATTCATTAAATTATGCAGAAACAATATTTAAAAAGTTAGAAAAGAGAATTGTAGAAATAAAAGAGAATGCGTATTTTTATAGGGCAAGAGCAACTTCTTTTTATCAATCATTGGACAGAAAAGAAATGTTTCATATTCCTTTTAATAAAAGATACCTTATTGGTAACCAAAGGTATAGCACATCTGGCATACCTTGTTTATATTTAGGGGAATCGACTTATATATGCTGGGAGGAATTGGGGCGCCCAAACCCATATACATGCAATTTTATATGTGCGAAAAATGTCAAACCATTGAAGGTGCTGGATATGACTATACCTTCAATCAGCGAGTCAAGTTCAGTGTCAATAATCCCAATAATATTATCCTCCTGTTTGTCTTCTAGAAAAAATAGGGTATTTAAACAAGAATACATCCTTCCACAACTTATAATGTATGCAATAATTAAGCGGAATGAACAGGTGTCAGGTATTAAATACCATTCAACTTCTTTGTTTTATTCCGACTATCCCTTTTATTCAGATGCCAATAAATTGAAATCGGATATAGAAAAGCACAACAATTATGTGTTTCCAGCATTGAATAAAGGAGACGACAATGATTTTTTATCAGATGATTTGGTTAATTGTTTTCACACAACTAATACATTTTCCATTTGGCAGCACCAACTTGTTTCCAGCAAAGAATATATGCCGATACCATCAGGAGAGGGTGGCATAGATACTACTCTTAATTATCTAAATAATTCAGCTTTTGGACAATTGGATAGAATATTTATGAAAAATGATTTCGCTTCGTTAAAGCAGGATATAACTGGAATCGTTAATACAAGGTTACATGAATTCGATATACGAATAAATTAATATTTGTAATATTTTAAATTGTTATATTTGAATATAATTCAAGATGAAGACTCAAACATTTGTAAATACTATTTATAACGAGGACGCAAGAGAGATTCTTAAGGTTATTCCTAAAGGAATCAAGGTGAAGACAACAATAACATCTCCACCATATTATGATATGAAGGATTATGGTTCTGATAACCAAATTGGTTATGGACAGAGTTATGATGAATATTTAAATGATCTTCAATCGATTTTTAGAGATATTTATAAGATTACGGAGGATGATGGTTCTTTGTGGATAGTTATTGATACATTTAAAAGAAATAATCAAGTTGTTACATTACCTTTTGATTTATCAGGTAAACTAAAAGAGGTCGGTTGGTTATTACAAGATATAATAATATGGAAAAAAGATAAAACTGTGCCTTGGTCTAATAAAGGGTTTATGCAGAGAAAATTTGAATATATTCTTTTTTTTACTAAGTCTTTAAATTATAAATCTAATAAAGATAGGGTAAGAATATATGACACTGATCAACTAAAACGGTGGTGGGTAAAATATCCAGAAAGATATAATCCAAAAGGTAAAGCATTGGATGAAGTATGGGAATTCCCTATCCCTGTACAAGGTTCGTGGGGCGAAAAATACATAAGGCATTTTTGCCCACTTCCTAAGGATATGGTAGCTACTATGATCCAAATTAGTACAGATGAAAATGATGTTATTTTAGATCCTTTTGCTGGTAGTGGGACTGTTTTGTCGCAATCTGCTTATATGAAAAGGGAATATATCGGATTTGAATTGAATCCTGAATATATTGAAATGTTCAAATCATACATAGCAAAGACTTTTAATGAGGGGAGGAAAGAATACGAACTATTCAATTTAAGTATACATCAGGAGCAGTTTGAAAAAACGATATTGGAGTTAAGGGCATTGAAATATGGTCGTCTCCTTATAAAAAGTATTCAAAAAGAATTAGATAATGATAGTGTTAAAATAATAGTAGACATAGAAGGTAAAAGTGCTAAAACTAATAAACTGCTAAAGGTTAAATATTCATTAATGGGTGAGAGTCTGGATAAGAATAGAATTCTTAAATGTATTAATATGATCGTTAATAAAAAGCCTCTTTCTAAGTTTGGGATAGAGCCTGATTTTATTTTTATAGACTCTCATAATTTTGAATATGGAGGTTACTATGGTTATACTGGAACTAATTCATATTCATATTCTAAAAAAGATATAAACTGTATATCCAAACATATAAAGGTTATTAGTAAAATCAAGGTTGATTTTAAGGAGAATGATTATTTATAAAAAAAGATAAGACTCACTCTACTAACTATATAAATGGGATTATTTTAACACACTATAAATCAGTAAGTTAATAACT
>ERZ779737.535-NODE-535-length-35118-cov-7.591763_pt1 | contig 35118 bp, 38 predicted proteins | sample MGYA00511889_ERZ779737 | MGnify/ENA primary metagenome ERZ779737 (study PRJEB29588, sample SAMEA2163575) | human gut metagenome | biome: human gut; feature: human-associated habitat; material: faeces | place: Denmark | collected 2008/2010 ... | reverse complement strand
TACTTTTTAAATTCTAGACAAGGATTATATATTTAAATTATCCATAGTATCTTTTATAAATATTTAACTATTTATTGGCGTAGTGTTATAATTCTTTGTTGTGAATTTTAATTTTTAGTTGAAATTTATTTGATTATATAATATAATTGTATTTGAATAGAAAGTATGGAAAGAGTGATACTATGCATAGTACAATTGATTTTTTAAATACACCAGTTGTAGATGTTGTTAATTCGATATTTTTGGATGCTGTTAAATTTGGGGCAAGTGATATTCACTTTGACCATACAGATAGTACATTAAAAGTTAGAATTAGGGTTGATGGTATTTTAAATGATTATGCTGATATTCCTAATGAAGTTAAAAATAATGTTATTACAAGAATTAAGATATTGTCTGGAATGAATATTACTGAAACAAGATTACCTCAGGATGGTGGTATTAAAACAAATCTTGGGGGAATGGATCTTGATATGCGTGTATCTTCTTTGCCTACTAAGAAGGGTGAAAAGATAGTTATAAGAATTCTTGACTATTCTAGGAGCTTAAAAGGAATTGAGTATTTATTTTTCTCTGAGGATAATTATAAAAAAATTATGAAAATGATTGGGGCTCCAAATGGAATTATATTAGTAACTGGTGCTACTGGTAGTGGTAAGAGTACAACTGTATATTCTTTCTTACAAAAATTAAATGTTAAAGGGGCTAATCTTATTACGGTAGAAGATCCGGTTGAAATGGAAATTGAAGGAATCAATCAAGTTCAAATAAATAGTGATATTGGATTAGATTTTGCTACAGTATTACGTAGTATTTTAAGACAAGACCCTAATATTATAATGATTGGAGAAATTAGAGATACAGAAACAGCTCAAATTGCTGTTAGAGCTTCTATAACTGGTCATTTAGTATTGTCTACATTACATACTAATAGTTCTTTAACTACTATAGAGAGATTACTTGATATGGAGGTTGAAAGATATTTGCTAGCTTCGGCTTTATCTGGAATTGTCAGTCAAAAGTTAGCTAGAAAATTATGTGATAAATGTAAGAAAATAAGACCTACTACTCCATTTGAAAAACAATATTTTAAAGAACTTGTAGGAGCTGATGTTAATCAAATATATACAGCTGTTGGCTGTCCTGAATGTTCTGGTGGATATAAGGGAAGAATTGCTATTCAAGAAGTACTTTTAATATCACCAGAAATTAGAGATGCTATTAATGCATCGCTAAAAAAAGCACAATTACGTGACCTTGTATATAATGGTGAAGTAATTACATTAATACAAGATGGTTTATATAAGGTTATGGCGGGATTTACATCGTTAGAAGAAATAATGAAATTGGTAGAAGCAGATGATGAATTAAATGCTAAAACTTGTTTAAGAAATAAGCTAAGATTAATTAATCAAACTGTTCCCGCTGGTGAAAATATGCAAATGAATAATCAAAATCAATAAAAAAGAAAAAGAATTGCTAACAATTCTTTTATTTTGCTTGTTTTTCTAATGCCATTTTAGCTGCTTCTTGTTCAGCGTGTTTTTTACTACTACCAATACCTTTTCCCATCACGATATCCCCTACTTTTACTTGACAGGTAAACGTTTTATTATGTGATGGTCCTGTTTCATCTATTATTTCGTACGTAACACTTTTTTTGTCTGTTTGAACTAATTCTTGTAATTTAGATTTATAATCTTGTAAAAAATCAACGTTTTTCTCAATATATGGTTCCATTACTTCAAGAATAAATTTTTTGGTAAATTCAAGCCCTTGATCTAAATACATAGCTGCTACGAAAGCTTCAAAAACATCGGCTAGAATAGTATTGTTAGGTTGTGTTTCACATCCACCTAACTTAATATCATCCTCTAGTTTTAAATTTTTAGCATAAGTACTTAAGGCAAGTTCACATACATAGCTTGCTCTTAACTTAGTCATAACACCTTCTTCAAGGTGTCTTTCTTTATATAGGTAGTCACTTACAACAAATTCAAGTATAGCATCTCCTAAAAACTCCAGTCTTTCATAACTTACGTAAGATGGGTTTTCGTTACTATAAGATGTATGTGTAAATGCTTGATAATACAAATTTATATTCGTTGGATTAAAATTTAATCTTTTAAAAATTTTCATAAGTTATACACTTCCTTCATATTAATTATAGCAAAATAATAATTTATTGTCTATTAAAATGATTTACAAAGGGATTAATATTTGATAAAATTATTATAATGAAAAGAGGTAGAAATGAAAAAGATATTTAGTAAAATTATATTATTAGTGATATGTTTATTTATTATGACTGGTTGTAGTTTATTTAAGAGTGATGCTATGGATGATATTGAAATATATACCACTATATATCCAGTTAATTACTTAATTAAATATTTATATGGAAATAATTCGACAATTTATAGTATATATCCTAGTGAGGTTAATTTTAAAGAATATAAGTTGTCTGATAAGAAACTTAATGAATATGCTAAGAGTTCTTTATATGTCTTTAATAGTTTAGATGTAGATAGAGATTATTCTGTTGAAATGGTTAATATTAATACTGATTTAAAACTTATAGATGTATCTATGGGAATGAATTATGAATATGGTATTGAAGAATTATGGTTAAATCCATATAACTACTTGATGATGGCACAAAATACGAAAAATGGATTATTGCAATATGTTACTAATCCTTATTTAATTTCTAATAAGGAACATACAGGAATAAATGATAAATATGATGAATTACAATATTCATTGTCTAAGTTAGATGCTGACTATAAGGATGTATTTAGTAATGCTTCTTATAAAACAATTGTAACGTCAAATGAAGCATTAAAATCTTTAGAAAAGTATGGTATTACTGTTATTTCTTTATATGAAAATATTGTGGAAGAAACTATTAGTAATAATAATACTTTATCTGATATTGCACTTAAGTATAATATTAATTTAAGTGATATTCTTACATATAACAATATTACTAATGATAATGTAAAAGTTGGAACTAATCTTAAAATACCTGTTAAGACTATTGATTCTTCTTTAGTTAATAAAGTTAAAAAGATGATTAGTGATGGAAATGTTAAATATATATACTCTACTAGTGTGGAAAATAATAATGTTGTTAATGATTTAATTAAAAACTATAATATTGAGAATATTATTATTAATTCTATGTATAGTATAGATGGTGGTATTACTAATACTAATGAAAATTATTTTACTATTATGAATAATAATTTAGAATTATTTAAAAAAGAATTATATAAATAGAGGTGGTATTATGAGGAAAGTGATTCTATCTATTGGGATTATTTCTATTATAATTGTTACAGTGTTAAATTTTTATAAAGATGAAGTTATTAATTTTTTAGATAATATATTTTGGAATAAAGAGTATGTTATTGCAGAGGCTAATAATTATTATTTAGATAGTGATTTTAAATATATTAAAAATTATACTGATGATGTTAAAAATAGACAAGAATTAATTGATTATATTTATTATGTTATTAATACTGGTAGTGATTATGCTGATGGGGAATGTCAAAAGGAATATGTAAATTGTGTTCGTGATTTAGAGAATATTGCTAAAGATAATGAAGCATTATCTATTATGAATAATTTTGTACATCCATATAATAGTTTTAAATCTATTTCTTTTACTTATGATGATAAAGGTAGGTTTTCGTTAGCTATTGAACATATATATAAAGATGAGGATATTGCTTTGCTTAATTCTATTGTAAATAATGTGAGTAAAAATATATTTACTGAAAATATGACTACTATTGAAAAAATTAAAGCTATTCATGATTATATAATTAATAATACCCAGTATGATGAATATAAAATAGATAATATTCATGATACTACATATAGATCTAATACTGCATATGGGGTACTTAAAGAAGGTTATGGTATTTGTTCTGGTTATTCTGATACTATGGCTATATTTTTAAACAGTCTTAATATTAAAAATTATAAAATTAGTAATGATAGTCATATATGGAATTTAGTATATGTTAATGGAAAATGGTTACATGTAGATGTTACTTGGGATGATCCGATAAGTGATACTAATCAAAATAGAGATACATACTTTTTGATAGATACTAAGACTTTGGGTAATTTAGATGATAAAACACATAATTTTGATAAAAATATATATAAAGAGGCTACATAAGCCTCTTTCTGCATAGAAAAAAGTCATTTCTGACTTTAATTTTTTATACTAATATATAAACTTTATTACATTTAATATAGTAATTGTTATATTAATTCTTCAAGATAAGAGATAACTTCTTCTTCTGTATTTTTAAAGTTATTAAAATCTACATTAAACCATTTAATATTCATTTTATTATTCATAAAAGTATATTGTCTTTTGGCATAGTGTCTGGAATTTTTTTTAATTAACTCTATCATAGTATTATAGTCTATTTCTTTATTTAGATAACTTATTACTTCTTTATATCCTATTCCATTTAATATAGGCTTATAAAGCATATTATTATCATAAAAATATTTTACTTCGTTAATTAGTCCGTTATTAATCATAGTATCCACTCTAGAATTAATTATATCGTATAATTTTTCTCTATTGGTAGTTAATCCTATAAATATTGCATTATATAATAATTTATTACCATTATCATTTTTATTTATAGATTCATTGTTTTCTAGATAGTAATTTAATGCTCTAATTAGTCTTCTTCTATTTTTATTATCTATAACAATATCTTTGTCTAATAATAATAGTTTCTGATATATTTCTTCATTGGATAAATCATCATAATTATTATTTATAATATTATCTTTTAGATTGTAATCATATAAAGCTGCTTTGATATATAAATTAGAACCTCCAACCATAATATAAATTTTATTATCATCTTTATCAAGTATTTTTCTTACATCTTTCTGATAATCATATATTGTATAGTCTTCGCTAACATCTTTTATATCAAGTAGATGATGTGATATGTTACATTTTTCTTCATTAGTAATTTTTGCAGTGCCAATATCTAGGCCTTTATATACTTGCATAGCATCAGCATTTATTATTTCAGCATTATATTTTTTAGCTAAAGTAATACTTAGTCTTGTTTTACCTACACCAGTAGGTCCTGTAATTACAATTATTCTATTCATTACATACTCCTTTTAAACATTTTTTCCAGTTCATACTTAGTAAAATGAATGATTGTTGGTCTACCATGAGGACAATTAAATGGATTATCACACTTTCTTAAATCATTAATCAATGACTCCATAGATGGAGTGTCTATGTAAGTGTTACCTTTTATGCTCATTTTGCAGCTTATCATTTTAGCTAAATTATCATTAAACTTTTCTAATGAGAAGTTCTTTTCTTTTTGAATAACTAATTCAATAATCTTTCTTATAAGTTCTTCTTCTTTTCCTTGGATAAACCATGTTGGGTGTGATATTACTCTATATGATTGTGTACCAAATTCGTCAAGAGATATATTTAATTTATCAAATATATCTATATTTTCTTTTATTATGGCAAATTCATCTAGGGGAAGTTCTATTATAATGGGTATTAATGGACTTATAGTATTATTATTAGGATGTCCTAAAATATATCTATACTTCTCATAATTAATTCTTTCCTTAGCAGCATGTTGGTCTATTAAATAAAATCCATCTTCATTTTCACATACAATATATGTTCCATGTAAAAGCCCTACTGGATATAATTCTGGCAATTTTTCTTTTGGTAATTGTGTAACCATAGTGTCTTCTTCAAAATTTGTTTCATCTTTTTTATTAGAATTTATTTCATATTTATTATCTTGATTTATTATATCTTGATAATTATATGTAGGGGTATCTTCTTTAATAGTTCTTTCTATATTTAATGTTAAATTTTCATATTTATTTTTTTCTATATTAGGGTTTATTTCTTTTGTAGGTTCTACTTGTGGTATTAATAACTTTTGTTTAATTCCTTTAATTATAGTTGCTTTTATTAATTCTGTTAAGTCTTCAAAGTTACTAAATTTTATATCTAATTTTGATGGATGAATGTTTACATCTATTAATGATGGATCAGTTTCGATATATAAGACTACTATTGGGTATCTAGAATCTTCTTTATAATTAGAATATGCTTCGTTTATTATTCTATATAAAGTTACATTTTTTATTACTCTACCATTTACTAGTGTAGTAATATAATTTTTACTTGCTCTATTTAATTCTGGTAATGATATAAAACCTTTTATATTATAATCTTGATTACATCCTTCTATTGGAAACATTCTTTTTGTAACATCTAAGCCATATATAGCATTAATGACTTTTAATATATTACCTGAACCATCAGTATTTAATAAGTATTTACCATCGTTAATTAATGTAAATTTAATATATGGATATGAAAGAGATATTTTATTAACATAATCTATAACATTAGATAATTCTGAATAAGGACTAGATAAATGTTTTAGTCTGGCTGGGGTATTATAAAATAAATTTGTTACTGTGAAACTTGTTCCATATCTTAGTTCAGAAGAACTTTCTTCAATTATCTTTCCACCTTTAATATGTATCATTGTTCCTTCGCTACTACCCTTTTGACATGTTTTTAATACCACATCTGATACAGCGGCAATAGATGGTAATGCTTCTCCTCTAAAACCTAGAGTTTCAATAGAAAATAAATCATCGTCTGTATATAGTTTACTAGTAGCGTGTCTTTGAAAACACAATTTGGCATCATTTTTATCCATTCCTATTCCGTTATCTACGACTTTTATTTCACGAAGACCAGACTCAATTAACTCAATTTTTATTTCACTACTTTTGGCATCTATGGAATTTTCTGTTAGTTCTTTGACAATAGAAACTATTTTTTCTACAACTTCACCAGCGGCTATTTTGTTAGATAATAATTCGTCCATTACTTTTATATTTGACATATCTCTACTCCTTTTTGATCAATGTTTTGCTAACTAATTTTTATTATAACATAGTGTTCTTTTTTTGAATAGAAAAAAGACATAATTTTATGTCTTAATTACATTTTATCTACTTCATCAATTGCTAATATGTCTAATAAATTATGTATAATGTTATATACTAATGAGCATGTTGCAATATATGTATCTTTTAATTTTTTATCTTCTTCGTTTATAACGTTATAGGAATTATAAAATTTATTGAATAGATTACATAATTCATATAAATAATCTACAATATAGCTTAATGTTGCTTCGTTGTATGATGAAGTTAAAATGTTAGGTAAATCTATTACTTTTAATATTATATCTTTTATTGTGTCATTTGGGATAGAATTTATTTTAACTTCTACGGTGTCTACTTTGTTTAATAAGGATTTTATACGAACTACAGTATATAGAACATATGGACCTGTTTTTCCTTCAAGAGAAGAAAATTTTACTGGATCAAATATATAATCTGTTTTTCTATATGGAAGTAAATCTGTAAATTTTAATGTAGCTATAGTTAATTTATCTAATATTTCTTTTCTTTCTTCTCCGGTAATTTCTTCTTTTATTCTCTTATCTACTTCTTGCTTTAGCATATCTATTAGTGTAGATAATTCCATTACTCCACCATCACGTGTTTTGAATGGTTTTCCATCACTGCCGTTTATTGTACCAAAACCAAAATGATACAATTTGGCACTATCTTTAACTAGTCCTGATTTATATGCTGTTCTAAATACTTGTTCAAAATATAATGATTGTCTTTCATCTACCACATACCATATTTCATCTGGGTCATAGTCTTTTACTCTTTGATATATAGTGGCTAAATCTCTTGTTGAGTATATAGTGGATCCATCTTTTTTTATAACAATTAATGGAGGAATATCTATTTTATCAGTTTCTTTTTTTACATCCATTACTAATGCTCCGTCTGATTCGTATAAATAAGGTTCTACTATTTTTAACATACTAGGAACATACTTCATTGAAGATAATTCCCCTTCCCATAATTCAAAGTGACAATTTAATGTATCATAAACTTCTTTTATAGTTGGAGTAGATATATCTACTATTTGTCTCCATAATTCTGTATATCCTCTATTTCCTTTGTCTATTTCAGCCGTTATTTGTCTTACTAAATCCATTCTTTTTTCATCGTTTTTAGCAGCCATATTAGCTTTAGGATATATAATGCCTAAATCTTTTGCAGTTAAATCAATCTTAGGATATTCTCCAGTATAGTTTGCATCAAAGAATGGCAAGTCTGGTCTATTAATCATTATTTCTGAAATAATCATACCAGCTTGTCTTCCTAAATCTCCTAGATGTACATCTCCGATTACTTTTTTATTAAACAATTTACATAACCTTTTTAATGCTTCACCAATATTAGCACTTCTCATATGTCCTACATGTAATGCTTTGGCAGCATTTGCTCCACCATAATCGACAATAATAGTTTTATCACTTTTTTCATCTATGAAATTTTCAAAATTATTTCCTTCGTTATTAGCATAATCTATTAGGTCATCCATCTTTAATGATAAATTAATAAACCCTGGGCCTGCTATATTTACGTTATCAAACTTATCCTTTAATGATTCGGATATTTTTTCGGCGATTTCTCTAGGATTTTTCTTATATTCTTTGGCTAGTTTCATAGCAAAGTTAACTTGAAAGTCCCCTAGTTCTTTTATAGAACATTTTTCTAACTTTACGCTATCCAATTTATAACCTAAATCATTAACTTTAGAACATATAAATTTCTCTAAACTATGTATGTAAGTCATAAGTCACCTCTTTCATATTCTTAATTATAAAATAAAACTATTAATTATTCAATTATTTTGAAACATTTTTTAAAATAATCGTTATTGATATTTACATATTATTAATTTTATTTTATATTTATAATGAAGGGAAGTATTATGATTGAGACAATTTTAAAAGAATTGGAAAAGAATAGTAAAGGTTTTAATTTTTTGTTGGAAAAGTTTGATATTAGTGAAGATGAGTTAATGAAAACAATTAACGATTTAATACATGATAAAAAAATATTTCTTAACTCTAATAACAAATATGAAATAGTTAGTGATAATTTTATCATTGCTGAACTAAGAAAGGGATTAAATGGTAGAGGATTAATTACTAATAACAATATGACTATTACTATTGAAAGCTATGATACTCATAATGCCCTTTTTGGTGATATTGTTATAGTTAAGCCTTATTCTTTAAATAAAGGAACTGTTTTAGGAATTGTAAAAAGAAGAACTAATAAAATAGTGTGCGAGGTTTGTATTAAACAAGATAAATTAATTTTAAACCCTGTTATTAAGGATACGGAATTTTCTATATCTATTCCTAAAAAATTTTTTAATGCTTTGAATTTAATCGTTGGTGATAGAGTTTGTATTGATTTAGATAATAAAGTTAGTGATGATAATACTATTTATATTAATGATATTGCAAAAATAAGTAAAATAGGACACTATACTGATAAATATAGTGATGAAGTGGCTATTGCTATTAATAGAGGGTTTAATATAGACTTTAGTGAAGAAGCTATGTATGAAGTTTCTATGATACCTAAGGAAGTAACAGAAGAAGATAGAAAATTAAGATTAGATCTAAGAGACTTACCTATTATAAGTATTGACCCTGTTAATGCTAAGGACTTGGATGATGGATTTACTATTAAAAAACTTGAAAATGGAAATTTTCTTCTGGTGTCTTGTACTATGGATGTAAGTTATTATATTAGGCCAGGAATGCATCTATTTCAAGAAGTTTTAGAAAGAAATACTAGTGTATATATAGGGGAAGTTGTTATACCTATGTTACCAAGTGTTTTATCTAATGGTATTTTATCTTTAAATGAAGGTGTTGATAGATTGGTTAAAGCCTACTCTATGGAAGTTAGTCCTAATGGTGAAGTCGTTAATTATCAAATGGATTATGCTGTTATTAATTCAAAAAAGAGAATGAATTATAATGATGTTAATACTTATTATGATACAGGATGTATTTCTTATGATTACTTACCTTTTAAAGATATATTGGATACTGCTTTAGAATTTTCAAAGATTATGGACTTAAAAAGATTTAACAACGGATCTTTAGTATTTGATTCTTCTGATATGATTATTGAAAAAGATAGTAATGGAACAATTACATCTATTTATAAGAGAGATGAAGGACTGTCTGAAAGAATTATTGAAAATATTGCTCTTTTAACTGGTGAATGTCAAGCTAGAAAAGCTTTTTGTGAAGATTGGACATTTATTTATAGAATTGATGATATGCCAAATAATATTAAACTTGATAAATCTTTAAGTATTATTAAAGATATTGATAGTGATGCTTTTAAAAATAAAGAATTTTATGGTGTTAAAATCATGCAAAGTATTTTAAACAAGTATAGAGGAACCAACGAGTTTCCTGCTATATCAAATATGCTTTTAAGATGTCTTTCTATTGCTAAATACTCTACTCAAAATACTGGTCATTATGCTCTTGCAACTCCATATTATGCTCAAGTTACTTCACCGATAAGAAGACTTCCTGATTTAATTAATCAATTACTTATTGATATGTACTATGGATGGTATATTCCTACAGAGGAAGATTTAAAAATGTTATGTAATTTAGAAGATTATACTTGTGAATTTAATTATAAAGAAAGACAAGCTGATGCTTGTGAAAAAGATTATATTGATTTATGTTCTGTCAAAATGATGGCTAATTATATTGGTGTGGAGTTCCGAGGAGTTATTATTGATATTGATAGAAAAGGAGCTCTTATTAAATTAGATAATGGTATTATTGTTAATACTAATCCTGTTACTTTAGGAAATTATAATACTAACCCTATAAAAAAGACAATGATTATTAATGATACAGGATATAAAATGAAATTAGCAACTTCTGTTTTGGTAAGAATTTCTTCTGTAGATATAAGTAACAAGAAAATATATGTTGATATTACTAAAGTTATAGTAAAAGAAAAAGAACAAGTTAGTAAAAAAGTTCGTAAAATATAAAAGTAATCAAAAGGCCATATTTTGTAATATGGCTTTTTAGTGACAAAATATATATTTTTAGTCGTCATATTTTATTCCAAGTTTTTTTCTAACTTCAATAATTTTTTTTGATGCTAGTTTACTAGCCTCTTTAGCACCTGTTTTTAAAATATTTATTAATTCTTTGCTATATCTATATTTTTTGTATTTTTCTTGAATGGGTATAATAAATTTTTCTATTTCATTAGCTAATTCATTTTTAAAATCACCATAGTTATAATTTTTATATTTATTTTCTATTTCTTTTATTGATTTGTCAGTTATAGCAGAAAATATAGATATTAAGTTGGAAATTCCTGGTTTATTTACTTCATCAAAATATATTTGATTACTACTATCAGTTTTGGCCGACATTATTTTCTTTTTGGTTATATTTATATCATCAAGAATAAATATAGTTCCTTTGTCATTTGGTGGTGCTGATTTGCTCATCTTTTCACTTGGATTTTGTAAGTTCATTATTTTTCCACCAATTTCTGGTATATAATACTCAGGTAAATTAAATGTGTGGCCATATCTTTTATTAAATCTATCTCCTAAATCTCTTGTTATTTCAATATGCTGTTTTTGATCTTTTCCTACTGGTACTATGGAAGCATCATATAAAAGAATATCTGCAGACATTAATGTTGGATAAATTAATAAACCTAAATCTATTCCGTCTTTGCCTTGTTTTTCTTTTTTTGATTTATATTGAGTCATTCTAGACAATTCACCAATTCTGCATTGAAAAGCAATTAGAAATCCTAATACACTATGCTCATTTACATCACTTTGAACAAAAAATTTTGTATATTTGGGTTCTACACCACAGGCCATATATAAAGCTGCTAAGTCTAATATTCTGTCTTGAATGTCTTTAGGATTTTGATATGACGTAAGCCCGTGGAGGTCGGCAATAAAGATATATGAATTATAATCCTTTTGAAGTTTTACAAAATTTTTAATTGCCCCAATATAATTACCTAAAGTAAAATTTCCAGTTGGTTGAACGCCTGTTATCATTGTTTTTTTCATTTTCATCTTCCTTTCTTTAATAATTAATATAAATTAATACACCATCGTTTGGTTAATAAAATATTATTCATGTAAATCACTCCCTATAAAAATAAAAACCCCTGTCCCAAATAGGACAAGAGTTATAATCTTGCTATGCCACCTATAAAAATAGATATATTCATGTACTATCATACACGTTCCATTGATAACGGTGGAAATCCCGTATTCTTCTACTAGAAAAATTTCGAAGAATCTCTCTTTAGCCCATTCACTAATAATTCGCTATAACTTTCCATCAACCAGTTACTTTCTATAAGCTTCATATTAGTTACTATTCTAAATCAACAATTTGCTTAATTCAATTTTATTATAACATATTTTACCTAACAGGGCAATAGTTTCCAGATATAGCCCTTCTTAGTGCACTACCAAAACCTTTTCCTAAATCATACAAGGCTGTTACTGCTTTTGTTAGTGCGTTTATCATGGGAGATGTAATGCCACCTCCTTCTATTTTAAGCATTTCTTCTGTTTTTAATTCCATTTTTCTCCTTTCTTTTCTTAGTTATTACATTTTGTTGGATTAGTATATCCAGTAAAGGCACCAATAAAAAATACTACTGCTGATGCTAGACTTGCTAACAATGCCCAGCTTACTCCTCCGGATACTTTATACATTTCTTTTTCTGTTAATTCCACTTTACCTCCATTTCAAATAATCTAGGATATAATAGATTATTTTTTTATTTTCTTTTAATATTTTGACTTCTAAGACTAAATTATTTATTTTAGGTATTTCGTTATATGACAAATATACTAATAAATAGTTAATATTTTCTTGGGTTACATATAAGTTATTATTTACATTTATTATATTATAATTATATATTTTGTTGTTAATACTTAATGTATTATTATTAATAATATATTCTATATTGTTATATTCACATGGTATCTCTAATAAATAGTTATTATTATACACCACCTTTCCTAGAACTTTGTAATAAGTTTTATAATTACAAGTGAGAGATATAATAAGAAAGATAATAATATTTGTGATTATAATAAATGTTATGGAATATATGTATGGATATTTTTTTCTATCTAAGATTAAATCTAATTCTATGCTATTAAAGTTCATTAATATTCCTACTTTCTAATTTAATGATATTATTAAATAGATCTAAATTGTTTAATCTATGTGATATGATTATAAATGTTCTATCTTTATAATAATTAAATATATTATTTAATATTTGTCTTTCTAATTTAATATCTATTTCATTTAGTCCTTCATCTATTAGAACTATACTACTTGTTTTAAGTAATGATCTAGCTAAGATGATTCTTTGTCTTTGCCCGCCTGATAAATTAATTCCGTTTTCTTCAAGTAATAAATTATGTCCTTCGTTACTATTTTTAATTACATCATTTACATATGTTAACTTACAAATATTTAAATATTCTATATCATTAATTTCTCTATCTAAGATAATATTATTTTTTATGGTATCTGTATATAGGACTTCATTTTGTGATATATAGGATATATTATCTCTTATGTCTTTTAATGTATAGTCATTAATATCTATATTATTGATAAATATACTTTCTCTATTTATTTCATAATATCTATATAGTAATTTTAGAATAGTACTTTTACCACTTCCTGAAGGTCCTAATAATAAAACTCTATCTCTGTGTTTAATTTTTATGTTTAATCTATTTAGAACATTATCTCTATTATTGTAACTATATGTTGTATTTTTAAATTCTATATTTCCTAATACTTTTAAATTTGTTGTTTTGTCTAACTTATCTATTTGAACATTTATTAAATTATTGATTCTTTTAATACTATTTTTTGTGTAGTAGTAATCTTTATATAGTTCTAATATACTTTTTGTAGAATTTAATAAATACATGGATATAGAATTAAAAGTAATTAAATAACCAATAGTCATATTATCTTTTAAAATATTATTCATACCAACATATGTTATGAAAAGGAGTATTAATCCTTCAAACAATTGATTATATAGTTCGTAACTATTCATAATTTTATTAAAGCTAAAATTTATATTACTAGATTTAATATATAGGTGGTTTAGTTTTTTTAAGAATGTGGTTTCTAAACTTAATCCTTTTATAGTTTCATATCCACTTATGGATTCTACTAGGAATGAATTAAGAATAGCATTGTTTTCTTGACTTACATTAGTTATTCTTTTAATGATTGGCTTGTATGTTAAGAATAATACTATGTAGACTAATACTATTAACAATAACATTATACTCATAATATGATTTATTTTTATGAGTATTATTAAACATGTTATAAATACTAGAGTATCTAAAAATATGGCTATAATAAATTTACTTATGTAATTTTTAATATAGAATAGATCGTTAACTCTACTTATCATGTCTCCTGTTGTTTTGTTTTTGTAATAGTTGAAGGGAAGATAGATTATTCTTTTTAAAGTACTTGTTATAATAGATAAATCTAATTTTTGATTTAAATAGTTTAATAAATTAAATCGTAAATAATTGACTATATTTTTTTGAAATAAAATAATTAAGAATACTATAATAATTATTAATATATTAAAATCATTAGTATATAGATTATCAATTAAAACTTGGAAATTATAACTATATATAGTAGTAAATATTGTACTTATTAGACTCAAAAGGACCAAATTTATAATTATTTTTTTATTATTATTTATACATTGTTTTATTACTTCTATAATATAATTTTTTTCACTGTATTTTGGTAATTCTTTAATTTTTTCAAAAGTCATTATGTTTTTAGTCCATAAAGTATTAAAACTATTAATATCCATATTAATTAGTCCTATGGCTGGATCCATTACTAATATCTTATTATCTTTTATTTTATATACTACTACGAAGTGTAAGTAATTATTATTGTTTATCTGACATATAAATGGCTTTTCATAATCTATCAATTGCTTTACGTCATTAACTTTATAACCTTTAGCATTTAATCCTATTTCATTAGCGGCCACTTTAATATTATAGAAATTGGTTCCTAAATGATTGGTATTGGTTAATTTTAGTAATTTGTCTATTGAAATATTACCTCCATAATACTTTATAATAGAAAGTAAGCAAGATGCACCACACTCTTTATATCCTTCTTGTTTTACTATGACATCTTTTCTCATTTTCCTCCCTTCACTAGTATTATTCTTAATAGCATTTAAAATTACTTCTTTTTCCCATAATTTCCCATAATGTTATCTTGTTGTAAAAAAAAAATACCTATTGGAATAGATATTTTTATAATCCTCTTTTTAAATTTATTAGTTCACTTTCTAATTCACTTAAATCATTAGGACTTAGAAAGACAAATACGGCATTATCATATTTACTTAATATATGAGCCTCATTTATATTAATATGAAATCCATTAGGTAATTCATTAATAATTATATCACTTGTTATATTGTTATAATCTTCTTGTTTTTCTCGTGATGGATGAATATCTAATATATATACGGCATCTAATTTTTTAAAAATATTAATATATTCTTTATAAAATTCTTGAGTTCTTGAATATGTATGTGGTTGAAATATGGCAATAATTTTTTTCTTTGGATATTTTTGCTTAATTGCAGATAATGTTGCTTTTATTTCGGCTGGATGGTGTGCATAGTCATCTATTACTACATTATTGTCTATCTTGGTTTCTGTAAATCTTCTTTTGGCTCCGGAGAATGTGCTTAATATTTCATTCACTTCTTTAGGATTTTGTTTTTCTAAATAACAAACGGATATAACGGCCAAAGTATCTATTAATTGATGAGTTCCAAATATAGGTAGTGAATAATGACCATATTGTTTATTTTCTACTAAAACATCAAAAGAAATACCATCTTCTTTGTATTCTATATTGGTGGCTTTTAAATTATTGTTATCATTAAGACCAAAATAGAATGATTTTTGCAAAGAAAGTTTTCTAACATTATTGTCGTCACCATAACATATAACATAGTCTTTTGTTTTATCAGCTAATTCTTGATATGCACTAATAACATCAGAAATATCTTTAAAATAATCTACATGATCTAAATCAATATTAGTAATTACTGTATAATATGGATGATAAGCTAGAAAATGTCTTTGATACTCACAACTTTCTAACAAAAATAATTCATTATTAGGGTTTGCATATCCTCTGCCATCACCAATTAAATAATTAGCTCCACATAATTTTCCTAAAACTAGTGACATCATGGATGTTGTTGTTGTTTTGCCATGACAACCGGCTATACATATTGTTTTAAATTTCTTTGAAATTTCTCCAACTAATTCATTATATTCATAGATTTTTAAGCCTAATTCTCTTGCTTTTATGAGTTCTACATTATCTTCTTTAATTGAAGCTCCTTTTACAATCACATAATCTTCTTTAATATTATTTTCATCATATGTTAAAAATTTAATATCATTCTCTACTAAACCTTCTTCTGTAAAGAAATGATTTTCAACATCACTCCCTATTACATTATACCCTAAATTTTTTAAAATGATAGCAAGGGCACTCATTCCACTACCTTTAATTCCTATAAAATAATACATATTAACCTTCTTCCTTTATATAAGTATATCACATATAAAATATTTTTTTACTTAAAACATATAATTTATTATGAAAAATAAATTTATTAAGTCAACTATTATTCTTATTATTGGTGGTGGTATTACTAAATTATTAGCTATGGTTATAAAAATAGCACTGGCTAGAAGTATTGGTAATGATGGTATTGGTATATATATGATGATATTACCGACATTTAATTTATTTATTACTTTATCTACATTATCTCTATCTACTTCATTAGGTAAATTAATTGCTGAAAAAAGATCATCTAAAAAAGTTATATTTTCTTCTATTCCATTTACTATGATATATAATTTCTTTTTAATGATTATACTTATTTTTTTATCTAAATTTATTTCTAATACTCTTCTTAATAATAGTATTACTTATTATCCTATTTTGTGTATTAGTTTTACTCTTCCTATTATTGCTTTATCAGGTATATTGAAAGGATATTTTTTTGGTAAAAATAATATGTTCCCATATACTTTTGAAAATATATGTGAACAAATAGTTAGATTATTATTTATTATTTTTATTGTTCCTAAATTATTAAATATTTCCTTAATTGTAGCTATATCTTCATTAGTACTTGTAAATATATTGTCTGAAGGAATTGCTATAATAGTAATGCTATTATTTATTCCAAATAAGTCCTTAGATAAAGAAAGTTTTAAAGTAGATAAAAATATAGTTAAGGATGTATTAAATATTTCTATCCCATCTACAGGGAGTAGACTTATTGGATCAATTTCTTATTTTTTAGAACCAATTATACTTACTTATGCTATGCTTAAAAGTGGAAGTAGTTTATCTTTGATTACTTCTGAATATGGTATTGTAACTGGTTATGTTTATGCTTTGTTATTAATTCCTTCTTTTTTTACTATGGCAATTTCTACTTCTCTATTACCTATTATTTCTAAAAACTATGCTGAAAGAAATATGCGTATAGTCAAAAAAGGACTTAGTCAAGGTATGTTATTTTCTCTTTTAATAGGATGTTTTTTTACTATGCTATTTATGTTATTTTCTAATTATATTTTAAAGTTTATATATAATACAACATTAGGTAGTGACTATGTTAGGTTAATAGCACCGTTTTTTATATTTCATTATATTCAAGGGCCTTTAACTACTTATTTACAAGCTATTAATAAAGCAAAATGTGCTATGTATGGAACTTTATTAGGGTCTATAATTAAGAATATCTTACTTTTTGTTTTAGCTATCTGTAATTATAAAATATGGAGTTTAATTATATCTACAATTGTCAATATTCTTATTGTTACTATTCATCATATTATATACACTATAAAATCATTTAGAAATATATCATAATCATATTATTATTGTAAAATTTATTTAATTATGATAGAATTATTAATGTAAGAGGTAGAGAGATGAATAACGTAAATATTAAAAATAAATTTAAACCAACGATGCTATTTATAGTTTTATTTTTGTTGATGCTTATATTTCCTTATATTCCACTTGAGATATTTAGAATTGATTTGGATAAACTTAGTTTTAATTATAAAGTCTTATATAATTTTATGTGTGATATAGGGTTTATGATTATATTGTTTATGATATATAAAAATGAATTAATTATAAAGTTTAAAGAATACTTTAAGAATTTTAGGGAAAATATAAATACTACTTTTAAATATTATTTAATTGGTTTTTTAGTAATGATAATTAGTAATATTGTTATTGTTTTGTTTTTTAAAAATGCTTCTGCTAATAATGAAGAAGCTGTTAGAACATTAATAGATAAAGCTCCTTTGTATATGATTTTTTCAGTTTCTATATATGCTCCTTTTGTGGAAGAAGTAATATTTAGAAAAGGTATTAAAGATAGTGTTATGGCATTTTCTAATAACAAATTTACGAAGTATTTATTTATTTTAATTAGTGGTATTTTATTTGGGTCAATGCATGTGATTGGTTCTGTTACCTCTGTATATGATTATTTATATATTATTCCTTATTCAGCTTTAGGTATTTCCTTTGCGGCTCTTCTTTATAAAACTGATAATATATTTTCTACGATAACTATTCATTCAATTCATAATACGGCGTCTATTATTTTATATTTTATGGGAGGAATAATCTAATGAGAAAAATATATAAGGTAATTATTTATGTTATGATTATAATTATACTGACAGTTTTATATGCTAGATTTATTGGTACATCTTTTTTGAAGGTAAAAGAATATCCAATATATTCGGATAGTGTTCCAAATGATTTTGATGGTATTAAAATAATTCATTTTAGTGATTTACATTATAAAAGAGCTATAACACGTGAAAAGATTGATAAAATAGTTGATGAAATTAATTTAATTAAGCCAGATATCGTGGTATTTACGGGTGATCTTATTGATAAAGATTCTATTATTTTAGAAGATGATATTAAATATTTAAAAAGTACTTTAAGTAAAATAAATGCTAAATATGCAAAGTATGCTGTTATGGGAAATCATGATTATAATAAAATAGAAACTGTAGAAAATATATATAATGATGCTGGATTCAATTATTTAAATAATAGTTATGATATTATATATGGAAAAAATAGTGGAAAAATATTTATTTCTGGAATTAGTTCTGTTAGTTATAAACAAGATGATATGACTAGTGCATTAGAGTATTTAAAAGATAATAAAGATATTGATTATAAAATTGTTTTAGTTCATGAACCTGACTTTGCTGATAGCATTATAAATGAGTATTCAGTTGACTTGATATTATCTGGTCACTCACATAATGGACAAATTAGGATTCCTTTGGTAGGAGCTTTATATACACCAGAAAACGCTAAAAAATATTATGATGAATATTATAGTATAAATAATACTGATTTATATATATCAAGTGGTATTGGTGTTTCTAAATACAATTATCGTTTATTTAATCATCCTTCATTTAATTTATATAGAATATATAAGGAGAAGACTTCTTAGTAATTTAAAAGAATAAATTTTGCATTTATTCTTTTATTTTGTAAAAAAGATTTATTAGTCTTCTAAATTTAAATAACTTTTAAGTTTTGCATAAGAAATATTTTCTAGCATTTCATCAATTAAATCATCTAATAGTGCTTCTTCTGGCATATTTTACTCTCCTTTTATTAAAGCATAACATATTCATTTAATGCAGTCTATCTATTCGACAAAACTAGCTATTTAATTAACATTACCTCTATTTGTATCTACGAGAATTATGTCATCCCCTATTTTAGTTATTTGATTCCATGATACTATGAATTCTTCTCTGGTAAATTTTCTGTTTTTTCTATCTTCTAAAACTAATGATTTTATTTTCCCATCATTACTTACTATTACATCTATTATCATGCCTAGTATTCTTCCATTAGTTACATTAATTATCTTTTTCGTTTGTAGTTCTGATAATCTCATTATATCACCTAGTATAATTATACTATTTTACTAGTTTTTTTATGTTATTAATGGCACTCTTTTCTATTCTTGATATTTGGGCTTGACTTATTCCTAATTCATTAGCTATTTCCATTTGTGTTTTCCCTATAATAAATCTTTCTTTAAGTATTTCTAATTCTCTTTTCTTTAAGTGTTCCATTGCTTTAGATATGGCTAATTTTAATTCCATAGAGTATTCATCTTCTTTTACAGATAATTGATCACATAATAAAATTGTATCTCCACCATCATTATAAATTGGTTCATACATACTTACTGGTTCACGTAAAGAATTCAGGGCATTAGCTATTTCATATTCTTCTACACCAAGTATTTTAGCAACTTCTGAATCTTTTGGTTCAACACCATTTTGAGTCATTAATTCTTCTTTTAATTTTAATGTTTTATATGCTATATCTTTAACACTTCTTGATATTCTTAAGGAAGAATTATCTCTAATATATCTTTTAATTTCACCACTTATCATAGGGCAAGCATAAGTTGATAGGGTCACGCCATATGAAGGATCAAAATTATCTATAGCTTTAACTAAACCTAAACACCCTACTTGAAATAAATCATCTAGATTATCAACCTTATTATTAAATTTTTTTATGATGCTTAATACTAATTTTAAATTTCCTTTAATTAAGTCATCTCTTGCAAATGGGTCACCATTTTTTAATTTTAAAAATAATTGATTATTTTCTTCATTTGTTAGTACTTTTAAATTGCTGGTATTTATTCCTGATATATCTACTTTGTATTTAGCCAAAATAAATCTCCTTTCGTATCTATATTGATACAAAAAGAGTTATTTTAAACATTTAGTTAGTTATTTTTAAAGTTTTTATTATCATAAACCCATTTGATTCTGACTTTTCTTTTTGCTATATCATTTGCAGTTTCACCATTATATAATCACTTATACCAGCGTTATGAAATTTATCAAAATTTTTAACTTCTACTTCTTTAGCTATTTGATTTAATGAATAATTACCTTTTTTAGTTAAATTTCTTTGATAAAATCTTTTTTCTTCTTCAGTTAAATTAGTATACTCTTTTTCTGTAATTTCCATGGAAATAATTTACATTTATTGAGAAAAAAGCAAACTTAACTCAAAAAGAAGTCGCTACTTTTTTAGGAATAGCGACATCAACTTATCATTATATGAACTTGGAAGTATATTAATACCAACTATATACATTTATAAATTAGCAAAAAAATTTAATTATTCAATAGATAAATTATTATTATAATTCAACATATCCACCAGGTAAGCATAAAAAACCACTATCATCCATTTCTACTAAAAGTAATTTGTTATTTTTTATGTTCAAGCCAGAAACTCTAAATTTAAAATTATAATCATTTTAAATTGACCTAAATTTTGACTATTCAATTTTGGATTGATTGATTACTTTCTTCGTTTGCTAGTACCTTTAAACTGTTAGTATTTACTCTTATTCATTAAGTGCTTTTTTTACTTTTTTTAGTATCTTTTTCTTTTGTTTTTTTGTTCCGAATAACATTATTATAATTAGTATTACAAAAAGAATAATTATTTCTATTGTAGTTATTTTGTCTTCATTTTGATTTGGATTAAAATTTTCTTTGGCTTCTTCATCCCACACGCCAATATTTTTGTTACTAGCAATTTCTTGTAGTTCTTGTAATTTAGTGGTATATTTGTAATCTCCATATAGATAGGCTACTTTAGCATAACCACCTTCTATTAAACTTTCTTGTAATAATTTATCATCTATAAATACCCATGCTAATAGTCTATCATATTTATCTAATTTATCGCTATTATCATCAAATTCTAGTTCTATCTTATTGGCTTTTTTTAAGACGTTACATGTGTAGTCACTAGCTTCTTTGCCATAATATTCTTCTTCTTTCTTAGGATGAACTGACTCTGGAGTGTCTACGGCAAGTAGTCTTACTGTTTTAATCTCATTGTTATATATAATTTTAAAGGTATCTCCATCTGTACAACTAGAAAATTCTACTTTTTCTTTAGCATATACTGGAGTAAACATTATGAATAGTATTATAAATAAACTTATTTTTTTCATATCTATACTTCTTCCTTTAATTCGGTATGTTTTGATTTAGATTTTAAAAGACAATTTACAAAATCTTTATTTCTTGCAAGTATTTCTCTTATTTCTCTTTTTTCTTGTCCTTGATATATTCTTTTGTCTGAACTTACTCCATAGTAGTCAAGATTCATACTATTAGATATATATAATGATCTATATAAATGATATTTTTGAGTAACTACTATGGCAGAATTAATGTTATATACTTCTTTTGCTCTATAAATACTATCATAAGTAGATAATCCTAAGGAATCAATATAGATATCATCAATAGGTATTCCTTTACCTAATAAGTAATTTTTCATAACTGTTACTTCATCATAATCATCATTTTCATGGTCTCCTGACACTAGTATTTTGTTAGATCTGCCTTTGTTATATAATTCTATAGCAGTTGTTAATCTATCTTCTAACATAGGGCTAGGTCTATTGTTTTTTATACCTGCTCCAAGTACAATTATATAATCAGCTTGAATATTTTTGTTATCAATCTGATTTTTTGTTGATAATATAACATAGTAGTTTATGCCTATAATAGTCAACAAAAACAATATAATTATTATTAATAACGTCTTTATTGTTTTTTTCATAATACCTCCAGCAGTAATAGAAAAAGTTATAATAAATATTTTGTTATTATAACCTAGTTAATACTTTCATTGTTTAACATTTTAGTTATTAAATTTTTAGCATTTGTAATGGTATCTTCATATGGTATCATTATCCATAGATTTTGTCCAGGATATGAATATGTTTCTCCCATTGAACCATAACCATCTAGTTGGATAGTTTTAATTTTATAATTTTTTAAATCATTTATTTCATATTTAATATAATTCGTTATTTCTTTAGTATCCATATTTGTGGCAAATTTTCCATCTAAAGCTGATAAAATATTAGTATATTCAGTTAATAGTGTTGTTCCACTAGTTAATTTGTTAAAAATGGCAATGATTACTTGTTGTTGATTTCTTCCACGATGTCTATCGCCATCTGCATATGAATGTCTTTCTCTTGAAAAAGCAAGAGCACATTTGCCATCTAGGTTATTATATCCTTCTTTAATTTTACAGGTTCCTATATTAACATTTTGATCAGCATAAACTTCAATACCACCTATTTCATTGACTAAATCAACGACAGTTGTGAAGTTAACCTTGACATAGTAATTAATATCCGTATCAAGAATGTCTTCAATAGTTTCTACGGCCATATTGATACCATAGTAACTAGCATGGGTTAATTTATCTTTGTAACCGGTTGTTCCGTGAAGTTGGACATAATAATCTCTTGGAATTGAAGTAAGCAATATTTCATTGGTATTTGGATTTATTGTAGCTACTATGTTAACATCATTTCTTGATGTCTTATTTATATCACCATAGGTATCAATACCACTAATTAAAACATTAAAAGGTGTATTTTTTATTGATACTCTTTTTGTAATATCTTCAATTTCCTTTTTTATTTCTATTGTTTTGATAATTCTAATATTATTATTAAAATTTTCATCATCTTCTTCATATTTATTTTTAATTATATCACTAATTAAAATAGCATCTACTTCTTGATTATATAAACTTTCTTTTAATTTTTCTATATCTATTTCAGTAATATAGTCTAAAGACAACTTCAAACTATTTATAACTTTTTCATCAGTTTTTTCATAATAAGCAAGCTTTTTTTCATATAAATCAGATGGCTCTTGATATATAGATGTATCTAAGACAACAATATAATAGTTTGTTACTTCTTCTTTTATAATAGAAATATTTTCAAAAAGATTTATCGTTTTATTTAGATAATATATTCCGAAAGAATAAGCTATTATAATAATTATAGAAACTATTATAAAAAATACTTTAATAAATTTTAAAAATTTATTTTTAAAATTATAAATAAGAAAGAAATTTAAAATGATACCAAGAATAGTTAAAATAACGATTAACATTGTAAAATAGTTATTGGGAATAATATCTAATATCTTAATAATTACTATAAGAGATATTGTCATTAATAAAAGAAGTATACCCAAAATTATACCTAGGATACTTACTTTTTTCTTTTTGTTTTCTTTTTTATCCATTTTATCACCTACTCTTCGCTATGTATAAGAGAATTAGCATTATTATTAATATTTTCAAAATATGTTATACCTGTTATTTTGATTATCTTCTTTTTTATCTTATCAAAGTTATCAATTACAAAAGTCTTTTTTATGTGATGAATATCTGTGCCTAAATAATCTACATATTTATTTTTTAACATATATTTAATTAATTTTTCTGCAGACTTACCATAATAACCAAGAATACTAACATAATTACATTGAAACATAACATCCATTTCTCTTAAGTTATCAATTAATTTATAATTTTTTTGAAAATATTCATATCTTTCAGGATGAGCAATTATGGGAATATATCCCTTTAAATTAATTTCATAAATAATATCTTCTAAATTTAAAATTTGATTATGAAAAGGAAGTTCAATTAAAAGATATTTAGTATTGTTTAAACTGACTATTTCTTCTCTTTCTAAAAGTTCAAGAATATTATTACAAACAAATATTTCGTTACCAAGATAAATATTTATTTCTATATTTTGTTTTTTTATTTCTTCTTTTAATTCTGAGAATCTTTCTAGCTTAATTTGATTATTTGCAGAATATTCACTTCCTTTAATATAGTGTGGGGTTAATATAACATTGGTAAATCCAATACTCTTTAATTCTTTTAAAAGGATAATACTTTCTTCGATAGAATAACTACCATCATCAATATTAAATAATATATGAGAATGTACATCTGTCATAAAACACCTACTATTCATAATAATTGGAGTATTTTCCTCGTTTTGTTTGATTAACACGATTAACAACTACACCGGCAATATTAGCATCTATTTTTTCTAGAGCTTTTTTTGCTTCCATTAATTCGTCAATTTTTGTGTAACCTACTGCTGTAACTAGCACTACCCTATCTACTAGTAAAGCCATAATTAAGGAGTCAGGAAGACCATTTATTGGTACACCGTCAAAAATAATACGACTAAAATTTTCTCTTAAGAAATTGATAACTCTTTTTGTATTAGTAGAATTTAATAATTCGCTAGGATTAGGAGGAACGGTTCCTCTTGGAATAACATATAAATTAGGAATGGGTGTTTTTTTGATAAAATCCGCACAATTCACAACACTTTGACTGGCTAAAAGATTAGAAAATCCTTTATCATTTGATACGCCAAATATTTTATGAATTCTTCCTAAACGAAGATCACAATCAATTAATAATGTTGTTTCGTCTGTTTGAGCAAAAGCTGTGGCAAGATTACTACTGATAAAACTTTTACCTTCACCGGGAATAGAACTAGTAACAAGTATAACTTGAGATTCCTCATCAGATGAAGTAAACATTAAATTAGTTCTAATAGTCCTAATATCTTCACTAATATTAGATTTAGGTTTATTGTGAATTACTAATTCTTCTTTCACTTTCTTTTTCCTCCTTTTTTGTACTCTTCAACGCCACCAAGAATTGGCAATTTAATTTTCTGTTCTACTTGTTCTACAGATTTAATAGTTCTATCAAAATAGAATATTATAAAGAGAATTGATAAAGCAATAATTATACCAATAAAGAAATAAATAATTACTTGTTTAGGAATATTTATATTATATGGTTCATTAGCTTCATTAGCTTCATCTAAAACATTAACATTATTCATATTATATAATTTAACAACTTCCTTTGAAAAGAAATTAGCTGTAACATTAGCTACATTCTTAGCTTCAATAGGATTACTATCTGCTACTGTTATTTTTATTATTTCTGTATTATTAACAGATGAAACAGAAATTTTATTACTCAACTCTTCATAAGTTTCTTCTAAATCAAGTTCAGCAATTACTTGCTCTAAAACTCTTCTTGATTTAACTATTTCAGCATAAGTATCTACTAAATTTTTGTTTAACGTAATATCACTTTGTGTAATTGTTTGACTAGCTGTTGTTTCATTTCCACCAAGTATGATAGTCGTATATGACTTATACATAGGTTTTTGAATAAAGAGACCATAAATACAACCAAGTAAACAAATAACTACTGTTATAGTAATTAATAACCCTATCTTCTTTTTTATAAATTCAAATAACTCTTTTAAATCTATTTCTTCCATATCACACCTCTACTTTATAAGTATATCATAATTTTAATCTTTTTTGAATAGTATTTTTATCAATTTAAAAAGATATCTTTTTAGATACCTTTATTATTTGTCTATAAGATTTTCAATAATTATAAATGTTAAATATGTAAAACCATTAAAAAGTATAAAAAATAATATAATTAGACTTATTGACATTATAAATTGATACATATTAGTCACCTTATTAATTTTATGCTTTTTCTAACATAAAAAATGTAGAATTTTAATAAAATACTAATTAATTTTTTCTATATTATCTAAATAAAACTTATCTGTATATTTAATATATTTATTATATGCTAGATTTCTTACAATAAAACAAAGTGGTATATTATACTTCTTGTTTATTTCAATACTTGTTTTCTTAATATCACTACTATTTATAAGTTGACTCCATAAATCTTCATCTATCATTTGATTTAAAGCAAATTTATCAGTTTTATTTTCTAATTCTATATCTTCATCTATAATATATTTTCTTTTAGATTTATTATAATTTTGTTTTAAATGTCCTATCTCATGATACATAGCAAAATACAAAGAAGCTTTATCATTAAATAACTTTGTTAAATATATAGCAGGCTTATCATTTTTAACTTTAGAACATCCCCTTACTTTAGTTCCAGATAAGGAATCTTCAATAACAAAATAGAAACCATATTTATTAAAAGTACTTTGTAATCTTTGATAGTTAAATGGTTTATTTCTTTCTTCTTTAAGATAATCTAAAATAATATTAAAATTATTCATTTCAAAATTATTTACAGTTTGCTTTAGTGCTAATTCATTACATCTAGATATCCATAATAAAGTTTTTATTTTATCTGCATCATCTTTCTTTTTATACATAATATTTGCCAAAATATTATCCATAGCCTTAAAATTTCTTACTTTTAGAAATGCTAATAAATCAAGTGCTAATCGATATGTATCATCTTTGTTTTTAAATTCTACCCAATGTTTTTTAGATAACTCATTTATATTAAATTGCTTTAAAAAATCAGATAAATTATCTCCATACTCTTTATTTAAATATATTTTCATCTTTTTCTCATTTTCCATATTAACTATCAAACTAATATCAATATCAGTTATTAAACTAATAGCTACCATTAGTTCTTCAGACATATCAATATTTTTATTTAAAATTTCATTTAAATGTTTAGGTGTAATATCTAAACTTTCAGCAAATTCTACTTGCGATATATTATGATATTCAAGATAGTCTTTTAAAACTGATCCAAATCCAGTAATCATTTTATCCCTCCTTATAATGATCATTATTAATATTAACAAATTCAATTTCTGTTATTTCAATTAAATTATATGGATAAGTTGCTATTGGTTTCATAATAAGTCTTATTTTATTATTTAATCTTGCAGTATAATATTCTTTTAAGTTACCGCTCTTTTTTTCAATATAATATAATTTAGATATTGGATTTGTTATTAAAGTATGCATATTTTCACAATTATAAATAATGCTTTTGATATTTTCAATTTTTTCTGCTTCACGATGTAAATTTTTACTAATTATAATTTTCTTATAATCCTTTTGATATTGCTTTGATTCAATTATATTAATACTTTCACCTTCTTGCTATACATATATTAACATATTAGGTTAATATAGTCAATTACTTTTTTAAAAAAGATAGTGTTTCCAAAGTGGGGAGATTTGGAAGGTAAAATCTTATAAAATAAAACCAACTCCTTTGGAGTTGGTTTTATTTTGAAGTATAATGTTATTATGAGAGAAAATATAATTAAAACTTATACTAGTAAATATTTACTGTTTAAAGATTATCCTAAAACTAAATCTTTTTCTATTAGAGATATTTTTATTGAACATTGGAATGATTTTTGTATTTATGCCGACAAGAATAATCTTAACATTAGAGATATTGTCTATTATGAGGTATCAAAAATGATGAAATGTAGAACTAAACAACTTGGTTATTCTTTATATGAATGCCCTAATTGTCATAATATTCATATTCAATATCATTCCTACAAATCTAAATTTTGTACTTCTTGTGGTAATAAATATTCTAAAGAATGTGTTATTTCTATTACATCTAAACTTTACAATTGTAATCATAGACATCTTGTTTTTACAATTCATGACGCTTTATGGAATCTTTTTCACATCGATATAAATAGACTTAACTTATTATTTGAAGCTGTTAATATCACACTTTCTTCTTGGTTTAAAGAAAAGTTGTAAACATGGTTTTAAACCAGGATTTATTTTGGTTTTACATACTTTTGGAAGAGATGATAAATGGAATCCGCATATTCATGCTTTAATGGCAGAATTAGGCGTTAGTGACAATAATTGTAAGAAAATAGATTTTATTCCGTTTGATATGTTAAGAAAGCGCTTTCAAAAAGTCCTTTTAGATTTATTAGAGATAAAAATTGGTAAGGATTAATTTAGAAAAATTAAAAATAAAGTTTATAAAACATCTAAAAATGGATTCTATGTTAGAGTAAAGAAGAATGAAAATCTTGGTACCAGACAAAATGTTGAATATGTTTTAAGATATTGTGGTAGACCAGCCTTTGCTGCATCAAAAATATTAAATATAGATGGAGAATATATAACATTCTGGTATCAAAGACATGAAGATGATTTATTCGTAGTTGAAACAATACATATATTTGAATTTATCAAAAGAATTATCATACATATCCCAGAATATCAATTTAAAACAATAAGATATTATGGATTTTATAGTAAGAAAAGCAAATTTCATGATAAAATGATTATGTTGGTACACCCAATGAAGATTGAATTTGCAAGAAAGTTAAATAAATGGTTCTTACTAAGTATGAAAACATTCAAAGATTCACCATTAATTTGTAGTAAATGTAAAACTGTCATGCAATTTCAATATTTCTGTACCTGAAGGAGGAAATGATGAAAAAGAATGGCAAATTTATTGAATATATATGCCCTAAATGTAAAACTAAAGAAAACATCCCTACAGAAGTCGTAGAAATGTTAGACGAAGCAGATTGTATTGGTGTTGATCTTAGTGAACCACCAAAATTCAATTGTGAAAAATGTCCTGGAAAAATGGTTCCAATTTACTACAAAAGTGTTCATGGAAGAACATATGAATATAGAGAAAAATAATATGTTAAAAAGGATTTCCCCTATTCTTTATTTAGTCGTGTCAGAAAAATATCTGACACGACTTTTTCTTTTGTCCTTAAAAGGAGCACTTTCCTATTTAATGAAAAAGAGATGACATATTGTCATCTCAACTGTTGTGAAAAATTTTTGAAAATGTCCCTAATAAAAAAACAAATATATTTATATATAAATTTAAAAAAGTATTAAATATGGAGCTTTAATACTTTATGATTACTAGAGATAATATGTATATAACTATCAGAAGTAATACTACTTCTTTCATAATAACATTTATCTGTTAATTTATCTTTTAAATAATGTAATAATTTTATTTTTTCTTCAATATCTTGATCATGAATATTACCATAAATACCTACAGTTATATTATTTTTTTACTATTGTGAAGGGTTTCCCAATTTCTAATATTACCTTTAGAATAGGGATTATGAGTAATAAATCTTTTTATATTACATTTACTAATATCAATTGGTTTATTACCACGAATAAGAATGGGATAACTTCTTTCTACCCATAGAGCACCTTCTACTAAAAGTTCAGGCTTTTCTCTTTTAATATTTTTAGTAAAGGGGGTTATCATTAATATTTGTAATTAATGTATTTACTTCACCCTTCCCTACTCCTGCTATTATTTCTTGATTATTATTTAATTTTAATAATGAAGAAATAAATGATAAATAATCTAGACCGATAGTTTTTCTTTCTTCAACCCAATGAGTAAATTCACTAATAAAATATTCTGAATTAAGATTAATATTAGAAGATTTTAAACCCTTAGCTGATAAGAATGATTTTACTAACTTATCATAATAAATAACATTATAATGATTTTGATTATTCATATTGTTCATCTCATTAAATTTATTAACCTTTTATATTTTAGTACAATAGTTTAGGGATGTCATCTAACATGAAAAAAGATTCTAATTATTTTTTTAGAATCTTAGTATTAATTAATTTATATAGATATACTCCAGTAATAGATCCAATACTATCTATTAGGATGTCTCTTAATTGACAGGCTCTGCCTGGTACGAATAGTTGATGGATTTCATCGCTAGTAGCATATATTATACATAATATAATAGATATTAGATATAAATTATTAATATTATTTTTAGTAAACATATTTGCTACTAATAAACCTAATATAAGATATTCAGTGAAATGTGCTAGTTTTCTAATAATAAAACTTAATAATTCAATATTTTCTATTTTAAATATATTTGTAATTATGTTTACAATAAAATTAGATTGGTTAGTTGATTCAGTAGCATCAAAGGATGACATTAGAAATATTAAGAACATCCAGAGGAGCATGAGGATTGTTGATGATTTATTTTTCATTAGACTTTACAAACTTTCTATAAATTGGGTATAATCTTTGTCTTATTTCCAAATCTAAAATTATCTTTTTTATATAGTTTTTATGGATTTTCTTAATACTGTTGTTCATATTTGCCAATTTTGACATAACTTCGTTGTATTTTAATGGCAGTGCAGCATTAATACTTTGTTGATTTTTAAAATAATCTTCTATATTTTCTTTGTTTAAAGATATTTTCTTTTGTTTTACTAATTCTTTTAAAACTTTCTCTCCTGCATTTGTATTAACTATAACCATGCTGATACCAAATTTATTATCTTTAAATTTATTTCCCCAGTAATCACCAATTCTTATATCGGCACAACTGCTTTTTCTGTAATTGCAACTATAGCAACATTTGTTATATATCGTTCCACTAGTAAAAAAGTCATAGAATAGTTTTTTGTTTATTAATTTTTTATTTATAGTTAGTTTTGTCGAACATTTCCAACCATATTTTTTGTTTCTAAATTTTATATTATTAATTTTTTTAATATTATCTATTGTTCTAGTCCATAGATTATAACTAGGAATGCCATGACATATTAAGTCTATTAAAATAAAGTTGTCTCTTTTTTTAATAATGCTTAAATAATTGTTTATTGATGCTATTTGACATGGCGTTCCAATAATTATTCCTTTTTTTAATTTTTTGATTTCTTTAAATGCATCAACTGTGTAACTTTGAAGATATTTAGAACCAGATAATTTTTCAATATCTTGGCTATTTTTAATAAGTATATGCTCGGCTATATTTTTTTTATAATTATAGGTGCATCCAATAATTGGCAAATTATTATCTATTGCATATTGCGATATTTCATATCCTATGCCACCAGAAGAAGAATTTAATAATACTTCTTTATTATTTGAACTTGCACTATATAAATTCATTTCTTTGATATTTTCTAATTTATTTTGACATTGGGCACATACTTTTTTGCATAAACCGCAATTTATACATTTTTTTTTGTCTATTTTGTATTCAAAAAAACCATTTTTATTAGTGACAATGCTTATTGCGTTGGTTGGACATACTGAGGCACACATACCACAACCTGTACAATTGTTAGTAATATAATTAGTCCTTTGTGCATCATTGCTATTTGTTTTGTTTATAGCTTCTTTTAAGTATTTTAAACTTTCTTTTTTTAATTCTTCAACTTTTTTATTTATTTTTTGATAGTTTATTTCATTATTTAATATATGATCTAAATTTTTGCAATATAATCTATCTGTTAAATTTAATACTTTTAATGTATTATATATTCTTGAGTTTTGTGAAAGATGATTATCTTTAAATCTTTTTAGAATGATAAATTGAACATTATATATAATTGAAAAGAGCATGCCATGATAAGAATCAGTTAAAACGTAAGAAGCTTCTTTAATTAATTTGACAAATTCACTAGGGCCACAATTATCTGCAAAATCAATTTTTGAATTGAGTGATTTATAATTAGTTGGAATTATTTTTAACTCAATATTTAATTGATTACTAATTTTTTTAGCTAATTTATAATATTCTTTATTGTTTCCTAGAAAATAACATAGTATATATTTGTTATTTTTTGGCTTTTCATTTGCAAAATTTAAGTATTTATCCCATTCTGTACAATCTAAAAGCAAGGTTGGGTCTAAAACAATCTTTACATCTTTTTGGATTAGATTTTTAATAACTTTTTTTCCTGCTTCCTCTCTTACAGAAAGTGAAGAAAATTCATTCAATAACTGCTTTATTTCATTTTCTATGTATTTACTTTTTATAGTAGACACTCCGAAACTTGGTGCATATGCTATTTTTTTTGATTTATCATCTACAAAATCAAGATAATAGCGACTATCATAAACTGTTGGTGACCAAATTTGATCACTTCCACAAACTATTTTATCCATTTCTTGAGCAATTTTTTTTAGTTCAATATGGCTATCTGCTATATCAGTGAATTTTAGTTTATTATTTCGATATTCTTCAAATTTTTTATTGTTATTTTCAATTGTACATTTATATTTTTTCTTTTTTTCTTTTCTTTAAATATTTTAATCGTTCTTTACTATATGACATTTAACTCACCTAAGATTTTGTTACAATAAATATTGTAAATTGGTTTAAGTCTATTGTTAATCGGATCTTCTTTCTTGTCATATATGATTTTATGTACACTTTTTACATGCGTTGGTCTATCAGTTAGTACAATTATTATATCAGCAAAAGCGCATGCTTCTGAAACATCATGTGTAACCATTAATGTTGTAATATTTTTTTCTTTGATAATTTTATATACATCATTTGAAATTAATAATCTATTTTGATAATCTAGAGCAGAGAATGGCTCATCTAGTAAAAGAATATCTGGTTTAGTCATAAGTGTTCTAATTAATGCAACTCTTTGCCTCATACCACCTGATAAACTAGAAGGATAGTTATCTTTAAATTTACTAAGCCCATATCTATCTAATAATTCTAAACACTCATCCTTGTCCTTCTTACTAAAGTTCTTATTAATTTTTGGCCCTAACATGCAGTTATCCATAACTGAAATCCAGTCAAACAATGTATCATGTTGGAACATATAACCATATTTTAAATCTTTTTTATAAGTTATAATTTCGCCTTTATCATAATTTTCTAAATTAGAAAGTATTGATAATATAGTAGATTTACCACATCCTGAGGGGCCAACTATTGCTATAATATCACCCTCATTAATAGAAAAATTTATGTTATTTAATGCCTCTATTTCAGAATTCTTTGTTTGATATTTTTTGCATACATTTTTAATATCAACTAATTTCATTGTTAATCACTATAGTTTATAACTAAATCATTATATGGTGCATAGTCTTTTAATTCACCTGCAGCCACCATAATTTCTTGTAAATGATTAAAAGATTCTTCTTTTAAATATGTACTTTCATTCCAAGTATCTTGATTTTTATAATTCCAAATAGATATTGCCAGTTCGTTTAATGACATATCTGGAAAGAATTCATATATACTTTTTGCAATTGTATTGGCATCATTATTTCTAACAAACTCTAAACCTTTATTAATCGCTTTATTAAAAGATTTGATAATATCTTCATTATTTTCTATGTAACTTTTCTTAGCATTGTAAGCAGTAAATGGTGCTTCTCCTCCAAGTACACCAACTGATGCGACTATATAACCATAATCATTTTTTACAACTTCAGTCGCATTAGGTTCACAAAATGCATAGATAATGCATAATTCGTGAATATTTTCGTATCTATAAGTTCATAATTGTTTTGAAAGGAGAGATATTATTAAATAATGTATTTAAAAAAACCACCAGATAATTTTTATAGTTTATTTAAATGCTTAAAAAAACGACATATAAACTTGACAAGTTTAAAAAAATATGTATTATATATGGCAGTTTTCAAAAAAAATTATATAAATTGCTATATAAATGGGAGGTTTTTGTTATGGGGGTAAAAAAAGGCAAAAGAATATGCGATATTTTAATTGCTACTTTAATGCTAATATCTGTTTACTATTTTATTAATTCTATTTATATTGAAAAACAAAATAGAGAGATACAAGCAATTGAAAAAGAACAAACTGAAGTAATGAATAAAGTAGAAAACGATAAAAAAGTTGCAACACAAATATCAACTAAAAATGATTATAACAAAACAAAAACCAATTCTTTAAAAGATTTAGATTATTATAAAAATTACTATTCTAACAATGATATAGTTGGAACTTTAAAAATAAGTGGTACAAAAATAAATACCTTGCTTGTACAAGGTAGTGATAATGAGTATTACTTAAATCACACAATTAGTAAAAAGAAAAGTTCAGTTGGTAGTATTTACGTAGATTATAGAACTAATTTAGATGCTAAACAAATTAATATATATGGTCATAATTCAAAAGCAGTAAAGTTAATGTTTAATGAACTAGAAAAATATAGAAGCAAAGATTTCTATGAAAGTCATAAAACAATTGAATTATATGATGGCACTAAAACAAGTATATATGAAATATTTAGTGTTCAAATAGTAACAGATGACTATGAACATATGGATGTAGTTCCACAAAATAGAAAAAGTCATCTAGAAAAGCTTAGCAATGGGCTTTATGAAACAGGGATAA
>ERZ779737.534-NODE-534-length-35157-cov-79.238961_pt1 | contig 35157 bp, 30 predicted proteins | sample MGYA00511889_ERZ779737 | MGnify/ENA primary metagenome ERZ779737 (study PRJEB29588, sample SAMEA2163575) | human gut metagenome | biome: human gut; feature: human-associated habitat; material: faeces | place: Denmark | collected 2008/2010 ... | reverse complement strand
AATTGGTTAAAATGAGTCTATAAAAATATATCCAGTAATTTGGGCACATACCATTTTAGAACGACTTGTCTGATACATTCTTAGTCGCTGACTATGAACTGAACCCCGTTTAGTTCACCATTATCAGATTAGACACCTCTTAAGTTAAAATATACTTAGGAGGTTTTTTATTATGAAAAAGACTAAACCCAAAAGATTTACTAACGAATTTAAAGCAAAAGTAATTAATGAATATTTTGAAGGGAAAGGAGGAAGAAGAGCCCTTGCTAAGAAATATGGGTTAATACCATCTACTATTAAATATTGGCTAGATACAAGAGATAAGAATGGAAAATTAAAAGAAGACAAAAGAAAAACTCGTTCAGGTAGACTAAAGAAAGAACCAACAATTGACGACTATAAAGAAAGGTATGAAATCTTAAAAAAATACCAAGCCTTCTTAAAAGCACGACAAAAGAAAAAATAATATTTATCAATCTCCATCGAAAAGAATATAAACTTTCTAATCTATGTGCTGCCCTTTCTATTTCAAAAAGAACTTACTATAAATATCGAGATAGAGAAGACAAAGATTATCGAGATTATATTCTTATTAAACAGGTATTTGATAGTTCAAAAGGGACATATGGTTATCGTAGGATCGAAGAAGGCTTAATGATTGAATATGGTGTAAAGTTCAATCATAAAAAAATTGCAAGAATAATGCGAAAATATGGTCTTAAACCTGAATATATAAAACGAATTAGGAATTCTGGTGGTTATAAGAAAATACAAGAAAATGTTAGACCAAATTTAGTTAAAAGGAATTTTAATACTGAAAAGAAAAATCAGATATGGTGTACGGACGTTACCTACCTAACGTTTGGTAATAAACGCGCCTATTTATCAACCATTATTGATTTATATGATAGAAGAGTTGTTGCATATAAAATTTCTAGATTTAATAATTTGCAATTCGTTATAGAAACTTTAAATGAGGCTATTCAAAAAGAAGAAAACATTAAAGGCTTAATTCTCCATAGTGATCAAGGTAGTCAATATACTTCTAATCAATATAAAGAAATATGTTTAGCAAATGGGATACAAATATCAATGAGTAGAAAAGGAACACCAATAGATGATTCTCCTATGGAAAGTTGGCACGGTATCCTTAAAAAAGAAACACTATATAACAATCAAATCAAATCATTAGATGAGTATATTCATCTTGTAGAAGATTGGATTATTTTTTATAACACAAAAAGATTAAAAAATAGGAAGCCTAAGCCTCCTATTAATTAAACTGATACATTTCATGTGAACTAAACGGGGTTCAGTTCACTAAGGGTGTGCAGACTTTTTTTGATTTTAGGCTTAAATGACCACTTTTTAAATTTACGCCGTTGTAATAGCGAGAACAAAAATCTTTAAAATTCAATGAAAAACCATCATTTTTAAGGCTCACTTTGAAACGGCAGGTGTACACTATTACACGACGACCACTATTTTGCACACCCCTAACAACGGCAACTGCACACCCTATCCTTTTTAAAAATATTGATTGACCGTCTGGTCCTTATCGAGCTAGGTGGTCTTTTTTATATATTAGAATCTAGAAAATAAGCTTGTTTTCAAGTATAATTAGCATAGCTAAGAAAACAGGTGTTTTTATAATGAAATACGAAGAAAGCGATAGAGTAGAACTTAAGCGAGAAATGATAAAAGATTTAGATAAGGAAATTATCGCTTTTTTAAATACTCATGGAGGAACTATTTATATTGGCGTTGATGATAATGGAAATGTAGTAGGCATAGCTCAAGAATTGAAAGACGAATATGATGAAAAAATTTCTGCGATTCTTACTAATAACATTAAACCTAATAGTAGAAATAACGTTGACTTTTCTTTTAATGAAGATGGTGTTCTTGCGATTCACGCACAAGAAGGAGATTCAAAACCATATTATTTAACTGAAAAAGGTCCTAAACCTAGCGGGACATACATAAGAGTCGGAAGAAGCAAAAGACCTGCTACTGATGATGAAATATTAACGATGATTCGAGATAGTAGTGGTTGGCTTTGGGAAAATCAAATATCCAATGAACAAGGTTTGACTTTTGATGTATTAACTAAATTTGCTAATAGGAAAAATTTGGTTTTTAATCAATCTAAATATAAAACTCTTAAATTGATGAATGAAAAAGGTGAATTCACCAATGTTGGGTTGTTATTGAGCGATCAAAATCCTATCGAAGTTAAATTTGCTGTTTATGATAAAAATATGAACTTTAAAATTAAGAAAGAATTTCAAGGTTCCATTATTTCTATAGCAGATGAAATTTTGAATTACTCAGAACTATTTAATGATACATCTGCAAAAATTATTCCTGGCCAAATATCAAGAGTAGAAACAAAATCCTATCCTGGTGCAAGTTTAAGAGAAGGAATAATTAACGCTATCTGCCATGCTGATTATTCTTTACCATCTAATATAAAAGTTGAATTTTTTAGAGATAAAGTAAGAATAATTAATCCTGGCAATGTTTATAATTCGACATTAGAGGCTGTTCTTGGCGGAGTACAAACGTTTAGAAATCCGGCATTAGTTAACGTTCTTTATAAATTAGGGTTTATAGAAAACTATGGTACAGGTCTTCAAAGAATTAGAGAAGCTTATGAAAATGAAGAATTGAAACCGGAATTTAAAGTTATTGATAGATATTTCTTCTTAACATTGCCTAATTTAAATAAAAATAGTTATTCTTTTGATGCTAATGATGCTAAAAATGATGCTAAAAATGATGCTAAAAATGAAACTCAAAAAACTTTAGAAGAAGAGATTATTGAATTAATAAAAAACAATAACTCGATCAGTAAAATTGAGATGGCTACGAAAACAGGAAAATCTAAGGCTACTATTGAAAGATTATTGAAACGCTCAAAAGTTATTAATCATGTTGGGCCAAAGAATGGCGGCCATTGGGAAATAGTAGACGAAAACAAACAATCCGAGTCATAATTTTAATATGGAGATAACGGTGTTTTTAGTTGATTCAATAGATTTAGATGTTTTAAACCCAATATATATTTATTGTTTTGGAATAGCTGGAATTGTTATTTATTTACTTTTGATTATTTTAGCTATCGTTTTTATAAAAAAAGACGTCGATTTAAATTATGATTTTGGTTATAGAACATCATTTGCTCTTTCATCAGTAAAAAAATGGAAATGGGCAAATAATATTTTTATGAAATGCCTAATAATTGGAGAGCCAATATTTTTGATAATTCATATTGTTATATTTACTTTATCAGCGGTTTTTTCTTGGTTCTTTTTATGGACAATACTTACTATGGTTATAGGACTTATCTATTTTATTCCTATCGTTTTATATATTGAGATATATGGCCGTATGAAATTTAAAAATGATGTAGATAAGCCTATTGAACCTCTAATAGAAAATGAGCAATCAAAAAAACAAGATATCGATGATTATTGGAAATAAATTCACAATTGTAAATTTGTAGCATTTAAAAGTTGCCGTTGTTGCCGTTGTAAGGGTGTGCAATGTATCAAAAGCGTAGTATGTTGGCATATTAGAACGATATGGCTGATACAAACTTATGAACTGAACCCCATTTAGTTCACCATTATCAGATTAGACACCTCTTAAGTTAAAATATACTTAGGAGGTTTTTTATTATGAAAAAGACTAAACCCAAAAGATTTACTAACGAATTTAAAGCAAAAGTAATTAATGAATATTTTGAAGGGAAAGGAGGAAGAAGAGCCCTTGCTAAGAAATATGGGTTAATACCATCTACTATTAAATATTGGCTAGATACAAGAGATAAGAATGGAAAATTAAAAGAAGACAAAAGAAAAACTCGTTCAGGTAGACTAAAGAAAGAACCAACAATTGACGACTATAAAGAAAGGTATGAAATCTTAAAAAAATACCAAGCCTTCTTAAAAGCACGACAAAAGAAAAAATAATATTTATCAATCTCCATCGAAAAGAATATAAACTTTCTAATCTATGTGCTGCCCTTTCTATTTCAAAAAGAACTTACTATAAATATCGAGATAGAGAAGACAAAGATTATCGAGATTATATTCTTATTAAACAGGTATTTGATAGTTCAAAAGGGACATATGGTTATCGTAGGATCGAAGAAGGCTTAATGATTGAATATGGTGTAAAGTTCAATCATAAAAAAATTGCAAGAATAATGCGAAAATATGGTCTTAAACCTGAATATATAAAACGAATTAGGAATTCTGGTGGTTATAAGAAAATACAAGAAAATGTTAGACCAAATTTAGTTAAAAGGAATTTTAATACTGAAAAGAAAAATCAGATATGGTGTACGGACGTTACCTACCTAACGTTTGGTAATAAACGCGCCTATTTATCAACCATTATTGATTTATATGATAGAAGAGTTGTTGCATATAAAATTTCTAGATTTAATAATTTGCAATTCGTTATAGAAACTTTAAATGAGGCTATTCAAAAAGAAGAAAACATTAAAGGCTTAATTCTCCATAGTGATCAAGGTAGTCAATATACTTCTAATCAATATAAAGAAATATGTTTAGCAAATGGGATACAAATATCAATGAGTAGAAAAGGAACACCAATAGATGATTCTCCTATGGAAAGTTGGCACGGTATCCTTAAAAAAGAAACACTATATAACAATCAAATCAAATCATTAGATGAGTATATTCATCTTGTAGAAGATTGGATTATTTTTTATAACACAAAAAGATTAAAAAATAGGAAGCCTAAGCCTCCTATTAATTAAACTGATACATTTCATGTGAACTAAATTGGGTTCAGTTCACTTAGAACTTCTAAGGGTGTGCAGACTTTTTTTCTTTTATCTCTCCAAGATTTTAATGTATAGCGATTAATCCCTAATGCTCTTGCAGTCTTAGATAATTGTCCATCATAGGTATCTAATAAATTTAATGCTTTTTCAATTTCTTCTATTCTGTACATACTTGTCCTTTCTATTTAGTCCAAGTTTTTGTCTGCACTCCCATTTGGCAGTTTTTATAATGCCACTAACATGCGAGAATAGTTTAATCTTTGCGCGAATAGAATTTGCTTAAAAACTATAAAATGTTGATTGAATTAACGGTTTACTGAGCAAAATCTGTATGTGTTACATAAATAGAAGAAATGTTTCACATGCTAAACCCCTCGATTTCGATAGGTTTAAATTGCTTGTATGGTAGGGAACAATATGATATTATTTTATTGCAAAAGTTCCCTACTAGGAGGTTTCACTAAATGAACAGTTTTGAAGAAATACAAAAATTATTAGCTCAAAAAGCAGATTTGCAAGCTCGTTATAATCTTTTGCCATATGATGGAACTCCTGAAGTTAAAGAAAAAAATAATCAAAAATATATTTATATAAGGAAAAGAGTAAACGGAAGAGTCACCTCAACATATGTTGGACCTTTCGATGACGTCTTGCTTACTTCTTTGTTAAAAAGCACTAAAGAAGCTAGAGAGATTAGAAAGCAAATAAGAAAATTAGATAAAGAGCTAGCTTTACTTGGATATATAGACAATGAATTAAACCCAAGAGTTCAATTAAATTTAGATTTTGCTAGGTCAAATATGAAACAAATTATTTATGATCAAGCTATTCTAGAGGGTATTGCAATAACCTTTCCTGATACTGAAACCATTATTGAAAATGGAAAAATACATAATGTTGATGCTGAAGGCGTTCATAAAATATTAAATTTAAAACATTCATGGGAATTCATTCTAGATAAAAATGTTATTCAATCTAAATGCGATTATTATCTGTGTTCCTATATTGCAAGATTAGTTAATGAAGGATTCTATCAAGATGGTGGACGTATTAGAGGAGTACCAATAACAATTGGTGGTTCATCATATATTCCGCCTCTTCCAATGGAATTTGCTGTTAAAGAACAAATTGAAAATATTGTAAATTCATCTTTATGTGATGAGGATAAAGCAATTGAGCTATGCTTATACGTCATGAAGACTCAAATTTATAATGATGGAAATAAAAGAACAGCGGTTATCTTTGCTAATTTTTATTTAATTTCAAGAGGCAAAGGCTTATTAATTATTCCTTTCGATAAAGTACCTCAGTTTAAAAAAGAACTTGTTGGATATTATGAAAGCACTGATATAGATCGAGTTAAAATGTTCCTGAGAAGGTGTATTGTTTCATTTTAAAAAGCCAAACAATGTCTAGCAAATTTAAACGTGTCGAATTCGATGCGGTTACAATAACCCTTTAATGTATTAGTGCATATAATATACATTGTGTATTAACGGCAAATTGCACACATAAAAGAACAACATGTCTGATACTGATAACCATTTGAGGTGACAATATGTTTGATTATGCTAAAAAAATTAGATGGCAGTTTTTCTTTTTCGGCAAGTATTCAAGAAGTCATTAAGTTGTGAGTATAGTTGAAGTGGTAGAAAAATTCGTAAAGATGTGGTTTAATGTTTTGCTTGTGAGCGACAAATCGAAGTTTGTGATGGTAGATAATATGAAATGGTTTAATGTTTTTGGACTGATTTTTATTGCAGTCATTATGATACCCAATGTTGTACTTGCGATTAAGTGCAAAGATGAATTTGATAATAAGTGGAACAATAAATATGTTGAGATCACAGAACAAGTAGGGAGATTGGGTTGTTTCGTATTCATGATAATCAATATTCCGGGAACTTGGTTCGGGTGGTGGTCTGACGAAGCATTTGCACTATATCTGATTGTAGATACCATATTGGTAATGCTTTATTGTGCTATTTGGATTATATGTTTTAAGAAAAACAGCGTTTTCAGAGCATTAGCACTTTCTATAATTCCTTCAATGTTGTTCTTATTTAGCGGGATTATGAGTAGATCAGTGCTATTGATTATTGCATCAGTATTATTTGCACCAAGTCATATTGTGATTTCATATAAAAATGTAAAATGATATTTACAACTTCCAATTTATCAGTATCAAAAATAGAATATGAACAACAAGAAACATCATAGCAATATGGTGTTTTTTTTGTTACCCAAAACCCATAATTCAATACATAACCACAGGTGTTAATCACGGTAGATACAAGACTAAAAGTAAAGCAGTGAAAGCAAGACTACCGATGCAAAAATAACATAAACTTTCTTTAGGGGTCGCAAAATTAGCAAGGGGGTTGCACTTTATAACTAAGGGTCGCAACAGCATTAAAATAGGTATTCTTGTCCATATTGAAAGTAGTGGTTTGATATATTGAAATTGTTATGTCAAACCTTTTTTTGCAGAAATTGACAAAAATAGCCTTATTGATAAAACTTTTAAGAAATTAGAGCCCTTGAGTGATGAAATTAATCACTGTTTGGATGATTTTTCATTTTATAATTAACGAGAAAACGAAAGTCTAGTATAAGAAAACGAAAGGTATCTACTAGAACTTATATTACTTATGAAAAAGACATTTAAAAGAATCTTATAGAGTTATTAAATTTAGGTATTGATATTGAAACTAACTTAAGTTCGAATAACGTTTTCAGTTTTATTAAATATGTATTAGCTGAATATGAATTATCTAATGATGATTTAATATTCTATATAGGATAAATAAAAGGTATTTGGCTCAAATAGAGTTAAGTCGCTATATTTTATTGATAATCTTTCAATTGATTAGCAAGCCATGATATAAGTTTGGTTCGCCTTTCTTGAACAACGCTTCTAGATCGACCTACTTTTTTAGCAATTATTGAGTCTGATTCATTACCATCGATAATACACTCATATATTTGTTGGTCTATAGTATCTCTAGTATATACGAGCCTTCTAATCTCTGCTTTTAGATGTTCTTCAAGCGCATAATCTTCTGACGAATCAGAATTATTATTTGGATATTCTATAATTGTAGTATTGCCTTTTTCATCTATTATCATTCTATCAAGTGGTTCAATATAGTTTCCAATATGCTTATTGTATGAATGCTCAGATCGCTTAGTGTTTCTTTGAAGATTTCGATAATCATAAGCTTGTTGTTTTGTGCATCTAATGTAAGCATCATTACCAGAATTCATATAATTCTCAATTTTTATATAGAAGAAGGTTTTACCTAATGCTTCATCAGAGTATCCTGGGATATCTCTTAGTCTTTTATAGACAATGTTGTCGAATTTAACCTCTACGACGAGAGAACTTGATTTACTATGCTTTTTCATTATATTTACTCCTCACATTCCGTCCTTGAACGAAATGGAGTAAATATCTGAATGAAGCAAGGCAAAAAGAGCGCAGCAAAAGACACGGACGGTTTAGATTTCCATTTCGTTTGCTTCGCCCAGATTGTGACTAGGGAAGTTTTATATAATTTGCATTGCCACAATCACCTAGGATTCAATGCGATAAGATTAGCTATTTCTTATCAACAGAAAGCTAATTTTAAAACTATTAGAAATGTGCTAAAATACTTAGTAGTAAGCACTAATGAAATAGTTCGAATTATCTATCTGTACAGGACCATTTTACTTTATAATCTTTAACAATTCAGTGTGTCTAGAACGGACTAATCGGACTAATTTCGGACTAACAAAAAGGAGTGATTTCTATCAATTATTCAAATTTTTGCAGAGCAATTTATAACAAATCGCATAATGCTCCTTCAGAATCTGCGCTAGTAGTTAGAATGTTTAAGTCTGTAAACAGTACTCATTTTGCTAAATGTGAAGACAGTGATGATTATGCTGGTAAACTATTTAGAGGCAGTAAACCTATAACTCAAAACCTTAGGAATTCTGTACCTAAAACTTTTAATATGGCTGGGGCATATGATTTTTTTGCTAAGGTTATATCAACAAAAAACGTTAAAAGTATCGCTGAAAATTTCGCATTAAATAATCCGATTAATGTAGAAAAAGAAAGCTTATGTCTTATGTGTGCAAGAATTCTGAATGCTTTTTGTGTTAATGATGCAGAAGATATCACTCAAAGTTATCAAGATTTTTACGATGAGGCTGTCAATAATCCTCATTTTTCTTGTATTTCAGATATCGTTCCTGAAGAAACAGCCTATATACTTGAAATGCTTAATTGTTGTCCTTTATGCAAAAGTTCAAAAACAACTCTTGTTATTGACTATGAAGGCAAACAGGTTAGAAATTTTAAAATAGCTAAAATTTATCCAGATTCATTACCAGCAAATTTGATTCACTCTTTTAATTTGATTAAGAGAAAGCCACATGATCTCGAACATTCTGAGAATAAAATTGCTTTGTGCTTGGCACATTATAATATTTATACAAGCAATCCAACTCCAGAAGTTTATAATGAACTCTTGATGAAGAAGCAAAAAGCTAAAGAATTAAAAGATATTCAGACTGCTGTTAATGACCAAGATTTAAGAGCAAAAATAATAAGAACTCTAGATAGCATTCTTAAAATAGATCCAAAATTGCCATTAGCTAAATTAAGTAATAAAGCCTTAAGAATAGCTGATAAAATTCCTGAAGATGACGTAGTTGTATATGGACAAATTAAGTTCTTAGTTGCATCTTTTTATAAGCATATAGATGAACATCTATCTAAATACGAAGCTAAATACGCAGATAAATCTACGGAATTAGGAAGAAAAATAAAAGGTCTGTCTGATAGGATGATGGCCTTAGGATATTCATATAATAGAGTTATAGAAGAATTGACTAAAGCAATAGACAATGAGCTACCAAATGAAATAAGAGACAAACTTTCATGTAGGGTTTTAGTGGCTTATTTCATACAACATTGTGAGGTGTTAAGCAATGAAGTTTCCGAGTAAATTTATTTCTTATAAGCAAAGCTGTATTTCAAGATTTCCTCTTTTTTTAGATGCTCTCCAACCTTGTGATCTTTCTGTAAATGAACTTTATAAAAAGATGAAGAGTAGCACAAAAAATATACAAGATTTTATTGAAATATTAGACTGCCTTTACATGCTTGGCAGGGTTGAACTTAAGAATGGGGTGATTCATTATGTTGAAAATGATTGAATGTGACAAATTTATAGAAGATGGTAAACCACGTGGACCTATTAATTTCAAAATGGGATTAAATACTGTTTTAGGTGACGATAAAGCTTCTAATTCAATTGGTAAATCTACATTAATGATGATCATTGATTTCTGTTTTGGCGGCGACGATTATAAGTTAAAAGAAACAGATACTTTAAGTCATGTAGGCCCGCACACCATTAAATTTATTTTTGAATTTGATAAAAAGAATTTTTACTTTACTCGTTCAATAGAAGATTATCTTCATGTCAATATTTGCGATGATAATTTTAATGTTGTAAACACAATTACGAGAGACCAATTTAAGAATGGTTTACTTCATCATTATAATTTACAAAATCATGGTCTTTCATTTAGAGATTGGGTTAGTCCATTCTTCAGAATATATAATAGAAAAACACATAATGAAATGAGACCTATTAATGCTCATATTCACGAGGCAGATGGTAGTGGTATTGAGTGCTTACTTAAGATGTTTGGTGTCTATGGAAATCTTGACGATGAAAAGAAAGCATATGAAATTGCTAGAAGTAAGAAAAACTATTTTGAGAGTATGAGTAGATTTACTCCAACAAACATTTGTAAAAATGATTCTGAACGCATGAAATTCGAGGAAGAATTGGAATGTTTAAAAAAGCAACTTAATATTTTAATCTCTGAAAATAAGACTGGTGCGTCTGATAGTTCTGTATACGAAATGGAACGAAAAAAAGATTTGCGTAAGCAAAGAGATAAGTTAAGAAAACAAAGATCTGATTTAGAGTCACAAAAAAATGACATTAAAATATCAGATAGTTATGATGAGAGAAAGTTTCAAAAGCAATATGAAGGATTACTTCGTTACTTTCCTAAAGTTAAAATTAATGATATAAAAGCTTTAGAAAAATTCCATAAAGATGTAGCTAAATTTTTAGAGGAAGATATTGTTGAAAGTAATAACAATATTGACCAGATGCTAACTTTAATTGATGAACAATTATCAACTATTGAAAAAGAATTACTAGAATATAAGTCTGTACCAATAGTTTCTGAAGAATACATAAAGCAAAGAAAATTAGTTGAAGACAGAATAAAATTGTTAGAAACTGCAATCGATAATTATAAAAAGAAAAAGACAGCTTTAGACGAGTTTTCTGCTTCTAAGAATGCGCTTGAAAGTTCTGTCGGTAATAATACTCAAAAAGTTCAAAAATTTTTAAACAAAAAAATGGATGAATACAATGATCAAATAAGAGCAAAAGAAAAAAAGTATGCGCCACATTTTGAGTTTAATAAATTAGATAGTTATGCATTTTATACACCTAATGATACTGGTACAGGTGCTAGATTTAAAGGTGTATGTTTATTGGATCTTGCTATATTGGATGGTACAAAACTTCCTGCTATTGCACATGACTCTATTATGTTTACAAACATTGAAGATCAAACAGCCATAGATATTGTTAAAATTTATAGTACAAAAACTACGAAGCAGATATTTGCTTGTATTGAAAAACCATCTCGATATAATGAAAAAAATGAGGATGGAAGTATTGTAAATATAGCTATTGCTAACAAGTGTATTCAACTAGGTGAAAATGGTAAAGCCTTGTTTGGAAGACAACGGGATAAAGTAGAAGAAAATCCAGAATAATAATTAAATAACTAAGCTACAAAGTTGAGTTTTTTATTGTCAAAAAATTAACCGACTAGCCATCAAAGGATTGAGGAAGGTTTTACACCTTTATAAACTCTAATGATGGCTTTTTTTCTTTGATATTTTTTTAAAAGCACCGGCAAAATTTAAAGTAGTCCGCCATTAAAAGAGTGAGAAGGTATAGAACCTAGCTCAATCATTAATGGAGGTGAAAATTATGTCAATTAGAAGTCCAACTAGAAAACAATTTTAAAATTGTAAGTAGATTTATTTAATATTTTTTAAAGTTATTTTACTTTTAAAATATTAAGTACTAATACTTTAATTTTGTTATTAGACAATAATATGTACTTAATTTATTTAACTGATAATGATTTTATAAAAGCTAATAAATGAAATTAATTAGGAGAATTTAAATGAATAGCAATGAAATTGTTTTAACGTTAATCTCTATACTTGGAACAATCTCGAGTATCTTATTTGCTTATTTAGCTTTTAAAAAAAGTAATAAACAAGAACATAAAGATGAAGGCAAAAATGAAGGAGTAGTGCTTAGTGAAATTTCTTATATCAAGTCTTCAATAGATAGAATTGAAAAATCACTAAACGTTCTCGAAGAAAGATATAGTGAACTTTCTAATAAATTAGTAAAAGTAGAAGAATCTACTAAAAATGCACATAAAAGAATTACGGAGTTATATAGCGAGATTAAAGGAGGATAATTTATGGATGATATTTTTATAAATATTTTAAGTTGTATAGTAACTGTAATAATCTTGCCTCTTATTACATTACTAGGTTCAAAACTTATTAAGTTGATTTCTAAAAAAATAGATGATGAAAATATAGAAAAAAATTTAATAAAAGCAACAAATATTGTTTTAGATGCAGTAAAATATGTGCTTCAAACATATGTTGATAATTTAAAAAAAGAAGGAAAATTTACAAAGGATGCACAGTTGATTGCATTTAACAAAGCTAAAGAGATTGTATTATCACAATTTAATGAAGAGATTAAAAGTTATATTAAAGACAATTTTGGTGATATAGATAGTTGGATTGATGTGCAAATCGAAGCAAGCATCAACAATTTAAAGAATATATCGCCTATTCAAAACTAAAAACATTTTAATTCAATGTACATATTATTAACTTTTTTATACTTACAATATTTTTAATAAATTATTAGTGATATTTTTATGTATTGAATTTATCAAATTTTAATAATTAATTAATTTTTAAAAATATAAATACAATAAATCAAAGCTATTTAATTATTATCAATATTGTTTTTATAAACACGTTTTAATTTAACTTAAAAAGGAGAAAATTTAAAAGTGAATATAAAAAAATTCGAAAATAAGGAACTTTATGTAAGAAAAGTTCTAGTTAGTTTTATCGAAGATGTATTTAATTTTTTGGGATATAATTTAGAACACGATAGAATAAAAAAAGTTTTATATGCTGAAGATTCTTTTAAAAGTATCGATGAAGAAAAAATTAAAAGAGTTTATGATGCTTATATATATTTAGTTTTTAATGCTAAAAATCCTTTAACAAATCAAATATTAAATACATTTTTCTACATTTATTTTGGAAAAGAAATTGATACAAATATTTCTTTAAGAATTGCTAGCAAGTTTTTTGATTTTATAGATAAACCAATAATTGAATCAGCTACTGATTTTCATATTTGTGTCTTTAATGAAATTGATTTTATCAATGAAGAAGATAAATTAATTATTTCATTAATATTTTTTAATTACTTTTTAATTAAAAATAACATTCCAACCATTCGTATGATGGTAAGTGATTTAGAGAGTTATTTAGAAAAGAAAAAAGAATATGAAAAAGGTAACAAAATATATTTATATCAATTTTTCTTTGAATTAATAGATAAAGCAAAAGTACAAGATAAATCGTATTATCAAAATTTAAAGGAATTAACTTTGCAAGATATTTATATAACTTTAAAAGAAGATGAAGAGTTTATTAAGAAGAATTATTCTATTAAACATTTATCTGTCTTTGGCTCATTTGCTAAACAAATTAATAGGATTGATTCAGATATTGATCTACTCGCTTCATTTTCATTAGATTTAACAAGCAACGAAAAAAAAGAAATAGTAGTGCAATTTAAAAATCATTATTTTAACAAGTTTAGTCGATTTATTGATGTTAGCGAAATAAGCGAATATCTAGACGATGAATTTATTAAAAGAATACCTTACGTCAAAAAAATATTTTAAATAGGAGGATTTTATATGAATAAAGGTTTAAAAAATTATACAAAACAAATTAGTTTAACAGTTGGTAATGCTGCTGAAACTAGTATTAATGTAAATAAGGAAGATGCTAATTTACATATCTCATTACCATTAATTACAACAGTGGGTTTATGTCCTATTGAAACAAGCTTAACTTTTAATTTACAAGATAAAAACGAAGTTGATTTATTCGGCAAAGGTTTTAAGTTAAACTTTTTTAAAAAAATTACTTCTGCTAAAAATGTAATCAATGTCAAAAATAATGATGGTTCAAATGATGAATATACAACCAGCAATCATTATAAAAATAAAGAAACAGGTTTAGAAGTAAAAAGGGTAAGTGATGGCGACTACGATTTTTATCATTATGAAATAAAAGACAAATATGATAATGTTTCTGAGTTTGAGAAGAATCGAAATTATCCAAGAATGGTCACTTTTAAAAACGGTGATAAATTAACGTTAGATTTTGTTGCATCAACTAAATATATTAAAAATAATAAGGGCGATGAAGTAAGATTTACCAAAAACGGAACTGATAATATTGAAAAAGTTGAATATTACCATAATAATTCTTTAGTTAATTCAGTTGATATTACATATGATATCAATGGAAACATTTCAAAATTAACTTATAAAAATGGATCAACTATTGTTGCTACAACATCATTAACATTCACTAATAATTATATAATTGTTATCGACGACTTAAGTGGATATAGAATTAAATATAATTTATCAAATAATTTTGTAGTATCTTTTATAGATGGTTTTGATAGTAATTTCACTAATGGTCATCAGTCTTCAATAGAATATCAAAACGGATACTCCGTTTTAACTAATTACAAAGGAGAAAAAGTATACACTTTTTTTGAAAATGATAATTTACCATCTTACGAATTAGATGAAAAAGGAAATATTATTGAGACTGAATTTGATAGTGAAACAAAATCTTTAAAATCTAATAGCGGAATTATTTCTTTTAATGCTTTAGAAAATTTATTTGATTTAACTGATATATCAAATTTTACAAACGAAGGTTTAACAGTTACAAAAATAAGTCAAAATGATGATAAATTTAAATGTATATTAGATGAAAACGTATATAAAGTATCTGGAACCGGAACACTTAGAAAATCTATATCAATTAATGGTCTTGCTAGTGATAATACTCTTGCGGTTTTATTTGGTAAACAATTAACACCTGCGACTGCTGATTCTTATGTTGAAGTAACTTTATCAGCGGGTGGCACTGACATTGATAAATTTAATAAGAAAAATGTTGATAATCAATTTGAACTGATGACTTTAGGAACATCGACTGAATCTAGTTTTGATAAAATAACTTTAACAATAAAACTTGTTGGCAATGCCGAAATCGAAATTGGTGGAATTAAAGTTAGCAAAAAAGAATTTGCTTCATTTTATAACTATGATGGAAGTGGAAATGCTACTCAAATGGGTAGTGGAAATAAATTTACTAATTTGACTTATGGAAGTAGTAATCTTCCAAGTCAGTCTATTGGTGTTGATTCTACTTTATTTAATTATGAATACGATGATTATGGAAACTTAATAAAAGCAGAAACCTCATATGGAGCTAGCATTGAAAATACCTATCACTCTACTTATAAATCTAATCTTATTTCAAATAAAGTGACTAATAAAGATGGAACTAAAATTTTAGAAACTAAGAAAACATATACAAGTGATGGTAGATTTGTAGCCGCTTCAACTGATGAACTTGGTAATGTTACTACATATAATGAATATGATGCTTTAGGAAAAATTAAAAAGGTTACAAATGCCTTAGGTGCTGTATCTAAATTCACATATAATGGTGATGGAACTTTAAATAAAATCATTTTAGAAAGCGGAACTAGTTCAATAAACGCAGCCTATACTTACGATTCAAAGAAAAGATTATCTAAAATAACATTATCAAATAATTCAATTTATAATTTTATTTATGATTCCTTAAATAATATTAAGGAAATCAAATTAAATGGAGTTTTAGTATTTAGCTATGAATATGATTTAACTACAGGTAATTTAGTTAAACAAAAATATGGCTCAAATGGCGAAGCATATATTTTTGAATATAATGAAGATAATCTTGTTTCTAATATTTATTATGAGTCTTTAACAACTAATAAAACATTAAAATTTAAGTATATTTATAATGAAGATAAACAATTATCAAAAGTAGAAGATGGTAAAGGAAACGTCTTAAATGAATACACTTATGATGATAATAATAGAGTTAAAAGCATTAAAACTAGTAACTCTGAAATCAAAAATACTTATGATCATTTAGGAAATGTGGCAACTAAAGCTATTACAATCGATAGCAAAAAATATTATTCATCTTTTGATAGTGTTAGTAGATCTAAAGGTTCTCATCCTGGTTCGATCTATCTACCATTTAGTCAAATTGATGCATATATAGGAGCATTTGAAAAAGATGGTACTATCATTTGTCAAAATAGAAATGAAGGACTTTATCCAATTATTAATCATACAAGTGTTAATGAAAACTTAGAAACTAAGTTAGATGGTATAATTCCTTATATAGAAGTAAATTCGCAAAATAGGTTATCATATCAACTATCTGACAAGTTTAGACCATCTTTTCATAGTCCTTGTGGTTGTATAGGATTTTGGTTTAAACCAAATAGTAATACAACTTCTAATAAGCAATATTTATTTAGTACACATGATTATAATGCTAATGATAAAAACTTTATTGGAGTTTATTTACAAGATAATTATGTTCATGTTGAAGTTGTTGATTATAATGGAACTACTTATGATCTTATTAAGTCAACTTATAAAATTCAAACAGATAAATGGAATTTCTTTGTTTTAAATTATATTAGTCGTTGTGATGGTCAAAATTCTCCAGATATTTGTGAGTACGATTTATTTTTAAATGCTCATCAACAAACTTATAAAAAACAAAATCCTCGTCTTTATGTTGATTGTGGTTTTAAATCCCCAATGAATATTGGCCATAAATTTGTCGGAGAAAATTTATCTAGTGATGATTTTAATGGAAAAATTACCTGTTTGATTTTTGGTCGTGGAAGTTATTTATTTAATTCAACAATTTTACAATTCTACCGACTTACTAAAGATTATATTATTGATAATCAATTAATAGATGGAACAGCAAAAACAGTTGATTTTAGTCAAACAAATTTATTTACAATTAATCAAAATATTCTTAACATGTTTGATATTTATCCACTTCAAAATAATGTTGTATCATTAAATGATAAGAGACCTATCAAATTTGACATGAGAAAATTATCAAATTTAGATAAGGATAGAACATTTAATTTTAATAAAGATATTAAACGTTATGCATATGTGGCAGATGGTGAAGATTTAGTTTATGACTTTGACATTTCTAATAGTGGAACAATTGTTATGAGAGCATATACTGATGTCACAAATGACATTCAATATTTTATTGATGGTATTGATGAAAATAATAGATCAATTGGTCTTTTTAGAAGATCAAATGACTATATTTATTTAAAAATTGGCGGATCTTTAAGAAATACAGGCTTGAAATTTAGTAATGATAGTTGGCATACAATTGCTTTATCTTTTAAAGAAACAATTTCATCTTCATCACAAGGAAGTACAAGAAATATTGATTTTAGAGTAATGGTTGATGATGATACTTGGGCATCAACAATAAGTACCAATTTTAGTTATGGAAATATCAAGTTTTTAATAGGCAAGAATCATTATGAAACTGAAGTAGATTCAAGTTTTGGTAGTTATACTACACATTATCCTTTATGGGGACAAATTGAGATGATTGCAACTAGACCTGCATATTGTGAACTTTCTACTTTAAATTCATTAATTAATGAACTTAAAGGAGTAACTAAAGTATCAGAATTTGATGAATTAGGAATGCTTAAAAAAGTAGAAATTCATGAATGTGGTAAGTCAATTTTATCTAACACATACGATTACAAAAAAAGAAGTAGTAATACAAAATATATTTCTAAACAAGTAAGTCAAGAAACAATTAAATTTGGATCATCTTCTTGTATTAGAAAATATGAAACTGATGCTTTAGGAAATATAACTAAAATAACAGATAATTTATTTGGAAATCATACATATAAATATGATTATAGAGGTTTTTTAATTGAAGCAGATAATGAGACTTATGAATATGATAATAATGGTAATATAACTAAGAAAGGTAATTTAACTGCCGCTTATGATACTACAATAAAAGATAGAATAGTTTCATTTAATGGTAAAGATATCGAATATGATTCTATTAATCCTTTAAATCCAAAGTCTTATGGTTCTAATAGCTATAAGTTTGAAGGAAGAAGATTAGTAAGATGGACTTATGGTGGCGGATATTATGATTATGTATATAATGATCAAGGGTTAAGAATTCAAAAGAAAGATTATAGAGGAGTTACTTGGAATTATACTTACGATGGAGATAGATTAATTCGTGAAACTTCAAATAATGCCACATTAGACTTTTTATATGATGAAAATGGTAATCTTTATGGATTTATAAAAGATAATACTGATAAATATTTTTATATTCGCGATGCTTTACAAAATATTCTTGGAATCGTTGATGTTTTAGGCAACATTGTAGTAAAATATTCGTATAATGCTTGGGGAACTACAATTAATACACAAGATACTTCATCTTCAAACATTGGAAGCATAAATCCATTTAGATATAAAGGATACTATTATGATGGTGAGTCTGGACTCTTCTATTGCAACTCTAGATATTATTCGCCTGAATTATGTAGGTGGATTTCACCAGATTCAATTGAATATTTAGACCCAGAATCAATTAATGGGTTGAACTTATATTGCTATTGTTGCAATAAACCTATTTCTTATAGTGATCCTTCTGGTAATTTACCTCAATGGGCTATGTGGTTAATTGGTGGTGTAGTTATTGCAGGATTGGCCATTGCAACAATTGTCACTGGAGGAGCTGCTGGAGGAGTTGCAGGATTTATTCTTGCAGGAGCTTTGAAGGGCGCGGTTGTAGGAGCGGTTTCCGGAGCATTAGTTAATGGAACAATAAGCGGTATTTCTTCTGCGATTGATGGCGAAGGTTTCTGGTCAGGATTTGCTGACGGCGCAGCTCATGGTTTTATGTCCGGAGCAGTAATAGGCGGAATAACAGGAGCCATCAGTAGTGGATTACAAGTAGCAAGAGCAGCTTCTTATTGGGATAAGGGAACTTTTTCTTCAGGGTATAAATCAATGAAATATCATTATACTCAAGAAGTTATTAACAAAGGATTAGCAAAAGGGAATTCGATTGTGAAGTATACTAGTGACGCAATTAAATTTGCTAATAATAATGGTATGAATTTCACGTTGAATTTAAGTAGAAATGGCTTACAAAATTCTTGGTCTCTTGGTAGATACTTTGGAAGTGGTGCTAATGGCTTATATACTTCATCAGGTAATATTATTACATTTCATTATTTTTATATGTGGTAGGAGGATAAAATGAATTCAATTGAAAAAAATATTGTAAAACTTTTTTTAGAAACAAGTGTACCAAATGAATTATTGAATTCATCGGATAAGATTTTGTTTGATGAATTTTTAAAAGGGAAATGTACTATATTTATAAAAAGTTCTAAAATTGATAATGATTCATTTTTAAAAATAGTATCCCTCAAAAACCAATTAAGTAAAGATATTAATTTTCAAAACAATGAAAATGTAATATATTTTGATTTTATGAGATTGGTAATTTCTATTATGAAAAAATATTTATAAACGTGAATTAACATAAACTTGCAGGAGTGTAGCTATCTTACATATAGTTACACTCTTTCTTGTAAAAAATATCATTAATTGGAAAAATATGGTTAAATATACTTAAGTATATTTTTATTAATCATATTCAGTATACAAACAATAGTAAAAATTATTTTATAAAAGGAGATTAACTGTTAATCAAATCAAGAATTTTAAGTAAATAAGCAAAAAAATTCTAAGAACGACAAAAAGATCTATATAGAGATACATAAAAATTATTTAATTAATTCATGGTTAAAAGTAATATTTTCACTCCCAAGTTTGAAAATAATGCGAATTAACTTCTTAATTAGATGTAATTGTGCAACTCTTTTGTGTTTGCCTTCATAAACTTTCTTATAGTAGTAAGAATAAAATGTAACGTTGTGCACACAAAGTATAGGTACTGCTATTAGTGCTAGAATTGGTTTAGCTGTTGGTGGTCTTGGATCAGGAATTGTATCTAGTGGTGTCGCAGATTTAGTTGAAGGATTGTTTAATGGTGAGGTTACTTCTTTTTCTAAAGGTGTAATTGCTTTTGCAGGAGGAATGTTTACCGGGTTTATTGGTGCAAAAATTAGTAAGTATGTTGCAAATAAAGGAGCAATAAAAAGGCTTAAAGAGATAATTCCTAATTTTAACGCAAGCAATAACAAGATAAATAAGCAACTTGCCAAGGCAGGATACAAATACCTTAAAATTGGCAGAGATGGATTAGAAACAATTTACACTACTATTTATGAGGAAGAAGGATATGAGGCTCTTGAACACGGTATTGGATATGGGCTATCATTTATATTTGGACTATTTTAACTAAATAAATAAAGGAGGAGCGATCAGTTAAATGAAGTTGTTGATTATATTAATTATAAATATTTTATTGCTTATTTTATTCGGCATTGGAATTGCGCATACCTGTATAACTAATGAAGTTTATCTGTTTGCTCCTTCTTTAATACTTTATATTTTTTCAATTATTATTTTAATGTTTACCTTTGCTAAATATATTTCAAGCAGAAAAATTACTTGTAATACTAAGCATTTTTTTAATTTACGAGGAGAAAAAGAGGTTGAGTTCTTTGCAAATAGAGATGGTGATGTATTTTCATTAACTTATAATAATAAAATAATACAATTTGAGACAAATACTAAAATATTTAAAGAAGGAATGTTTATTGCTTATATTATAAGGAACATTAGATTTCCCGAAATATCAAATAAACTTCCTCTTTTAAACTTATTTAAAAAAAGATTGTTACTCACAAATTTAGGCATTAAACAACTGATTCTTAATTTAAATGGTAAGAAATATATACTTGTCAAAAATGGTGTATCATTAAACAAATATTCTTTTATAAATAAATGTTGGTATTATAGAGATTTTTTATTTAAGAGAAGCAATTGCTACATCGGGCGAACTATATGCAATATTAACGAGCAAATATTTGAAGAGGGCAGAATGGATTTTACTATAAAAAAAGGTTAAATCTGCCTATTTGACTTGAGATAACCACCTCTTAGAGTGATGTATATACACGAGGAGGCATGGATTATGTCGTTAGAAAAATTAGAGGAAATACTGTTAATCACGAATATAAAATGTACATAAATCACGGCGAAAAATTGAACACTTCTATAGCAGGAAAGTTAATTCTCCAAGGCTATTAAAAAATACGAATAATTTTAAAATTGGCGAAAAACATTAATTGGAACTTATTCCATAATGTTTTGAAGTTTTATTTAACTTGAAATAAATTCCAATAATTTATAATATAAAGTACGCAAAACAAGGATATTATTTATGAAAAAGAAAACTTCAATTTTACTTAAAAGTATTTTATTACTCGGCGTACCTATTACATTTTTATCTTCTTGTACGACAAATGAAATAGATGGAGAATTACATACTATTTCTTTTTATGATGAATCAACTTTGGTTGAAAAGATTAAAACTAAAGGATATGAGACAATCGATCTACCTTCAGCACAAAATAAAGAAAATTATGATTTTAAGGGTTGGTTTTTAGATAAGAATATTTGGAGTGAAGAACTAACAAGAGATTATTTCTTAAATAAGCCTCTTTTAGAAGACCTTGATTGCTATGCTTTTTATGAAAAGAAAAGTGAACCTGTTGTTGAAAAATATACCATTTCTTTTTACGTTGATAATAAAATTTTTTCAACAATCGAAACCAGTGGAAATGAAATTTTAACTTTACCTAATGCTCCACAAAAAGAAAACTATAGTTTTAAGGGTTGGTATTTTGATAATGAAAGTTTTGAAGATGAGTTAACGGCAGATTTTTATGAAAATATTGCTTTAAAAAGCAATGTTAATGTTTATGCTTATTATGAACTTGTCAATGAAGAGCCAAAAGAATTTAAAGTTTCTTTTGATAGCAATGGCGGTTCAAAAGTTGAAGATGTTGTTACCTCAATTATTGAAAGTGAACCATATACAAGAAGAGATGGCTACACTTTCCTTGGTTGGTATTTAGAAGAAAGCTTCATAAACAAGGTTACTTTTCCTTTTGAAGTAAAAAAAATCAAACTTTATATGCTAAGTGGGAAGAAAATACTTATAATGTTCACTTTGAATTAAATGGTGGGAAAGGAGTCACCGATTTAAAAACTAATAAAATTGAAAAAGAGCCTCTCCCAACAAGAGATGGTTACACTTTCCTTGGTTGGTATTTAGAAGAAAACTTTATAAACAAGGTTACTTTTCCTTTTGAAGTCACAAAAGATCAAACTTTATATGCTAAGTGGGAAGAAAATATTCCTGCATCAATAAGCTTTAACGTTAATGAAGAAGGAGTTTTAACTAGTGTTGAAGGAATTAGTGAAATTAATAATGAAGTAGTAATTCCTTTAAGAGTAAATGATATTGATGTGATAGAAATTGGCGATAAAGTTTTTGCTGATAATTTATTTATCAAAAAACTTGTTATACCAGAAAGTGTAAAAAGTCTTGGTAATAAAATGTGTTATGGCGCAAAAAATCTTGAAGAAGTAGTTTTGCCAAATAATATAACTGTAATTCCTGATTATGCATTTGAAAACTGTTCTTCTTTAACAAACATTAATATTCCTACCTCACTTGTACAAATAAGAGCAAACGCTTTTTCTCAAACTGCTTTAAAAGAGTTTATTGCACCTGAATCTTTAAAAGAAATATGGCTTTATGCTTTTAAAGATGCAAAAGAATTAAGAAATGTTGAACTTAAAAATGTCACTGAAATAGGAGACATGGTTTTTGAAAATTGCGAAAAACTCGAATCTATTGTTATCCCTGAAACACTTGAAGAAATTGGTGCAAGTGTCTTTGGTGGCTGTTCCTCTCTTCAAGATATTGATTTACCAAATAAACCTCTTGCGCTTGATCATAATACTTTTTATGGTTCTGCTTATTATGAAGATACAAGTAATTGGGAAAATGGAGTTTTATATGTAGACAATTATCTTTTAGCTATCAATAGTGACTTTTTGAATTTAAACGAATACGAAGTTAAAGAAGGGACAATTGCCATTGCTATTAACGCTTTTTTAAATAATGCGAAAAATTTAACTAAAATTACTCTTCCTGAAGGTTTAAAACTAATTGGGGACAAAGCTTTTTCTAGTTTATATAAGTTAGAGTCAGTTAATATTCCTTCTTCGGTTGATACAATTGGCTATAATGTTTTTGCGTCAACTGGAATTTATAATAATAGTACAAATTGGAGCAATAATGGACTTTATATTGATGGCTGGTTAGTTAATGTTCAAAATACAAAAATTAGTGAATTTGAAGTGAAAGAAGGGACAATTGGTGTTTCTAATGGTAGCGATGTTAGCTTTATCCCATCAAGAGCTAGAAAAATAACAAGGCTTACTCTTCCTGCATCTTTAAGATATATTGGTAAAAATAGTTTCAAGCAACTTACTTTGATAAAAGAAATTTCTTTAGGGGGTTCTTTGGAGTTTATTAAAGAAGGTGCTTTTGCTGTATGTTCTAGTTTAGAAAAAGTAAATTTAGATGAATGTACAAATTTAGCATTAATTGGTGATCAAGCTTTTAGCCAAGCAAAGATAAGCGATATTACAATTCCAGAAAGTGTTTTAGAGATGGGCGAACTTGTTTTCAATCAAAATCGAGCCAATTTAATAGTGCATTGTATGGTAAGTGAAAAACCAGCTAGTTGGGATAGTAATTGGGATTTCACATATAACGAGCAATATAAGATTACAGTTGAATGGAAAAAATAAAAAAAGTTGAGATTTGCAAGGTTTCTAATGAAAACGAAAGAGTAATTTAATGTATATTATTTAAATTAAATTCAAATTGTACAGCAAGTTTTTGAAATAAATGAATAATTGAAATTTGAAAAAAAGTCGCAAAATATAACCTCTATTTTGAATATATATTTTAACAATAGGTTTAAAAATTTATGATGTTTAAATATTTATTACGCCAAAAAAGGCATAATAAATTGATGTTTGGCATATTAAAATGTATACTACATTTGGTGATTTAAAATGAAATATATTGAAACAGAATTCTTAGAACTTAAGGAAAAGTTTAACGATAGTGTAGTAAAAGAAATTGAAAGCTTTTTAAATACTGAAGGTGGATCAATAATTATAGGCGTAAGCGACAGCGGTGTACCAATTGGTGTTGATGATGTTGATGAAACGTTAAGGAAAATTTCAGATGTTATTTCAGATCAAATTGAACCATCAGCAATAGATTGTGTTAAACCAGAAATTATTTATGAAAATAACAAAGTATTAATAAAGATAAATGTATTTAAGGGAAAACATAATTTATATTGTATAAAAAAATATGGTTTTTCATCTAATGGTTGCCATATTAGAGTTGGTAGTACTTGTAAATCATTAACAACAGAAATGATTAAAATTAGACAAAGAAATGATTTGTTAATTACTGATATAATGCTTGAAACACCTACTCACTTTGGTAATATTTCTTTTAAAATTTTTAAAATTATGTTAACTGAAAGAGGATATCATATTGATGATTCTTCTTTAGAACGAATCTTTAAATTAAAAACTTTTTCAAATAGATATAATCTTTTGGCTGAACTAATTTCAGATTATAATTCTATACCATTAGCATTTGTTAAATTTAATGGTTTAGATAAAACGAGTGTATCGGAAAGAAGTGAATATGGGTTTGAATCGATTCTTCTTGCAGTAGATAAAATAAAAATTAGGCTATCTGGTGAAAATAGATGTTTGGTTAATACTACAGTAAGACCTAGGACAGAAACATTTTTATTTGATGCTGACTCAGTAAAAGAAGCGGTTTTAAATGCAATTGTACATAACGATTATTCAATCAGTTCACCTCAAATTTCGTTGTTTAAAGATAGATTAGAAATCTTATCACATGGAGGATTACCTAATGGATTATCAAAAGAAGATTTTTATATAGGTATAAGTAAGCCAAGAAACAATGAACTTATGAATATTTTTTTAAGATTAGGTTTAGTAGAAAGAACAGGTCATGGAATCCCGCTTATTGTTTCAAAATATGGTAAAGAAGCATTTGACATTCACGATAATTATATAAAAGTCACTATTAAACTTAATAAAGAAGTTTTAGATAGTAATAGCGTAATAAACGGCACAATAAATGGCGTAAGAAACGAATTATCTTCCACAGCACTTGTTGTTTTTAATCAAATAAAATTAAATAATGGAATTACAGCCAGAGAAATATCAGAGATAAATAATGTACCTTTGCGTACTGTTCAAAGAGCTATTAGTAAATTAAAAGAACTGAAATTAATAGAGCGCGTTGGTTCAAATAAAACAGGGTATTGGAAAATATTAAAATAAAAATGACTCAATTACTAATTAGAGGTGTTAAAAAAATGAAAAGAAGAATTAATTTTATAAATTTTTTATCCATTTTTTTGATATTTGTTTTTTTATTGAATTTTATTATAAGTGTAGTTTTATTTGCCAGCAAACATGGTATTACTGACTTGATTTTAGCTATTGTAAGTGGAATTTGTTTAGTTATTTTTGCCTTGTTTTTATTAATTAGCAAATCCGCAAGAAACTATCTATTTGTTTATGATAATTTTTATCTAGTTAATGGAGTTAATATAATTAAAGAAGCGACTTTAAAAAATAGTAAAAAAACCAATAAATATAAGAAATATGGATTAGATTCATTAACCAAAGAAAATTATATTTTTGTTTATAAAAAGAAAAAAATTTCTTTTAAACTTGTTAAAATTGATGAAGATAGAAAAGTCATGATTATAAAAAATAAATATTTTGATAAGTATTTTTCTAGCTCTTATGAAAAAGATCGAGAGTTAATGATAAAACATTATTATTGTAATCATGAAATAATTTCTTATCCTAATAATGCAGTTATTAAAGATAAAAAGAATATTGGTGTTATCAATGAAATAGAAGGAAAATTTTTTGTTTCACTATATCAACTTAATGTACCAATTGCAGTATCTTCATTAAAAGAAGTTAATAAAGTTAATGTATGGTGGGAATACATTGGTTGTTCTAATGACAATGGGATTGAGTATTTTTCTTCTTATGAAGAAGCTAAAAAATATATTTTAAGTTAATTTAATTACAAAAAATATATGTTATATCCTTTAAATTTAAATAAATATATATACCAAAAAACGGACATCTAAAACTATATAATCTTTTAAGGAGGATAAAATATGATTCAAATATTAAAAGATGTACATGGTCGTAAAATTGGCGAAATTGAAGAAATTTGTGGTAAGAAAATTATTCGAAATGAACATGGTCATAAACTTGGTGAATTTGATGGTAAAGTTACAAAAAATGAACATGGCCGAATTGTTGGATATGGCGATTTATTAACAACATTACTTAAACAAATTTTTAATTGCACTTTAAAGTGCAACATTTATTAATATGTCTTAAAATCGTAATATTTGTTACAATAAAGTAACAATTGTTGGAAAAGATATTAGTAAGATTAATCTTTTATGTTGAAGTAATTAAATAAAATAAAACTTAAAATTGATTTTTTTATTTAAATTATAAGGATTAACTTTATTTTTATAAGAAAGGATTAAAATATGATTCCTAATAAAAAAAGTAGCATACTATTAGTTTTAAAAATTAAAGAAGGGCTAAAAAACGCTCTTGAAAGGTATAAAAATGATTAATTATAAAGGACTTAGAGATTGTCATTTAAATATTTTTTGGCAATATGATGGGAAACCATATTTAGAAAATAATATTACAAAAGCTTTTATTAATTCGATTGATAGTCTAAATGATACTAAGAAAAAAGAAGCTTTATTTTCTTTATTTGGTATTAAAGTAGATTGTAATAAGCTAGATTTAGAATTTTATTTGCAAAGAAAACCTAGTGTTTCTAAAATAGAAGAGTTTGATGAAGATAAAAGAATAATGTTTGCTTTTAGTCCAACTGGAAAATGTCGGGGATTTAATGGACAAGATACTAAAAATGATAAACTTTTATTTGAAGCAATTAAAAAAGAATTAAGTGAAACATATCAAGATGAAGAAATACTTATTAATGAAACTAAAAAAGCTTTAAATGAAATTATTGACTCTCAAAGAGGAGATTCTATTCCAGATGGATGGATATTAGTTTATGTAGATGACAAACCAAATTATATTATTGCTCTTGAAAATAAACGATATAATTTAGACCCATTTCAAATTAATAATCATATCGAAAAAAGTTTATTAGTTTCATCATCTAAGAAAACTGTAATTTATAAAAAATATAGGGATATTAAAGACATTTTTGAAAAATTAGAGACTTTTGTAACTGATCAATTTATTGAATATCTTGTGATTTTAGGTTACTTTGATGTTGAGGATTTTAAAATAGCATTTTCTTCTGATCAGTATATTAGAAGAAGATTAACAATTCCATTTGGTGAAAAAATTCTTTCATTAATTGGAGATGGAAAAATTGATAAAAGAAGTTGTAACGGTGTTAGACTTCATGTAAATTATGATTATTTAAGAGAAATTAATTTATTTTTTGACGAAGATATTATTAAAGTTTCGCTTGCTTTTGGGTCTACACAAAATAGTGGTCGTAAGATGTTAGAAAAAATAGATAGTATTACTGTTTCTAAGTACCATTTAGTTAACTTTAAACAATCATTTCATTTAATTTATTTTGGATGGGGAAAAATTATTCAAAGTTCATATGTTGATTCTAATTTTAGTGTAAATGATTATATTTTATATTTAAAAAAGAATTTTGATTTAATTAAAACACAAACACCTCAAGAAGCTATTGTGCTTTATAAAAAGATGCTTGATGATGGTTTTATTCTTCAAGAAAATTATAAACGTTTAAAAAATTATTTAGGAAATAAGCGTAATAAAGTAACAATTGTTCCTGAGATATTAATTGAATATGGTTGGACTTATGTAGAAGTTTCGATGATGGGTTTAGAAGCTTTTGCTAAAGAATTAAAAAATAAAATTAATGATACTTTAGTTGCAATGAAGCTATGAAGAGAGTTCTAAAAATCGTACATTTGTTACTAGTTGTCCAAAATTTAGGACATACTTTTTGTTATATTTTTCTTATAAAAAGGAGTAACAAATGGAAAAAGAATTTTTAGAAAAAGTGTATGGTTATAAAGATATAAAAAAAGAACTAAAAATAATTCAAGAATGGTATTTTAATGCTAAAAGTTTAGGAGAAAAGCAAAAGATGCTTCCTAAAGGCATCTTATTTTATAGTGGCCCAGGAGAAGGAAAGACTCATATTGTTAGAGAATATTCAAAATCTTTTAATTGTCCAATATTTGTTATTGAAGGTAATAGTGATAATCTTTTAGAAGAAGTAAGCCAAGTTTATGAAAATAAATTAAGTTAGTATTTTTCCAATTAATAATATTTTAAAAAAAATTAAATTTGTAAGTTAATATTGTTAAAATATCGCAAAATAATGTTAAATATTGTAAAATTAAAACGTTTATTTTGAGGGTAAAATATGCCAAAAACTTTTGAATATAAAGAAGCAAAAGAACAAATTAAATATTACAAAAAGCTTTTAAACGAATTAAAAAAAGGCACAAATTTTTCTTCAATTTGTCAAGACGAGTTAAAACAACAAATTCAAATTTTGCATTCTAAAAAATTCTTTTCTTATCTTGTTGAAAGAGGCATAAAAGGATTTCCTATTGATTTTAGCGACAATAATTTGAATATTTTTTTAACTTATATCTATTATTTCAAGGAGGGATGTAACTTTGCTGATATTTGTACTTCCTTATATTCTAATTATGGTTTCGAAATTGATAAACTTTTAAATAAATTATCTTCTGGATCTAATATTGTATTTTGGTTTTTTTCTTCAAAAAATAAAAAAATATCAGTTGAAGAAGCATACAACAAACTTGTTCAAATGCGTGAATCATCTTTCGTTTCATCTACTATTGAAGTAATAAATAAAATTAATTCATTGAAAAATACTAGTTTTGAATTTATAGAAGCAGATTATCAAAATAACGTTAACGAGTACAAGGAAACGGTTAGAAATGTTAACCCAACAGTTTTTAATGAAAATGGTAATGCCCAAATTTTTAATGTATATGAAAATTACTATAGTAAAACGATTGCAAAATTTGAAGAAGTTAAAAATTCTATCCAAGATTGTATTCAAGATGTTAAGAATTCTATTGATAAATTATTAGCCGAGAATTTAGTTGATTCTTTAAGAGGAATTTCTGTTGATGAGTTGGCAAGAGATAAATCTGGCATTAAGACCAAATATTTAAAAGATGCAGGTTATCAAAACCTAGCTGATGTTTTTGCGGCTTCAGTAATGCAAATCTCATCTGTTTATGGAATTAGTCAGGATAAAGCTTATACAATCAAAAGAAAGTGCGATTCTTTTGCAAAGAATTTTTATAAAGAATTAAAGATAAAACTTTCAACTGATAATAAAACAAAAGCAGCATCAGATGTTGTTAAGTCAATAAGCATATATTTAAAAAGGATTGAGCTTGTAGAAAAAATAGAAGATTTAAACGCTCAATATGGAGATAATCTTAAAAAGGCTTTCAGTGTATTTAATAAAGTTGGTAACGGAGTCATATGGCCATTTTTGACTGAATTAGAAATAAATAATACTAAGGAAATGTACAATTATGTTAAATTAACGTTATCGTCTAAATATAAACCGATTGTTAATAATATATTAAAAGAATTTCGAATGAATAAAATTGATTATAACTATTCTTGGAACGAATTTGCAGCAAATTCTATTAAATTCTATAACATAATTGAAAAATTATATCCAGGGGTACTAGGAACTGATGATGCAATTTACGGATTACCAGCTGAACTTGCAAGGCAAATCCAAGATGAGTGTTTTTTTCCAGATGGTTTATTATGTACGCTAAGAAAATATCAAGAGTGGGGTGTTAAATATATTTTGCATCAAGAAAAAGTATTACTTGGCGATGAAATGGGCCTTGGAAAGACAATTCAGGCTATTGCCACAATGGTTTCTTTAAAAAATACAGGCGCTACCCATTTTTTAGTTGTTTGCCCTGCATCTGTTGTCACAAACTGGTGTAGAGAGATTATGAAACATAGTAGATTAAGGGTAACTAAGATTCATGGAAATAATAAGATTTTAGCATTTAATTCTTGGCTAAAAACAGGTGGTGTTGCAGTTGTTAATTTCGAATCAACTTCCTATATTAAATTAGATGATAATTACAAATTTTCATTATTAGTTGTTGATGAAGCCCATTATATAAAAAATGAATTTGCAATAAGGAGTATAAATACTAGATTAATTGCACAACATGCAGATAGATTACTATTTATGACCGGCACAGCTTTAGAGAATAATGTTGACGAAATGATTTCTTTAGTTGATGCATTAAGACCATCTATCGCAAATAATATAAAAGACTTAGCATTTATGTCAACCGCTCCTCAATTTAGAGAAAGAATAGCTCCAGTATATTATCGACGTAAACGCGAGGACGTTTTGACAGAATTACCTGATAAAATTGAAAGTAAGGAATGGTGCGTTCTTAATGCTGAAGAAGAATCGATTTATGAAGAAGCAATACTAGATAAAAGATATCAGGATGCTCGAAGAGTTTCTTGGAATATTGATGATTTAAACAAATCATGCAAGGCAAAAAGACTTAAAGAAATTGTTGAAGAAGCGGAGTCAGAAGGAAGAAAAATTCTTGTATTTTCTTTTTTTCTAGATACAATTGCGAAAATTCATGAATTTTTAAAAGGGAGATGTTTGAATCCTATTAATGGTTCTATAAATGTGAATAGAAGGCAGGAAATTATTGATGAGTTTGATAGCGCGCCTCCAGGAACTGTTTTGTTAGCGCAAATTAATACTGGTGGTACTGGTGTAAATATACAATCAGCATCTGTAGTTGTTATTTGTGAGCCACAATTTAAACCATCAATCGAAAATCAAGCAATTTCTAGGGCTTATAGAATGGGTCAATCAAGAAATGTTTTAGTGTATAGATTATTGTGTTTGGATACTGTTGATGAAAAATTAAGCGAAGTTCTTGAAGAAAAACAAAAAATTTTCGATACATTTGCAGATAAATCTGTCGCAGCACAACAAAACTATGAGATTGATGATAAGACATTTGGAAATATTATTAAAGAAGAAATTGAACGTATTAATCAAAAACGAGGAATTTCTTCAGAGACAATTCAAGACATTAAAGCCCCTATAGAGAAGCAAAAATCTATACAATTAAAAGACTATTTATATAATCCAATAGTAATATCTAAAGTTGGAAAAGAATATTATGATATGATTATGAAAATGTCATATGATGAATTGGTACAATTCTTAATAAATAAATATGGTCCAGCAAAACATGATTATTTTGTGAATCAAAATTGCAGAACAAAAAATAAAAAAGTCTTAAGAATTGATGAAGGTTTATTTTGCCATCATATCGACGAAAATAAGGCAATAATGTTATCTAACGATAAATATGCTATTCAAAATTCATTTGATTATCAGAAAGCATCTAGATTAGTTTATTGTAATTTTTTAGAACACTTTATGCTTCATATTTTAATTGTTGAGGAACCTAAGGATAAAGACGCAAATATGAATGAAATACAAGGCATTGGTGGAGCAGTTAATTTTATGTGCAAACAATTAAATGATTTTTATTGTGGATACAAATTTAAGCGAGAATGGCTAATAAAAACAACATCTATTGTTGAAAACGATTACGATTCATATATTCTAATGCTTAAAAGATTATGGAATGATATCAAAAATAATGAGTTATTATCTTTGATGATATCTAAAAAAGATTTAGCAGTTGGTTGGGATGGTATAGTATATTCAAAAATATTAAAAGAACTATAATAATGAATTTTAAGTTAAAATCGTTTGTTTATAACATCTTTTTTATATTTTAATAATAACAATTATTATTTATATTTATAAAGTATGTATTTAATTACATAATTTATAATAATTCTTAATTTATATTAAAAATTTAAAACTATTTCATAAATGAATTTATATGCAATATTAGTATTTCTTTATTTCGACATTTTTATTTAATTGTGTTGTTCAAACAACTATTTCTTCCTATTAAAATGAAGTAGTCAAAAGACAAGGAGGAAATAAAAATGGAAAATTTAGACAAAATTTATGCAAATAAAATTGCAGAGGAGTATACTCAAAAAAGCGAAAGGAAAGTTGTACAATTAAAAAAATTAGATGAGAAAGTTAAAAGACCTGCTTTAATTTTTGCTTTCACATTTGGAATTATTTCTATTTTAATGGCAGGAATTGGTATGAGCATGATTTTAACAGATATTATTTCTAATAAAGTATTAGCACTAGTATTAGGAATTATTTTAGGAATATTAGGTTTTAGTTTATGTGGAATAAATTATTTACTTTATAATAAAATATTAAATAAAAGAAAACAAAAATATGCTTATGAAATAAAAACATTAGCTAAACAAATTATTGAAGAATAAGGATATGCGCATCATGAATAAAAATAAAAGTAAATATTTCAATACAGCTAAAAAAATGAATGATGCGCTTATTCGTCTTTTAGAAATAAAAAATTTTGAAAATATAACTGTTAAGGATGTTTGTAAATTTGCAAAAGTTAATAGATCCACTTTTTATCTACATTATCAAAACACTTATGATTTATTAGACGAAATTATAGATAATCTTAATTTATCTTTTCATAAACATTTAAATACAGATAGTAATAGATTAAATATTAATAAGGATAAATTAAGTGATTTATTTTTTATATCCGATAAATATTTAATTCCTTATTTAGAATTTATTAAAGAAAATAAAAATATTTATAAAGCATTAAGGAATAATCCATATCTATTTAAGGCAAATAAAACATATGAAAAAATCTTTACTAATGTTTTATCTCCTATTATGACTAGATTTAGTATTGATGAAAAATGGCATAAATATACGATAGATTTTTATATTAATGGCATTTCTTCATTAATTTTAGATTGGACGTATGATGATTGTAAGTATAGTGTTAATGAAATATCTCTATTAATAAAAAAATTAATCTCTAGTTATGATACAAAATCTAATTTATAAAATTAAAAATGATTATGATTATTAAACATTTATTTTAGCTGGAATTTCCAGCATTATTTGTTTTGGATATAGTTTGTATAATGGAATATTAGGAGTAATTTGTAATTCATTGTGGAACGGAAGTATTTGTATATATTATTTACTTTTATTAATTTTTAAATTTTTACTTATATTTTTTGAAAAAAAATTAACAAAAATTAATAAAAATAAATTAATAATCTTTTCTTATATATTTTTATCAATAATTGCACTAGCTATGATTACTCCAGTTATTTTACTAATTGAAAATAAAAGAGATTATAATTTAGGCTTAATTCCTTCAATAGTTATGGCAGCTTATACAACTTTTAGTTTAATAATGGCTTTAATTAATATTAAAAAATCAAAGCAAAGTAAGAATGAATTAGTAAAAATAATTAGATTAATTAATACTATCTCAGTATTAATGTTAATAATTGTATTACAAAATACTTTAATTTTAGTTAATGGTGGATATTCAAGAACTATGGAAGTAGTAACAATTTTTACTAGTTGTGTAGTAATAGCAATAATATTTTTAATTATTGCTCTCTCTTTTTATAAATTTATAAAAAGAAAAATTATTAAGTATAATTAGATTTAAGTTATTTATCTAGTAAAAACAAATAGACTAGAAGTAGATAATTCATCATTAAATCTATATCCTTTTAAATTAAAATTTTTAATATCATTAATATTTGTTATTTTATTTTTTACTAAATAATTAACCATTAAACCTCTAGCAATTTTTGAATAAGTATTTTTAGCTACATATTTATTATTTATTTTTTCTAAAAATGAAATAGTTATAAATTTATCATCTTTATCTAGATAAGGTTCAATACATTTAGAATATTCTTTTGAAGCTAAATTAATAATAGTATGTGAACTATCAATAATTTCTTTATAAATTAAGTCACCCCAAAAATCATAAAGATTATTAAAATTATTAATTTTAAGTTTTGATTGCATTTCTAATCGATATTTGATAATTCCATCAAATGGAGATAAAACCCCGTAAAATCCAGATATAATTCTTAAATTTTCATTTAAATAAGTTATATCTAAATCGTCAAAAGTTTTAGGATTTATATTTTTATAAACTAATCCATCATAAGTAAAAATAGCAGGAGTTAAATTTTTAGATAAATCAGCTTTAAGAAAATTTTTGTTTAATTCTTTAATTTTTTTATCATTACACTTCCATATTTTATTAAGCTCATTTATATCTAACTTTTGTAATGTGTTTAAAATTAAATTAGCTTTATCAATAAATTTTGGCTTACCTAAAGCATGATTAAAGGTAAAATCAGAAATCATGTTTTTAGCAGGTGAAATTATAATTTTCATTAAATTTTTTCTAACATTGTTAATGCATCGCTAGCAGCTTTAACTTTGTCGTTAGCAAACACAATAATACCTTCTTCGTTAATTAAATATGTAGTTCTTAAAATGCCCATATATGTTTTTCCATAGTTTTTCTTTTCTTTCCAAACATCATATTTTTTAATAGCATCTAAATTTTCATCACTTAGAAGAGTAAATCCTAATCCAAAGTTAGATTCAAATTTCTTATGAGAACTAACTGAATCTTTACTTATGCCTAAAATAACAACATTTTTATCATTAAACGATGATAAATTTTCATTATACCCACAAGCTTCTTTTGTACATCCCCTGTGAAACCCTAAATTTATACTTTTTTCGAAGCTTGCGCTTTCACTTTTTT
>ERZ779737.533-NODE-533-length-35171-cov-4.196064_pt1 | contig 35171 bp, 13 predicted proteins | sample MGYA00511889_ERZ779737 | MGnify/ENA primary metagenome ERZ779737 (study PRJEB29588, sample SAMEA2163575) | human gut metagenome | biome: human gut; feature: human-associated habitat; material: faeces | place: Denmark | collected 2008/2010 ... | reverse complement strand
TTCTTAAAGCTTCCGTGTACACCAGTAACCGTTCCGCTGAATGTGCCATTCTGACACCACATGTTACCGCTTCCATCTAGCGTAAAATTATCAGTAGTGATAGTTATCTGACCGACAGTGAACGCCATAGTGTGACCCGTAAGATTTATCTGGTCCGCCTGTATGGTAGCCGTAGATATTCCATTACTGATGGCTATATTCATCTGCCCTTTGTTGACAAGCCCTTTTTCATTTACTTGACTAACGAAAAGCCCTGCAAAATCTGTATTCAATACCGCTCCAGCAGATGATTTGAGCTTGCCATTCGCATCGAATCCTCCGGCAGCTACACTCCAGCTACTACTACTCTGCTTAACGAGAGTAATGGTAGAGGCATAATCATTTCTGATACCTGTACCGACATCATCTGCATGACTTCTAGCACTGTCGATGGCCCTGTTGAGCGTGGCAACGTTCTCCTTCAACTGCTCTTTCGTAGCAGCCTGCCCTACCGTCTGCGTGATGGTATCAATATCCTGCTGAATATTCGTGATGCTAGTAGAATTCGCATTCACCTTATTTACAGTACTCGTAATGCGTCCAGATAATATTTCAACCTTAGAAGTTACTGTCGTATTGGTAGCATAATCTAGGTTCTTTACCCAAGCTTGCACCTTTCCAACAGAAGCTTCAATTCCTGATGTCGTAAACGTCCGGTTCGCCTTGTCTGTTTCATCTACATATAGTCGGATGCTTTTCTTCTCTGCATCGAGGTCAAGCCCCAGCTGCGTAGTCGTGCCATCAACCTTATTAATATTCTCTCCCAAGAGCTGGATATTCGTGGCAGTCTGCTTTATCTGAGTGCTTACACTCTTCGAAAACTCGCTGAGAGGTTTGTCCGTGATTGAAGCGATGGCGATATAGCAGTCACCGGTATAGCGGAGAACGAAATTACCGGTTCCATTCCATACTCCCTCAAGAGGGATATTCGTCCAGTCTCCTGAATAAGGCACGGCGACATTCTGAGCAGTCAGCGTATTGCTCTTGCCCGATACCGATGAGCAACCCTCGAAGCCAACTGTCAGCGTTCCCGCTGTCTTGGCAAAGATGCGGATGCTGATGTAGAGCCTATCCTGCACATCGGTGCTGCCTGTAGCAGGCTTCTTCAAGCCATTATCTCCTGTCGAACCGCTAGGCTGCTGATATTCTTTGTGAGTACCCGGCTGACGGATATGGGCATTCAGCTGCTTCACTCCGCAGTTCTGCAAGCGCAGCACCTGCCTTCCGTCCATCTTGTCTATCGACACCTTGCGGTTTCCGCTTACCGAGAGCAATCCGTTCACCATAAATGGATTGCCAAGCGCATCTGCCCAGAACATCGACTCGTCTGTGGTATCCACCGCCCAGCAGGAAATGATAGTATCTTCGTCATCCCTTACCTGTTCAAGGAACTGACCATTTTCAAGATAGTTATCAGAGTTGGTAAGCTCGTAGCTGGTCTGTGAGAATCTGCTGGAGAACATATTTTCGAGCACCTGAAGTTTCGAGTCAACGCTTTCTCCTGTGCGCTGAATGATGAAATCACCCACCGCATAGAGATTGTTCAAGAACTCTCCGAATCCCGACAATTCTCCGAGGATAGGATGAACGATGCCCTTCAGATTGCCGAGTCTTCCCTTCAGCGCATTGTTCGGGTCTGTCTTCAGTCCGTAGATAATATCCATGTACGGAGTATTCGCACCCACGGTCATCAGCTGTATGATACCCTTGCGCTGTGAGTCGCTGAGGTTATCCACTCTCACGAAGGTATCCTTCTTCTTGATGAGAGACTCGGCTGTAGCGCCTTCCATTGTGGTAGTGAAATCCCGGAACTTGACCCATGCAAGCATATCCTTTCCTGTTCCTTCGCTTCCCACCTCTGTAACAATCAGCTCGTAGCCCTTTGTCACATAGTAGTTATTGTCCTCAGACGGTTCACCATTATACTGCTGCACCATGATATAATCGTCCTTTCGAAATGGATTATACATGGTTCCTTCCTTCGTGTCGAGATACACCTTTCCGGATGCCGCATCATAATGATCCACTTCCAGCATTCCCGTGAAGATACGGTTATCGTTCTCGCCTAGAAGCTGGGAAACCACCATCTCGAATACTCTGAGCATACCCCTGACATTAATGTTATCGAATTCTGCGGTCCACTTATCCTCCTGTTCTCCTGCAGAATTCAATACAGGAGTATTGAAAATGCTCCACCCTTTACCTCCAATAAACCCAGAAGAAAACTGTTTGCTGGATAACTCGCCACCGAATCGGGTATTACCATCAAACTGTGATTTACCTCTTACTTGCAGTTCACCTAACGATGCTTTTCCCCAAGCTAAGATTTCATCTAAGCATAATTTATAGCCACCATCCGTCTTGGTTGCAATTGAAAATCCAATCTGGTTATCGGTATCAAAAGATTCTGATTGTATGCCATGAGCAATGATACCATCTTTGGTGAAAGAGAAGAGCTTTCCTATTTTCAAGGATTCAAGCTGAGCAATACCTTCTTCATTTATATAAAATTGGTTGTCAGAGCCTATAGTGATACCTTTAAAAAAGTAGGATAACTCATTGGAAACGATACCTTTTTTAAAATAAGATAAAGCTTCTGATATGATACCATTTTTATATACGTGGGTCTGCTCAGACTCAACACCTTGATCGGTAATGCGAATATTTTTAGCCGTAAGCCATCCTTCAACGAGAACGTTGCGGTTGAAAATAGAGTTTCCTCTTGCTACTAATTGCCCTCCAGTAACAAGATCTCTACCAACTGCAACGTTTCCATCGAAAGAATGATTTTCTATATTGTTTACAATTTCATCTGTCATAACAACAAGCTCGAAGATAAATCAAGGAATACCTTTGCTGCATCAACATTGCCTAGACTCTGTTCTGTCAATGATGCTATATGATACACAATAGAAGAATAGCATTTCTCACATATATGTATGCCGCCATTTTCAATCTTGGGAACAGAAAGATATACGGCTTGGTCTATCGTTGCCTCTTTAGAGAGACACGAATAGAACTCAACAACCAATCCTTCTGCTCTCAATACAATAGCGCATACTGGTTTCTGTGGATTTCCACGAATGCCATTGTAAGGTGAAGACTGCAAAGCGTAAGATTCATCATCAGCACCTATTGGCTTGTACACACTTCTTGTCCAGTCACTCATACGGAAAACCAACAAGCGCATGAAATCTTCCGGCAATATGATCCAGCCACTGCAATTCTCTTCCCAATGCACTCCATCCTTACCTAAATTCAATCCACTGTCAAGCAAGTGTGTAGGAGCATCCATCTCCACCTTCTTGACGGAATCGGCAATTTTACTCTTGATAATTTCATCAAGAGTCAGCGTGTCTGAATCACCCTCAGAAATCAATGATGCAGAACTGGCATTCTGATCGATGGCGATTCTTACATCACGAATTATATCGTCTATTTGATAGATCATGGATATCTCCTATTTAATTATTCTTTCACAAACAAAATACCGTTTGCCTTGCCTGTAGCCAGGATTGTAGCCCAGTTTGTCAGTTTTCTGGCAGAACAGTTGAAGTTGTCAACAAGATAGTTCTTGGCATCCTCGTTGCAGGTCACCTGTACTACTGTGTATTCACCCTCATCAGAAGCCATATCTACACCGCTAGTGGTCTCTCCTTCTACATCGTGAACAGAACCATCAACGGCATTCTCTTCTGCTTCCTCGTTCTCCGCAACCTCTTCTGTCTCATTCCCCAGCTCAGCCTCAGTATCATCAGCAGCACTCTCACTAGCCACCGTTCCAGGCGATTCTATCGCCTGTCCCTGAGCATTACCAGCCTGCGCATCAGCTTCAGCTTTCGCCTTAGCCTTGTCAGCCTCCTCAGCCTTTTTCTTCTTGTCAGCCTCCTCAGCCTTGCGCTTCTGTGCTGCAATCTCCATTGGAGATAGTCCAAGGTCCTTCACGTCAAGAAGCGTAATTTTTCCGCTGACAAAATAATAAGAGCGCTCAATGACAGTCTGCACGATAGGATCAGTCGTCATAAACGTAGCAGGATGAATACCGAATTTGTTCTCAAAGCCACCCTTAAACTCCACATGAACGGTAGCCTTGCCGACTGGCCACTCCATCACGCCAATGGCACCATATTTTTTTAATTTCATAACTGTGTATTTAAAAGTAAAATGAAGGGGTGCATCATCGGTGATACCAAGGATACACCCCAAAAAAATAAAAGATTATGAATCAACTACTCTTCCTGCGCAAACAGATCACCGTTGAACTCATCCCAAGATGTTGTAGCCTTGGTGTACTTCCACATCTGGCCGGTCATCGCATTCTTAGAAATGCCTGGACAGTCGCAAAGCAGGTAATATACCTGACCGTCGATAAGGTCGTCACCAGTTGGAGCAGCCTCGCTGTCCCACATAGTGAAGCCGGTAGCACCAAGTGTGGCAGGTGTACCCTCACCGTCAATCCAGATATGGCAGGTTCCCTTCAAGCCGAGGCCGTCCCATACGAGAACACCGCTGCGCTTTGCCTCCTCACCCTCAACATCATCGTCAAAGCTGTGTTCGTTGCGGTAAACATAGTGAACAAGGCGGTCTTCACCAATAAGGGCACCACTGTTACTCCACTTTAAGTAATCAAGAGTAGGCTCACGCTTGATGTCAATATCACCGAATACAGTGTGAATGCGTGTTACCTCCCATCCAAGGGAATTGGTCGTAACAGTGATAGTTACCTCTGGATGCTTAGAGAAATCAATACACTGAATGTTCTCAAGCAGGTTCTTACCTGCAAGAAGCAAGGCTGTCTTAGGAACATCCTCACCAGTATAGAACATCTTTGCAAGTGCAATGAACTGCTCGTAAGTCCACTTGCCGGTCTTCTGCAACAGACGCTTGAACTGCCAGCGGACACCCTCTGTATAATAGATGGTCTGAGGACCAATCTTTGTCTTTGTCGTTACCTTACCTTTTCGGCCTGACCACAAGGTACGATTACCCTTCACCTTGAAGTTGGTGATAGCCTGCTCAGCAATGAGCGCTTTTGAGAATGGAATCTGCTTCTTCTGTGCATCGAAGTAGTCAGATACAATCTGGTTCATGCCACGCTTCTGCAAATACAAGAGGATAGGCTTTGGCACGATGGTATCAGGGTCAACCTCCTTCTGTGTCTCATAGAGAGCATTCGAGAGGATAATGCAGGTTGTACCGGCAGGAATCTCCGGCACGGTACAGTACTCATCCGTTTTATTGGTCTTCGGACCATTAACGGCAATAATTACTGGGTTATTGGTAACCGGATCTGTACCTGTGACAGCAATCATCAAGTCCTTGCCTGGAGTCTTGGTCTGGCCGTCCTCTGTATATCCATCTACTCCCTTCACAAGCAGGGTTCCATACTCGGCAGGGATGCCCTGATCCTCAACTTCAAGCGGAAGAACTGCGGAACGGGCTGTTGTTGCTTCCAGCTTGGCCGATGTCACAACCTCACTTCGCGGCTCGTCAATCATGTAGTGTTGCACCTCAGGAGAATCTACGTTCACCGTCTTGGCTCTCAGCATCAGCTGCATCAACGGGGTGTCATCCTTATGGAACTCGAATAGATCATTGTCCACAGCAGTGGCAATGAAATTACCAGCACCAATACCACCGGTAGCTCTTGCACTCTCGCTTACGGTAGTACTCTTGCCAGGCATCTGCGTCTGGACGCCAGCAGTACCAGTGGTAGGTGTCTGCGTGCCAGATACTGTTTGAACATTTTCACCTGCAATAGGCGTGTTTACTGTTTCTGCCATTTTCTTGAATATTAAAATGTGAATATTAAATTACTTACTTTTTCGTTTGTCAATGTCAGCCACGGCAAAACCTTCCATCGCCATCCGGCTAACGGTGGTCGGGGAACCATGTATCCAGCACCCCCTGCGTGGCTTCACGCAATCTTTTCTTTCAACCAGTTCCATAGGCTAGGTAGCTTCCTTGGCAATGTCAAAGATACTCTCAGGCTTCTTCTTGGCAGGCTTGCTGTTCTTGCCACCGAGCTGAGGAAGCCCGTCACCACGTCTGCCCTGGCGGAGCTGCTCCTGGATCTTGGCGTTTCTGCCACGAACTTCACCTTCACGTGAGGCATCATTCACATCATCGTCATGATTGATGGCTTTCAATGCCATCATGATGCTCTCTGCACTGAACTTGCCGAGGATACCATCCTTCATGATGGTAATCAGAAACTCCATGGCTGCATCAATCTCATCATCGGTCAAGCCTTCCTCCTGCTGCAATTTCTCAACAGTCGAGCGGGTCTCCTCGATGTTCTTGTCATACTGCTCCTGGTATTTCTTTTCCTTGGCAACACGCTCGGCATAAGCCTTGCTTGCAGCCGCTACCTCCTCACGCTTGGCCGGGTCTTTCATGTCCTCCACGAAGTCCTCGCCATACATATCAACCAAAGCAATCGCAGGGTCTTTGCCGTTGCGCCAGTCTGTAAGGAATTTCGCAGAGCGAGGGTCACTCGTAAAGAGGTTGCTCATGGCTTCCTCTCGCCCCTGGTATTCTCCCAGACGCTTGTCGTAATCGTCGTAATCATCATTAATCTGACCGAAAAGAGCCTCGTCATCGTCGAACTGCTTATCAGGGTATTTTGCCTTCATGCGGTCCGAGAACAAATCACGCTTGCTTTTAACTTCTTTATTATCAGCCATAAATTTAATTATTATTTATAAATGAAAAAACTTTGCGCAAATATAGGCACATTCTCGCACAAAAGAAGTTTATCTTTTTACGCACATTATTGCTAACTTTGAAGTGCTTTTAATAAGGTATATTAATGCAATTTTAACCTCTTCAAACTACGAACAGATGAAACATATTGGTGCAAACATGGAGTTTTCCGACGAGAGGCTGGAGAATCTGATGAGAGTCTATGACAACTATATCACGAGTTGCGAATACATAAAGATGCCTGAGGTGTACAAGCATATAGCCAACGCACCGGCAGACAGGTTCTATGTATCCGATGTTCGTGCATCCGTTGTCGTGTCTGATATGTTGCAGGGGAAGCCGCTGTCAAGCATGCGTCCACTTAAACGTGAGATGTTCGAGGAAATAAGCAGGCGTGTCGTGGAACTTAGAGAGCAGCATCCAACGTGGACGCTGCGGAAGCTATGCACCGTCGTGGTAGAACAGCCTGCACCCAAGTTCTACATCACGCCAGGTAGCGCTAAGATAATGGTATGCAAGGCTCGGAGACTATGGATAAGAAAGAAAATGCAGAGACTCGCGCACTTCCCCATGCTACAACTACGATGAACTGCGAATTTAATACAAGGAAGGAATTATGGACGCAATTAAGACAGAAGAAATAGCAAAGGGACTGCTCAAGGAGAACGACCGGAGAAATGCCATCATCTATGCCAAGTTCGACCCGGTTACTGGAGAAGGTTCCATCGGAGCACGTGTCAAGGTACATATCTCCGACCATCCCCTGCCCGACCAATGGTTGCCTGTAAGGATGATGCGAATACCGCTGGTCAAGCAGATAGTAGAAGCAGGGTCTATAGAAAGGTTCCTCCTCGACTATATGGAGGTGGAGGAAGTCACGGAGGAAGATTTTCAGAAAGTGCTGGAGCAGTTTACCAGGATGCGAATGCGGTACGACTTCGCCTTCTGGGCAGCCTGCTTTGTGTATATCAAACGTAAAGGTGGAGGAACGGACTGCCTTTTCAGGCTCACAAGACCGCAACGAAGGTTCGTCAAGAAACTCGAAAAATACAGAAGCCGCAGAAAACCTATCCGTATCATCCTGCTGAAGGCACGCCAATGGGGAGGCTCCACCACATCACAGCTGTACATGGCATGGTTACAGCTTGTACACCGTGTCGGTCTCAACTCACTCATCATCGCACACCAGGGTACAGGTTCCGACGAGATCAAGGATATGTTCGACCGCATGATAGCCGAATATCCTATTGAGTTCCTGTACAAGCTGGGTGAGGAATACAACGAAAACGAACCTAAGCTCGTGGGTGTCGGAAAGTCCGGTGCTATCCACCGTGTACCTCAGCGCAACTGCAAGATAAAGATAGGTACAGCGGAGCGTCCGGATTCATGCCGTGGCGGTGACTACAACCTTGTCCACCTGTCCGAGGTGGGTATATGGAAGGCGACGGACGGAAAGAAGCCGGAAGACATCGTGCGCTCTGCAACGTCAGGTATCCTGCTGAAACCATACACAATGATTGTGTACGAGTCAACGGCAAACGGAACCGGAAACTTCTTCCATCGCGAGTATGAGGCTGCAAAGAAGAAGCAGTCGCAGTTTGAAAACATGTTCGTATCATGGTTCGACATCGAGCAATACTCACTTGCCTTCGATAGCGAGAAGAAGAAAAAGAAGTTTGCAGAATGGCTTTGGAAGAACCGCAATAACGACAATATCCCTTCCGACCGTGAAGAGCCGGGCAAATATCTGTGGTGGCTCTGGAACAAGGGCGCAACGCTCGAAGCCATCAACTGGTATGTGGAGGAACGAAAGAAGTACAACGACCATGGACAGATGGCAGCCGAGTTCCCATCCGACGATGTGGAGGCGTTTGTCCACTCCGGACAGCGTGTCTTCGACAAATACAAGGTCGAGGTTCTCGAGAAGTCAGTCCGCCCACCTCGCTATGTGGGTGATGTGTACGGCAAGGGTGATGAGGGTAAGGAAGCCCTGATGGATTTGAAGTTCACGCAGGATGCGCAAGGCCAGCTGTGGGTTTGGAGTCTCCCTGAGATATGGGAAGACGAAAAGGTCACAAGTAGGTATCTTACGGTTGTCGATGTAGGCGGACGTTCCAACAAAGCAGACTGGTCCGTCATTGTCGTGTTCGATAGATACTGGATGATGGAAGGCGATAAACCTTGCGTCGTTGCTCAGTGGTACGGCCATATAGACATTGACCTCCTGGCATGGAAAGCTGCACAGATAGCCAAGTTCTACGACAACTCCCTACTTGTCATTGAGTCAAACACGCTCGAGACACACGACAAGGAGCGAGACACCGAGGGAGATCAGTCCGGATTTATCCTAAACCAGATAAGAAGTGTGTACAAGCACCTCTACGCACGCAAGCAGAGTGCTGAGGATATAAAGAAGAAGGCTCCGAAGAAATACGGATTCCATACGAACGTATCCACAAAGCCGATGATCATAACTACCCTGGTAAGGGTTATCCGTGAGAACATGTACATCGAGAGAGATCAGCGTTGCCTGGACGAATACATCAACTACGAGAAGAAGCCTAATGGTGCGTATGGTGCCATCGTAGGTGCGCACGACGACTTGCTCATGACAAGAGCCATCGGTCTTCACATCTGCTTCTTCGAGATGCCGGTACCGAAAATAGTGATGAGGGTAAGCGAGCTTTCCCCAGTAAAGAAGAAGGTGGTATCAGCAGCCACCATATAATTAAAGGCCGAGTAGAACCATCTACCCGGCCTTTTCCATTCAAGCAGCATTCCGGCCACCGTTCCAGGCGATTCCATCGCCTGTCCCCATTATGCAGCCTGCTGCTGAGGCTGCATGTATCTCTGCAACAACTGCGCTGCACGTGGGTCTGCATGTACCTGCTGCCGAGCCTGCTGTATAAGCTCTGGAGAAACACCCTGCAACTGCTCGCCATGCTCCATGGCTTCCTTGTTGCTTCTGATGCTCTGCAAGAGATCGTCCGCAAATGGGAAGTCGCCATTTTCCAAAAGCTGCTCCACAGTGATAGCCTGAGCCTGCCATAGCTGCATGAGAATATCGTTGCTCAGCTGGCGATATACAGGCGTTGCAGTGCTCTCGGTAACGTTAAGGTCAAACTCAACGTCTCTAATCTTCTGAGGGTCACGCTTGATTTCAGCAGCGTTCTTACCAGCAATGTTGGCCATGGTAATATCATCATAGAACTGCTGTATGTTCTTAACGTCCTTGATGGCTCCATTACGGATGAACTCGCTGAACACTTCGAGAATATCAAGAAGTGAAGTCGTGGCATTCTGCGTCTGCTGACTGTAGAGTGCTGCACTAGTGCCGCTATAGCCAGGCTTACCCTGCAAGGCTCCGTTCACGCCCGAAATATCCTCGAAGAACTTCAACTGCATACTGAGCAAATCTCCGATTCCTATGTTCACGGAACTTGCTGCAACCTGCTGCGGAATCTGCCCGCTCTCGCTAGGCTCATACACAATCACTCCGTTAACCTCTGTCCAGCGTTCGGCAATATCCTCAATAGATACGCCTTCTGGCAAACAGTCATGTGGAACAAGAAGCACACCCTTGGCGGTCGCTCTGATTACCCAGTCATAAAGGGTAATGAGGCGGTTCACGTAGCGCTGCTGGTCTATCACGTCAGCCACGAAACTGTGTATTTCACCGTCGATGAAAGGATATGCCAAGAACACGTAAGGATGACTCTTGTGCTCGTATGGAGTCTCGCCCTCCTCCAGGATGTCGCCAAATGGACTGACATAATAGTAATACCAGTAGTTGTCAGTGAACCACTCTGCCGTAATCAGAGGAATCTCCTCTCTAGGGATGCCTTCTTCCAAGCCCTGCTGCAAACGCTTTTCGTTCTCGTCAAAGACAAGCTCCTTGTAATCTTCCAGGTCTATCTTGAACCGGCTTCCGTTCTGCGGATCATAACATCTGTAACGGTCCCTCTGCTCCTTCTTCCATACCTCTATCACACGGCATCGGCTAGGGTCAGTCGTTACGAAGAAGTTCCAGTTCTTCTGTGCTGGATATCCGAACTGGTCTGCATACATCGAAACGCATGCCTTATCTGCGGCATGACGGTAAATCTCCTTCAATCGCTTGTAATCATCTGGCGACTTGGCAAACTGGCCGCAAAGGTCACCAAACGAAATGTCATGTATCTCTCCAAGCATCGTGCAGTCCCATCCTCTTGGGTCTCTCATGTTGGAGTCTATGAAGAAGTTGTTCGGCTGAACGTAGTCTGTCCAGCAGTCAAAGCGGTCATTCTTCCAGCATGCGTACTTGCGGTGAACGCAAAAGCCGGAGATAAGAAACTCCTCCATCGTGCGTGCCAGCAATCCATTCATGCGGTTCAGCTGCATGTTGTACTGAAGAATGGTACTCATGGTCTCGCCAAGCTTCTGCTCATCGCGATCTCTTGCCACACATGTCGGCTCCTTTGACTGGGAACGGTACACACCTATCACATTGCGGACCAATCTTCTGATAAGATTGTTCTTCAGCGGAACATTTCCCTGACTCTTGATGTATTCTTCCTCCGTCATGCGCTTATTGTCAACCTCGATGATGTCGTCCCACTGCTTGCCATAGCAATATCTCTTGTTTCGCTGGCGGTCCCTGCGGTAATCATCCATATTGCTGTAATGCAGGCTAGCTTCCATGAGAATGTCAAAACCTCGTCTGCGGTCGTCGGAATTCTTTGCTCTTCTCACACTATCTATAACGCTTTCGTCCGGTGCCGTGGTCTTCGGCATGATGTTACTCAAACGGTATAGCTTAGCTCTTTTCTTTGTTGCTACTGCCATAATAATAATGTATTAATGTGTATGGCGGCAAATATATGAATAAATGCCGCCATACTAAGTTTAACTATTTACGGCCGTTCGCCTTTAGCTCTGTCTGAATGAGCATGAGCAAGTAACCGATGTCACTCTTCTCCTGCAAGTCCGTAGCCTTTGAAAGCTTCTCCTGCAACTTTGAGCGTTCCTTCATGAGGTCGTCAACGTCCATTCTCGTAAAGCTGTCCGCATAGACGAGCTGCTTCTTCAGGGCGTTCAGTCCGTCTGTAACCTCCTTGCGCTCCTTGTCACTTAAAGGCTCCTTCAGCTCATTGTTGTATGCGTCGATGTCTGCCGAATAGTCCTCGTAGATTTCCATGCGTCGATACTCCGGTGAGTTGTAGAGCCAGTTTATTTTGTCTGCATAGTCCATGACTCCATTGTCGGTATCATCTTCATAATGCTTCAGTCGTGACTTGATCTTGTCATGCTCTTCCTTCATGCGGAAGTATTCGTTGTTGATGGCACGGTACTCTGTACGCTCGTCACCATTCTTCAATACACGGTTGATGACAAGCCAGTTTCTAGGGTCATACTCACGGTCTCCGAACATGGTATCAAACATCTTGGATGTCTTGTCGATGGTGTTGCTGACACCACCAAAGTAACCGTTCAGCAGATATTCAACCTTTGCCGGGTTGATGTCGATGGAACCCTTTGTGTACTGGTCGCCTCCGCTCACATCGTTCATGACGGCAGCCAGGTTTATAAGATACTTGTTGCCGCTCTTGTAAGACTTTGTCCACTCTGGCATATCCTTGTTCCAAGGAGTATCCTTGTAGAGAGGCATACCCGTCCACGACTTGTTTGCTATCACCTCTGCGAAAGGCTTGACAGAAGAAGGAACAAAGGCGTTCCAGCCTCCGCCACCTTCAAGGAAGTCTATTGGCATAAGCTGACTGAACTGGCCCGCAATCTGGTTTGCCAGCTCCTCGCCTGTGTAATGTTCCTTTCCGCTTACAGCACTCATGGCAAGCTCGCCCATTCCGTACATGGCTCTGTACTCAACAGGGAGAGGGATACTTATCCACTGCTCATCCATGCCAGGAAGACGGAACACGATGTTTGAACGTCTCACGTACTCAGGAAGGTTGTAATATGCGTTCTTGTCGCCATCATCCCCATCGTCACCGCTACCGATCGCAGCCATCAGCAAACCGAGCATGAACATGGCACCTACACCTGTAAGCGCCTTTCCAGGATGCCGTTCAAGCTGTCTTCCGAAGTTTGTAGTTCCTTGCACTGCTGCATTCCAGAAGACGTAGAAGCTTCTTCCAAGTCCTGATACGAAGGCTGCCGTGTTGCCACCGAAGGTCTGGCCGTTTGCGCCCATGAACTTTGCACCGCTACCCTTCTTGTTGAAGTTCACGCTAATCTCCTTGGCATCATAGATGCTTCGGTCGATAGAGCGCTTCATCTGACGGGATGTCATGAAGGCAGCAAAGCGGGCACAGTTCTCAACCGCACGGTTGTATTCATCAAGGCGTTCACCAAGCAGGCTCCATGCCTTACCGATGGAAATTCTTCCGGCACGTCTCAACTCTCGCTTGATGTCATTCTTGTGCTTCTCGATGTCCCTTACGGTAGAATAGCCGGTCTCACCTCCGTTATCCATGAACAGTTTGAACATCTTTTCCGTTTCGTTGTTCATGTCAAGCGTATCATTGCGGAGCTTGGAGAAAAGCATCTTCATGATGGCAGGATTCACCTTCATGAAGTTCTTGTTGTATCTCACCGCATAGTTAGGGCTTTCCTTCACCCACACCATGGTATTACCATACAGGGCATCACGGATGAAGTTTGACACAACGAAATCTGGATTTCGTGTCGTGTAGAATGCACTGAGCTGGCGATTGAGGGCTTCACCTGCACGGAGAATGGCACCAATAGCACCGGCATTGTCATTGTCCGGGTTGGTCTGTCCGTTCAACGCCTGTGCCGCACGTGGGTTGCCATTGATGGTTACCACATACTCAACTCCGTTTCTCTTCACGAGTACCTGGTGCTGCTTCAAGTCGCGACTTTCAACAACGCGATATGGAATGTCCGGATGTTCCTTCTGGCTTCTGTACTTGTCTGGCTCATTCTTGCACAACTCCTGCATGCGGTCGTTGAAGTCCTTGACCTTTTGCTCGATTTCAGCAGGGCTGTCATTCTCGCTGAGGTTGTCCGCAAACACTGGCTTCCACTCATCTGTCACATCATCATGCTCCAACCATACGTTGCTGACGCTCACAAGGTCGCTAGGATGATTAAGGGAGAAGTTCAGGAACTTCTGCTTGACAAGAGTATTACGGTTGCCCTGCATGATGGCACTCTCGGCCATGCTCTCCATGTTGGCAAACGGATCATCAGCCTTGCTCTTACGTCCCTTGGCAGTCTTCAAAGGTGCATTGAAAGCACTGTTCTTGTCAGACAGGTAAGCGTAAGTATCCTCTCCTGTCTTCTCGTCAAAGCCACGAAGAGGAATGTAATACTCATACATGGAGTTGATGTCGTCATAGGTTTCCTTGCTCATCAAGCCGCTTTCGTAAGCCTTCTGCAAGGTTGCACCGGTCACGGCATTAACCTGTTTCCAAAGCTTGTCCGTAGCATTCAACGTCTCATACGTGCTAACCATGAATGATGCTTTCAGCTCGGCCTCAGCAATATCTTCCTTTCCAGTCAAGGCCGTGAGACCTGCATAGTCTCTGCCTCTGTTTTCAAAGTATAATTCCTCTTCACGGTCATGCTTCTTCTGCTTCACGTCTTCAAGGCGGTCTATGGAATCCTGGTCGAGTGGGTCTTTTGCTACAGCTCGCTGGGCTTTGGCCAACTCTTTCCCGAACTCCTCGTTTGCCTTTTTCTCTGCATCTCTGCGAGCCATGACAACATTGCGTTCCAGTCCATGCTTGGCCATCATGTAATCAGTAAGCATCGCACGCTCCTCTGCATCTTCTGCCAGACGGCTCACCTCATTCAACAAAGGCTTGAACAAAGTTTGCGCAAATGCCTTGCACTCTGCTTGATTCACGGATGAAAGACGATTCTCTCCCAGGTATGGATTCTCGAAACCTGCCACATCCTCGATGTGTATCTTGCTCTTACCCTCTGCCTTCAATACGGCATTCATGGCTTCCTTCAAGCTGAGCATTGAGTCCTGCATCGCTTCTTGCATCTGGAACAATCCACGCTTAACACGCTGGTCGTAGATGTTTCTAGCATGTGCCTTCTCATACTCAGCAGCATCGCCATCACGGAAAAGTTCATCATCTTCTGAAAGATTTTGCCCATTATCCTTGTTTGTTTCAAATAAATATGGTATCTTTGCAGCAGAAAGGGATTCGCCAGAGTACGTTACGGACGTAGGGAGTAGGGTTTGTTTAATTTCCATAACTCGCTGGTCGATACCTTTCCTTCTTGATTTAAAGAAACTCTTCGCAGTAAGATTACCATTTTTGGTACTGCATACCTCTGTAAGGTTATACAACCCATTTCCAGCATCTTTCAAAAAGAAGAACAGCTTACGGCCATCTCGCTTATCCACACCATACAGAATTGCGTCCGGTTGGTTCAATACATCTACCATATTCTGAATATCTTCATCATTCAATGGTATATTATTGCCATTGTCCTTCTCGTTTTCTCCATAATGGTCAGAACGGATATGATTCAAGTCCGAAGGATTGAGAACAAAGTCCACATATTCCTTGAACGTTAAGCCAGACAAATTCTCTAAGTATGCCTTACCTTCTGAACTTATCCTACCTATGCTTTTAGGCTTGCCCGTAAATTCCCCACTCTGTGCCTGTTCAAACAAGTCGGCAACCTTCCGCTTTATTTGCAATATGTCTGTACTCTCTTCCGCCACCATGGTACCACCGGAGGTTGAAGGCTTGGCATAATTGCCAACCCCCAACTCCATTTGCTTGGTAATATCAGCAGCCTCGCCCATGATGCTGCGATAACGCCCAGGCTCTGCCAGGTTCTCGTAGCTTCTCCACAGAATGTAGCGAAGCTCGTTGTCCGTAAGAGTCTCGCCCTGATAACCCTTCAAACCGATGGAATGAAGCATCTCCAGGAACATACGCTTAATCTTCTGCCACCATCCACTATCCATGGCACGCTCAAAGTTGGTGCGCTCCGCAAGCCCGGCAAGATATTCCTCGGTAGCAGTGCGGAAGTCCCAAGAGTGCTTTTTGGCAAGATTCACGATTTCCCTGCGGATACCTTCCTCGGCATAGTTGAACACGTTGTCCAGGAAATCATCGAAGTGTGTACCGAAGAGTTGACGCAAGCCGTAATGGGCTACAGCCTCATGCAACACAGTCTGCTCAATATCTTCAATATCACGATGATTCTCAACTACGATGGTAATCTTGCCAGTATGTCTGTTATAGAAACCCTTCGCCTTCTTGCGCTTACCGGTCAGCGTTGAAGCATCAGTTACCACCTCTATATTATTAAGGTGTAACTTATCTGCAAGCTCATCCACATGTCGTGCCATGCGCTCACGCTCCATTGCTGCAAACTCCTCCTGCTGCTCAGGTGTGAAACGGCTCTCGACCATCATCCTGCTCATAGGGTCATTCAGAAGAGAAATATCAGCATCGCTGATGATGCCATCACCCTCACGGTTAACGTCATTCACTACAGACAATCCCTTCTCTATAGCTTCTTTTATCTGGTCACTCTTCTTAACTCCCTTTGGCTCACCAATCTTAACACCACGCTTTTCAAGTTCAACTTTAACCTGCGGAGTAACAACATTCTCAGGTATGACAACATCGTACCCCTTTACGTATGAAGCTATGCGGTCGGCAACTTCCGCATTTGACAATACACGTACAGGCTTGTCGTAACGGGAAAGGATAACCTTTCGAGGCTCATGGCCCTGGTCAACCAACTGCTTGGTTACCGGACCGGCATGCCAGTCTGTTTCACCTACAGGGTCTTTCGAGAACTTCGCACGATAGCCGCTGGATAATTCAGACACCGGAACCTCCACCTCAACGGTAACAATGTTCGGTCTGATCCATGCAGAAGAGAACTGGTCGTTCAATGGTGAGCGTGATGTATGCCAATAAGGATTGTAAGCCACATCGCGAGTCACCGTAGCCTTCTTGCCGGTAGCATCCTTGCTTCCCTTGTCAAGGTCAACATAGCCAACCACATCACCATTCTTGTTCGTCTTGGTAAACTTGATGATGTCCTCACGCTCATCTGCAACCTCCCATGTGCCAAGTTCACGTGGCACGACAAGCTTACCCTTAACGGCTGCCATCATCGGTGGATACAACTTTCCGTCAATTACCTGCATGGCACGGTAAACCTTCACGGTCTCCTGGGAATCCAGCCATGCCGATTCGTCCTCTGTAGCGTCACGATACAGGTTATCATCTTCCTCCTCCTCATCACCAGGTGAAGAGAAAGCATCCTCATCGAGATCCTCAACCTCCTTGTCAAGCTTGGCATACTTGGCCTCCTTCTTTTCCATTTCCTCCTTCATCTTCTCGGAGTACTCTTCAAAGAGTTCCTGCGCTCTAACCAGCTTGTCTTCTTCAGCAAACGACTTGCCCTCTCGCTTATCCAGCTCCTGGATGTCTGCCTTATCCTTGGTAATCTCAGCCTCTTGTCGGGAGATAGACTCCTCAAAGCGTTTTCCACTCACCACATTATCTATAATGTCATTGATGGCATTCTTCAAGTAGCCCTGTCTTGCCTGTTCGTCCTTGATACCCAGCTCATCGCAAGAGTAGGTCATTGTACGGGATACACTGCCCAAGTAATTGAGAATCTCTGTATGTGCGACAAAATTATAACCGTCAACGTTAATGGCAAGGTCCATGTTTATCAAGCCCTCTGGCGAATCCTCGTCACGTATCTTTTCCTGATTTTCAATCACCTTCTTGTTGTAGTTCTTGAAGTAATCTTCCATGTCGGCAACGCTGGCAAAGCTATGCTTTCCGATGCTTATCTTCTTGAACTTGCCATCAGGGAATGTCTTCTTGATTCCGTCAAGGCGAGTCTTCTGTCTGTCTGCAAATGCCTGAACCTTCTTGATACGCTCCTCCAGCAGCGGCTTTCTACTGTGTATGTAAATCTGGTCAAACTCCCATTGCTTCTTGCGACCTTCCAGTCTGCGCAACTCTCGTTCTGCCTCGTTCTTCTTCAAGGCATACTCGCTACCCGACAACTGGGCTACGGTATCACCGAAGATGTCACTCTCCTCTTCAAGCACACGGTTACTCATGCTGTTGGCAATCATATCCTTGCTGTGCATGATGCTGTCAGCAATGGCTCCCTTGGTCTCCAGACGCTGGTAAGCAGTAACATCAAGGCTATCTTCCACACCCATGCGAAGCACACGTACAGGGATACCCCATTTCTTCAACAAGTTACCCTGTCGGATAACACGTCCATTGCGCTGCGTATAGTCCATCGGACGGTTAGGTGCATCCACATGGATGAGGGTATGTAATCTTTCCTGGATGTTCACACCAGTACCAAGGGTAAATGTACTACCCATGATAACACGTATCTCACCACGGTTCACCTTGTCGAAGATGTCGAGCTTCTTCTTGACGGTCATTCCCGACTTGATAACAACAACCTGCTCGGCAGGAACACCAGCCTTGATAAGCTTGTTGCGAATATCCTCATAAAGGTTGAAGCCGGTTGAGGCATTCTGATAATGGTCAGCAAAGATGGCCACGGTACCATGATATTTCTCCGAATCCTTCAGTGATCTCAAAGTCTGTCTCACGGTCTCGTTGGTCTTGCTGTACTGCTCGTCCGCTGCATCTTTGAGCACGAGTCGAGGGTCAACGGCTGCTGCTGCAGCTATGCCATACATGGTAAGAGGGATGGCAGAATTCTCCTTCTTCTCCTTTCCACTCATGTTCTCAAATTCCTCAAGTCTCTTGCGGACAAACTTCATCACCCTACGCAAAGCCTTGGTCTGAGGCAGGTAGATATCTGTTGCCTTGTCGCCATTCTCCATCTTTGGAAGCTTCGACTTCAAGTCCTCTACTTCCTTGGAAAGGACAATATCAGAAACACCCGACCAGATACGTGCAAGCTCAGGAAGATTCATGTAACCTGCAAATCGGTTCACCTCCTTGAACTTTCCGCTAGTGGTAAACTCTGCCATCGTCTTCAAGTTACCGAAGTTACGGACGAAATCATCAAAGTAGTAGATGCCATACTGCTTCATGGTGTCAGCAGGCATGAGATAGCGCATGAACGTCCAAACCTCAGCGGCAGTATTGCTGATAGGAGTACCTGTAGCAAACACCACATTGCGGCCATTGTTCTTCTCGAGCACGGCCTGCGTCTTCAAATACACACCTTGCGACTTCTTGGAGTAAGAAGGGTCGATACCCTTCACGCCACGCTGCATGGCTGTTGCAAAGCCGAGATGCTTGTATTCGTGAGCCTCATCAACAAGAAGTGCATCAATGCCCATATCGTCGAAGTTCTCCACATCGTCGGTACGTCTGTCAAGCATCTCCTTGGCCTCTACCTCGGCATTCTGCTTGGTTACCTCCTTCTTCTTCAGCTGGGCTGCGGTATCCTTGCGCTTGGTAGTCATGTTGCCGGTGATGTCTGCAAGCTGCTGCTGCAGGTCCTCGATTTCTTTCTCGGCCTGTCGGGTTATCATGCTGTTGCCACTCTTGTCTGCATCCTTCATCTGCTCCAGCACAAGAAGCTTCTCCTCGATCTTGTCATTGATGAAGCGTATCTGTCGCTCCTCGCTGTCCGGAATAAACTCAAAGGTTGACTGAGGAACAACAATCATATCCCAGTCGTTGTACTTAATCTTGGCATAGAAGTTCTTTCGTCCCTCTGCGTTTCTGTCTGCATCCTCCAGGGTAAGAATCTTAGCCTTTGGATAGAGCGACTTGGCTGATGCCACAAACTGGCCTACGGTTGCGTTCTGCACGACAATCATAGGTTTCTTGGCTGTACCCAGTCTTCTCATCTCCATGGCAGTAGTGATAAGGGTGAAGGTCTTTCCGGTTCCCACCTCGTGTGCCAGCATGGTTGGCTGAGTCACACACTTCACCACAGCCTTTGCCTGGTATGAGTAAAGATTGAAGTCTCTGTTACTTCCATCCAGTCTTGGAGCCATGCCAGGATAACGCGAAGGTGCGAAATCATCCGGGATAGATAGCGGAACGTAGTTGTTGAACTGCTCGTTGTAGTCTGCCTCAATCTTTGCAGACAACTGCTCGTCCTGTTGCATCTTACCTCTTGCCCAGTCCTGGAAGTCCTGTCGTATCTCGTCAATTTTGTTGCTGCAAGCCTGTGTCGCATCACGGTCGGTCTCCCTTACATCCTTGCCGTTCTCCTTGTAGGTTCTGGAAACGATGATGGATTTATTCTGAATAGCAGCCTCGATAAGCTGGTGCCCAGGAATAATCTTGTTGAACAGCAAACTCTTCACGCCAAAGGAATTGTCCTTTTCCTCGTTGATGTAATCAGGAGCATCCATAAACCAGGTACCACCGGCAGAAGTAAACTTCACATTCACGTTGGTTCTTTCCTTCACATAGTCCTCGTACAACTTCTGATCAATCCATGAAGAACCGAACGTGAAGTTAATCAAATGTGCAGGAATGTTCATAGGGATAACACTCTCTAGAGCCTTGATGTTGGCATTGTAGCGTCCGCCCTCGTTATTGTCCAAAGCCTGGCGGAGCTTCTCACGCACATTTCCACTCTTGTACTGGTAGGAAACCTCAATCTGACGGGTGATAGGATTCTCGAAGCCAAGACCGCTATTGATAATCTCGTCCTTCACTTCGTCTTCCGACTTGCCCAAAGCATTGGCAATATACTCCACGTCAACACGTCCGTTCTGGTACATGCTGGTAATGATGGCATCCTTTACGTTATGAGGCTTAGGCTCCTTGGCCTTCTCAACCACACGCTTGCTGAAGATGTCACTCTTGCCGAAATGCTCGGTATGGCTGCCTTCCTTGTCGCTCACGTCCTCGTATGTTTCAAGCGAGAACACATTAGGATAGTCAACATCCCTGCGGAGGAATGCCAACTGTGTATTCTTGTTGAAGTGGCCGTAGGTAGCTACAAAGTCATCGTATGCCTTGTTGAGCTTATCAAGCAGAGGTTTCAATCCCTTGTCGCTCTCATTCTCCGTCTGGTATGCAAGCACATCATTAAGCGCTGACTTGATGGCAGAGTAAGCGTTGAAGCACTCAACCTTAGTATGACCTTTCACCTTCTTAGACTGGAAACGGGTAATCAAATCGCTATCGCTAGCCTTCTCACCCTTCTTTGCAGCAGACATAAGAGGTACGGCCTTACCCCATTGAGCAAGGCAAATGTTGCCATTCTTGTCAACGACCATGCTGCCTTCCTTTACATCAGGACCCAGTTTCTCATACACAATTCGGTTGTTCTCCTCCTCGGTATTCTCAACTGGAGCGTTGTCCTCCTTCATGCTGGCGAAAGAGTTGACGAAATCAGTCAGCATATTCTTCTGGTTCAATCCCCTTGCAGGGAAAAGACCCATACTTGTAGGACGGTAGGTGTCACCTTCCTCGAAGCCGAACTTCATCTTTCCTGCCATCATTTCCGGATGATCCTGGAAATATTTATTGTAATCAAGCGATAAAGATTTGATTACAGGCTTCTCCTTACCGTCAACCTTGCGAGTCTCACCAGTGTCATAGCTGGCAACACGCTCACCGCTGGTGGAACCAACATCAATGGCATTGGCCGATTTCTGTCCGTTCACACGTCTGCGGACAACAAGGATGTCACTAGTTACGGATGTGCCACCAAAGGTGTTGTTGTTCAAGCGGAATGCACCGATGAAATCAGAATCACCCTGGTTGATTACCCAGTCACGAAGCTTCTGCGACTTGTCGAGCGTACCACTGGATGTGATGAAGATACCGATACCACCAGGTTTCAACTTGCGAACGTTCTTGGCGATGCAGAAGTCATGAATGTTTCCGAACTTAGAAGACAAGTCCTTGTCACCGCTCTCATCCTTCACCTTCAAGCCAGTGACGAACGGAACGTTGGTAATGGCAAGGTCAACGCTTCCGTTCTCTATCTTGGTCTGCTCGAATCCCTGGATGTCAACCTGGGCATCAGGATAGAGCAGAGAAAGAATGCCACCTGCCGTGTTATCAATCTCTACGGCATGAATATCGCTACGGTCGCTGATTTCTTTCGGCATCTGGGCAAGGATATTTCCGATCCCTGCCGAGCCTTCCAGGATGGTTCCACCCTTGAATCCCAACTGTGTAGCAATATCCCAAAGGGAATCAATAATATGCGTAGGTGTGTAGAACGAACTGTTTGCACTCATCACCGCCTGCTGGTAAGCTTCATTGCCCAACAGCTTGCGTAGCTTCTTAGGAGGTGTATCTTCACCCCAGCCCCATGAGCTTTGGGTGAATGCCTTACCCAGGCCACCCCAACCGCTGAACTTGCGGAGAACAGCCATCTGTCTAGGTGTGGATTGCTCACCACTTCTCAGTAGCTTCTGTGCCAACTCAATAGCCTCGATGTTGGCAGTAATACGTGCATCTACAGACTTTGGAGCATACTCCATACCACGCTTGCCATGGTTGTTATGGGTATTCTTGCGCTCCTCCGGCTCTAGTCCCTGTAAGCGTCCAGCGGATCGTTCAGGGCGTCCGAGTACTTCTCCCTCTCCTGACGATACGCCTTGATCTCCTCGTCCGTCATTCCGGCCTTCTTGTAGATTTCCGTCCACGCGTGTGTTGACAGCATGCTCCCGCTCAGCAGGTTCTTTCGGCAATACTCCGTCTGAGCCTTGTCGATTCTCTCCTCGAGTTCTCTCCTCGCTATCTCCTTCTCGCTGCACCCTATCTCCTTGAGATACTTCTTTTCCTGTTCTGTCATTGTCGTTACTGTTTAAAGTTTCACTTTCTGTTTCCTGTCCGTTATCGAACAGGTCTGCAATATGCACCTGCGAAGATACTGCTTTTTTACGAGACTTCTTCTCCTTAACCGGATTATTTTTCTTTGGAGTCTCTTTTTTCTCCTTTGCAGGCTTGTTACCAACCACATGGGTTATATGGTTGTAGTCAAACAGGAAAGGCTCTGTCACATCGTGCTCGATAGTATTGGTATGTTCGTCAACCGGAACTACTCGGTCGCCAACCACCTGGCCTAAGCTCTTTCTTGCACCATACTCCAGATTGAACGCATTAATTCTGCCATTGGAATCAAGCAGTTCAAAACCAAGCCCCTTAGCCTCATCAGAAAGTTTCTTCAAAGATTCCAAGAGAGTCAACATCTCGTGAGGTTTCTTCTCAAACCAACCTTTTTTCAACTCCATGACAATATTCTTGTAGTCAGACTTGATTTGTTCCTTGGTACGCTTGCCGTTACTGTTCGCCTTGCTATCCTCCTTTGCAGGCTCAGCCTTCTTAGGCTCAGCGGAGAAATTATCAAGTGCTTCGCTGAACGCCTCACGTTCACCCAAGCATTTCAGTAAGGTAGCTTCCAGGTCAACGTTCTTTGTGCCGGCAAATGTACCTTTCTTCTCGCCAGCTTTCACACGGTCGCCCAACTCATCAATAAACTTCTCACGCTGCGCCAACTGCTCCTCAAGCATCTTCTTGCTGAGCTGCTCCTTCACCTGCTCCAGCTTCTTAGCCATGGAATCCTTTGCTTCCTTTACAGCCTTGTCAACATCGGAAGAAGGAACGGTGTGGTCGCTCAGTTTGGTCTTGCCGTTGGTATGCAAGGCATTGAACAAGCTTTCCACATTAACCTCCTTAACAACAGTCTCCTTCTTCTTCTCGTCTTTAGCCTGAGTATCCTCAACCTGGAGGTCTTCGAGCTTTGCGTCTTTGCCATTGGTCAAATAGACTCTGTCAATATATGACTCACCGAACTGCGCTGCACCTACCTGCTCGCCCTTACGGACAACCATCATGATGTGTGTAGGCTTACCTTCATAGTAAACCATACCGTTGCCTTCCACATCAGATTCCGTAGCAGGACGGAAAGACTTTTTGTCCATGGTACGACGTGCGTTGCGCTCATCGACGAGTTTCTTTTGGGCCACCTCTGCCTGCTTCTCAACCTCAGTCTCAGCTGCGATTTGTGCCGCCTGCTCCATAATATCCTTGGATGGCTTGTCGAAGTTCGCCACGTCAACGCCTGCAACCTCTTCATAAGAGGACATATCCCTGTCAAGCTCAGCCTTTATTGCCTCAGGAAGGTCACGGACACCATTATAGAACGACTTCAGGTATGGACGAATATCATCACCCATATCATCTATCATAGCCTTGGCATACTCAGTAAACTTACGTGCGCCCCTCTCAATATGATACACAGCCATCGAGATACCAATCTCTAGAATCTCCGGATCGATACCCATATTCAGCTGACCACGAAGCTTCATGCGCATTCTCTTCTTTAACTCCTCGTATTCATCATCAGTAACAAGCGTGTTACCACTATGGCTCTTCTTTGTCTCCTTGGTAGAAGGCTTATCCTTCATATCCTGAAGAGTAAGAGGCTTTGCGTTCTCCAGTGCTTCGCTATCTTCACCCAATACTGCATCAGTAAGTTTCTTGGCATCCTCGATGCTACGCATCATGAAGCCACCCTGCTTCTTGTCGTACCAGCCTTTAAGGGACTTAGCCAGTGAGACAGCCGCACTTTGCTTTTCACCCAGTTCGTCTGCAAACTTGACAAGCTGCATATCAAGCACCTTGCCACGCTTGGTTGTGTACTTAGCAGGCTCTACTGTGTAGTCATTTGTCTGTGTTTCATCAGCCACGGTGTCAGCAGCCTTATCAGAATCAGCCTTTTCATTTCCGTCAAAGTCGTGATACTTGACAACTGATACAGACTTCAAGTGTCCTTGCGCATCCTTATGGGCAACAAGTTCATAACTGCGCTCGTTCTTTCCATCGGTAACGGAAACATAATTTCCTTTGACAAGATGGAACCATTCCTTTTCTGATTGATACAGCTTATCGGCAGGAACCTCTACACTTGTTACCTTGGCTTTGTATGATGGATAATCATCTGTTTGTGAATCATACATGCCAAACATCTTCTCAGCGAACTTGATGATAGCTGACGGATTTACACCATTAGGCACAACATCAATACCAGAGTCTTCTACGAATTGGCCGAACGGAGATTTATCATACAAATTTTCATCAATCCACTTTTGCAGATGCTCTTTCACCAATGAATACTCGGCAATAGGCTTGGTCTTGCGATTACTGCTTTCTATCCACTTTTTGAATATATCCATAGGAACAGTAGAGGTAATGATCTTTCTCTTGCTCGTTCTCCAGCTACTGTCATAGTTAGAGAAATAGGCATCTGTAGCTTCGTCCTTATCATTGAAGCCGAGCATTACCTTGTGCTCGTCAAACGTTCCATCAAGGTTGTACTGGTCAACTACATAAACATTCTGCTGGTCCCATGAGTCAATATCATTGCTGAGGAATACATCCAGGTGGTCGCCATCAACACCCACGTTGTCGGTCATGTAGCCATAAGTATTGTTCATAGTCACGCTCCACTTCTTGCCGTTGGCATCCGTTCCAGAGCGCACACTACCCCTAGGCTGCTCGATGGAAATATTGAATCCAGCAACCTTAACGTGTCCCTTCTTGTAGTTACCTGCTTCCTTCTGTCCGTCTGTAGGATTGGTGTCTGTCTCAGCCTCAGCCTCTTCGATGGTTGATTGAAGGCTTGTATTTTCAGCAGGAATGATGCTAGAGTTGTTGAACACAATGACTTCTCCACTACCAATATTGCTATTCTCTACACTCCATACATTATTATAATGTATAATGCCGTCGTAACCCTGCTCCTTCAGCAGAGACATGAACTCCTTAGCTTCTGTTTCATCGAAGCCAGGGTTACCCAAAAGATAAAACGGATTGTTCAATCTTACATGTGCCTCGAATATCTGGCCGTTGTGTCCGTAATCCTCTGCAACGTCTCTAGAAGGAGAGAAATACACACCATCACCTGAGAAGGTAGCCTTCTCCCCATCTGCCCGGCTGTGTCCTGGCTCCAGGTCGGAAATCTTTAAGTCTTTATCAAGTGTACCATGATACAGAAGAACTGGCTTGCCGTCAGCATCAGCAACGATACCATCATCGGTAAGGTTGCGTCTCTCCTGGCTTATAGGTGTAGCGCCACCCTTTTCAAGGAGTTCGTTGATTACATTTTTCTCTCCAGGTCCTCCATCAGCGTTGGCAGGTTCAGTTCCTCCCTCGCCTGGTCCTCCTGTTTCAGCAGCTTCACTGCCTTCTTGCTGCCCTTCTTGGCCTGCTGGATGATTGCCACCCAGTACATTGCTGTCTTGTTGTCCATCATTATTAATGTTTAAAGCCTCGTTGATGGCATCAGCCAACGAGCGAGGAGTGTTGTCAATACTATCTTTGTTGAATAAATCAACCGCCTGGGAGCCTTGGACAAGGTCAAACAGTTGGTTGAACGTCTGCTGGATGAAGCCCTGCGTTTCACCCTTATACATAGCCACAAGATGAAGGGCGAAATCCGAGAACTTACCATCAGGAAGTACAGCTTCTCCGGTCGCATCATCAAACTGGTAAGAGCGTTTCCAGTCCTCAATAGACACACGTGCATCCTTGAAATTGGTAGCCGAAGCAAAGGCCTTGTCGTTCATCAGCTCGTTGAAAGCCACGATAGACTCCTGAATATCCTTCAGCATGCGGTTCTCCTTAGGGCTATTGACATCGCGGTATGCAGTTGCAAGGATGGCACGCTGCGCCTTTGCAGGCATTCTGTTAAACATCTCCTCCAGACGTTCACTTCCACCTTGGAAGATGCTGCCATACATGATACCCTTCAAGTCGTTGGCAGCCTCAGCAGTAAGATTACCATCACTGTCAAGCGCACTTGTGTACTGTGTATCTGAAATGAAACCCTTGGTATTCATCCACTTCAACACCTTGTTACCGTTCTTGTCAACGAGCTGGGAGAAGCTAGCATCATCATCGGAACTCTCGAGCAGTTTTTTGGCGAAAGACTGCATATCATCACCCATCTTCTGGATGGTGTTCTTCACCTTAATACGCTCAACACCTCCACTCTCTGTGTCCTGGGCACTATACTGACCAAGTTCAATGGCCTTGTTGTCGTCAACATCAACCATATTCACAAGGACAGGGTTCTTCATCTTCGCAATATCCTCTGCCTTCAAGCCGAACTCATCGGCATGATCCATAAGATACTGCTTATATATGCCGGCTTGGTCGGCATGGCTGCTCCACATCAACTTCAACGCTGCACTACGATTGTTGCCCTGGATGGTCTCTCCACGAGAATTGACAGTAGGCGCACCAGTATATGCTGTAATGCTTGATGTAATCTCTGCAGGGTTGATGTTGGCCGCAATCTTCTCAGAAGATATGGTGCTGGCTTTGTCCGTACGCTTCTTTGGCTGCGCTTCTGGGATGAAGTGAGTCACGTTAGGCTGACCATTTATGTGACTTGGATGCAACTGTTCGGCCTCAATAAGCGCAAGGTGTCCAGGTTGTGAAACCTTGTCGGTGAACTTGACAGAAGTCTCCTTACCCTTTGTATGAAGAATATTCTCCTGTCTTGCATACTGATAGCCATTTGAACGACGATAGCCCCTCGCACGTGCATCATGCGGAGTATCATTCACCCAATCAGGTACACCGTCAACAGCTTCACGCTCCTTACGTTCCTGCTCTTCCTTGGCTGCGGCCTGTGCCTTAGCTTCCTCAGCGGCAGCCTTAGCCTTCTCGTCTGCAGCCTTCTGCTCGTCAAGCATGGCCTTACTCTTGCGCTGCTGCTGGATGCCAGCGATTTTCTGCCAATGCTCCAGGTTTGCCTTTGCCTGGTCCACTGCTTCCTGGTGCTCCTTCTCAGCTGCAATCTTCTGCGTGATGGTTCCACCAGACTTTGGTTTCCACTTGTTGAGCTTATCAAGAGACGCCTTCATATCAGAAACCATGGATTCAGCAACAGTCTTGGCCATATCCTCGTTGCCGCCAGTCTGCTCTACGATGGCATCGTATGCAGTATCAGGGTCGGTCTGCTCATAGATAGGCTCACCCTTATCATCCTTAGGAATACGATCCAGGGCAGACTGTGTAGGAGCTTCCTCCTCACTGGCTTCCTGTTGCTGAGGTTCGTTTCCGGTCTCATCAGCTGCCACCTCATCAGTATCAACAAGGGGATTCACCTCGGTATTCTCCTCATCAACCGGAATATTTTCCTCATCAACCGGAGTATTCTCCTCCGTCTCATCAACAGAAGGAGCATCAACCTCGCGACTCCACACCGACTCACCGTTGGCATCGGTCACACTCTCGATCATGTTGTCGAGCTGTTCAGGTGAAACAACCTGCACATGCCAGCCGTTGAGTGGTTCCTCGGTGTGAATCTCGATACCGTCCTCATCTATGCTTTGAATGGAACCACGGATAGGCTCACCATTCTCGTCACGGATAACGATATTATCAAAAAGACTGTAAGTAGGCATAGTTGGACCTTCCTCCTGCTCGCCTTCCGCAGGGGCTTCCTGTTGCTCTTCCTGCTGTTCTTCCTGCTGCTGGGCTGCAACCTGGGCACGTCTTGTCTCGTCTGCCATCTGCTGGATACCAGACTTTGGCATCTGAATGATACCGGAAGTTACAGGAGCTTCTCCTTCCTGATACACAGTTTTCGTCACCACATTCACGGTTCCATCGCCATTGTCAACCACACCCTGCTCGTTAGGAGTGAGCACAACAGTAACAGGGCTGCCATCATCACCAGTCGCCTGATATGTGTCACCCTCATTCCATTGCTTTACGGTTCCATCTATGTTGTCGGCAGCTTCCTGGGCATGCTGGTTACGGATATTCTCCGCAGCCTCATACTTCTCCTGGTTAGGATTTATAAGTTCCTGAGCACTGTGTATTGCACTAGGGGAAACCATCTGCAGCTTTCCCGACTCAGCATCCATGATAACGATGCTATTGTCCGACTGCTCATCGTTGATGGATGAATCATCGTTGAGAACAAGGTTGCCGCTAATGACATAGGCAGTCTGCTCATTGTTGTACTCGTCCTTCAGCTTCAAGGTAACAGGATGAATCATGCCATCAGTACGGTTGGTATGGCTGTCAACGAGTGCGTTGCTTTCCTCTATCTGGCTGTCAATATCATCACGAACACGCTGCACCATGCCGTCATAGGCAGACTTGGCGTTGGCGTAGTCGAGAACAGGCTGCAATCCTTCGGTATTGCCCATGTGCTTCTGCTCCTCTATGTATCGGATAGGGTCCCCGATGGTATCATCAAGCTCGTTCATATCGTCGATGCCCATAGACTGTGCCAGGTTCTGACGTGCAACATCCAGTTTTGCCTTGGCGTTGCTCATCTCTTCCGGATCAGTAGTGTCGTAGCCATCACTATATGAAGTATTCAAGTTCTCAATATCCTCATCCTTATCGCTATCATCAGCATTATTGGCCTGTGCAAGGTTATAACCACGCATCTTTGAAAGATTACGGACATAATCAAGGGCAGCCTTCTTCTCCTGAACAGGCATATCCTGGGAACCAAGGATGTTGTTTGTAACGAAATCAGCCATGTGCTCATTGTCTGTTGCATCAATCTGTTCACGCAAAGGCTCCCATTTCTCTGGAGTCATACTGAAAGACGCAACCTTGTCAGCAGTATCCGTCTTGTGCTTGTATCGGTAATACTGGGATGTATGGAAACCCTGTATTGTCATTGGTACAGCACCAAGCAAAGCGCCCATGGTAGCACAACCAAGCCAAATATCCACATGGTTCTGTGTATTGGTAAGGTCGTTGTAGGCATCATCGGCATGACCTGTAAGCGCATCGAAGAGAGAACCTTCATACTCTTCCAGTGCCTCTCCAGGTAAGCCCTGGTAACCACCAGCACGAAGCATCTTGTTGTACGCTTGGTACCAATCCTTTTTGCCGACCTGGGTAAGCGCATTTGAAATCTTGGAGAGTCCCATCTTGTTATATACGGCAGCACCAGCCTTTTCAGCTGCATTCAAGGCACTTTCAGGAATAATCTTACCTGCAAGTTCGCCAGCACTCTTGCCAAGAACCTTGCCAATACCAGGAATGAAAGCACCAAACATTTCAGAACCGTTCTCACGTGCCTGCTGTCTCTCGGCCTCTACAAAAGCACCGAGAACACTATCCTGGTTCTCAATTTTGTAATTTCCGTCCTCGTCCTTTGTGACATCACCGGCTGCAAGCTGTCCAAACGTACCAGCAGTATGACCGATACCGGTTGTATTGCTTACCATGGCTCCAGTCAGATGTGAACCCACCAATACGCCTGTAGCTTTCAATGTTCCACGTGCCAGTTTCTTTGCAATAGCCTTTCCGGAAGCATCCCCTGTAGCCTTTGCCAACTGCTTAGCACCGATATTAGCAACCTTCTTGTAAATACCCTTGGCCATTCCTTCTGCTCCAGGGTTCAACGCAAGATCCTTCATGAAGTCAAGGGAGTTCGCCATCATGCCACCAGCACGAGACCATGCACCATACTGGCCGCCATATTGTCCCTGGATAGCATTATTTACTGCCATGTTATCAAGAACAGCCTTGGAAGCCTTCTCTTCCTTAGTAAGTTCCTCTCCCTTGGCCAGCTTCTTGTTGATGCTGTCAAGATGCTTCATCGCTTGCGTCTGGGCAGTGACATCCTTCATCTCACCCATGCCGTCATTGAATGTGTATCCATTGGCCGCAGTAGTTGCAAGAGTATGCCAGAAGCTATTTATCTTGCCACTCTTCTTGTCTTCCAGTGTTGTAATGGCAGACTTGTTGTGACGAAGAGCAGCCATCAACTGGGTGTATATAGGGTCGTTGGTATATTTGGCTTCAACAGCATCATACTCACCAGCTGGTCCTGCTCCAGGTGTTGAAGCAGCAGCAGACATGCGCATGAAGTCAGCAAAACCCTGATTAGGCTTGTTATCAATCTCCTCCATACGCTTGCGCACCTCTTCATTCAATCGCTCACGCTCCGCATAAGCATCCTGCAACTGTCCCTCGACTGTCAAGCTACGCTTGTAATCATCAACGGCATTCTGCTCCACGTCTGCAAATGCTCTGTTATCGAACTCATTTCCACTTTCAGTGATATAAGAGGACTGTATCTTACCAGTTTCCGGATTGAAACGTGGCTTGCGCTTAACGACATGACGGTTCGCTACAAGCTTTACAGGCTTCACCTGCAAGCCGGAGTTTGCCTTCTGATATTCCATCTGGTTGTTGAAACGCTGTGTAGAAGCATCAGCTTGAGCAAGGATATTACCAACATTGGATGCATACTTGCGCTTGTCTGCCTCTGTCAATGGTGTGCCCTTCGGCTGTACTGCAGGATTGGCTGGCTGATGCGCAAACGACTTGTGAACCTGGCCACGTCTAGGCTGAACCTGTGGAGTCTGTGTAGCTGGCTTGTGAACCTTCTGGTTTGGGTTCCATTGGGCTTCACCTGCTCCACGTGCCCTTGACGTTGTACTATTCACTGGCACAAACAACTTCGTATAGAAGCCGCTGTATGAGTCGGGAACATCAAAGCCCTGGCTTTTCAGGGCATTGTAGAGCTTGTGACGACGACTTGCGCCATCATCACCCTTACGTGTAAGCTTCTCCTCGAACTCATCGTATGAATTAGGCACATCATAGTTCTGTGCCTTCAAAGCATTATATAACTTTGCTAATCTCTTTTCTTCCATTGTGTATTGTTTGATGGTTAATCAAATGCACCTCCAGTGCTTTTCTTCTTACCTACACCGCCAGCATGCTTAGGCTTGGCAGCAGGCTTCGGCTTGACAGGGGGCTTCACAGAATGGCCACCATTTACCCTGGTAGTCGTAGTAACCTTGGTTCGTCTTCCCTGCTGCACACTGGATGTAGATGTGACGGTATCAGCCTTCCAGGTTCCATTTTGGCGTGCGAACTGTTCAGCGGCCTTAGCAGTCTTGAAACTATGCACATTGCCGTCCTTGTCGTATGCAGTGAACTCCTTCGATGAAGAACTTCCACTGCCACCACCTCCGCTCTTACCGCCTTTACCAGACACCCAGGAAGACGTTCCTTGCCTGTTGTCCTTGCCAGCAGAAGCCTTCAGTTTATCAATCTCAGCCTGTAGTTTGGTAGCCACATACGGCAATCCGGCTGCAATAGCCTCGGATTTCTGCTGATACAAAGCAGCAAGCTTGTCGTCCTTGTTGGCAGCAGCTTCGTACTTCAACCTCTGAGCTTCAGCGATGGCATCCTTTCTCTCCTGCTCAGCCTTAGCCTTATCAGCGTTGACCTTGTCAATCTGTAGGAGACGCTGCCACTTGCGCTCATTGTCCGCATTCTCATCATCAAGAGCCTGTGCCTTCATGAGGGCTTCGGTGTACTCCTTCATGTGATGGTCACGTTCCTGCTTGATTTTATCCCATCTATCCTTAACTACATCCTGCTGGGAATTAGCCGGGTTGTACATGTTTGGAGCACCTTGCGTGGTGAAGTAAAGGTTAGCGAGGGCAGAGATACCATCACCAAGAGCAGCAAAGATCTTCTGCCTCTTCTCCTTCTTGCGCTGCGCCTCCAGCTCCTCAGCCGTTGGTGGCTTGTAGGGATTGAGTGCCTGATACATCTCCTTATACGACATCTTCTTAGGAGAGTTATCCACTGGTTTTGCAGGTTCCTGTACAGCTGGCTGCACGGCAGAATTGCCCTTTCCGGCTTCCGCAACCTGCACACCGGCACCAACAGCAGAGCCACCGGCATTCGGCATGTTGTCCGTCGGATCACTCTCCATTTCGTGGGCGATAGGTGGAGGTGCGTACATAGGTCGCTGCACTCCACCATTGAGAATCTCATCTTTCGTTACTGACATAGCTGTACATTTTAGACTGGTAATTTGCTTGCGACAGACGCAACACCCTGCACGGCAGCAGAAATAGCATTAGCCTTGCCCTGCTGAATCTGGTTGAGCTGATTAACATACTCATCATCCTTCTGTCTGTAGGTCTGCTCAATCTGGTCCTTGCGAGCCTCGGCAGAAGCATTGATGTTGCTCATCGTATCGCTGAGTGCCTTTCCGTTTGCTTCCTTGGCAGCTGCAACACTCTCGTCAGTTCCACCCATGACCGCTGCGGATCCGGCCGCCTGCTGGTTTCTCTTCCTGATGCTCTCTTCCGTCATTGTCAGGAGTCGCTGGGCATCCGCACGCTGGGTTGCATCCTCATTGTAACGTTGGTCATACCAGTTCTGGTTTGACTTGCGCTGAGCCTCGACATTCCGCTTCATCTGTCTCAGCGCCTTGCTTGCAGAGATGCCACCGAATATACTTCCAGCAGCACCTATAGCACCTCCGATTAATCCCATAATATAAAATATTTAAACGTTTAAACTTAAAATCATGGCACAAAAATAATGGGTTATCTTTGCACTCCACGTTTAAGTTATTACACACGCACGCATACAGGCGTACAATAATTAAAGATTTTGATATGGCAGCAGGAAAAAAGACAGGAGGGCGAAAGGCTGGCACGCCTAACAAAGTATCCGGAGCCGTGCGCAAGGCTATTTCGGAAGCCATCGACGGCTACTACACATCGGAGCAGTTCATGCTTGACATGGCTGCACTGAAGCCAGTAGAGAGAGTACAGGCGATGGAAAAGCTCGCCCAGTACGCAGTACCAAAACTACAGTCAACGACACTTGATGCTACCGTCCAGAAGCGAAAGACTATTGAGGACAGATTGCTTGCGGCTAGCCAGGAGGCAGCAGGAAAACAGGCAGAAGAAGAGGATATTGACGATGGTTTTGACGATGATGAAGCATAACGTCTATTAACATCTACTTTAGAGAAATGAGCGGAAATCTGCATGGGTTTCCGCTTTTTCTGTTCCTTTTTCAATCATTTCTGCTACATTAATGTTTATTTCTTCCGAAGAAAATGGCATTTCTGTGTAAGAAATAGGTATTTCTTCCGAAGAAATGGGGTATTTCTTCACATTTATGTGTAATAAATGGGCATTTCTGCTACATTAATTGGCATTTCTTACACCTAAAGTAAAGTAAATATATATATCTACTACTACCGCGCGTAACACGCATGCGCGCACGTGCGATGGAAAAATTTAGATTTGTTAAGAGTTCGGTGAAAAACGAAAAGACAAAAGAAAACCTGCAAAGAAAGTTCCTTGCAGGTGTGTATTGCCGGGTAGCATCATCAGATAGTCGGGATGTTGTTTACGGCCGTGCGCTTCATTTCATCAGCAACCTTGGCATAGATCTGTGTTGTCTGTATTGACGTGTGCCCAAGAATCTTGCTCACTGTGTATATGTCTGCACCGAAGTACAGCAGCAGTGTAGCGCAAGTATGTCGGCTCATGTGGAAGGTGACGTGCTTCTCTATGCCTGCTGCCTTTGCCCATTTGTCCAGGTAGTCATAGATGATTGAACGGTCTCTGAACTGGAACACGTAGTTCTCACGGCCATTGATACCCTGCTCAGGAAGCCACTTTCTGGCGTTTTCCGACAATGGCACATATACCGGTTCCTTCGTCTTCTGCTGCATCACCTCAATCTGGTATTCGTTGGCACCCACCTTCACGATATGCTTCCATTTGAGGCGTGACACGTCGATGTAGCGCAATCCGGTGAAGCAGCAGAACAGGAAGGCATGCTTCACTCTCCAGTCGTCACATGGCGTGTCTGCAAGCTTCTGAACCTCCTCGAGTGTAAGATACTCCTTCTTCTTGGTTCTGCGCTGAGGCTTCTCCGACTGGCTCAGCTTGTGGAACGGATTCGATGTTATCAAGTCCAGACGGACCGCCTTGTTCATTAAGATCGAGAAGACGGTGAAGTACGTGTACACAGTCTCACTGCTCAGCTTACCGCCATACTTGTTCGTTCCGTCACTGGTGAGATAGTCCAGGAACCTTCTCAGGAATGACGGTCTCACACCACGCAACTGTGTATTGGGTGCAAACCTGTTGATGTGTACGATGAGGTTGTGAATGGTCTTGGAGTAGTTGTTGTTGCCATGCTCCTTGTAGTACTTGCGCTGCTCTTCCATCCACTCAACGAGCACCACCTTGCTTGCTTCCTTGTCGTGGATCTCAAACTTTTCGTTCTGAATGTCCACGATTCTCTTTGCCTTGATTTCCTCAGCCAGCTTCATGGTTTCCCTGTTGACCTGCTTGGCTGCACGGTTGGTCTCAGGAATCAGATAAAGGCCAAGAGACTCCTTCAACCGCTCTCCATCCTTGACGATGTCAAGGTAAAGCGATTTCTTTCCATTGGAAAGTTTTCTTGTCCTGATGTGAACAGGACCCAAATCAAATTGCTTCATACACTTAATGTTTAAAAATCTTAATTTTCGTGTGACAGATTCGTGTGACAGATATGTGCCAGATTTGCGCCTAATAAACACTAACAAATATATAACAAGCCTTAGAAAGGAACCTCCCTAAACGAAACAAAGCCGCTGGAAACCAGCAGCTTTGTTAATGTTTGATATATGTTTGTTGATGTTTGCTAATACTAGCCAAAATTATCGTACAT
>ERZ779737.520-NODE-520-length-35850-cov-4.317307_pt1 | contig 35850 bp, 27 predicted proteins | sample MGYA00511889_ERZ779737 | MGnify/ENA primary metagenome ERZ779737 (study PRJEB29588, sample SAMEA2163575) | human gut metagenome | biome: human gut; feature: human-associated habitat; material: faeces | place: Denmark | collected 2008/2010 ... | reverse complement strand
ACGCGACCGGACGGACGGCGCGCTATGGTAGATTTTTTCTGCCGTGGCAAAGAACCGTGAACAAGGGAATACTGATAAAACAAGACGCTACGGACGAATACGATTGTAAACGACCGAATACGGACATTACCGATAGATTTTCGCCATCGTAGAAATGAATGAATAGCAGGCTAACTTTTAAGAAGGAGTTTTGATTTTATAGTTCCTGATGAACGCTCTTCGGCAAGGCGATTAAATTCCCTTTTATCATTGTTCCGTTTTCATCCCAATAGGTCGGCGTGTTATGATGTCCGTTGTTATCAATATGATGAATTTGCAATTCATCTGCGTTTTTTAATTCCTTAAAAGCCTTTTTCAGGTTTTCTTCATCGCTATATCCGCATTTTTCTTTAATGTAATCTATGAAATCCTTATTACCTTCTTTCATTTTTTGAAAAGTCTCTTCTTTCATTTTAAACGCTTCGGCAACTAAGAGATAAACTAGTCTTTTCTCTATTTTTATAGTTTCGCCTTTCCAATTTTCTTCTTTCGTTTTTATATCAACCATTAGATAACCATTATAGTCAATATTAAATTCTTCTTCTTTCTCATTCCAAGAACATTTCTCATATTGAGGTAAAATGAAATGAAATTTTGTGCATTTATCAATAGACTCAGTTTTATTTTCTTCAAGGGCAATAGAAACTGTTCTCTCACTTAATGCGCAACCTTTACATCCTTTGAAAAGTTCGTTTTTTTCGTTACATTTTATCGGAATACCGACACGCCCGAAGTTGCTGACCTGCAACCCGCCCGCGATATTATTACGAAGACATTTGGCCTTTTTAGGCAACATATCTTTGCAAACATCTTTAGTATATCTGGTCAAATCTTTCCATTCTTCTCTATTTCCGTTTAGATCAAACAAATCGCACGGATGGCGCGCAAAGGAAACGGGGACTTTGTCATAAAAAAAACCTGTCTGTCCCTGGTCTTTCCAACAAAGAGCCAATGCTAAATAAGGCGTGTATTCGGATGATACTTTTTTGATGGATTCAACAGTTTTCTGTTCTTGATTGGCGTTCATTTCTTATTCCTTTCATATTGTTCAATAATTTCTTTTTGATGTTCGTTCGCGATATCGCGCGCGGATTGTCCTTTTTCCGTTTTGATGTCGGGATTTGCGCCCCGCGCCAACAACAATTTTAATGTCTTGTCATTAGCATCGGATTTGATCGCCTGATAAAACGCCGTCAGATTATCTTTCGTCGTTTCGTTGATTCGCGCCCCGGCGTCCAGTATTTTTCGAATGACCGGCGTTTTGTATTTATATCGCAGAGCCAACATTAAAATCGTTCCGAAAGCGTACTGTGTAACGTTCACGTCTTCGCCACAGTCGATAAAATCCATAATAACGAAAGGCGGATAACGCATCATCAACGCCCTTTGTAAAGCAGTTTCGTTGCCCGCGTCGATTTTTAAATATTCGATCAGTTTGTTTGTTTCTTTATTTTCAATCAGCTTTTTCACTTTGTTTTTGACAATTTGAGCTTGGATTTCGCCAATCGGCAAAATCAAGCCGTCCGCGATAGGAAGCTTGTGATGAACCGCGACCTGATACGCCGCTTTCATTTTTTCTTCCAACACTTCCATCTTTTCCGGATTTTTTTTGACCGTATCGCATAAAGCGGTAAAGACGTTCAGATCGGGACATTGCAGAACCGCCGTGCAAAGTAAAGATAACGCCTCATCTTCAAAATCGTTGCCGTGTTCCAGTAAAGTTTTTACGATTTTCACGCCTTTATTGTCGTGGACGGCGCGTTTCAAAGCGGAAAAACCTGAATTGATAACAAAAGAATAGAGAGCTTCCGTTGCGTGGACATCCGCGCCCGCTTCCAAAACAGCTTTGATTATGGCGGGGTTGTCGCTGAAACGTAAAGCGTAAAACAGAGGACGGATAAAAACGGGCGTCAAACCGTTGACATCCATACTTGATTTTAAAACAGCTCGCATATTCGCAAGGTCTTTTCCCGCTTTGACAACATAGCAAAACCGTGCCTGATGATTTTCGTCTTTTGCACCCGCGTCGAGCAGTTCTTTGATGATTTCCGGATCCTGTGCCAACAAAACGGCACGCTGCAAAAGCGTTCTTTGATGCCCTTTGCCGTCATCGACCGCTATAGCGTTGACATCACCGCCGTTTTTTATCCATTGGCGGACGTCGGCAAGCGTCGCTTTTCCAAAATCAAAAATTTGATTCTTTTCGTATTTTGAAACGCTTTTCAGAAAAGAACTGTTGCAAATTCCCGCCAGATCGACAGGATAAAGTCCGTTTTTATCGCAACGATTAAAATCCGCCCCGTGTTTGTGCAAAACGGAAAAAACGTCCTCTTTGGCTTCCTTTACCGCCATTGTCAATAACGTGTCCGTGCCGTCAACGGTTTCGTTGATATCCGAAACGGTTTCAAGCAAGACGTCCAGATTTTCCGGCGTCTGTTGAACGACCGCGAGCTGAAAAAACGATGCCGGAAGTCCTGTTTCAAACAGCAATTTAACCCGCCTGACCAACGTTTTTAAAACCTTCGTTTCCCGGCATAATCCGGCGATAAACATAAAAAAAGTATCGATTTCTTCAACGCTTGCACCTCGGATTTCCGGTTCAAGAGCTTTCCAGTCCGTTTCCCGTCCGATCATTTCCCTGCAAATCATTTTTTCCTCCGTTTTTATCAAAGACTTGATTATAAACACGGCGATATGACAAAATCGGTCACATTGATAAAGGGATTATAAAAAATGCGATTGGAAAAAGTAAAGAACATCTTATTACTGATCAAGATGATGCGTTCGTCGGCATCAGGCGTTTCGTTGGAAGACATCACAAAGACGTTCAACGTCAGCTATCGCACTGCGCAGAGAATGATCGCCGCCGTATCGGATCCCGATCTTGCTTTGGGCGTTGAAACCGTCGATTTCTGGGACACGGTCAAACGATGGCGAATCAGTAGGAAAGAGCAAAAAGATGATTTTTTTACAAGAGACGATTTGTTTTGTTTGAAAGAGATTGAGAATCTGCTGTCAACACAAAATGCGGACAGGCTGAAACGATTGTTGATTGGACTTGAAGCAAAAATCAAGAACAGATTGCCGGAAAAAACGCTGAAAAAAACGGAAGCGGATATGAACGACAAAAACGAAACGGAGATTTATCTGCAACATCCGGTCAACCGCTTTACGGCGGAAAATGAAAAAGTCATAAGCTTGATTAAACAGGCGGCAGACTCTTTTCATAAAATGTCTTTTTCTTATACAACGTCAGTGGGAAAAGTTGCCGAACGATGCGTTTCTCCGTATGGCATCATTCATCATTTCGGAAAATCCTATCTGATTGCCGAAGAAAACGAGGAAATACTGACTTTTAACATCCTGAACATCAGGGATACCAAATCAACGAAACAAACGTTTCAAAAGCATGCTGATTTTTCGCTGAAAGAATATGCTTGTCAGAACGCCGTCGGTATTTTTCACGGCGACGAAGAAAATGTTTCTTTGCTTTTTACAAAAGAAGCGGCATCGTTTATTGAAAATTACAGTTTCCATCCGAACCAAAAAATAAAAAGAAACAAAGACGGAAGCATTACGTTGTCAATGAGAACGGGTGGATTACGGGAACTTTGCTATTTTTTGGTCGCGTGGGAGGATTCTGTTCAGATCATTGCTCCCGAACGGTTAAAACAAACGATGCGTGATGTTTTAAATAAAGTTACAAAACAGCTTGAAAAATTTTAAATGTCGTTTTCAGAAATCATTTTCAATCTGATAGCGGTAGAAAACAATATTTTCTCCTAAAAAAGAAATGCAACGACCTAAATAATTGAAGAAAAGAAAGGCTTTTATTTTTGTTTAGACGATCAAAGAGCTGCAAGACTTTCCTCTGTCGCATCTTTTCACTGGATTTCATTTTTAACAGGCGGACGGAACAAGACGAATAGATGATGGTGGCAGGATACGCAATTCGTAATACGAACGCTTGCCGGTGAACTCTGCGAGGCATTAAGAGGAACAAAAACAGGCTGTCGGATTTTTATTTTTATCGTCCGTCTGCCAAACGGTAAAAACACATCTAAAAATGCACGCTTGCCGTATTACGATAGGATCACGTTGTTGTTAAACGAGAAAAAATCCCCTTTTTCAATTTCAGAAACCGGTTGCAAAAACAGGGGCTTTTTACAATAATGGATTCGGATTGATTAAGGACGAAAACGGTTGAAGAAACGGGTTGCAAAGAGGTTGCAACGGTGATTTTTCAAAGAAAGGCTTTTTCTGTGGCGAAAGTTTCAGACAACAAAAAAAGCCTTGATTTCTCAAGGCTTTTGATTGGTGCGGAAAGCGGGACTTGAACCCGCACGAGGACAAAGCCTCAACAGATTTTAAGTCTGTTGTGTCTACCATTCCACCATATCCGCGAAAAGGGACAACACCTTATTAGCACAAGGAGACCCCAAATGAAAAGAAAGTTTTTGCTTTTAACGGCATTTTTTTTGAATTCCTGTGTTTCTGCCGGTTTTCATAATGATACCGGGTGTCCGGCCGGTAATCAGGGACAGCGACTGACGGTGTTGTTTGAATATGGCAGCGCGGAATTAAATGAAGCCGCTGTACGCCGGTTGGAAGAAGCCGCCGTTCAGGCGCGGGAAAACGGAGATTTTGTTTGTCTGCTGGGGCGCTTGTCTTATCGCGGTTCCGCTTCGGATCAAGCTTTGGGAGCCTTAGACCGAGCCAAAAATACAGCGGCTGTTTTTCTGCAGGAGGGAGTCGATTTAAAAAAAATCTATATCGGTATGGCTCCTCAGCAGGAACAAATCGGTTTCTCACAACCTTTGTCCGCTGATGAAGAAAAGCATGTTTTGGAAATTTTAATCGGTCCGGAACGGCAGTAAAGTTTTATTGGTCGGAGTGAGAGGATTTACTCGCATGCGCTCGCCCTGACGGGCCGCCGTTCCGGCGTTGCCTTCGCTTTGCTTCGGCCGAACCTCCTTCTCCGGTTCAAATCCGATTCAAACTATATAAAAAAAACCGCCATAAGGCGGTTTCTTTTATATTGGTCGGAGTGAGAGGATTTGAACCTCCGGCCCCTACGTCCCGAACGTAGTGCTCTACCAAGCTGAGCTACACTCCGAAGAAGTGTTATTGCTTATAGCGCGAAGTTTGATATACTGCAAGAGGGTTTTATCTTTTTTTTATTTTTTTAGGTGCCGTCGTGAAGAAAAATATCGCTGTCGCTGTGGCCGTTCTTTTTTTTGTCGCTGCTTTATTCTTTATTTTTTACCCGGATTCTCAGGAAAATCAGGTGCTTCCTTTTTCGGACGAACCGTCCCTTCAAAGTGAAACAACCGATATTCCGTTTGAAAATCCCGGCAGGTCTGCGGACAGTGAAAAAAAGACTCCGACTGAAAATATCGCGGAAAATGATTCGACTGTTCCGGCTTTGAAGGCTTCGTTTGATATTGTCCGAGTCGAAAAAGACGGCAGTATGGTCGCGGCCGGTAAGGGTACGGCCGGCGCCGTCGTTTCTTTGATGGACGGCGAAAGTGTTTTAACTGAATTTACCGTCAATGAAAACGGCGAGTGGGTTTATATTCCTTCGGAACCTCTTGTTTCAGGAACGCATGAAATATGGCTGCGCGACGATTCGATGAACACGCGCGACGAATCTGAAGTCGTCGTTGTTGATGTCCCCGAACCTGAGCGCGCAGGGGAAGCTTTGGCTGTCATGATGTCGCCCGATGCCGAAGATGTCAGCGTTTTACAGGCGCCGGCGCCGCAGGTGCAGATTGATATTGATATCCGTTCCGTTAATTATGTTAATGACGCGTTCGTCATACGGGGGACAATTCGGGAATCCGGACGCATTAATTTATACGCCGATAATTTGTTTTTAGGCAATATTTGGGCCGAATCCGGCGAGTGGTCTTTGCGTGTTCCCAGAAAACTGGAAGCCGGTCGGAAATATTTAATCCGGGCGGACAAAGTGGATTTAAAAGGAAAAGTCACCGCTCGCGTTGAAGTTCCTTTTGAAATCGAAAAAGGAATCGAAAAAGCCAAACGCCGCCGTATCCGTGTCGTCAAAGGCGATTGTCTGTGGAAAATCGCAAAACATTTATATGGTACGGGGTTTGCTTATGTGACGATTTATCAGGCCAATAAAAATCAAATTAAAAATCCCGATTTGATTTATCCGAATCAGGTTTTTGTTTTGCCGCCTAATCCGGAAAAATAAAGGAAAGGCGAAAAAATACTTTTTTCTCTTGAAATGTTGGCTTACAACTACAGCCGTCAATAAACTTAAAAGGAGCTTTTAATGTCCCGAGTTGATTTATCCTGGCGCCGTTTTATCCTTCCTCCGATTCACCCGGAAGGTTGGCGGTTTGTCGGAGTTTTTGCCGCCGTAACCGTTTTAATGTGGATGTTGTTCAAGCCGGTCGGCGTTGTCTGTCTGGCGTTAACGGTATGGTGCTATTTCTTTTTCCGCGATCCGCGCCGGGCCGTTCCCGCAGGCGATACGCTGGTTTTGTCTCCGGCAGACGGGATTGTCAGCGCGATTGCCGAAGTCGTCCCGCCCAAAGAACTGGAAATCGGCGAAGAACCGATGACGCGGATCAGCATTTTTATGAGCGTTTTCAGCGTTCACGTCAACCGGGCGCCGATGACGGGAAAAATTACGAAAATGTTTTACAGGCCTGGGGCTTTTGTTGATGTTTCTTTGGATAAAGAAAGTGAAAACAACGAACGTCAGGAATTGGCGATGGAAACCGTTACGGGACAAAAAATCGCTTTTGTTCAAATTGCCGGACTGGTTGCGCGCCGGATTCTGACTTTTGTCAAAGAAGGTGACCAGTTAAAAGCCGGAGAACGCTTCGGTTTGATTCGTTTCGGCAGCCGGCTGGACGTTTATCTGCCTAAAGGCGTCGCTCCGTTGGTTCTGGAAGGCCAGACCGCGGTCGCCGGAGAAACGATTTTGGCGGACATGGCTGTTTCAGGTCCTGCGCGCAAGGGGGAAATTGTCTGATATGTTAAAAGATTCCCGTAAACGAATTAAAGATCTGCCGTTAAATCGGATCGCGCCCAATCTGGTGACATTATTTGCTTTGTCGTCCGGCGTAACGTCTATTCGTTTCGCAATGGAAGGCAAATTCGAATTTGCCGTCTTTTCTATTTTAATGGCTTCTGTTTTTGATGCTTTGGACGGCCGTGTCGCGCGTATGCTGCGCGGAACGTCCGATTTCGGGGCGGAACTGGATTCTTTGTCCGATGTTGTCTGCTTTGGCGTTGCACCCGGGCTGCTGATGTATTTCTGGGCGCTGGGAACGACGTCGCCGGTCGGCTGGATTTTTGCCTTGCTGGTGCCGATCTGCTGCGCTTTGCGTTTGGCCCGGTTCAATATTATGCTGGACGAAGGGCCTCAACCGTCTTATTGGAAACATTTCTTTGTCGGCTTGCCGGCGCCGGGCGGCGCTTATATCGCTTTGGTGCCGATTATGCTGTATTTCCACAGCGGCAATGAATTTTTCCGCAGCGGCCCGTTTGTCGAAGCTTTTTTGTTTATCAGTGCGTTTTTAATGGCTTCAAGGTTGCCGACCATTTCGTTAAAGCATTTTCGCGTTCCTGTCCGGTTCGTTGTTTTGCTGTTGGCTTTAGCCGGTTTTTATGCCGGCGCGCTGGTATATAAACCCTGGTTGACCGTCAGCACGACTTTCGTTCTTTATTTGCTCAGCGTTCCGCTTTGTTCTTATGTGTTTTTAAAGCTGAAAGCTAAAGAAGAAGGAAAAGCTGAAAAAACGCAGGAATAATAAAAGACATAAAAAAGGCCGGAGTTATCCGGCCTTTTTTGTGTAACTGAGTTTCCAAAAGATTATTGATATCTCAATGCTTCAATGGGATCCAGTTTCATGGCTTTATAAGCCGGGAAAACCCCGGAAACAACCCCGACGACAAAAGCGACGGTAAAGGATAAAATAACCGGCCACAGGCTGAAAGGAACGTCAACATGATAAATATGACCGCCCAGCTGCGAAAAACCGATACCCAAAATCAATCCGATTGTCCCGCCGATCATGGATATTAAAACGGCTTCAAATAAAAACTGAAGCATAATCCAATTGTTTGGCGCTCCCAGTGCTTTTCTGATCCCGATTTCACGCGTTCGTTCCGTAACGGAAACCAGCATCATATTGACAATCCCGATTGCGCCGACCACAAGGGAAATTGAAGCAATCGCCGCCAGCAAAATTGATAAAACCGTCCCGATCAGTTTGATGTTTTCGACGAATTCCGCAATGTTGAAAATGCGGAAATCGTCCGGGTCTTCATCTTTGATTTTATGGCGGGCACGCAAAAAGCGTGTAATCCGCTGTTCAACAAGGTTTAAGTTTTCCGTTTCCGAAAATTTAACGGCAATATGATTGACGGCGTTTAGTTTGGCATAACGGTTAAAACGTCTTTGAACGGTCAGCAGCGGCATCATAACCGCCGAGTCCTGATTAGCGCCTCCCGTGCTGGAGCCTTTTTCTTTTAAAACGCCGACGATATTGAACGGCTGGTTTTTAATGCGGATCGTTTTCCCGATCGGATCTTCGTAAGGATACAGTTCCGTCATGACTTCGTGGCCGATAACGACGTTTGTCGTTCCCTTGCGGATATCTTGCTGGTCTAACCCGCGGCCTTTGGCTATTTCCCAGTTAGCCGTTTTCATGTAATCGGGAGTCGTTCCGGTGATGGAAACGCTCCAGTTATACGGGCCGTTGATCGCCTGGGCGCTGGTACTGAGCACCGGCGCAACGACGTCAAGTCCTCGCAGTGTTTTTAATGCGATGGCATCGTCCAATGTAATGGACGTCATGGGTTCAGAGGTCCTGACGGCAGCCCTGGGGCGTTGAGAACGGATAATCAGCAAGTTTGCGCCCATAGCGACAAAACGTTCCTGAATGATATTCTGTACGGTCTGGCCGGCGGCAACCATCATGACGACCGCGCAGACGCCGATGATAATTCCCAGTGTTGTTAAAAAAGACCGCAGTTTGTTTCCTGTCATGGACAGGCAGGCTTCATGAAAAATGGCTTTAATCATTTCTGCTGTTCCATATAAGCATTAACATCACCGTCATAAGCGACCTGTCCGTCAACAATCCTGACCAGGCGGCGCGCATATTGGGCAATATCGGGTTCATGCGTTACCAGAACGATCGTAATGCCTTGTTCCCGGTTAAGTTGTTGCAGAAAAAGCATAATTTCATCGCTGGTTTTGCTGTCCAGATTACCGGTCGGTTCGTCGGCCAAAATCATTTCCGGATTATTGATCAAAGCGCGGGCGATTGCTACACGCTGCTGCATACCGCCTGAAATCTGATTGGGAAAACGATCCGTAAAGCCTTTCAATCCGACAAGTTCCAATTTTTCGACGGCGCGTTTGATGCGTTCTTCTTTTGTCGTATCATTTGCGTAAATCAAAGGCAGAGAAACGTTATCCGTCAGTGTTCGGCGCATCAAAAGGTTAAATCCCTGAAACACAAAACCGATCATGTGATTGCGGATATAAGCCTGTTCATTGTCGTTCATGGCGGAAACTTCTTTGCCGCCCAGAATATACGTTCCCGATGTCGGGCGGTCCAGGCAACCCAGAACATTCATAAATGTCGATTTGCCGGCCCCGGAAGGCCCCATAATGGCAACGAATTCCCCTTCTTCCACGGTCATGTTGACGTTTTTTAATACGTCCTGTTTCATGCCGCCGCCCATAAAGTAGGTTTTACAGACGTCTTTGATCTCTATGACCTTTTTGCTCATGGAGGCCCTCCGCGTTTGGCCGAAGCGGTTGTTGACAGGTCTTCCAGAATTACTTTTTCGCCTTCTGTCAGTCCGTCAAGGATTTCCGTTACCAGTAAATTGGAAATGCCTTTTGTTACTTTGCGGGCAACCGGTTTGTTGTCCTGCAGAACGTAGACAATTTCCTGATTGGGCTTTAATGTTTTGCGTTCCTGAATCAGGCGCTGGCGGTCGGCGTTCGATATTTTTCTGGTTGATTTGATGCCCTGGCTGGCGGGACGGAATTGAAAGGCCATGTTTTGCAGTCTTAAAACGCTGGGTTTTTCTTCAACCGTAATGGTGACATAGGCCGTCATGCCCGGCAAAAGACGCAGATCATCGTTCGATATGGAAATAACGACCGTATACATGACGACGTTTGAATCTTCTGTCGGCTGCAGACGAACCTGAGAAACGGTTCCTTTGAAAATATCGGCAGGGAAGGTGTCAACCGTAAAGTTAACCAAAAGCCCCGGTTTGATCTGACCGATATCGGCTTCGGAAATTTCGGCTTCAATCTGCATTTTGGTCAGATCTTCCGCGATTGTAAACAGTTCGGGCGTCTGGAAACTGGACGCGACGGTCTGGCCTTCTTCGACTTCTTTGGTGACGATAATGCCGTTGACGGGCGAAATGATGTTCGCGTACCCCAGGTTGCGTTTTGCTTTTTTGGCCTGCGCTATTGCTTTATCGTAAGTCGCCTGCGCGTTGACAACGTCCAGATCGGCTTCTTCCCATTCGTAACGGGCGATAAAGTTTTGTTCGTACAATTCTTTATTGCGTTTTGCGTTTAATTTCGCGTAATCCAGTTTTGCTTTGGCGTCTGTTACGGCCGCCTGCGCTTCTTTTAAGTCTTCGGCCAGCGTAAACGTTTCCAGCTGAGCGATCAGGTCGCCTTTTTTTACGATGGAATTATAATCGACGAATACTTTTTCAATAATGCCGGACACCTGCGTGCCGACGCTGACGATATTGACCGGCTGAATTGTACCGGAAGCTGTTACGTCAACGCGGATCGGACCGCGGGAAACCGTCGTCGTATCGTAAACGATATCGGATTTTTTACCGAAATGTTTGTAATAAAGACCGGCACCGGCCAAAGCCAAAACGATAAGAATAACAAACGCTTTTTTCATGGGTTAAAATCCTTTTTTCGTTCTGAAGGGATCAATCAGCCCGATTTTCCTGATAATATTTGTCTTGGCAATCAAGAGTTCATAAAAAGAACGGCTTCTGGTCGAACGAACGTCGGCCAGCCTTGACTGCGCGTCTAAAACGGTCAGAATGCTTCCTTTGCCGGCTTTGTACGCGCCTAAGGCGACTTTGGCATTTTGATCCGCGGAAGCAAACATGGTTAAAGAAATTTCATAGGTTTTCTTGGCGGTGAAAAAGTTTTGAAAAGTTGTCCAGACTTCATGCCTGATATCGTTTTCCAGCTGCTTGAGTTCCGCTTTTTTCTGTTCCAGCTGATAACGCGCCTGAGAAATCTGATATTGGTTTTTAAATCCCGTAAACAGCGGCACCGTCATCGTCAGTCCGACGGAACTGGAGTAAGAGCGTTGTCCGCCCTTTGTCAATTCGTCGTCGGCGTTCAGACCGGCCGACACGGCGAAAGACGGCGCGTTTTTTGATTTTTGCAGCTCTATTGTCGATTCGGCTTGTTTGATTGCGGCTTTTTGGGACAGAATATCGGCGCGATTGTTCAAAGCCGTTTGAAACAGAGCGTCAATGTCCTGCGGCAGGGAAAAATAATCCATGGAATATTTTTCTTCGTACAGTTCCAGCTGCTGATCCGGGGTGAAGTTGAGTAAAACGGCCAGTCGTCCTTTGGCCAATTCCAAAGCTTCCTCGGCTTTGGTAACGCTCAGCTGCGCTTCGGAATAAGACGTTTCCGCCTGCAGCTTGTCTGACAGGGCCGCCAGTCCCAGTTCATAACGCTTGGACGCCGCTTCGTAAGCGGACAGTGCGGATTCCAAAGTCGCGTTGGAATTTTTATATTCTTCCTGTGCGGCGAAAACCAGATAGTAAGCTTCCGCCGCGTCGAATATCAGGCTTTGCAGGGTGTCGGAACGCGTTGCCAAAGCGGCGTTCAGGGATTGTCTGACAATTTCCGTTGACGCTTCCCGCCCGCCGAAGTCGTACAGCAGCCAGTCCAAAGATACGCCCGCCGTCACCGGAGAAGCATTTGAATCCCTGCCGTGCCGGACATGGGTGTCCGTCTGGCGTATGCCGGCCGATAAATCTATTGTCGGCAGATAGTCCGCTTTGGCTTGTCCGTATTCGGCAGCCGAGGCCAAAGCGCCCATATAAAGTTGGCGGGTTTGCGGATTTTGGCATAATGCCAGATTGATAACGTCTGCCAAACGCAGTTTTTCGGCCGTAATGTTTGACGAAGAACAAACCGGAGCAGTCGGCAAAACCGGCACCGTTTTTTCAACGTCAAACGGATCTGCCGCCGCTGTCGTACAAAACCCCGCGAAAACTAAAAAGATCAAAAAGTAAATTTTCATTATCCCGTTATTCCGTCGAAAAGGAAAAAGGTTCTTTTTGTTTGACATTGTTTTTTAATACGTCCAAAGTCAACGTTATCTTATTCCATTGTAAAGAGTCAACGATGTTTCATTCTTTCTTTAAAGGGAAAAAAATTAAAGGATTGTTTTCCTTATGTTTTTTCTTCGCCTTATGTTTTATCCTTAACGCATGTAAAGAAGAAAAACTTGCGAAATATGTTTTCTTTTTTATCGGCGACGGGGCTTCGTACGCGCAACGGCGTTTAACCGAACTGGCCGGCGGGGACCGGCTGTTTATCAATACGCTGCCGATTCAAGGCAGTGCAACGACGGCGGCCGTCCAGTCGAATCTGGCGGATACGGCGGCTTCGGCCGGGGCGCTGGCTTCCGGAAAGCTGGGAAAAGAAGGAATGGTTTCCATGCTGGGAGAAAATGATCCCGCCGTTCCGTTAATAACGTCCGTCGCCGTGCAAAACGGTTATGCCGTCGGCATTATTACGGATTCTTCTCTGGACGGCGTTGTTCCCGCGTCTTTTTACGCTCATTCTGCCAAAAAACAGAATTATTACGACATCGCCGTTCAAGCCAAAGACAGCGGCGTTGCTTTGATGATGGGGCAGGCTTTTAAACGTCAGAAATCGTTCAAAAAAGAAGATTTAAGCGTCGTTTTGAAATCAGGCGGGTATAAACAGATTTCTTCGCTGAAGGGGCAGGAAAAGTTGCCTGCGGGCAAAGTCGTCGCGGCGTTTAAAAATATTCCTTTCGCCATTGACGCAAAGCCGGATTCTCCGTCTTTGGCCGGTTTCGTTGAAAAAGCCGTTGAAAAATTCAAAACGGAAAAAGGTTTCGTTTTAATCACAATCGCCGGAAAAATGAATCAGGCGGCGGAAATGCATGATACGGCGGCTTTGATCCGAGAAATGGACGCTTTTGATCAGGCGGTGAAAAAAGCGTATGATTTTTATCGCGAACGGCCGCAGGAAACTTTGATCGTCGTTACCGGAACGGTTGAAACGGGCGGTATGACGCTGGGAATTGACAATTCCGCGGATCTGAACGTCGGTGTTTTTAAAAGTCAGAAAATTTCGGCGGAAGCGTTTAAAACTGCCGTTAACCGTTTTCGTAAACGTCGGCAGATCGGGGCGACTCTGGAAAATTTTATGCCGCAGATCGAAAAAAATTTCGGATTGCGGCTGTTATCCAAAGAGCAGAAAAAAGAATTGACGAATCAGGCGGGAAAAGGAAACGAAGACGCCAAACTGGCTTTGGACATGAATTTGAACGCTGTGGAACTGTCCGCGCTGCGCGAAGCATTTCGATACAGTATGGCGGAACCGGCAAAACGACCGAAAACCGAAGCTTATTTAAATAAATACGGAAAATATGATCCCTTACAGACGGCGCCGATCAAAATTCTGGCGCGGCGGGCGGGCGTCGGATATTCGACGTTTGGTCAGACTGCCGTGCCGATTCCTGTTTCCGCCGTCGGAAATGGCGCTTTTTTCTTTATGGGAAGTTATCCGCAAACGGCTTTGTTCGGAAAAATTCTGGGCGCTATGGGGCTGACGACCGTGCCGGCCGATCAGAAAAAAGAACCGTAGTTTCTTCGGCTTTTCTTTCTTTTTCCAGGCGGCTGTATTTTCTGAACTGCCGGACGGCAATCGGAATTGAAATCAGAAAGCCAAGAAAATCTGCCGCCGGAAAAGCGTAAAAAACGCCTTCCAGGCCTAAGTAACGCGGCAGAATGATCAATCCGGGAATGATAAAAATCAGCTGGCGGCTGAGTGCTAAAAACGTCGCCGTGCGGGGGCATCTGGTCGCTTGCAGCAGAAACGTCGTTGCGACAGGCAGGCCGATCAGCGGATACAGTAAGCTGAGAATCTTCAAAGAATTCGATCCGATCGTAATCAATTCCTGATCGCTGTGGTTAAATATCTGTATAATTTGAACGGAAAATAACTGCAAAATACTGCAGCTGATAATAAAAAACAGTGTCGAAATCATCAATGTCAGCCGGTAGATTTTTAACAGGCGGCCATATTTTTTCGCTCCCAGGTTAAAGCTGATGACAGGCTGAGCACCTTCACACAGGCCGATCACGGGCATAAACAGCAGAATTGTTACGGCAATCGTCGCGCCCATGGCGGAAACGGCTATGTCGCCGCCGTACAGAACAAGCGATTTGTTGATGATCGTCTGCATTAATCCGTTGGCCAGCTGAATCATAAACGGAGCCGTACCGACAAAACAGATCATCAGCAAAATTTTAACGGAAAAAGAGGCATATCTTTTTCTGAACCGGTAAGGGGCTTTTGACGACAGAAAAAAAGAAAATGCCCAGAGAAAAGAAACAACCTGAGCTATGACCGTAGCATAGGCGGCTCCGGCAATTCCCCAGTGAAAAATGAAAATAAAAACCGGATCCAAAATAGTGTTCGTGACGGCGCCGATCAGCATGGTATACATGGCGATATGGGGATAACCGCTGGCACGAATAAAGTTATTCAGCGTCATATTCGTCATCATAAACAATGCGCCGCACAGTGTTATTTTTAAATAAGTTTTGGCATACGGCATAATTGTCGGCGTCGCGCCGTAAAGTTTCAGTAGAGATTCCAAAAATAAAAAATGAATAATGATAAAAACAACCGCCAGCAGTCCGATCAGCATAACGGCGTTGGTAAAAATCCGTTCGGCTCGGGGAATCTTTTTTTGTCCCAAACTGACGGCGAAATTAACGCTGCCGCCGATGCCGACCATTAATCCGAAAGCCATTTGCAGGACGGTTGTCGGAAAGGAAACGGCAACTCCGGCCAATCCCAAAGCCCCGATTCCGTTGCCGATAAAAATACGGTCGACCAGATTATAAGACGCATTAATCAACAGGCCGATTACGGCTGGCAGGGCAAATGTCCATAATAACCGGGGAATGGGGTCTGTTCCCAGCTGCAGTCGTCTTGTGTCCGTCATTGTTTTTCCTGTTCCTTATCGACGATTGGAACAGGTGTATAGGGAATTTTATTTTTTATCCAGTAAAAAAGGATTCTTTTTTTCAAAAACGGTAAAAGCAAGAATCAACGGCGCGGCGGCGATCATTGGCATGGCGTAACGCAGCAGTCCATTGACCGGCGAAGCGACGCAGACCAAAATATTGATCAGCACCGGAACAAAAGGCGCGGCGCTTTTTTCTTTTTTCCGGCATAGCAGGTAAATCCACAGCAATATGCTGAAGTTTGTATAAAACGCGCAACTGTAAAACAGATTTAAAATCGGGATATACCATAAAAAAGAATAATAAAGCCAGTCTGATATATCTTTGAGCGGTAAAGCGTCGCCGCCTGTTTCCGACGTATTCAGCCATTCCGTCAGAACAACGACCCGGGAAGGCAGTGAAAGCAGGTTGGGAATAAAGGTATAGTACTGTGACGATTGGCTTAAAAATGCCTGAAAATAAGTGACGGGGTGTTTGAAAAACATCTTTGCCCAGACGAAAAGATAATTCGCCAGAAAAGCGTTTTCCTTTTCCGCGTCATTCAATTTGTATGTTTTTTTGACAGGGTCGGAAGAATAACGGTAATAATTTCTGCCGAGTTCATGGAACGAAAGCACGCGGTCAATCGTCAGGTATTCTTCGGCGGTGATTTCCGTTCCGTGTCGTTTTACGTAAAACGCCGTTTGTTGAAACGGAATTGAGAATATTTCTTTTTTACTGCCGGGCGGAAATCCCATGGCGGGAAAAACGTATTGTGTCAGGGCGGGGTAAACGGTTAAAACCGTTAAAAAAGCAATCCCTGCCGTTTTTTTATGCGAAGTGCGGAAAAATAAAAAAAGCAGCGTCGGCAGGATAATGTAAACGCCGTTGTTGCGCAGCAGGCATACCATTAATCCCGTCAATATATAAGAAATCAGATTTTTGAAAAAACGACCTCTGTCGTTTTCCGTGACAAGCGATATCGTCTGCAGTAAAAACAGAGTGAAAAAGGCGCTGTAAGGGACGTCTTTTACTCCCCAGATCATGAATATGCCGAAAGGAACCGCGGCAAAAAAGATTAAAGTTCCCGCCTGAAAAAGCACGGGCAATTCCCAGCGTCTGATTTTTTTCTGGCAGGCGGCAAAAACCGCGGCGCAAATAAGGCTTTGCAATAAAATATAAAGAAAAGCGCCCAGCCGGCCGTCTTTTAAAAACAGACCGGTCTTAAAACAGATTCCCATTAAAAAAGTCGATAAAAACGGGTGATGCTGGGATTGTTCGGAAATACCCGAAATTTGCGCCAGCTGCAGAACCATATCCGGCGAGATGCGGCCGGGGTAGTAAATCAGGGCTAAAATCAGATATACGCTCAGAATAAGGCAGAAGGAAACGGCAAAAGTATATTTTTGATAAAATCCGAACCATCGGGCGGAAAAATCATTTCGCCGTGTTCCCAGATAATCCCAAAACCTGAACAGATAAGAACAAAGCGCATAAGTCAGAGCCGTTTCGCCGGCGACGGAAATGGCGGAAAGCGGCATATTATTTTTGATAACCGAAAAAGTAAGAGAAAAACGCAAGCTGTAAGCAAAAAGGGACAATAAACTGAAAATCAGGCTGAAACCGAAAAGAAGGCCTTTTTCCTTTTTGTTTAATCGGTTTTCTTCGGCTTTACGGTAAAAAACGTATAAACCTGCAATCAGCAGCAAAGCAAAAAAGGTATTTTCTTTTCCCAGATTGGTATCGAAATAAAAAGAAAAGCAAAAGTATCCCGCAATCGCCGCGGCCGTGGCGCGAGCTGCTTTAAACCGGAAAAGACAATAAAACGCGATAAAGGAAAAAAACGCCGAAACAAAAGCGGCAAAGAAAGAAAACTTTGTTTTTCCTTCAATGTCTAACGGCGTTGTCAGAGACAGTTCAAAAGTGTCCGGCGTAATCAGGTCGTTTTCTTCCAGCTGCAAGACCCGGGTTGTTTTCCCTTCAATCCTGATTTGGTCAATCTTTATCTGTTGCTGCGGCTGAACGGAAAACGTCAAAATCATTTGGTGCAGTTTTTGGGCGGGAACATCAAAAAAGACAAAATCCGACGTTTTCGGGCAAAAGTTTTTTTCTAAAAAGTATTTTTGAATATTTTCATTTTCGTTCTGCGTATAGTTCAGATAAACTCGGGCGCCCGTGTCGGATAAGGCATGAAAGCTGACGCGGACTGTCGGCGTCAGGTAAAAAGGAGCGGTCAGCAGCATAAAAAAGATCGTGCAGATCAGGCTGAAAACGATATGTTTTTTCATTGACGGTCCTCCGCCTGTTTTTCAGTGTTTATTTGCGGCGCGGCGCAAAAGGCAAAAACAACGGGCATGGCGGTAATAACCGGCAGATACAGGCGCAGCAGTCCGTTTAACGGAGAAGCGACGCATATCAGAACGGACATCGCCGACGCCGTCAGGAAAAGCAGTTTTTTCCGCCGGCCGGACGTGTAAACATAAAGTCCGAGCAGCACCAGAAGCCAGGTATAAACCGGCGCTCTGACGCCCGCGTAAAGCAGGGAAGAAGCCATTTCGTTATTATAAAACACGCCGACAGCCGTTCTGGCATTTTCAAATTTGTCGGGAAAAACGGTACAAAACAAAGGATCGAAAGGTTCCTGCTGCTCTATGACAAAATACGGTGTAAAGGCATAATAACCGAAGCTGTTGGCCATAGTCGCCTGAATACCTGTCAGCGGGTGTCTGAAAAACAGTTTGACCGCGGTTTTCAAATAGGCTGCCAGTTTTTTGTTTTCTTCGGGATCTCCTTCTATTTTATAGGTTTTTTTAGTATGTGCCGCGGTAAACGGCGCATAATCGCGTATGATTTCCGGAATGTCCAAAATTCGGCTGATTATCCGGTATTCTTCCGCCGTAATGTCGGACGGGTGGGTTTTCAGGTAACGCGCCGTTTGTTGGAACGGAATGGATAAGGCTTCTTTTTTCGGGCCCGGCGCATATCCTAATGACAGAAAAACAACCTGATTAAGCAAAAAGAAGCAGCAGACGGCCGTTCCCGTTAAAAGGGCCGTTATTTTTTTCGTTTTGACGGGAATATCCGAAAACAGCAGCAAAGCTGCGGTTGTCGGCAGAGCGACGAATATTCCGTTGCGCCGCAGCAGGCAGACCAGCAGAAAAACAACGGCATAAGCGCAGAGTTGTTTTTTATCGGCGAAATATTTTTCAGGATCATGCAGACCGGACAGTGTCTGCAGTACAAAAAGGGTCGTCATGCCGGCGTAAAGCGTGTCTTTCATATCCCAAACGGCGATAAAACCGCCGATCGGGTAAATGGAAAAGAAAATCAGGCTGATCAGTTGAAAGTAAAAATTTAATCCCAGCTGTTTTATGCGGTTCAGGCATAATGCGAAAACAAAAGCACAGAAGCAGGACTGCAGCGCGGTATAAAAATAAATGCCGAGGTTATAGTCTTTGATCCGGCTGCCCGCTTGGAAACAGGTGCTGAGCAGAAATGTCGACAATACCGGGTGTCGTTGTGATTTTGTCAGCAGATCCATCGTCTGTTTAATTTGGCCTTTTGAATCCCAAGGGAAAATGCCGGGATAATATATAAAATGCCAGGGCAGCCAGCAGGCCAGAATAATTAAAAAAGCGCATAACACCGTATGGCGCCGGTAAAAATCAATCAGACGCGGTATATACTGTCGTCCCGTATACGGTTTTAAAAAGAATCCGTCGGACATAAATTTAAAAAAACACAGGCCGACGGCATAAAACAAAATTCCCTGTCCGACAGCGCCCGCCGCGCAAAGCAAGGCGTTTTGCGCAATGAAATCCCATGAATCAAAACGATACAGGCAGAGGGATAAAAGATTAACCGTGCCGAAGATCAGTCCGGCGGCCGCCAGAGGAAAATTCAGCGGCGTTTCTTTTGTATAAAGGCGGTTGTAAAAAAAGAACAAAAAGGCAAAAATCAAAGTTCCGAAAAGCATATTCAGCTGCGCCGGGTTGATATTGCAGCTTAATGAAATTCCCGTGTAGCCGGCGGCTGCCGCAAATAAAAGGCGTGCTGTCCCGTTGTTTTTCAGGGCAAAGAAAAGCAGCGAAGCTGATATGAAGATGAAAATGAATAAAGCGGTATCAAAATGCCGGTCTGCTGTAAACGAGAGTTCGTTAAAGGAAAACGTTTCATTTTTTTCAACGGGAAAAACGATTTCCGTTCGGCCGGGGGCGGGAAAAAACGTCTTTTCGGTCTGCCCGCGCAAATGCAATTCGCCCACCCGGATATTCATGTCGGTGTGCACTTCAAAATTAATGTTTATGGCGGACAGCTCCGGCGTCTGTATCGTAAAACGCAGTTTTTGCCGGTCTTTGACGGAAAATGTTGTCAGATGAACGGGGCTGTCCGTTCCCGCCGGAACATAAGAAAGTTGCGCTTTGATCAACGAAGGTGTTGAAATCTCCGTTTCAGCCTGAATGACCGGCCGGAAATAAACCGGAATCGTAAGAATCAGAATCGCTGCAATACCGAAAAAATAAAAAAAGAATGTTTTCATAAGAGATGCTTTTCTGTCAGGTCGGTCTCAGCATATCAGGTTTTAATTCATTTTAAAAATTTTTTATATTGAAATGCAATTAAAAAACCCCGCGGCGCCGCGGGATTTTGAATTTAAATACGGCAAATGCGAAACGTCGTTTTTTCGGCCGGGATTAAATGAAAAAAGCGTTTACGAAAAAGGCGGCCGTTGTTTCGTTAAACGGCCGCCTTGTATAAGTCGGAACAATGTCGTTTTATTTTCCGACCAGAGCGGATTGTACGGCATCATAGCGGTCGCCCATTATTTTGATGTCTGCCGCGGCCTGATTTAATTCTTCGATTTCCGCAGAAGACAGTTTAAATTCGGGTGTGCGCAGGTTTTCTTCCAGATGGGATAATTTGGTTGTTCCGGGGATCGGCACAATCTGATCATTTTGCGCCATCAGCCAGCCCAAAGCAATTTGGGCGGGCGTAGATCCTCTGGTCCGTCCGAAAGCGTTGAGTTTTTCGACAAGCCGCAGATTGTGGCGGATTGCCTGCGGGGTAAAGCGGGGCAGTGTCTGCCGGTTGTCGTTTTGAGGATCAAAACGGGTATATTCGGTAATGGATCCCGTTAAAAAGCCGCGGCAAAGCGGGCTGTAAGGGACAAAACCGATGCCGAGTTCTTTTAACGTCGGCAAAAGGTCGTTTTCCGGACGGCGCCACATCAGGGAATATTCGCTTTGCACGGCTGTGACCGGGTATTCTTTGTGGGCTTTGCGCAAAGTGTCCGCGCCGATTTCGCACAGCCCGAAATGGCGGACTTTGCCTTCTTTGATCAGTTCTCCGACAGTACCGGCGACGTCCTCGATCGGGGTGTTGACGTCAAATCTGTGTTGGTAAAACAGGCCGATCGAATCTGTTTTTAAACGTTTCAGGCATTCGTCGCAGACTTGCCGGATATGTTCGGGCCGGCTGTCTTCGTGACTGAGGTCGCGTTTGCCGTCTTTATATGCGTGCCCGAATTTGGTCGCAATGATGACTTTGTCCTTATAAGGAGACAGCGCTTCGCCGACAAGTTCCTCGTTGGTAAAGGGACCATAGCCTTCCGCCGTGTCAAAAAAAGTAACGCCGTGGTCAACGGCCTGATGCAGCAGTTTAATCAGTTCTTTTTTTTCGGGGTGTTCGCCGCGGTGATAATTCAGTCCCATACAGCCGAATCCGACTTCGGAAACTTTTAAAGCCGCTTTGCCGCTGCCCAGAATCCTTTGGCCTTCGCTGACCGGCGGATCGGAAAGAACGCGGTCGGACATACGGGAAACCGCCGCCGCTTTGGCCGTGCCGGCCGCCGCGCCGAGAACCATGCTTCCGGTAACCAGAAAGCCCGTTTTTAAAAAATCACGGCGGTTAAAATCAGAAGTTTTATTGTTTGACATTGTTTTCTCCTTTCAAAATCAATCCAGTCCTTTTGCATGCAGCCAGCCGGACAGCAGATCCGCTATTTCAACGTTGTTTAAATCGGAAAACGGAAAATGAGTGTTGCCTTTAACGCCTGCTTCGGGTAGGTGCACAACCGTTACGTCGCCGCCGCGTTTGTTTACCGCGTCCGCCCAGCGGCGGGCGATCCGCAGGCGTTGATGCCAGCGTTTTTGTTCTTCGGTATATCTGTCGTCCGATCCCATAAAATCGCCGTAGTAGATAATAATGGGAAATTTTGTATACGCAGTTAGTTCGGCTTCGGAAACTTCTACGGTTTCTCCTTGTCCTGATTCCGTTTTTTCTGCGGTTGGGTTTTCTTCTTTAACAAACGGAAAGCTGCCGCCGGGTTCGTAAGCGGCGATTGCTTTGATTTTTTCGCTTTTCAGAGCGGTAAACCACCCGACGGCGCCGCTGTCGACGACGGCGGCAACATGAGTAATGATATTGTAGGTTCCGAAAACATCAAGCTTTGACAATTCTTTTCCAAGCCAACTTTCCAATTCTTTTTGAATAGCGGAACGGTCTGACACGATAAGCGGAAGAGATGCCAGATCTTCTTTGGTAATGTTTCTTTTAGCGGCAAGCGGGCTTTTCGCCTGAAACAAAAGCCCCCATTTTTCCTTTACCGGCATGCGAAGATAGTCAAATTTGCTAACATCTGTCGGTTCAAGCAATACCCCAAAATCAAGCAAACCCTGTTCCAGCTTTTCTTTGATATAATCGGCGCTGTTCGTATAAAAATGATATTGCACTTTGGGATATTTACGGCGAAAGCTGTCAAAAATAGGAGTTAAAGACTGTAATGCCGTCAGACCGCCGCCGCCGATGGAAATGATTCCACCGGTTTCGGTTTGTTCTTCAAATTCATTTTTAATTTTCGCTATCAGAGATGTTACTTCTTCGGCGCGCTGTCGCAGCATAATACCGGCATCTGTTAAAACAAGGCGTTTGCCTCGAATAAAGAGCTGCGTACCAAGTTCTTCTTCGAGTTGAGACATTTGCCTGCTGAGCGCCGGTTGAGCAATATGCAAAACCTCAGCCGCCCGGGATATGTTTTCCTCTCTGACAACAACCAAAAAATTTTTTAATATTCTTAATTCCATCCTCGCCGTATTATTGATATAAACGAGTGATTAAATTTTTAATAAAATTTAAAAAATAAAGAAGTATAAGTAAACGAGTTCGGAAAATTCTCCCAAAATGCAATTTTAAAATTTACAACATTTGAACTCAGTTGGGCGCTTGATGCTTAAAAGAAAAACAGTCCCCCGGAGTGGGACTGTTAACTATGGCTGGGGAACTCGGAGGTATGATTTTGATTTTTTGATGATATTAAATGACGGATTTCTGGGATTTTTAACAAGATGTTTTTCCCTTTTTATAAAAAATATTAGCAGTTTTGTTAGTATGTTTATCACGTTAAATTATGCCTTTGAGATTGTAAACGGAGAAAAAGGAAAACTATAAAAATCTTTAAGGACAATTATAATTGAATGCCGTAAAAAGCCGGAATCGCCTGTGAAATGCAAGTTCGGCAAACCGCTAAAGAAAATAAAATCCGAAAATGTGATCATTTGTTCAAAATGTCCGGATTAGGACGAAAACTGTTTATGATTATCTCTATCCTTGAACATTGGGTGAGCACCTCCTTTTTATCAAGGCTTCTTCTCCTCTTTCTCCCTTGCCATAAAAAAAGCGCCTTATCGGCGCTTTTAAATGGCTTAAGAGAAAGGGATTGTTCACTTTCGTTCACCCCTCAAGGGGGTCGCTCGGACTATCGTCCTGCGCGTCGTCACCAAAGGTGACCGAACCCTTTTTATCAAGGCTTCTTCTCCTCTTTCTCCCTCGCCATAAAAAAAGCGCCTTATCGGCGCTTTTAAATGGCGGAGAGAAAGGGATAATATGTTAAGCTCCTCTCTTTTTGTTTAAAATCAACAGGATACATCTGAAAAACTCCCCGCCATTCCGGTTTTATTAGCAATTTCATTAGCAGTTTTATTAGCAGTCGCATTAGCAATTTTTGATATATTATCAATATGAATATATCTTGTAAAGCGTGCTTATTGGTGGGGTACCCGTTGATTATCTCATCATACTTTTACTCAAACAGAATTTTGTATCTGTTTTCGATGTTCTTCAGTATCTTTTCATAAACATCCGAAGATGTTAAAGCGTCTTTATCAAGTATATCCGCCAGTTTCCGCCCGTCATCGACAATATGCGAAAAAGTTTTTTGCATTTCTTTCATCATGCTTGTCGCGTTCAAATTCAGTTGTGCGAAAAGAGCTTCCCAATCCTTCCGGTAAAGTGACGCATACGTTCCTTTGCCGTTTATCGTCATCGCGATTTGATGACTGACCGTTTTTTTGGGATAGATGTCAACCGCCACTAAATCATAGGCAGGCGATAAAACAACCGTGTTGTTTTTATCCGTATGCACAAAGGAAAAGTTCTTGGCGTGCGCGTCCGTATTCCCGATCAGATAATTGAAAACAAGAAGCTGTATCAATTTATACCCGTCAAACGCTTTCTGAGCCGAATACTCTTTGACGGCATTGTATATTTGCGAAAGCTTCGGGCCACCGTCCGATTGATATTTCCGCCGACTTAAGCACCCAAGCACCTGACAGAAATCCTCCTGATGAACGCGCTCGATCCGACCGTCAACAGCCTTTCGATCAAATCTCCGGATTTCCAGAAACTTTTGCCCGTCAACCGAATCCAGACGGACATCAATCGCGTCTTTAAAGATTTTTTTTGCCAATGTCATACAGAACAGTTCGTTTTCCAAAAGTCCGTTAAAGTACTTATTGGCGATTTTTATGATATGTGTTGTCGGGTGTTCGTCATCGGAACGATAATATTTCCCGTCAGTTCCTTTAAAAACGGCAAATTTGGACTGCGCTCCGGCCAACGATAAACGCGGCGCGTTATCCATTCCCGTCAATAGCGGATTGGTCGGCAGTTCTTCAATAATCTTTGACAGCAACTTATGACTGATTTTCTTTAACGGACGGTCTATATGAGCCTGAACTTTACCGGAATACAAAGAAACCGCTCCGGCGCAATCCCCGCCGATTTGTTTCAAGACAGAGAACGTGTTTTCTTCGGAAATATGAAACTTCTTCGCAATCAGATTTAACGCGTCCCCTTCCGGCGTCAGGTTATCAAAAAACGGTTCGGCATACATCTGATCGTATGTTTCTTTGCGAACAGGCATTCTGACCGATAAAGGATAAGCCCCCTCGTCATACCGAAACTCCAAATGACCGAGAGCGTCTTCCGACAAAGTGCCGATTTGCCGTCCGTAAAGATAGACTTTTAATGAATCGGACATAGGTTATTCCTTTTCCTGCGTGTTCAGATTAAGCCCCAACATCCACGCGACCGAAAGAGCCTTTTCCAATTCAATGGTCGGCTTTCCCCGTTCCAGTTCACCGATAAATCTCGGACTGACGTTGCTCATGGCGGACAGTTGGACTTGAGTTAACCCCTGTTTTTTTCTGCTTTTTCTGACGGCTTCGCCGAAGTCTTTCGCATTTTGTATCATCATTTTTCTTACCTCTCGGTAAGATTATCACGATTTTTACCTCAACATCAAACAAAATATTACCGAACAGTAAGATTTTTCGGTTTCAGATGCTGTTTTGCACAAAATATTATCGAACGGTAATATTTTTATTTTAAAAGCAAACACTTCAGATATAACGTCAGCCTTCATATATGGCGGAAATCAGCCCGAGAAGTTCCGAATCCCATTTTTGCGCCCTGATTGCGGAATAGTTAAAAGTCCTCATTCCCTTACCCCTACATTCTTTCCCTTAGATTATACCATAAAATAAGAGAATAATAAGAAAGTAAGCGAATTTGCATTTTTTTGAGAATCCGCTCAAACAGACTGATATAACCGCAGTTCAAAAACGTATTACAGACAAGTTGCCTCTTTTCCTTTTTCCCTCTATACTTCCTGACGTAAAAAGATGACTAAAGGTTTGGATATGAACGATACGCAACGAATGATAGAACAGGCTCTTTCCGTACGGGAACCGCAAAAAGAAAGTCTGGATTTATTGGCTCAAATTACGGAAAGACTCGTTTTAAACAAGGAAGAATCTCTTGAAGAAGCATTGTCTTTGGTTCAGGAGATTTGCCCATCTGTCAAGAATTTCGAGCGTGATTTCCCATGTCTTTGTTTTTCGATCGCCACAGGTGTCGGGAAAACCCGTTTGATGGGAGCGATGATTGCATATTTGCACGCGGTCAAAGGCATTAAGAACTTTATGGTTTTGGCTCCTAATTTAACGATTTACAACAAACTGAAAACCGATTTTACCCCCAACACGCCGAAGTATGTTTTTCCGGGACTAAGAGCGTATGTCGGCACACCGCAAATCATTACGGGAGATGATTATAATCAGAGGAATTTATTTGACAGTTCGGACGATGATTCCGTCACGATCAATATTTTCAACATTTCAAAGATAGACGCGGATAAGGATTCCAAAGGAACGCCGCGTGTTCGTCGTATGTCCGAGATTTTGGGGCAATCTTATTTTGATTATCTGTCCGGTTTAGACGATTTGGTTCTGATTATGGACGAAGCACATCGTTATCGGGCGAAAGCGGGAATGTCTGCCATCAATGAATTGAAACCCGTTTTAGGGATTGAACTGACGGCAACGGCAAAGTCCACGGGAACAAAGGCCCAAACATTCAACAACATCGTTTATGAATATAACTTAGCGCACGCCATTCATGACGGCTTCGTAAAAAAGCCTGCGGTTGTCGGTCGTTCTGATTTTGATAAGAAACTTTACGGCAACGATCAGTCCGAAGAACTGGAAAATCTGAAACTCACAGACGGTATCAGAGTTCACGAAAGCTTAAAAACGGATTTACAGGTTTACGCCGACAACAAAAAAACAAGGTTGGTCAAACCGTTTATGATGATTGTCGCCGAAAATATTGCGCACGCCGAAAAAATCGAAGCAAAAATAAAAAGCGACGATTTCGAGGAAGGACGTTACAAAGATAAGGTCATAGTTGTTAATTCCAAACAGGGCGGAGAACTCAAAGACGAGGTTTTACAACGTTTGTTGGCGATTGAAGACGCAAACGAACCGACAGAAATCGTCATTCACGTCAATATGCTGGGTGAAGGTTGGGACGTGAACAACCTTTATACGATTGTGCCATTGCGAGCCGCCAATTCAAAGATTTTAGTCGAACAATCCATCGGACGCGGTTTGCGTCTTCCGTTCGGTTCTTTGACGGGGGTTGATACGATTGACCGTCTGCATATTATCGCACATGAAAAGTTCAACGAGATCATTGACGCGGCAAATAAAGGAGAACTTGAGTTCCAGAAAGAATATCTTGATGACGAAAACGATTTTTGGGGCAAGGTTGCCAAAACAAATCACAGCAAACTTGACGAGGCAGTTGCAAGCGGGAACGTTATCGCGACCAGACCGACCGGCACGCAGACGGAATTGCCCGTTTTTACAAACGAAGTCAAACAGAAAATCGGTGAAAAAGTGCGCGAAGCGATTGACGACATCAGTCGCTATGTTTTAACGCCGCAAGAACTGACCAACGAAGAAAATCAGGAAAAAATCGTTGAACTGACGCGCAGTAAAATCCAAGACCTTCAACAAGACCAATCGTATATTTTAATCCGGTCGGCTTTGGATGTTCCCGAAACCGTGAAAAGATACACGGCGAAACTCATTCAGTTAAGCATTGATATTCCCCGCATAAAAATCACTTTTGATCAGGACGGGGACTTTACCTTTTACGATTTTGACATTGATGTATCGGATTTTGACGGCTACCGTCCCGTTCCGCAAAAGCTTCTGGTCAGCGAATTGCTTGACAAGAAAAAACGGGCGGAAATGAATGCGGACTTTATCGACCGTTATGCGGATATAACGCATTACCTGTTAGTTCCGTTAATAGAAAAACAGGAGATCGCCTATCACAAAATGGCGGATCAGCTTTTCAAATGGATCGGTCAAGTTATCGCGCATATCACCTCTTATTCGGGAAACGAGTTGAACACGCGCAAGATTTTATATTTTTACAGTGAAGAGATCGCCGATAAAATGTATCGGCAGATTAAAGCGCACAAACACGATGCGCCCCTTGTAATGAATGTGAAAGTCGCAGGGTGTTTTGCTTCCATGACTTCCGCATCTTATAAATATAAAGCTCTTCCCGATCAGGAAGCGGTTGATTTCAGAATACACTTGCACGACAAGCATAAAATAAAGGAAATGGTCTTCACGGGATTTGACAAGTGCTTGTTTGAGAAACAAACGTTTGACTCCGTGACGGAAAAAGACTTTGCGCAGTTATTGGAACGCACATCGCAGGTTTTGAAGTGGTTTAAAATCAACGATGATCGGGCGAAAGAGTATTTCGACATCAAATATTTCAACACGCGCGCAAACGAAAAAAGATATTATCTGCCCGACTTTATCGTGGAAACGACAGACGGGAAATACATGATTGAAACAAAAGCAGAAAAGGATATGGACGCGAAAGACGTTCTTGCCAAAAAAGACGCGGCGGTGAAATGGTGCGAGATTGCGACCGGCTTTGAACAGGAACATAGCGGTAAAAAGTGGCACTATCTTTTGATACCGGACACGACAATCGTTTCCGACCGCAGTTTTGAAAAACTGGTTATGGATTTCGAGGAAAAATAAAAGGAAAATAAAAATGGCTGACAAGTTGCAAAAGTTGGAATTGACGTGGCCCGGAAAAGAGGAGCGGTTTCATCCCGAACCTCGTATTTTATTGGAAGATACGGCGAAGTCGTATTCAAAACCTGCCGTAAAGACGGATTTGTTGGGACAGGGTGTCAAACCGACTTTTGACAATATGTTGATTCACGGGGACAACCTGTTGGCGTTAAAAGCGTTGGAACAGGATTTTACGGGAAAGATCAAGTGCATTTATATTGATCCGCCGTATAACACAGGCAACGCGTTTGAATATTACGATGACGGTCTGGAACATTCGATTTGGCTCTCGTTGATGCGCGACAGATTAGAAATATTAAAACGGCTTTTAAGCGAGGACGGCTCTATCTGGATTTCTTTGGACGATAACGAGCAAGCCTATTGCAAGGTCTTATGCGATGAAATTTTCGGACGACAGAATTTTGTTTGTAATGTGATATGGGAAAAGAAATATGCTCCACAAAACGATGCAAAATGGCTTTCAGATAATCATGATTTTATAATCGTTTATGCAAAGAATAAAATGATTTGGCGACCTAATTTATTGCCGCGTTCTGAAGAAATGAACAGCTTATATAAAAATCCAGATAACGATCCTCGTGGAGTTTGGATGTCAGATAATATGACCGCCAAAACATACTCTGCGACAACAGATTATCCGATAACAACACCTTCCGGCAGAATTGTAAAGCCACCTGAAAGTCGTTGTTGGGTTTATAATAAGAACAAGCTGGCTGAACTTATTGCAGACAATCGAATTTGGTTCGGAAAAGATGGGAAAGGAGTTCCTAGAATTAAGCGCTTCCTTTCAGAAGTAAAAAATGGAAGCGTCGTCAAAACTATTTGGTCTCGATCAGAAGTTGGAGACAACCAAGAGGCAAAGAAAGAAGTTAAAGAATTTAATTCTTATGAAGTTTTTTCTACCCCAAAACCAGAAAGACTTATACATCGAATTTTGCATTCAGCTTCCAATACCGGCGACCTTGTTCTTGATAGTTTCTTAGGGTCGGGAACAACGGCGGCTGTCGCGCAGAAAATGGGACGGCGATGGATCGGCGTTGAAATGGGCGAACATATTTACACGCATTGCATTCCCCGTTTGCAAAAAGTCATCAACGGCGAAGATGCGGGCGGTATTACGCAATCCACCGGTTGGCACGGGGGCGGCGGTTTCAAATTCTATGAACTGGCGGCTTCATTGATCGTTAAAGACAAATACGGACAGCAAATCATTTCCGACAAATACAATGCGGAAATGTTGGCGGAAGCGATGTGCAAGATTTTGGGTTATCACTATAAACCCGATCCCGAAAAATACTGGAAACAGGGCTTTTCTTCCGAAAAGAGCTTTATCTACACGACCACGATGAGTATGCAGGAAGAGGCTTTAAGCAAACTGGCGGACGATGTCGGTGATAACAACCTTTTGATTTGTTGCAGCGCGTTTATCGGCAACCAGAAAGCGTATCCGAATATCTCGGTCAAAAAAATCCCTGCCGCCATTTTGAAAAAATGCGAATGGGGTATGGAAGGCTATCCCTTAAACATCTCTGCCTATCACCCGACCGACGAAGATTTTGAATTTGATGAGGAAGATAAGAGATGACCAATATCAAAGACAGAAGACAGATATATCCGAAATATTCAAAACAAAAAGTCAATAATTCAGCTAAAAACATTGGATTAGATATAAGAACGCACAATGGTTTCATATCGGCTGAAGACGAAGAAATTGTTGAAAATTGGAGGGCATCTCATACGCATATTTTAAATACATGGCAATTTATTTTAAGAAATAAAATAAATGATAAAAAAATAATTTTTGCCCAAAGATTAAAGAGAAAAAATACTATTTATGATAAATTACAACGTTTTCCGGAAATGCTATTAGCAAGAATGCATGATATTGCTGGTTGCCGATTAATATTCCGGAATGAACAAGATATGATGGAATATATTGAAAAATTACATAACTCGACAGGGTTCCAGCACATCAGGAAGGAAGGACAATGCAAGGATTATATTGCTACGCCTAAAAATAGTGGGTACAGAGGAATTCATGATGTTTATGCCTATCAAAGTAGAAAAGGTTATGACAGATCAGATAAATGGAATGGATTACTTGTCGAAATACAATATAGAACAATATATCAACACGCATGGGCAACAGCTGTTGAAATTGCTGATTATTTAACAAAATGTCGTGCAAAATTTAGTCAAGGAGATGAAGATCAGCAAGAATTTTTTAGATATGCAAGTGAAATCATTGCTAGAGCGTATGAAAATAAAAAATCATGTAAAAGTGATTTAAGCAATGAAGAACTATTGATAGGATTTAAAAATTTAGAAAGCAAAACGCATCTCTTACAAAGATTAAGTCAATTAAGAGCTCTTTCAAAATTTCCGGAACTTTTTAAACAAAACCTTGTTTTACATTTTACTATGAAGAACAATCATCCAATCTGTGAAATCAAAAATTTTGGTAGCCTTCAGAACGCAGGAATACATTATTTTATTTTAGAAAAAACATTTCCAAATGATGATATTGTATTAGTAAAAAGTAGTGATAAAAAAAGTATTTTAGAAGCATATAAAAACTATTTTGCAGATGCAAAAGACTTTATTGGGTATATTGAGGATGGTTTGAAGAAATTATCTATGCCACACTCCAACTGACATCAAAAATCGTTTCTGTTGTACTTTCTGTTTTCATTGTTCGTTTCTTTGCCGCTGACAGACGGGAAAATTTCTTGTCTAAATCCTGTTCAATGTCAAACGTGTTGAAATCGGTATTATCCATTTCTTTCTGCATACGTCTGATTTCCTCATCAAGCGCGAGTTTCTTTTCAAAATTCTTTTCCATTTTGAATTGCCGTTTCAAGCTGATAATCTTGTTTTTCATTTTATCTCCTTTTAAATGAATCGCCTGTTTTTCATCAATCAGCCATCGGCTCAATTTATCGATTTCCGATTTCAATAACTCATCTGTCCGACGTTTTTCGCTCTTTTCGCGCTTCTTTAAATCCTCATCGTGCAAGCGCGTTAAAAACTCTTGAAACCGTTCCGTTCCCGCGTCTTGCGTTCCGATAACATTATCAAAAATTTCCGTAACGGGAATGTTTAACCGTCCCCCGTTTGCGTCAATCACGGTTGCAAGCAAGTGAAATGCGTTTTCCGGTGCGGTTGTGTGAATCAATGATAATTTCAACCGTCCCCGACGACCGCTTTTCAGCTTCTCCCCTGCCTTTAAAATCAAATGACCGGCGGTGGAGGTCAACGATAAAGCCTCGTTCAAAATGCGCTGTCCGAATTCGCTGTCGGGATTATACGGTGTTGCCGAACGGTTTAAAGCTTTGCGCTCCTGCGACGATAAAAAACGGGTATTGTCACGCTTTGAAAAATCCAGCCTGAAACTGAAATCATTCGCGAATTTAATCTCCGTCGATAAATGAAACACTTGTTCTTTAAACTGACCGAAAACGTGTTCCTGTTCGTTGATGAACAGTTCCGGGTGGTTCTTTTTCAACATCAAAACCGTTAAATCCCAAAAAATGCGTTTGCGCCGTTCCAAATAGTCTTCCACCCGATCTTTCATCAAGTGCAGTTTCTCCTGCGTTGTCGGATTCAGGTTTTCTAAAACAAGCTGTTTCGTTTCTTCCAATTTTTCTTCGCGTTTGACACCTAAACTTGCTTGCAATTCGTCAAACGCGCGATTGATTTCCTCAGTTGTCCGACAAAGTTCAAAAATCGAAGCAACCGCCTTTTCAAAATCGACACCGTCCGACAGGGTTCCCAAAATCTCGTCACTTGCCCCGAAAACACCGTCAAACAGTTTGAATTTATGACGCAAAATCTCATACAGACGAACATCTGCGACATTCTTCTTGTTGATAAAATTGATAATGACGACATCGCATTTCTGACCATAACGATGCACTCGCCCGATACGCTGTTCCACTCTTTGCGGGTTCCACGGCAAATCGTAATTAACCAACAAAGAACAAAATTGCAGGTTAAGACCTTCCGCAGCGGCTTCCGTAGCTATCATGATTTCCGCGTCTTCCCGAAAGGCTGTAACCAATGCCTTTTTCATGTCGTTAGAACGCGACCCCGTCAGATCCGAAGAATGATTTTCAATAAAGTCGTTGTATATCCTGTTACATAACGGCGAATTATTCTGCCCGTTAAACGTGACGATCTTATCCCTAAAGCCGTTGACGGACAGATAATCATACAGGTAATTCAATGTCCTGTTGCTTTCGGTAAAAATGATGACTTTGCGAAGACCGCCCTTTTCCTTTATTTTTTCAAACCCCTGTTGAATCGCTTCAATCAGCTTTTCCGTCTTTCCGTCAACTTTAATTGCCGATGCGGAATCAATCAACTTCTGTAAAAAGGCTTTTTCGGATTGAATTTCTGCCAAAAAAGGTGGGCTTGAAATATGAGAAGAGGAAGTCTTCATCACCGTTTCGTCTGTGTAATCTTCCGACAAGTCCGTGTCGTTCAACAGAGCTTGCAATCCCGCTTCGTCCACAAACCCGGACATCTCCATTTCCGACAAACGATCCATCAGTCCCTCTAAAGTCCCTTTCACAGCCGATGTTGATGAACTCATCAGCTTGCGAACCATCAGGACAATCAACGTCCTAAAACGTGTCGTTATCGCAACTTTTGAAAAATCTTTCACATACGCGGATACGTTTTTATACAGTTCTTCTTCGGCAGGAGTAGGATCGAAAGCAACCGTCATCGCTTCCCTGTTCGTGTATTTGATATATTCCAGAACGTCTTTGCGTAAAGTTCTGTGCAAAACCGTCTTCAAACGATCTTTCAGTTCGTTATGACGGCGTTCCGAATATAAGTAGTTTTCCGTAAACGCGTATTCGTTACCTAAAATGCTCGAGTCGATAATCGATACTAACGAAAAAATATCCATCAATGAATTCTGAATAGGAGTTGCCGTCAGTAACAGCTTTTTTCTGTTCAAAAAAACTTCGTTGATGTCGCTTGCAATTTTTGTTTTTCCTTTATAGAAATTCCGTAATTTATGCGCTTCATCAATGACGACCAAATCCCACTCAACCGATTCGAAAATTGATTTAAGCTGAACCGCGCAATTATACGAACAAACGACAATCCCCTGAAAGCTCCTCATTTCCTCTTGGTAGTTCTTCGTATCGATTACACGGACGGGTAAATCAAACTTTTCCGTTAACTCGACCTGCCATTGCTGACACAGACTTGCCGGTGCAACAACCAGAATTTTTGTGTTTCCTCGCGAAAAATATTCGGAAATAACTATACCCGCTTCAATCGTTTTTCCCAAACCGACTTCATCGGCTAAAATAACGCCTTTAGACAACGGTGATTTCAACGCGAACAATGCCGCGTCTATCTGATGAGGATTCAAATCGATTTTTGACGTTTCTAACGAACCGGATATGTTTCCTATATCCGTTTGATTCGCAGAAGAAAGCACTTCCAACGCCCAGTATTTTGCCTTTATATCGTTCGCATTTGTCATGCGGATAATTATATCGATTTTTAGGGGAAAAGAAATAGCGTAACCGTATCTGTAAAAGTTGTTTTATCCCACAAATCAAAATAAAACTGCAAAATTGGTAATTCGATAATTTTATATATGAAAACCGGTCATGGTGATCGGTTCCTTTTGCAAAAGGACAGATATAAAATGTTTGAGAAAAAGTTTAATAACTACACTTATGTCAGGTGCGGAGAATGCGGTATCACAGGAAAAAAGAAATTCCAAAAAGACGTTTACTGCAATCAGGATTTGAAAACGTATCTAACAAAATATCAATGGGCTTACAGTAACGGATATTTTCTCCCCCGTCTGCCTGACAACTTGAGGGAAATCTTTTACGAACTAAAAGGAATGTTCAATGTTGCAGTAGCTTCTATTGATGAAATGCTTGACGCGATTCGGTGGTTAAAACGGGCTGAATATGAAAACAAAAAAGAACGCAGACAAAACCGCAAAAACAAACACACCAAACGAAATCAGAGAAGAAGGGGATAATCGTCATGAATAAAACTTTTAAACAATTTGAAGACCTTTTTGAGTCTTACTTTTTAAACGAAAGAGATACTGAATACGCGTTTAGCAATATCAACAAAAACGCCCTGCTAAAAGTCGTCGACGGGTATAAGGACTTTCTGAACGGCAAACTGATGTTTCCCAGAGACACTTACTATGAGGGCGTCGGAATAGAAAGCAATGATGAAAAGATTTTATTTTCAGTAAACAACCTCTATCGTTTATGGAAAAAATCGCCTTACTGGCTTCAAAAAAAGAACGGAGAAACTTTATATGTTTTCGGCATTAGTTTCTGTGAGAAGCTGAACTCTTTTATAATCTGCGGATACCTTGTAAATAAAAAAGGTGCTGGGCGATTTGTGGCCATAACGTGGAAGCAGCCGGTCAATACAATCGCACTCCTTATAGACGCGATAGTATCTGATTATGTTCCGGACGGCGTTCGCCTTAAAAAGAACACTCCGCTTTATCGGCTTTTCACATTCGCGTGCGTTTCATAACTTATTGAAAACAAGCACTAATTTGACTTTTTGACCTGTTTTTGGTATAATACACCTATCATCGAAAAATCGGTGGTAGGTGTTTTTTTTGAAGTAATCCGCACAATTTGGGACTGAAACAACCGCATCGGCGGCAGGATACTTTTGTGCGTTTTTCAGGGGGGGGGGGTAAAAATATGACTGATGAAAACGAACGCGAAAAAACGATGAAAATACGGTTTTTAAATGACCGATTTCGACAAACATTCAACGGGGGAAAGGTTTTAATGACCTCAGGTGTTAGTGAACTTCCTTTATCGGAACAAATAACGCTAATGAACCTTGTACGAACATTCGACGAGTTTAATAAAAATAACGATCCGTACGGTGAACATGACTTCGGGAAAATCGACTTCAACGGTGAACCGTATTTCTGGAAAATCGACTATTACGACGTTGCTTTCGAAGGTTTGTCTCCCGACCCGACGGACGAAACCATTACCAACCGCGTTTTAACTGTTATGTTGGCGGAGGAATATTAACGCATGAAAGCATATCATCAGGGGTTCAGCCGTTTTTGTTCGATTTTTTCACTTTTAAATTCAATACAGATCGCAGGGTTTCCCTTATCATATAGCAAGGCTCATTTATTGGTTGATGATGTTGTCGAACAAATCGGAGCCAGAGATTTTACCGACATATACTTGAACGGAGCTACTGTTCGTCGGTTTTTGAAAGTCGCAAAACGTTTCAGACGCTCAATGGTAAAATTATTCGATACCGATATTGAAATTACCCAACCATTTGCAAAAATGCCCGATCAGCCTTTAAACGAGGTTTTAAAGTATATGGACGAAGTCCGAAACGCAAATGACGCGGTACTAATCAATATTGAGGGGAAGAACTTTAACCATTACACCTGCTATGATCACGTTAAGAATAACCGTATGTACCTTGTGGATTCCGATTCAATGCGGAGCATAGCCCTAAAAAACATGACGACAGAAAATACTTTCTGCACCGGCAGTCTTTGCGTACTTCATACGCAGGAAATTTTCCGCATTAGATTAAAATCAAATGTAGGGGCTATTTCATGATTTTAATAAATACACATTAATTCAGATTTTTTTATTTTTTCGCAGAATCCTGCGGTTTTTTAAAACAACAAAAACAGGGGTAAAAAACGACATATTCATTAACGTAAAGGATTTTTATTTTAATGAAGATTTTTGGGAGGTAACGCCATGAAAAGGGGTAAAGCAAAATTGTT
>ERZ779737.519-NODE-519-length-35864-cov-5.362786_pt1 | contig 35864 bp, 34 predicted proteins | sample MGYA00511889_ERZ779737 | MGnify/ENA primary metagenome ERZ779737 (study PRJEB29588, sample SAMEA2163575) | human gut metagenome | biome: human gut; feature: human-associated habitat; material: faeces | place: Denmark | collected 2008/2010 ... | reverse complement strand
AACTGTGGTTCCGCTATGAAAAGAACAGCCCGGACGTTCTCCGGGGGGCCAGCGTCGAGGTGGCGAAGGGAAGCCTTCACGCCATCGTGGGCGGCAACGGCGCGGGAAAATCCACAACACTGAAAGCCGTCTGCGGCATTTGCAGACCCTATCGGGGCAAGGTGAAGGTGCTGGGAAAGCCGGTGGAAAAATACAAGCAGCAGGAGCTGTTCCGGGGCTGCCTCGCCATGCTGCCCCAGGATCCCAAGAGCCTGTTTGTCAAGAAAACGGTGCTGGAAGATTTGCAGGAAATGACGCAAAACGAGCAGGATATCCGGGAAACGGCGGAAATCTGTCAGATCACGTCCCTGCTGAAAAGCCATCCCTACGATCTGTCCGGCGGTGAGCAGCAGCGGGTGGCGCTGGCGAAGGTGCTGCTGACCCGGCCGCAGCTGCTCCTGCTGGACGAGCCGACCAAGGGCATCGACAGCTTCTTCAAGGAGACCTTTGCGTCCATCCTGACGGAGCTGAAAAAGAAGGGCATCACCATCGTCATGGTGTCCCACGACGTGGAATTCTGCGCCCGGTACGCCGATCAGGTGAGCATGTTCTTTGACGGGCAGGTCCTGACCACGGATACGCCCCGCCGGTTCTTCGGCGCGAACAGCTTCTACACCACTGCCGCAAACCGTATGAGCCGCCATGTGTTCCGGAACGCGGTCACGGCGGAGGATGTAGTGGATCTTTACAAACAAAACCGGGAGACAAAGGCATGAAAAAGTCCCATATTGCCACTTTGATCGTTTTTTTCGTGCTGATTCCCCTGACGCTGATCGTGGGCAGCAGACTTTCCGGACGGGCGTTTTATGTCACCAGCACGCTGGTGATCGTGGAGCTGCTGATCCCCTTCTTTCTGGCCTTTGAGGGGCGCAGACCTCAGGCGCGGGAGCTGGTGGTCATCGCGGTGCTGTCCGCTCTGGCGGTGGCCGCGCGGGTGGTTATTCCCATTCCCAATTTCAAGGCGATTTTCGCCATTATCATGCTGTCGGGTATTGCCTTTGGCCCCGAAACCGGGTTCCTTGTGGGCGCGATCTCGGCCTTTGCCAGCAACTTCTTCTATGGTCAGGGACCCTATACTCCATGGCAGATGTTTGCTTACGGCGCTGGCGGACTGCTGGCGGGCTTCCTGTTCGCAAAGGGGAGACTGCCGAGAAAGCCGGTCGTCATGGGCGTGTTTGGTTTCCTGACAACGCTGCTGCTGGTGGGGCCGCTGCTGGACACCTGTTCGGTTTTTCTGGAGCTGTCGGTTATCAATGTGCGGACGGCGTGGCCCCGTTATGTGTCCGGCTTCTGGGTGAACCTCAGTCAGGGCGTCTGCACGTTCCTGACCATGGTGATTTTCGGGAATCCTTTGCTGGAAAAGCTGGATCGGGTGAAGGTGCAGTACGGGATGATGGAGGACGAAGATGGGCTTTGAAAGCTGCCATCCGGCGGTGAACTTCCTGTTTTTTGCCGCCGTCATTTACGGAAGCGTGGCCTTCCAGCACCCGGTGTTTCTCGCCATCTCCTGCCTGTGCGCCTCCGCGTTCAGCATGAAGCGGAACGGAAAACGGGCGGTTATCTTCAACCTGTGCCTGCTGCCGCTGGTGGTTTGCTTCGCCCTGTATTACAGCAGCTATCACCATTTCGGCGTGACGGTGCTGAAACAGAACTTCATCGGCAACAATCTGACGGTGGAAAGCTTCGTGTACGGCATGGTGACGGGACTGCGGGCGGCGGCAGTGTGCATGTGGCTGAGCTGCCTGTTCCGGGTGGTGTCCAGCGACAAGGTGCTGTACCTGTTCGGCAGGGTCAGCCCACGGCTGTCGCTGTTTCTCACAATTTTGCTGCGCTTTATTCCGAGAATCGGCCGGGAGGCAAGAAAAATCAACCTCGCCCAGAAGGGCATCGGCCGGGGAAGCAATCAGGGCAATCTTTTCCGGCGGCTTGTCAACTGCCTGCGGATGTTCTCCATGCTGATCACGTGGATGATCTCCGCACTGGCGCTGGAATCCGACTCCATGCGTTCCCGGGGCAGTCTGCTTCGGGGGCGGACGGCGTTCTCCATCTACCGCTTCGACAACCGGGACAGGGCGTTCGTGATCGCGCTGTTTTCCGGCATCACCCTGACTGCCATGGGGGCGATTCTTGGGGCAACAACGATGTTTTACAACCCCAGAATCATCTGGAAACCACTGGAAAATGTAAGCGCAGTGACCGCCGCTGGCTACGCCGCGCTGTGTCTGCTGCCCATGGGACTGGAATTCTGGACGGAGTACCGGTTTCAGAGGGCAAGACGGAAAGTATAATGTTCGGGAGCCATCACACGAAAACGTGATGGCTCCCGTTTGTTATTTCTCGTCGCAGACCTGAAAAATGTAGAATTTCAGGTAGTAGGAATCTTCGGCGTCCCACAAAATGGGGTGATCCGGCGCCTGGGTGCGGTACTCCACCTGCCGCAGCCGCTTATGCACATTTCTTGCCGCCTGACCGATGGTCTGTGTAAACAGCTCATAGTCCATAAAATGAGAACAAGAACAGGTTGCCAGAAAACCACCGTCCTTTACCAGCTTCATTGCCCGCAAATTAATTTCCCTATATCCTTTTACGGCATTTTTAATGGAGTTTCTTGACTTCGTAAATGCCGGAGGATCCAGAATTACAACATCGAACAGCTCTCCCCGCCGTTCCAGCTCCGGTAGTAATTCAAATACATCCTCGCACTGAAATTTCACAATGTCTTCCAGATGATTTAAGACAGCATTTTCTCTTGCCTGATTTACAGCCAGTTCAGAAGCATCCACACCTAACACACTGGCGGCTCCTGCCATTCCTGCATTTAACGCAAATGACCCGGTATGTGTAAAGCAATCCAATACCTTTGCACCCGGACACAGCTTCCAGATTGCTTTCCGGTTATATTTCTGGTCTAAGAAAAATCCGGTCTTTTGTCCGTCCTTTACATCTACCAGATAATGTACATCATTTTCCACAATTTCAACCTTTGTATCAAATGGTTCACCGATAAAGCCCTTGTATCGTTCCATTCCCTCCTGCTCTCTTACCTTGGCATCACTCCGCTCATAGACGCCCCGAATGGAAATCCCATCCTCTGCCATAACCTCTTTCAAGGTTTCTAAGATAAGCATTTTAAACCGGTCAATTCCCAAGGCTAAGGATTGTACCACCAGTACATCCGAGAATTTATCCACAACTATGCCCGGTAAAAAATCGGCTTCACCAAAAATCACTCTACAGCTTCCGGTATCCACTGTTTTCTTTCGATATTCCCATGCATTTCTTACCCGCATACGGATAAATGCTTCATCAATCTCTGTATCCTTATTCCGGCTCATCATGCGGACAGTCAGCTTTGATTTACGATTCAGAAATCCGCGTCCCATTGGATAGCCGTCAAAATCATGCACTAAAACAATATCTCCGTCCGAACAATCTCCTAAAATGCTTTCGATTTCATTATCATATATCCAAGGTCCGCCCGCCTTTAATGACCGACCGCCTCCTTTTTTCAGTGTTACGATTGCCTGTCCCATGTGTGTTTCTCTCCTTTGCTGTATCTGTTTCTATGCTTTATTTTCATTGACTGTTTTTATCCGCTGTTTGTTCTTACTATTTTCATGTATTTCCTATCATAGTAACATGTTTCTATGTTTTTGACTAGTAGGCGTAGCTGGTAGTCATGCCAAGCAGTCATAGCTAGTAATTATAGTTAGTATAAGAACCCTTTCACAAATTCAAAAAATTCGAGAAAAGCCCGAAATAAAAAAGGTGATGTCCGTTCCCTTTTAAGACCGCCATCACCTTTTTCCTTTTTTTGAAATTAATCTTTCATCACAAATTAATACTGGTTTCCTTGTCGGCTGCCTTTAGCCTTGCCATGGCTCTTGCCAGCGATGCACTGGAATGATAGTATTCCTGAATGCTTTGCTTCTGCCGCATCTGTTCCTCCGCCCTTGCCTTGGCTGCCTCTGCTCTCGCAATATCTATATCCTCCGGACGTTCTACGGTTTCTACCAGCAGTATTACACGATTATTTACGATTTGCACGAAGCCCTTGCCGACCACTGCATGTACCCATTCCGTACTGCCCTCCGGCTTATATCGCATCTCACCGTCATCTACGGCAATTACCATATCCTCATGGTGAGCCAGAATCTCCTTTTGTCCGTCAAAGGCAGGGATAATCAAGGATTCGCATTTTCCATTATAAAATTCTTTGTCTGCGGCTATAACTCGTAAATGAAATACTCCCATTCTCGTTTCCCTACCTTTCCTTTATAAAAATTATTACTTCATCTTCTCTGCTGCCCGCTTTACATCCTCAATGGTTCCGACATTAAAGAATGCATTTTCCGGATACTCATCCATTTCGCCGTTAATGATTGCCTGAAAGCCTCGAATGGTTTCAGCCAGCGGTACATATTCACCCTTAATTCCGGTGAAATTCTCCGCAACATAAAACGGCTGCGACAGGAATTTCTGAATCTTTCTTGCCCGATATACGGTTGTCTTATCCTCGTCGGATAATTCCTCCATACCAAGAATTGCAATAATATCCTGCAATTCCTTATATTTTTGAAGAATCTCCTGTACCTTACGTGCAGTTTCGTAATGTTCTTTTCCTACAATATCTGCCTCCAGAATCCGCGATGAGGATTCCAGCGGGTCAACTGCCGGATAAATACCCTGTTCCACTATCTTTCTGGACAATACCGTTGTTGCATCGAGATGTGCAAATGTGGTTGCAGGAGCCGGGTCTGTCAAATCATCTGCCGGAACGTAGACCGCCTGCACAGATGTAACGGAACCGTTTTTCGTGGATGCAATTCGTTCCTGAAGCTCACCCATTTCGGTTGCCAGTGTCGGCTGATAACCAACGGCAGACGGCATACGTCCAAGCAATGCCGATACCTCAGAACCTGCCTGTGTAAAACGGAAGATATTATCAATGAACAGCAATACATTCTGATGTTTTTCATCCCGAAAATATTCTGCCATTGTCAGACCGGTTTCCGCCACACGCATTCTGGCTCCAGGTGGTTCATTCATCTGACCGAATACCAGTGCGGTCTTCTCCAAAACTCCGGATTCCTTCATTTCGGACCACAAATCATTTCCTTCTCTGGAACGTTCTCCTACACCTGTAAAGATAGAATATCCGCCCTGCTCGGTTGCTATATTTCGAATCAATTCCTGAATTAATACCGTCTTTCCAACGCCGGCTCCTCCAAACAGACCTATCTTACCGCCCTTGGCATACGGTGCCAGCAAATCAATTACCTTAATTCCGGTTTCCAGAACCTCAACTGCGGGATTTTGTTCCTCGAAGCTAGGAGGGTCCCGATGAATTGACCATTTTTCAACTCCGTCTAAGGACTCCTTACCGTCCAGTGTTTCACCCAGCACGTTAAATAACCGTCCCAGCGTTTTTTCTCCAACCGGAACCTGAATCCCGCTTCCGGTTGCAAGCACCTCCATATCCCGGTGCAGTCCTTCACTGGATGCCAGCATAATACACCGTACGGTATGATTACCGATATGCTGTGCAACCTCCATCACACAACGCTTGTCACCATTCATGACCTCCAGTGCATCCTTTATATCCGGCAAATCACTATCTTCAAATTCTACATCTACGACAGGTCCCATAACCTGAATGATTTTTCCTTTTTTCATTCTGAAACCTCCTAACGCTTTTTCTTCTTCTGGGCTTTAGCTCCGGCAATTACCTCGGTAATTTCCTGCGTAATTGCTGCCTGCCTTGCCCGGTTATATAATATGTCAAGCTCATGGAGCATTTTTGCCGCACTGTCTGTGGCTGCCTGCATTGCCATGAGTCGTTCATTTTGTTCGCTGGAATAGGATTCCACCAAGGCACCGTAGATAAAGCCAACCAGATAATCCGGTACAATTCGTTCCATAACCTCCTCCGGCGAAGGGTGCATTGCCAGCTCCTCCATCGGCACATCTGCAGGAAGCTTCACATTAAAATCCGAACGCTTAAGCGGAAGCAATTGCTGTAGCTTAACCTCTGTCTGCATGGAATTAACCATGTTCGTATATATAATATAGACCTCGTCCACTTCCTTTTTCCGATAATCCTCCAATATCGTTTCGGATATGTTTCTGGCACGATTCAGGGTCGGATTCTGCACTGTATAATGGAACTGTTTATCAATTGTAATACCTTTATGTTCAAAGTAGTGTCTTCCCAACTCTCCTAACACATATAACCGTAAATGTTCTTCCTCCCGAATCCTTTCCTCTGCCAGCTTTAATATATTGTGATTATAGGCTCCTGCCATACCCTTATCGGCAGTTACCACTATATAAGCTCTGGTCTTTTCCTTCTTTTCTGTTTCTTCCTTTGTTTCAAAGTATTCGGAATGTACCTCCGGAAGATGTCGTAAAATACGGCTCATAGTACATTGCAGGGTATAGAAATACGGTTCTGTCTCTTCCAAGGACTTTTTGGCTTTTCGTAGCTTTGAGGAAGAAATCATATACATTGCATTGGTAATCTTCATGGTGTCCTGTATACTTTTCATCCGGTCCTTTATTTCCTTTGCAGTTGCCATGACTCTACACTTCCTTCCATGCTGCAATCCCTACGGATTCTGCTGACGATAGTTCTTAGCGGTCTCCGTAATCTTCTTCATTAACTCATCCGTTAATTCCTTCTGTTCTTCGATTTCCTTACAGATTTCCGGTGCGTGCAGGTCAAATTCCTGCAACAGGTTCATCTGATATTCTTTTATCTTTGATTTTTCAACGCTGTCAAAATATCCCTGATTTGCCAGATACAAGGTAATTACTTTTTCTGACAAAGATAACGGATGACATAATGGCTGCTTTAACAATTCCATTAATGCATTTCCATGCTGTAACTGCTTCTTTGTCATATCATCCAAATCGGATGCAAACTGCGTAAATACCTCTAATTCCCGGAATTGTGCCAAGTCAATTCGGATGCTGCCTGCCGCCTTTTTCATTGCCTTTGTCTGTGCAGCACCGCCTACACGGGATACAGACAAACCAACATTTACCGCCGGACGCATACCGGCAAAGAACAGGTTGCTTTCCAAGAAAATCTGTCCGTCTGTAATGGAAATTACATTCGTAGGAATGTATGCGGACAAGTCACCTGCCTGTGTCTCAATAATCGGCAATGCCGTAATGGAGCCTCCGCCTAACGCATCACTTAAACGGCTGGAACGCTCTAGCAATCTGGAATGCAGATAGAATACATCACCCGGATATGCTTCCCGTCCCGGTGAACGCTCTAACAGCAGAGAAATTGCACGATATGCAACTGCATGTTTACTCAGGTCATCATATACGATTAATACATCCTTACCCTGATACATAAAATATTCTGCCAATGCCGTTCCCGCATAAGGTGCGATATATTGCAGAGAGGATGCATCACTGGCTGTAGAGGATAATACGATGGAATAATCCATTGCTTCATGCTTCTGCAAAGTTGATACAATCTTTGCTACCGTAGATGCCTTTTGTCCAATTGCAACATAGATACAGATAACATCTTTCCCCTTCTGGTTAATAATGGTATCGGTTGCAATGGAGGTCTTACCGGTCTGTCGGTCTCCGATAATTAATTCACGCTGTCCTCTGCCAATCGGGAACATTGCGTCAATGGATAAAATACCGGTTTCAAGCGGAGTGCTTACAGACTTTCGGTCTACAATTCCGGGAGCCTCCTCCTCAATCGGGCGATAATCCTCTGCCGGAATCTCACCTTTTCCGTCTATCGGTTCTCCTAATGCATTAATGACTCTGCCTATATATGCGGGGCCTACCGGAATTCCTGCCTTCTTCTTGGTTCTGCATACCTTGGTTCCTTCCTTAATTCCGGTATCATGTCCAAACAAAATGCAGCCAATCTCATTCTTACGGATGTCCTGTACCATGCCCTTCACACCGTTTTCAAACACTACAATTTCGCCGTACATAGCATGGTCAATTCCATAAATTGTAGCAATTCCGTCACCTACCCAGATGACCTCTCCGGTGTCCTGACTTTCCTGATTCCAGTCAAATCGGTCTATTTCACTTTTTATAATTGATATAATATCTGTTGCACTGATTGCACCCACCGTTTTCACCTCTTTCTTATCGAATCCGGTTACGCCCTGATTGCCTGCTCCATCTGGGCTAATCGTCCTTCATAGCTCCAATCGTATTCCTCATGCTCTACCCGAAGAATAACTCCGCCCAGAAGCTCCGGCTTTATCTGTGTCTGATAGACTAATGTATAACCTTCATATCTGGCATCCAGAAAATTTTTAATTTCCTGCATCTGCTTTTCAGACGGTTCCGAAGCAAATATACAGCATACCCGCTTCACCTTGTGCTGTTCATCCCAGTACTGCTTATAATATGTATAAATATCCGGCAGCTCCTCCGCCATGTTATGTCTGCACATAACCTTCAGAAATATAATTAATTTCTCCGGCATCTGCATTTCGGAGCCGATTCGGTCTAAGAGCTGTTCCTTTTCCTGCTCGGAAATAATAGGACTGCTTAAAACGGAAATTAACTTCGGCATCTGTGTCAATACCCCTAATGAGGCTTCTACCATTTCCCGCTCCAGCTTCAGCTCATACAGCACAATTCCATTATTCATTGCCGCTTGTGTCATATACCTCACCTGTCTTAATTATCTTTCTGGCTGCCAGCATTGCTATATCTGCAATCTGAGACTGCAGTTCTGCCTTTGCCTGCTCCTGCTCCTGTCGAATATCTGTCTTTGCCTTTTCTAACATCTTATCAGCTTCCGCCTGTGTCTTGGCAATTGTCTGAGCATGCTCTTCCTCTGCCCGTTCTCTTGCCTGCATAATAATATCTGTTGCCTGCGTCTGTGCGGTAGTAAGCTGTTCTTCATATTCCTGCTTCATTTTATCTGCCTGCGTCTGTGTTTCCTTTGCATCCGCAAATTGCTGTGAAATCATATCCTCCCGCTTCTGGATAACACCCATCACCGGTTTAATCAGAAAATGCTTGAGTGCAAAGAATAATACCAGTACGTTTAAGACTGTCCAGAACAATGTCCATGGTTCTAAGCTCAGCATATTTACCACCAACCTTTATCTCTAACATTCTATTCTCATTCTTATGTTACTCTTATCGTAAGAACAAGATAATCATAATACCGATAACCAGACCGTAAATAGCAGTTGCCTCTGCCAACGCACAACCAAGCAGCAATGATTTACTAATCTTACTCTCTGCCTCCGGCTGTCTTGCGATTGCATCTACGGCGGCGGCGGTTGCTTTACCGATTCCAAGACCTGCTCCAATACCTGTTAATACTGCGATACCTGCTCCAATTGCGACTAATAATGTTGATGACATATTTCATTCTCCTTCCTGTTTCTACCGAATCAATCGGTTGCTTCTTTGACAAATAATGCTGTTAAAAATACAAACACATATGCCTGTATCAATCCGTCAAAGATGTCAAAATAGCAACTAAATACTGCCGGGATAACCGGCGGCACTACAATTTTCAAAAGCTCCATGATGACAAAAGAACCTAACACATTACCAAACAACCGCATACATAGCGATAACGGTTTTATGAAGATTTCCAGAATGTTAATCGGTAAAATCACAGGCATCGGTTCTGCAAAGCTCTTAATCCATCCCTTCGTACCCTTCTGCCGAATTCCGGAAATTTCAATTAAGAGAATACTCATGATTGCCAGAGTTGCCGTAACATTAACATCCTTTGTTGGCGGCTTAAATCCCAAGATTCCAATCAGATTTGCGATTGCTATGTAGATTCCCACAGACATCAGGTAAGGGATATATCCCTTTCCTCGCTCTCCTAAAATATCGTAGAAGAAATTGTAAAACCCGCTCACAGCCGACTCTAACAATAACTGTCCATGCTTCGGATGCTCTACGCTTAAGTTCCGTACAAAAATCTTACAGCATACGATAACCACCAGCATAATAATCCAAGTGACTACAACCGCTTCCGATACCGGGATTCCGCCAAAAACCGGAATGGTAAATACAGTTTCACAGTTCAGCTCTTCCATCAGTCTCTCTACAAGAGCATCCATCTGCTTCACTTCCTTTTAACTCACTGCATAACCTCTATTTATTAAATTTGCTTGCATTTTAATCCCCAAAGATTTACTTGTCAATCAGAAATGACTTTCGGTCAGATTTTTTCAATTTTAGAATTATTTTATAGATTTTCAGCACTTTTTCTTCTTTTTAATTTATTTTTCCGTTCCCGTTAGGCATTTTCACAAGTTCGCTAAATGTTTTTTCTTTTTCAAGTCATAACCTGACGAAAATTTCGCCAAAACAGATTTAAAATCTTACTATAGTCCCTCATTTTTAAACGACGGAATAAAGCTTTCTTTTGCAACATCCCCCTCCTGAATGAAGCCCTGTTCTAAGCCCAGATTCAATGCATAGGAAACGAGCCTTTCATATTCCCGTTTTGTAACCCTCCGATTCAGCTCCGGAATATCTGCCACCTGCGGCAGCGGTGTATATTGATTCAACAGGCTTATATACACCTGATTGCCATAGGTTTCATATACATATTTCACTACTGCCTTTGCATTTTTAACATGATTCGGAAGCAGTAAATGGCGAACTACCACACCGCTTTTCAGCCTGCCATCTGCTGAAAAAACCGGTGTCTCCTGTTGTCTCACCATTTCCCGCAATGCTTCTTTGGCAACTTCGGGATAATCACCCGCATTGGAATACCTTTTTGCCAGTTCCGGTTCCATATACTTAAAGTCTGTCAAATAAATGTTCACAATTCCTTCCAGCCTGCGAAGCATATCCACAGCTTCATAGCCGCTGCAATTATATACAATCGGCAGATGAAGCCCCTGTTTCCTTGCAAGGGTAACTGCCTGAATAATCTCCGGTGTATAATGCGTAGGAGTTACCAGATTGATATTTTCCGCTTTCTTTTCCTGTAATTCCAGAAATATTTCTGCCAGCCGCTCCCATGTAACAGCCTTTCCGGTTTCTCCCTGTGCGATTTCGTAATTCTGACAATAAATGCAGCGAAGCGGACAACCGGAAAAGAACACAGTGCCGGAGCCTGTGTTTCCTGTTATGCAAGGCTCCTCCCACATATGAAGTGCCGCCCTTGCAAGATATATGGTTGTTCCCGTCACTCCGCAGACTCCTGCCCTGCCCTCACTCCGGTTCACACCGCAGGCTCTGGGACAACGGGTACATTTTGTCAAATCATCGTACTGCATTTTTGGTCTCCCTCTTTCTATATATCAGAAAAGTCTTAACAGCATATATACGGCTGTGCCGGCAAAAATACTGATTAATGTATTCTTTTTCCATAGATGCACACCGACACAGACACCGACTACCGCCAGCTCCCGGATTCCGTTTCCCATTAGGTCTGTGGTTACATCCCGGAGGCAATAGATTACCAATACCGCCATGATTGCAGGTGGCAGTATTCGTCCCAGATATTGAATCTTAGGCGGTATCTCTTTCTTCTTTCCAAGCAGGGTAAACGGTAATGCCCGCATCAGCAACAGACCAATTCCACAGCCGGCCCCCAGTATTGCCGGCAAATGAATCCGGCTGCAATATCTCTATTACTTTACTATAAATCGCATCTGCCAGCAAGCGGTGTCCGGCTTCATTTAAATGCTCCTCGTCTACGGAACTGGCGTGTGCATACCGGGATGCTGCCAGAAAGTACGCACCCTCTTCCTTTGCAATGCCCTGATATACGGCTTCCAACTCCTTGGATACCTGAACCGATTCCTTAGAAAATTCCGGGTCATAGCCGGCTTCCCATACCCGGCTTCCCAAATGAATCGGTGACACCAGCAAAATCGGTGTATGCTCTGCGTATCTATGTGCCTGCCGGAGTAATGTACGGATTCCTTCCCCAATTTCCTCCGCAGAAGCGTGATATGCCTGCTTACAATCATTGGTTCCCAGCATCAGGATAATCAAATCTGTCGCTCCTGCTGTCTCTAACACAGCCGGAAACAGCTTACTTCCGTTGCGGTTTTCCCGAACTGCGTCCTCATACACTGTCGTTCTGCCGCACAGTCCTTCTTCTATAATATGATATTTGTCAACGCCTAATTTTTCATTTAGCAGACTGGTCCAACGAACTCCCCACGGATACCGATTTCCATTCTCCGGAATGTAACCATATGTATTTGAATCTCCAAAGCATAATATCTGTTTCAATTTCATCACCTCGGATATATTATACTGTTTTACTGGGAATATGAAAAATACGTTATGCCTATGACCTGCTATAGATTTTTACTATAGCTTAACTCGATTGTCAATATTTTTAGCAAAATGTGACATTTTTTTATAGAAATATTGAATCTCACATTCTTTGTGTTATACTTCATTTTGTGATAAATAGTAGAATTGGGGTTTTGCTTATAAGCATACAAAGGAGGCTTTTTATGAAGCAGACGCATTCACTCGCTTTTAAACTATCCGCTGCATTTACAGCAATTGTTGTTCTTGCCTGCGGTATTCTTGTCAGTACATCTCTGTTGATTTTTTCAAGAGTCGGAAATACCATCAAAGAAATTCGGTATAATGATGTTTTGAATAACAATGTAAAATCGGAGGTACAATCCGGAATTTCTATAGTGGAGTACTTCTATGAGCAAGAGCAATCCGGAGTCTTAACTCGGGAAGAGGCTCAGGAAAAGGCAAAGGAAGCGATTCGTGCCATTCGTTATAATGATGACAAGGGTGGTTATATATGGATTGATAACACCGACGGCACTCTGGTTATGCATCCTATTTTACCGGAGCAGGAGGGAACCAACCGAATGCAACTGGAGGACTGCAACGGTGTTATGATTCTTCAGAAAATCTTAAAAGTAGCTGACGAGGGTGGCGGTTTTAACCATTTCGTCTTTACAAAATCCGATGGTGTAACAGAAGCTGAAAAGGTTGCCTACAGTCAAAAATTTGACGGTTGGAACTGGGTTCTTACCTCCGGCTGCTATTTGGATGATGTTCAGGCAAATATGGATAATACACAGGTAGATTCCATATTTGCGAGAAGCACTTATATGATGTTAATTGAAAGTATTATTCTGATTGTGGTTATGTTTTTTGTAACCATATTAACTATTCGAAAGCTTATGAACAGCTTAAATGTAATTAATGATGGTTTAAGCCAGCTTTCCCGTGGCAATTTGGCAGTTCAATTTAACGAAAAGTATTTACATAGAAACGATGAGATTGGAGTCATGGTTCAACATACGGAACAGGCAGTTCAAAACCTGCGTAGCATTGTGGAAGAAGGTCTGCATACCTCGCAGGATGTTAATAATGCCAGCACGCAGATGTCAGAAGCATCTCATTCCTCTTCGGAAGCTTCTAATCAGATTAGCACTGCGATTGAGGACGTTGCAACTGCTGCTTCTAATCAGGCCGATGCAATTAACAGTGCCATGGAAAATGTTTCTTCTATGCAAAACGGTACTAGCGAGATTCAGGATGCCGTACAGGAAATTGGAAGTTGTACGCAGGAATTGTTAAAGAGCTCTCAAGGTATGCGTAAGCATTTGAGTGAAATGCAAAAAGGCAGTTCCGACATGACTACACAGGTCAATAACATATATGAAAAAATTGCGGATACAAACCAGACCATTGAGCGTATGTCAGAAATATTAAGCAGTATTGAGGAAATTGCAAGCCAGACAAAGCTGTTGAGTTTAAATGCTTCTATTGAAGCCGCTCGTGCCGGAGAATCCGGCAAAGGTTTTGCTGTGGTTGCCGACAGCATCAAGAATCTGTCAGAGAATACCTCAAACGAGCTGGCAAATATTGAAAATATCATTGAAAATCTGGTTGATAATTTTAAGAAGTGTAATGAATGCATTCATAAGGTTGTTAAAAGTAATCAGACCAGTCTTGCCGATTCCGAAGAGGTTATTCATGCATTCCATACTCTGGACCAGCAGATTGCAACTACCGGAAGTCGGGTTGAAACCATTAATTCTGTTATCAATCGTACCATAGGAGAAATCAATGCTGTTTCCGAACAAATATCAGGCATTGAACAGAGTGCAGAAAACTCTGCTGCTGCCTCCGAAGAGGTTACAGCTTCGATACAAGAACTGCAGGCATTGTTGCAGACCATGGATGAACATTCCGCAGACCTAAACGAAAAAGCAAATCATTTGAATGACAAATTACATACGTTTACTGTAGAATAAAAATATGGCGGAGCCGGTATTCTGTTTTTGAAAATTTTGATACACGAAAAAATTCAAACACGATTACGGTTCCGCCATCTTTATTATTTGTTTTCTATTCTGCCTCTACCAGATTCGTAATCCAGACACCTTTCTTCACCAGAATGTATCCAACAATTACCTTAATCATATCTGCACTCTGCACAATTGCATACACGCCCAGAATCGGCAATGCCGTAAAGGATGATAACAGAAATGCCATCGGCACCGGTATCACCCATGTAAATACGCTGTCAAACAAAAACGTAATTCCAGTTTTTCCGCCGGAGCGTAATGTAAAATACAGTACATTTAAGAATCCCTGCAACGGGAAAAACAATGCCGTTATTACAATGAACCATCGTCCGAGATTCTGAACCTCTGCCGTCGTATCATACAGAAGCGGAAAGCCTTTTGCACATAGTACTAAAATCCCTGTCAGCAGCAGACACATCGCACCGGTAAACCACATCAGCCGCATGGAGTTTTTCTTTGCCTCATCAAACTTTGACGCTCCCAGATACTGCCCGATAATGATACCGACTGCATTTCCCATGGCTACAAATACCACATTTAAAAGATTACAGATTGCATTTGATATATTCAGTCCCGCAACTATCTGAAGTCCGCGAATGGAATAGCATTGGGTTAATGCCGCCATGCCGCCTGCCCATAAAAATTCGTTTAGGAAAATAGGGATTCCCTTTCGGATTACCACCTGCATTTCATGCAGCGGCACCCATAGTGTCCGGTAAATACCTTTTAAAAATGTGTGTTTGTTCCTTTTTGCATGCGACCATATTACAACGACTGACATTTCTACAAATCTGGCAAGTACCGTTGCAATTGCCGCCCCCCGAACCTCCAGTCTTGGGAAGCCAAAGGTTCCATATATCAGAAAATAGTTAAAGACCACGTCCACCAGCACCGATATAATGCCGGCAACCATTGGCTTAAAGCTCTCTCCTGTTTCCCGGAGGCTGCTCGCATATATCTGTGTAACTGCAAACGGAAGCAAGCCGATTAACATGATATGAAGGTATTCCAGACCATATTGCAAGGTTGCATCCGGATTAATATCTCCGGTTGTTCCATGCAGATATAAGCCGATTAGGGATGTACCGCCAAATATAAAGATGAGCATTCCCACCAGCGTACACAACAGACATATCCAGAACTTTAAACGGAAAATATTCTGGAAGCCTTTTATATTTCCTTGTCCGTAATACTGTGCTCCATAAATTCCGGGTCCGGAAAGTCCACCAAATATAGCTAAGTTAAAAACAAAAATCAACTGTCCCACAATGGAGACAGCCGTCATACTCTCTGTTCCCAATCTGCCTACCATCAGGTTATCGACCAGACTTACCGCATTCGTAATTCCGTTCTGAACCATCATAGGAACTGCAAGAAGCAGAGCCTTCTTATAAATTTCATTTCGATTATTCATGTTATTTCTCCTGTAAAACGCTAACGTTAATCATAATCGAATTTTGTGCTTTCGTCAATCCATTTGATTGTATTCCACAAATGCCTGATAATACTGTATCGTAACCTGACCGTATTTTGCCCCCCAGACTCCCGTACCGTTATATCTCGCCATCACTGCCTCGGTTTCCGCCAATGACAGCTCCCCGCTGACCTCCTGTTCACTCATAGTATGTGCCAATACCAATGCTACCGTATCTATATTTTGTTCGTCCTCCTGCAAATACATCCAGAACATTTCCAAATCCTCCCAATTATCCGGATTGTAAGCTGTATTGTATTTCCAGTTATGTGCCTTTATTGCGGTCTTTGCAAACACCTGTCCCATACCGGTTGAAGAATCCAGCCGGCAAAGTGACATATTCTGTGGTTTTCCATGCTCCTCCTGCCGATGTCCGTACTGATAAGAAGCACGCACATACAAATCTGCTACCGGGTCCTCCATTCCATAGAACCGAAGCTCCTGAAACAGCACAGACTGTACCATGGCTTTATCGACTCCATATTTTTCCGCTGCTGCCTCAATCACCGCATCATACTGTATTACCGTAGCCAAAGCGGTTTCATTCGTATAGTACGGTGCCGTTTTAATCATTTGCCCGACATTTATGTAACTGTCTACCGCCAGATTCAGCTCTGTCAACAGATGCTCCTCCGGTGTCTGTGCCTCACAACCGTTTACAACGACAATGGGACACATAGACTCCCAGCCCGCATGACCGTTTAAAAAGGAGGCGACCACTAACAGGATAATTAAAACACCTGCTATCAGCTCTGCCATCCATTTTTCTTCTATATCTTTATGTAATTGACTGATAAAATGCGTTCTTTTTCTTCCCATTTTTCACACCCCTGCTTATGATTTCAAGGTATCAGAAGTATTCATCCGAATTGTAACAAACCGGCATCAAAACTGCATCACATTTCTTACGTTTTCCTTACATTCTTGATGCCTGCATTCCGGTTATATTGTGGAATTTATTTACAAAATCTGCGATTTTTATACAAGGTTGTTCATAGGTTATCTACTATAGCCTTTTTCTTAATTCTGTATGTAACATATCTTCCACTGTTCGTCAACTTATCCGGCATCATTCGGTTGTATTATGGAGCAAATGGTTTGGGGGGATAACTTTCATAATAATGTACAACTATTGCCGATGGCAGTTCGATTAATATATTACTACCCCCAGTAGAATGAGACTACATTATTATCCAATCCATTGATAGCTTTCATCACAATAATGCAATCCATACACAATTTCCAATATAAAAATTTTACTACCATAACTATATAGGCTTTTCTTTATGCTCATTATCTTAATTATTTGCTTACTGACATTAACAAATTTTCAACTTTATCCAAAAGATAATCGGATGGTTCTTCTCCCTTCTCTTTCATCGATAACATCTTAATCAAATCATTATCATCTATACTTATAATTAATTTCCCACTTTCCCTCAAACAACCTAACGCTGCATTTTCTGCATTTTCATCAAATCCTTTTCGTGACACAATAAATGCTACATTGCGTAATGCTACAGGAAATAGATACTTTTCTGTAGTGTATATTAGATTTTGTGATATATAGTCCGAATAATTTTTATATTCAAATACAACAAATTTTGTATGATAAAACGAAATGAGGAATTTCCAAAATTCTGTTGTTCCTTTTAGAGAGCATAACAAATCCATCCGAAACATATTGTCATCTGTTCTATGTTGTTCTGAAATTCTAAAAAACTCTGTTTCAAATAGATATTTTATTATTTCGGTACATATAATTTCATATTTTCTATCAGAACTATTTATTTTCCCCGGCTTACAATTTTTTAATTTTTCTAAATATTTCTCAACCGGAGTTACTTTTACTGCTTCACTAATAATAATTTCTTTTTGATTTTTCTCTATATTCAACGGTTTTTTTGATTTTATTTCCAGCAATGGATATGAAATACAACTTGTTAATGAGTTAATAAGGTCTTTTTTCCCTTCGCATAAATATATCAGATTACTTATATCCCATACTATTACTTGATATTGATTGTAAATTTCATTTTGTAATTCTTCACTAATTTTACAAGGTAAAATAATAATAAAAGAAAAATTTTTGTCATTATTATTTTGCATCAAAAAATATTTATAACTCAAAATTTGCTTCAAAGCATTATTTAAAATGGATTTAGAATTATGTAAATTTCTATAAAATTTAACTTCTATGATTATTGTCTTATCATCTTTTTGTGCTATAATATCAACCCGCATATTATTGTTATTTGTATTAGATATTTTTACTTCTTTAGATATATGAGTATAGCCCTGATACTCCAATAAATGTAGCAAAAAACTTTGTATAAACCGCTGTTCACCAAAATAAACATCATATCCATCCCTGACTGCATCTCCCATCAAATATGAAAATAGGCATTCTGAATTATAAAACCACCCTTCTGATGATTCAGTATTTTGTAATAGTCCTAAAAATTTAGTATGATTTTTAATCAACAGGCTAAAATAATCTTCATTCTTTACAAATTGTGCTTCGTCACAAATAATTAAATCAATTTTTTCTATTCTACATTGATTCTTTATAACATCTTGATAGGTGGTAACTAATATTTCTTCCTTTGTCCATTCACGGATATATGACGCAATTTCAAATTTAAAATTTTCTTGTGATAACAGTGCTTTGATTTGTTCACATGCTCCACGCTTTGGTGTTAACACAGCTATCGATATGTCAACTTTACTCCTATAACTTAATAATATTTCTTGTATAGCAAATCCAATAATAGCTGTTTTTCCAAGTCCAGTTGATATATACATTTTAGCCTTACTTTTATTAGAAATGAAAAAGTCACATATTTTCTCAACTGCTTCTTTCTGATAATATCTCAAACTCTTCAATTATATAAACACTCCTTTTTCTTTTATCAATTGCACCGGAACCAACTCCTATAATACAGATTGATTTATCAATAATTTGTATTCTCTATCATTAGTAACATAACAAATGCTTTTATCTTACTAATTTCTCGCTAATTCACAAAAAATTCTATTTACTTATATAAATCTTTTCTAAGCCGATTCATAAGTATATTAAATTGTTCTTCAGTTTTTAAATTAATAAATTTTTCAACTTCTTTTATTAACACATCATCTTTAGAAATTAACTTCAGTTTAGGAATTGACATTTTCAAATCATTTATTGCATTTTTTCTATTTTCATCATCCGACAACTTTTGTATATCATACCTCTCAACCCCTAAAGAAAATTTTGCTTCAGAAGGATACAATACTATTTGTGCAAACACAACTATAGATTCATATACCCTTTTCTTTTCATCAAAAATATACTTCTTCTTATCTTGCATTGGTTGAAAGACAAATGTAGACAATAATAATGTTATCGTTGAAGAACCTATTATACTGATAATAATGGATATTACATTATCTATACTCACTTTCATTTTCCTTCCTTTTTGTCATATAGTTATAATTAATTTGTTTCTTACAAATAATGTAAATTTATAATACCATATTATAAGTGAACTGTGTAAACAGAATAAAGTTCTTTTATAATTATAGAAAACCAGCCATTATACATTTCTATTTCAGATGAAAATTGTCATTATGAATCCCCCTTAACAGTTTGAGACTATACCTATCCCCTTTGGTTTTTATTTATTATAATACACAATAATAAAAGACTTTGAAAGGAAACATCATGGATTTATTTGAAGAACAGATTATGTTCTATGCCGCCCAATGCGGATGTGGTAAAAAAGTAGAATTTGAAACTACATATTATTATGCATATATGATTTTATTGACGGAACATCAACCGTTTTGTCGATATGTAAAAATCACAAAGCAGGATTATGGGCAATGCATCGTGAAGTATCCGCAGTCTTTGGAATTAGATAAAATATCTGCACAAATTTTCTTTGGGGAGTTTATTTACGGTAAACCATTATTATACGAAGGTACCTATCATAAAGACCTGTTGAACTATTCATGAGCGAAATAAAGGAATACTTTGAAAAAATTTCTACGAGTCCGGACTACACCCCCCATTTATCTGCTTGGAAGAAGCCCTGTAAAAAAGAATTTCAAAATTCAAAAATATATGGGATAGTTACTGTGATATGGCTGGGTGTTATGACAATTTTGAAAATTATGATACCGAATTCCTGGATTGTAGATTTTATCCTTAACTGTTTTTATCGGAGCTTTGACAGGCATTATTTATATGCTTGTCTAAAAAAGATTATTCTTAAAAATGAAAGATATTGACCTATATACAAGTGAATTGAAATACCATGTAATCCGGTATACTCCCGGAGAGATTATTACAAAACGTTTTTTTTCAAACGCTTACATATTACAAAGCCGATTGATTTGTCACAGGTTCAGTGGGTGTACCGAAAGCGGATACTATCCGAAAATTCCTCTCCGGATTTCATTGTATTTCGAATGAAGGATGGCAAAAAAGAACGATGTCCTATGGACATTTATTTACTGAAAATGATGTTTATCACTTGGTAAAGATATACAATCCGGATGTTTTAATTGGAATGTCACTGGCAAACAATAAAAAATACAGGGAGCTGCTATAGTTTTTTCCTATAATCAGCTATCAGATATATTGATTATACAAAATAAATGCATGGTTGTATACTGATTTCAAGTTAAATTCCTATTAATTTAGTATGAAAACAAGGTTATGAAGTTATCGTTTACAAAAGGAGATGTATGAAATGGCAGAGCATAAATTAATCAGTATTTATAAACAAAATACTCCGGAGGATTATTTGAAGGTTGCGATTGATGTTGCAAAATGGTTACAGGCATATGAGGTAAAAAAGTCAGTCGGAAAAAGCTGGAAAATAAGCAGTGGTGCCGGGCAAGGAGACGGTGATGAACTGGCTCAGAAAATGACAGACCGGAGTATCTATTCCGGAGCTGCGGGTGTCGGATATTTTTATTTACAATTATTTGAAGCAACCGGGGAAAAGAGGTATTTTGAGGAAGCGGTTCAGGCTGCGGAATATCTGCTGGATTCATTTCATGATGACCTCGGAGTGAAACCGGGAATCCACGGCGGCATTACCGGAGAAGGCTTTTTTGCAGAGGCATTATTTGAAAAAACCGGAGAAGCAAAATATCGGGATTATGCAATTAAGGTTGCAGATATAGCCTATGAGAAAGCAGTCAAGGAAAACGGCTTTCTTCATTGGGAAGGACTTGTAGACTACATGGGTGACGGAAGTACGGCGGCATACTGGTTGTATCTTTCCGGCATCACCGGTGATACAAAGTACATAAGCTATGCAAAGCAGCTACTGGATTATATTCTTACATTTCAAACAGACCTTCCGGACGGCACTTCTTATTGGAAGTTCTTTGATATTCATGATTATTTTCCGGAGCTTCCGGAAGGCGGCATTCTTCCTAATTTTGCCCATGGAACTGCCGGAATCGTGTATCTGCTGACAAAATATTATGAGACAACCGGTGATGTGAAATATTTGGATATTGCAAAAAGAGGCTTTGATTTTCTTATTAATATCGCAATTAATACGGAGGATGCATCTATTGTACCGTATCTGTATTTGCCGGACAGCAGCGATACCTTTGATGTCTTCTATTTAAGCATCTGCCACGGACCTGCCGGAGATGACATTGTTGCCAAAGAACTATACAAGGCAACAAAGGAGGAAAAATATTTACAATTCTATGAGAGGCTTTCAAATGCCCTTAGAGCCGCAGGCGTTACCTATAAACGCTCACCGGGATATTGGAATGATTGTATTTGTTGCGGTTCTGCCGGTGTCTTATTACATTTTGTGGATGGTATTCAATTAACCGGAAAAGAGGACTACAAAAAAACGGCAGTCGGGGTTGCCGACAAGCTGGTTGGTGATGCATATAAGAACGATGAAGGAACCAGATGGTACAATGCATGGACCAGAGTTATTCCATGGAATGTAGATGCCCACATCGGACTGTATATGGGAAGTGCCGGTGCCGCCAGTGCATTGCTTACCTTGTATGGAGCATTGACCGGAACAAAAATCTCACCGATTTTTGAATTTTTGGATACAAAGCAGAACAACTAACAACATGGGCATATATGCACAAGGGAATCCGAAACAATATGGTATGTCCGGGTGTAATCAAAACGCATATGTCCAGTACATTTTATGAGGAAAGTGAATTTGGCAGAGAACGCATTCTGGCATCCCTTGACCCTCACATCGTAAGCGGTGAGGTAACGGATATTTCAAGAGCGGTTTTATTTCTGGCAAGTGACGAAACAAAATTCATTAATGGGGCTTCTATTGTTGTGGACGGTGGTTTGTCATGCGGATGATGTAAATGAAACCACACAGATATATACAGATATTTATGGATAAACAGAGAGGATGAATGAACAATGGCTAATATTTATAAGAGTATTACGGAGCTTGTTGGAAAGACTCCGTTAGTGGAATTAGTTAATTTTGAGAAACAGAATGACTTGAAAGCAACAATTCTGGGGAAGCTGGAATATTTTAATCCTACCGGAAGTGTAAAGGACAGAGCGGTTCTCCGAATGATTGAAGCGGCAGAACGGGATGGTCTGCTAAAGCCGGGAGATACCATTGTAGAGACCACAAGCGGAAATACCGGAATTGCTTTGGCTGCTTTTTGTGCAGCAAGAGGCTATAAATCCATCATATATCAAGAGCCGGGATGCACACCAGAGCGTACACAGATTATGAGGGCATATGGCTGTGATTTGAGAGGCCTGGATGAAATTCCGGGCATACAGGAGATTATGGCACAATATGGTTTTGATGTGGTAAAGATTATGGCGGCGGTTGCAAAGTATGCAGAAGAAAAGGGATATTTCTACATGGGGCAGCTGGTAAACGAAGCAAATCCGCAGGCACATTATAAAACCACTGGACCGGAGCTGGTTGCCGATACTGACGGAAAAATAGATATTGCAGTCATGTTAGCCGGTACTGCCGGAACCTTGGCTGGAATCGGTACTTACCTGCAGGAACATATTGAAGGGGTTAAAATTGTTGGAGTTCAGCCGACTCCGGATTCCCTGTCCGGCCCCGGTGATAATGTGGATACCATTGACGGTGTTGTAAGATTTGATACACCGGAGGGATGCCGGCATCCATTTGTGATAAGACGGAATTTTAAATACGATGAGGTCATCGACGTAACCGGTGCGGATAGCTATGCTACTGCCAGAGAGGTCGCACAATCCGATGGTATTTTACTGGGCGCCTCTGCTGCGGCTGCGTTAACAGCGGCTAAGCAGCTTGCTCTCCGCCCGGAAAATGAAGGCAAAACCATTGTTGCAATTCTTGCGGATAACGGAATGAAATATCTGTCCACTAACATGTATAAATAAGCACATGAAATCTTGCTCTGCTTCTTTGTTGAAAATGCGGATAATTGCTACGGAAATACCATTTCATCCGTATTCTGCTTTCCGTAGCATTGTCCCCATAGTGGCTGCAGCCCTTGTGCCACACCGGAATGCAGCCAACACGATAAATCGATCATGAAATATACCACCAGTCTTTTTCATTGACAATTTTACGGTTGGATACTCCTTGCAGAAATCCGTAAATTCTATGTTGTGAAGTTTGTTATTCCCAACATTATCACTGAATAAAATAATATCAACTCCAAACGGAGAATTCTTAAGATGTATCAGTGTTCTTAATCCAATATAATTGTCAACAACATATATTGATGCCTTTGCCTGCTTATAAATAGACTCATAAACTTCATCAGTACTACTGAACTTTGCATTAAACATGAGCCACTTCTCGTCATCATCTGAGACAAAACTGTTCATCATATCTGCCAGCAGGTATAATCTGTTTTCTCTAAAAATTCGGAAATTCGACCACACGATAAACATAGTTTGAATTTGCCAAGAGAAGAAAAATTAGACTGTTCATCAAGATCATCATCTTCATCAAAGTCCTTTAATTTCAAGGCCTCTTCTTTTATTCGTTTGTAATCTTGATATGAAAAATCCTTTGCACTATCATCCGGGGTTCTTCTCTGTCTTTCAGTTGTAATAATATCCGTTTCATCAAATGGTTCACCAAACAACTGCTCAGCAAATTTTGCTAATGCGGCTTTTCCACTTTCGCTGCCTAAAGTTGCACTTGTTGCAATGCATCTACTGATATCATATTTGATATATCACTTTTATTCCAAGTACGTTCCATAAGAACACTATTAAACTCTTTAAAGAACATGTCTGCTTCGCTATTTCTAATTGATGAAATTTTATTCCATACCTTACTTTTAAACGATTCAAACTGTAGTTTCATTCTCTTTCTCAAATTCGAATCACTATTTGTATCCCCCATGTGATTTCTGACGTACCAGTTAACAAATAAATCGATGTATCTTGTTCCAGCAAAGTATGTACCGATTTCTGGAATCTTATTTTTATCCAGATATACTCTTCCTGTTCGAAGTTTCTTCTCATCTGCCATCTCATAAAAATTATTGATTCCGGAAATATTACTATTTAAAGCTATATGAACGCAACTCACTCCATCTTCCAAAAGAAAATGTTTTCTATCTTCTGTCTTTTTTTCCTCTCCCGCATTTGTAGTCATCATCTCTATAATAGCATCCTGACCTATTGCATCCCTGTATGCTGCATTGCCAAATGTTTCTCTAATGGGAACATTACCTTTTAACAGTACCTGCAAAGCAAGTATTATTAATCAATGCCACAATATCAAACATAATATTCCCTTTGCTTAATTCGAGCATTACTCCCGGATGCTTCTTATCCTTTTTTATTCGTTCTTCCAGCTTCCAGAATTTATCTGAAGCATTCCCTTTACCTTCTAATAAATCCATATATTCCTTAAGCAAGCGTTCCATATACGCTTCCTGCCAATTTCCAATATAAGTTCTAAATAATTTCCAATCGCTTTTTGAAACTTCCATGTAAACATCCTCCCATCTTACGCATTGATTTCATATCCTTTTCCATTGTCCCAACCCAATTATGCATCCGTTCCAACCGATTCTCAATTACTTTTTCAATCCCTATACAGATATTTTAAAATTCAACCAATTATTACATGTTTTGAAAAATTCATTGAATATTTTTCACAGATTATGATATACTAATCGGGAAGGAAATTTTCTTATTTATTTCTTATTTATTGCCGGATAATCCTTGACAAAAAAGGATAGATAGCATAGTATGTAGATAGGAAGAGTATCTTCTTAGGTGTCCCACTACCTTAAAGGTGAATTATGATTGGTGTTCCGCCACCATAAAGGGCGAATTATGATGAATGAGTAAGGATATCCTTCCTTACTCATTACTTTTTTAGGAGAAACAATATGGATCTATTTTTTTATGATGTAGATGCAGATTATGTAAAATACCTTAAAACAACCGAAACAGCTAAACGGGGTTTTACCCGCGTTCCTGATGTAGAATATGGGCACGAACGCAAAATGGTTTGTGGTGTTGTTTTGGAAATGAATGGATATAAATATTACGTACCTGTATCTTCTTATAAGAAAAAACAACCGAATAATTTACTAATCCGTTTGGAAGATGATACTTTTAATCAAGTAAAAGGCTCTCTACGTTTTAACTACATGTTTCCAGTGGATGATCGCTATATATCCAAACGTGATTTCAACAAAGAAACTCCCGGGCGCAAAGAATTTCTTCGTAGACAATGGGTTTTCTGCAACTCCATCATAGACAACATAAAGAAAATGGCAAAAGAAACATATAATAGAGTTATTTCCGGTACAGATTCTGCACTTGTAAATGCATCTTGTGATTTTAAACTCTTGGAGGATGCAGCTAAGAACTATAAACCCAACAATCAAAATTAGTACATATATATCGCAAATAAGCAATTATACTCACACAATGAATGTGCTCCCTTGTGTGAGTACCTTTTTAATATCTATAACAAAAAATCTCCACCGATACCGGTGGAGGACAACACTTCCACCCCAACCATTTCTATACCACATATTGGTCAGTGGTAAACTTTCAATCGCACTATTGAACGCTCTTTCGTATGTATTACATCCCACTTTCGCAGGATGCAGGTAATCCTTATGCCGCCTTCTCAAGACGCTTCAAAAATTTTCTCGCATAAGCCTCATACCGAAGTCTTTTTCCTTCTGCATCATCACACCAAGTTTCCGGTTCATACTGAATCTCTACGGCGATATCTCGCAAAACCAGTGCTCCGTACTTCTCCATCATCTCGGCTAGGAATGTGCAGCAGCGTTCAAATTCCTTATTCAAAACTTCCCTCCTTCCTTAATCGCTTCTGCATCCCATCAGAATAATTCCGATAATTCTTTTCTTGATGATACAGCCACGCTAAGGAAAAGGCAATATTTTCGATTCAAAAAAACTCCGCTCACATATTCTCGGACTCTCTATTACTTACAACTTTATAAACTTTATTCACTTCTACATTCAGTTTCCTCATATATGCCACCAGTTGTTCCTTATCCGTCTCGGAATATAAACCAGAATTTTTGTTATGTACAATCTGGTTAATATTTGTACCGATATGATTTACCTCATTAATAAGTTCCTTCAATAGTGTCCTTATCTCCGGATAATCTGTTGGTTTCTGCGAAATCATGAACCTTAGGAATTCAGACTCCGACATATGCATTCTTTCTGCTTTAGCTGCCAGTTCCGAAGCTTCATTCGGGTTCAAACGGAACTTCTTTATAAAACTTAATTTGTCTTGGGACACGCAATCACCCCTTCGTCTCTTTATCAATTCTTTACAGATTTCTCATGGTGTCTTCTGCAAGATACGCATTTTGTATATCCACGCCAAAATGCATCCTGTTAGGAGGAATATCCCCTAAATACCCCTGATATTTATATAGGTGCGTCACTTTTTGGAGTCACTTTCTAAAAGGTGCTCCACTTTTTGACTCACCTCAAGTTTTATAACAAATATCATTCAAAAATAAAATTCATAATTTTTAATCCATGTTATGATAGTATTATCAGCGTAAGCACCTCTGTTACATCTCGTTACAGACCCGATAACGTCCTCATTACCAAGTCTACATCCTTGTTTTCCAGTTCCTGAATAATGTGTAAATAAGTCTTCTGCGTTGTTGTCATACTTGCATGTCCCAATCTACGAGCCACACTTGCAATAGAAACTCCTGCAAATAAAAGTAACGATGCATGCGTATGACGTAAACCATGAATTGAAATCGAAGAAATCCCACATTCCTTACAATGTCTGGTAAGCACATCGTTCACTGTAGAATTGTAAATTTTATCCTCACCAACAAAAATCGGTTTATCTTCAGGCATCCCTTTTACAAGCTCTGAAAACTTAACTACTATCTGCCAGTCAATTTGAATTTTTCTCACAGAAGACTTGTTCTTTGTAGGTAAAAATCCACCTTCACCTTTATAATCCCAAGTCTTACTAATTGAAAGAGTCTGCCTAGCAAAATCAAAATCACTCGGAGTAATCGCCAAGGCTTCTGAAAACCTCATGCCTGTCTTGGCAACCAAAAGAATGAACCAATCCCAATTTGGCTCCTCTTGTATATTAAGGTTAGCGATTAATGTATGCAATTCAAATTGATTCAGATACTTAATCTTCTTAGACTTAGGTGTTTTTCCCTTGATAATCGCCTTTCTAGTTGGATCTCTTTGAAGCAAGCCTTCATCTACGGCATCAAGAATTGCCCCCTTTAACTGATGATGAAAATCCAAAGTAGTCTGTCTCTCATGCTCCTTGGCATAATCATTTAACAGCTGTTGGTATGCGATTCTTGTCAAATCACATAATCTTAAATCTGGCACAAGTTTTTCCACCCACTTCAAAGTCATCATATACTTTGCCATTGTTGCTTCTCTAATTGCACCTTTTTTATACACATCGACCCATTGCCTGTAGTAGTTACAGAAGAGCGATGATTTATCCATATCATTTAGCATAAGCTACCTCCATTTCTCATAAAATACTTACGCTGATATAAACATTTTTAATAGCAGAGGTAGCACTATGCAATCAGATTAATGTGAAATGAGCGGCTTTATTTCTTCCTCTAAGGTTTTTCTCAGTTCCGCCATCATTTGTGCATAAAACTTAAACTTCGGCAATGCCTTTTCCTGTGCATTCTTATAGCTGGTAAAATCAATTGTTGCCTTTATTGCACTTTCATTTGGAATTTCTCCATTTCTGTAATGCATAGCAGCATACATAACATCTTCTTTAGATGCATACCATGTACTACAGAAATCAGTAATAACTCTGTCGATACAGTCACTCCTCATAGTCTCAACAATGTTAAGAATTGACTGTCCCTTATACTTGTTCTCATCCAACTCAATTTCATAAATCAGACTGGACATGATATCTGCCACTTTAGGATTTTCTTTACGAAGCTCCTCCACATACTGCTTAACTTCCTCAATCTTTTTCTGACGTTCTTCAGGAGTAATATTCTCTTCATCCTCATTTGGCGTAACAATATTCTGAATCAGATTGATGATATACTCATAATCAATCTTGGTGTTACTGTAAGCCATTAGTTCATAATCAGAATCTATTTCTGGTCCAGGTTCCGGTCCGGGTCCTGAGTCTGAATCAGGGGCAGAGCCCGGTTTTATCTCCTCTAATATATTCAGATAATGTCCTGCATAATCGTAATATTCGTCTTCAGTAATTCCATAACCCTCAAGCATTGAATCTTCATAATTAGTAAAGGATTTTAGCTGTGCAAACAACCTGTCGAAATTTTGAAATATTTTTGCAAAAACTTTCTTTTCCTCTAACGACATTCCCGGAACTACTGACGGAGTCTCAGCACTAACACGAAGTGCTGCAAGTGCTTTTCTAAATGCTGGTTCTATTTCTTCCCAATCCGCCATAAGTGCCTCTTTCGTTCCTCCGGCGGAGTATAATTTCACAGCATTATCTACACACTCTTTAAATAACACCGGGGCTTGGAATGTAACAATCTGCCCATATATCTTATTCTTATCAAAAATACGGTTAGTTCTTGAAAAAGCCTGAATCAAATCATGCGGTCCCATAGGTTGTCTGTCAATAAATATGGTAGACATACAAGGTGCATCAAATCCGGTCAACAAACGATCAACCACAATTACTAAATCGAGCTGTTCATTTCTACTTTGGAACTTTGCATCTTTTCGTGCCAGTCTCTTATTCAAGTTTCCGTTGTACCCTTGAATTTGAGATATTTCATACTTAGTCCCGAACATCGCATTATAATCATCAAGTGAACTTTGCATTTTCTGTTGATTCACATGTGAACCTTCTTCATTTTCAGAAACAGAATATGTAATAGCAAACTTAGGGAAGTCAGGTAATACCTGTTTAATTTTTTCATCAATCACAAGTGATGTTTCCCCTTTTTTTACCTGGGTCAATAAATCATAATACTTCTGTGCCATCTGAATGGAGCTTGTGGTCAGTAACGCTTCGTACGTCTTTCCTTTACCATTTTGGAATCCTAACTTGTGGTACGATTTGTTCAATATTACATCCAGCACTTTTAACATGTGTGTTTCATTATCATAGGCACTACTATCTGTCTCATCCGCAATATTCTTAGGTCCATTATGTTCAACTTGAAAACCAAGAACTGCATTATCATGTATTGCGTTCTGTATTGTGTATTTATGAAGTCTTTCACCATATAATTCTTCAGTAGTACGAGCCAAATCACCCATCTGAGGATATGGATTCTCTGCAAATCTCGGTGTTCCGGTAAATCCAAACCATAAAGAGTTACCAAAAAATCTCTCTAACTCTCTTTTCGTACTGGGTGTAACAGCTCTATGACACTCATCTACCACAAAAGCAATTTTAAGATTTTTAATCTTGCAATACTCCGGTGTTCCTTCTGTCAGCCTCTTTGTAATCAATCTTTGCAATTTCTGGATTGTAGTTACGATTACCTGTCTGTCATCCGATTTCAGCTTTTTCTTAAGATCATTCACATTATCTGTTTCATCAACATCAATCAAATCATTATTTGCATAAGCCTGAAATGCCATAGTTGTCTGCGTATCCAAATCTTTTCTATCAATCAAAAAGATAGCCTTATCGATTGCAGGAATATCCATTAACAAATTTCTGGTTGCTTTGTAAGATGTCAATGTCTTACCTGAACCAGTTGTGTGCCAAACAAAACCTGACTTTCCACACTTGGAAGCCTCTCTAATAGACTCTATTGCATGAATCTGATATGGACGTAACAATATCAATCTCTTTGCATCTTCATCTAATACCGTATATCTGGCAATCATTTCATGTGCTTCCGGAATCCGAAGAACACTCTTCGCAAAATCAAGGTAATCTGCTACAGGGTTATTATCCTTATCCAGCCATCCACTTATAAATTTAGGGTTCAACTCTGTATCACTTGCAGCAGAAAAATACTTTGTATTAACTCCATTACTGATTACAAACATCTGAACAGCAGAAAAAATACCCGTAAATTTACCTTCACCGATATATTTTTTTATTTGCCAAAATCCATCCATATATGAATGCTGCTTATTCTTTAATTCTATATGTATCATCGGAATACCATTAATCATAAGAGTAACGTCAAATCTTCTGTCTCTGGATGGAGCATTATTATTCTCGTCCGTCCTCAATGCACTGTACTGATTAATTACTTCATAAACACTACTACCGCCTGCAATATGCTCATGATTCATAACAACCAAATGCAGACGCTCAGTATCTCTCTGGACATGGACCATAACTTTACCGTTCTCTCCAACCAACCATTCACCAGCCTTATAGAACGATGAAAACTGAAGCTGGTTTTTGACCTGTTCAAACTCAGAGTCAGAAAGGGGTTCTCCGTTCAATCTATCCTTATTATTCTGTTCAAGAATGTATTTGAAATTTGCCCACAAATCCTCCTCTGTTTTCAGATCTCCTCTGTAAGTCCACTGGGAATCACCATAAACCAATTGGTCAATTAACTTTTGCTCAATTATCGCTTCTAATTCTGGCATTATAATCGTCTCCTTTGCTATTAATATTAGTATTTTTGTGTATTTTAAGGCATTTTTCATGCCATTTTGCTTCCGCTGGTGAAGAGTGATGAGGTGGTCGAGGTTACGGAAATAATTTGCAATGCACTCTTGTTCTTTCGTTTTAGGAAACAGTAATTGTATACCCATAAATTCTTTATATCCTATATTTAAAAGACCATCCATTCTAGCCCCAGATGAAATTAACTTTCCTAATTCCCTATCTGGTAACTTAGTTGCAAAGTAATATTCTATAAAATCCGTATTTCCTTCTTCTACCTTAAAACTGTGATAAACCCTTGGTACAAGCGCTTCTTCATATGATTGAAGTGAAAATACAGTTCCATATTTTGCAAGTTTTGAATTGCCGTGATTGTACGATAATTCCCCTTTGTGAAGCAAAGTATAATTTTTCTGTTCTTTTCCAGCTATATTACCTGAAAACCTATCTTCCTGTTTCATCCACCCATTACTAGCAGATATAGTCAATGTTGGAAGTTCCATTCTTCCATCATTTCCTTGTACTCTTGAACACACATCCCCCAACTTACGCTGTTCCCAAGCAAAAAATGGCTCATTTCTATTCTGATAATCCTTACACTGGTGAAGAGTGATGAGGTGGTCGAGGTGAAAGAAATAGGCTCCTAATTTGATTTGCTCATCAATTTTCGGAAGCATAAACTTCGTTTTCAAGAAATTATCATTATACAATCTCTTGATAGTAGAACCTTCACAAGACCACTCTACGACACTATATAAAACTTTTAAAAAGCTGTTATTTATCTCATTTCCATGTTTAAGCCACACGATATTTGAATCTTGAAAATATTCGTCTTTTCCAGTAAATTCAACGGTTCTGCCAATGCTACCAGAAGCGGAAATCAATATATCGCCCTTGTTCGGATATGGATATTTAGTTTTATACTCGTCAAATAATTTTCTTGAAATGAATGCGTCTGGTACGCCGCCAAATGTGCCTATCTTATAAAAAGGCACTTCCCCCTCATCTGATGTTTGCTCTTTAAAAATCCGCTTACACATAGCAACTGAACCAACATCGCTGAACTTACGCTGTTCCCAATCGTTTAGATGCTTAAGTCGATCAATTTTGCACTTACACTGGTGACGAGTGATTAGGTGGTCGAAACTTTCAAAATATGTTGCAACTTCTTTTTGCTCTTCAAAACATGGTACCCTAACCTTCATCTTTTGCAAATCGAGAAAAGAGAGTACCTTCTGCCCTGTTCCTGTACATGTGTATGCTATTTCACGTACAACTTCATCGCTATTATTTAATACCAATGAAAGGAAGAAAACATCACTATTCTTGCCTCTAAAAACAGGATAAAATTTGCTAATAATCCCTTTATCACAGCATTTATTAATATTAAATGTGAAGTCTACTCCGTCACTTCTATTTCGATAAATACAGTAATTTCTTGGCAGTATATTGTACCCGGTAATATCATGTTGTTGTTTTCTTCCAAAATGCTCTTCTTGCAGTATTACCCCCCCTGTTTTGGATGAAGTAAGAATTGACAATGTACAATCCGAATCAACTATCTCTTTATATTCAATTATGATTTCTCCCAACTTATGCTTGTTCTCAAACACAATTGTAAATTGCAACTATTTGTTTGTATTTTGAAAGTTGCTGAACATTTGCAGATTATTCCAAACAACTTAATCATATGAATATGCTATTATTTAACTGTAGATTGAATACAGCGTAAGTTAGCACTATTTTACATCTTCGGTTCTTCTATTTTCATTTTTATAATTTTTGAAATTATCTCATTATGTTCATGTGATTTTCCTTACACAAACATATTTTGAAGCATGTATTTCTTAATTTTTTGCAATTCATCGCACTTTCGCTGGTGAAGAGTGATGAGGTGGTCGAGAAAGTAAAAAAACGCTCCTATCTGCTTTTGCTCATCCAATGATGGAACTAAAAATGTTTCATTCAAAAAATCATTAGTAACCAAATCGTGCATCATTGTTGATGCTTTTGTACTTCTGGAGAGAATCCTTTGCATCAGCATTTCATTATTGATTGCGTATTTCCAAAAGTGCAAATCATATTCCCGGATAGGTCTGAAAACCACAAAAATATGAGATACTATGCCGTTTCCTATATCATTTTCTACAAATCTGCCATATCGGAACTCTTTACTTTGATGACCCTCAAATGCAATATCGCCTAAATTAAAAGTATAATATGTCTTCAAGTATTCATCCGTAGAAACTTTAACGTCTTCTTTGAACTGCATGGTAGCAACAGTAATATTTTTCTCCATTCCCATGCTACCATCATTCTTTTCACTTGATTTAGCATATAATTCTAAAAACTTACGCTGTTCCCAATCTTCAGTAAATCCGGTAAATCGAATTTCCGGAACTGTTGCTCCGTCTTTCGGAAACATTTTTTGAAGCATATATTTTTTTAGTTTTTTTGTCTCCTCACACTTTCGCTGGTGAAGAGTGATGAGTGCTTCCAGTTCTGCAAAATATTTTCCAATCTTCCTCTGCTCTTCAACATCTTGTGGTATCATAATCTTCGTTTCAAAAAAATCTGCTGGTGCAATATTCAAAAGTCCATGATTTCTTGCACCCTCAGCTGCAATCTCATGAATGCATTTATGCCACAGATTTGTACTATAGTAAGATACCAAAAAATCGGAATCCACTGGCTTGCTTTCTTTTATTCCAAATACAATATAAAGCGTTGATAATACGCCATTTTCATACCTATCCAGCCTTCTAATAGCTCCCCAAGGTGCGTCTGTTGAGGTACTTTTATTGTAAGCAAATTCTCCATTTTCTATTAGGTAATATCCGCTGACATCTTTGCTTGCTACTCTCTTATCAAAGAATTCATTCTGGTCTATAAGACCATACTGAGCTGAGATTGTAAGCGGCAACTCTGATACCAAATCTTGGTTTTTCCTTGTTACTCGATCTACCAAATCCCCCAACTTACGCTGTTCCCAATCTTCAGTACAACCTTTGAATCTAATTTTTGGATTTTTCATATCTATCACCCCTCAATCATGTTGATGAAGCTACTTAATGAAGACATAATACTTTCATCATCCGAAGTTAAGTCCTTAAGCATCGCCAAAAACTCACCCTGAACTTCTGCTATCTGCTTATCAGTATCTTTCATATCATCAAGAAGAGCACTTAAATCAATTTCCTCTTCCTTTTCAAAGTTATCAACATATCTAGGAATATTGAGATTAAAATCATTCTTCTCAATATCTTCAAAACTTGCCAGATATGATTCTTTATCTACAGTTTCTCTTTTGTTGTAAAGTTCAATTACAGAATCAATATTTTCATCAGTCATTGAATTCTGCTTCTTTCCCTTTTCATATTTCTGAGAAGCATCTATAAATAATACATCTCGACCTTCTCTGTGCTTCTTCAGAACAATAATACATGTAGGAATTGAAGTATTATAAAATAAGTTCGCCGGCAAACCAATAACTGCATAAATGTTGCCGGAACGGAGCAATTTTTCTCTTATCTTCCCTTCTGCTGCCCCTCTAAACAAAACTCCATGAGGCAATACAATCGCCATAGTACCATTGTTCTTCAAATGATATAAGCCATGAAGTAAAAATGCATAATCTGCCTTTGACTTTGGTGCCAAAACACCATAATCGCTAAATCTTTCATCCTGCAAGAAACCTGCTGCCGCACTCCACTTTGCAGAATATGGAGGATTCATAAGCACCATATTAAAATCTGTTTCTTCGCCTGTTGGCCAATCCCCATCAAGGGTATCGCCATTGCGAAGCTTCTGATTTTCAGGCATGATTCCATGCAAAAACATATTCATTCTAGCAAGGTTGAATGTAGATGTCATCAGCTCTTGACCATAATATTTAATGTACCCCGGCTCCTTAGCATATTTCTTCGCATTTAACAAAAGTGAACCGGAACCCATACAAGGATCATATACAGACAATCCCTTTTTATCTTCCTGGCCTGTAATTGCTATTTTTGTCAAAATCTTTGATACTGCCTGTGGTGTATAGAACTCGCCCGCCTTCTTTCCGGTTTCTGATGCAAACTGTCCAATCAAATATTCATACGCATTACCTAATACATCTGAATCTGAATTTAACAAATCAGCCTTTTCAATCTCTTTTATAAGATTAGAAATGGTATCACTCTGCTTTTGGTCTCCGGTCCCTAAACGATTGGAATACAAATCTATATCCGTAAACAAATCAGCAAACAAAGGGTCGCTTTGTTCAATATTGTTAAATGCCTTTTGCAACGACTCTCTATTAAAAGCATTATTTCTGGCAGCTTCAGCAAAACAAGTATATGTAAGCTCAGGTTCAATTACATAATGGAATTCTGCCTTAATCTGTTCTTTCAGTTCCTCTGCACTTTCATCTTCAAGTGCTTCTATATACGCATCAAGAGCCACCTTCAATGATTCCGGTTTTTCGTCATAAATCAAGTCATACACCTTAATCAAAAATGAATCGGACAAGTATTTGTAGAAAACAATTCCTAACAAATAATCTTTATATTCATTTGCATCCATCTTAGAGCGTAATATATCTGCTCCACTCCACAACACGCTTATTAGATCTTTACTGTTCTCTAATTCTGCCATTTCTACATTCCTCCATTGTCTCTTTCAATTCCAACGATATCATCATACTGATACACCGTATAATTTAATGCCATCTGTTCACCTCACTACACCATCCCAAAATGTTCCAGTGCATCCCTTATCGCTTTTTCCTTCTCCTCCGGACACTGAGGTTGTCTACTTTCCTCCGATTTAGGCATATCTTGAGAATTATCATTCTCCCCAACCTCTATTCCACTTCAACATAATCGTCCGCTTTTCATCGGAACAAAAGCACTACCGTCTCATCTGTACTTTCGTTGTCCCAATCCACCCCCAATACATTTCTGCCATTCATATATATCGGAAATTTAAACCGGAGACCTTTTA
>ERZ779737.514-NODE-514-length-35972-cov-3.022218_pt1 | contig 35972 bp, 30 predicted proteins | sample MGYA00511889_ERZ779737 | MGnify/ENA primary metagenome ERZ779737 (study PRJEB29588, sample SAMEA2163575) | human gut metagenome | biome: human gut; feature: human-associated habitat; material: faeces | place: Denmark | collected 2008/2010 ... | reverse complement strand
GATAACCTACATCTCCTTCTTCGAATTGATTGTCAAATCCCTCTCCTATGGTATAAATAACAGGAAGACCTTGGCTCATCGCTTCTGCATACACAAGACCAAAGGTTTCCGTTTTAGATGGTACGATAAGCAGATCTGAAGCACGCATATATTGCAATACATCTTCTTTAGGATGATAACCAACATAGTCAATAAATTTACATGATCTTATAATATCAATATACTTATTGTCTTCAATTTTCCCCACCATTAACAGCTTCAGTGTATGCCCATCATGTATTAATTTGCGACAAGCCGCAATTAAGACATCAATACCTTTATTGGCGCAAATTGAACCAATAAAAATCAGTTTCATACATTGTATATCTGCTACAAAATATGGAATTAGATAAAAAAATTCTTAATCATTTCCCACATCAAATTTCAGGAGGCGAAGCTCAAAGAATAGCAATTTTGAAATGTTTGCTATTAAAGCCGCAATTATTAATTCTCGATGAATCAACATCTATGCTAGATGTAACTACTCAAGCTAACATTTTAAGTTATATAAAATCTCAAGTTATCAGCTATGGTGGTTCAATAATGATCATAAGTCACGATTATAAGTTATTAGAAGCCTATTGTAACAAAATTTATAATATAGAGGAGCACATATGAAAAAAAATAAATTTTTACCAATCGCAATCATCCTTTTAGGATTGATTAATACTGGATGTCAAAATAAAAACACATTAGAAAATAATAAAAATATTACCATCGGCACTTCAATGAAATTGGAAAAAGCTACTCGTGATGAATATAATTACGACACTCTGTCTAGTGGCATTTCTGAACTACCTCTAGTTTCTAAAAATACTGATGGAACTTTCTCGCCATTATTAGTCGATTACACTACTAGCGACTCTAAAATTTGGACTCTCACTCTTAACGACAACTATCGATGGTCAGATGGCAACAATGTTACTGCCGAAGATATTCTCTTTTCTTTAGAATATGAATGGGATAACAATACACCTTTATTTTCAAATTCTAATGAAAAAGGTGAATTTGAAACATATTCTATTTCTGAAGATAATAAAAGCATATCTTTAACTTTAGAAAAAGCTAATATAAAATATCTCGACAATTTAACAACTTTTAGAATAAGACCTAAACATATATACAACAATAAAAATACTGATGAAATTACAGTTTCTGATGCCAGAGTTTCTTGTGGACCTTACATTTTAAATAATTTTAGTCTTGAAACTAATTCTTTGGTTTTTACTAAAAATCCATATTATCCTAAAGAAACAAAATTTAAAAAAATTACTTATATTTTATTTAATAATGAAGAAATGCTTTATAATAGTTTAAATCAAAATTCTGTCGATTTTATTTGGAACTACTCTATTGGTATTCCTACATCCTACCAAAGTATTCTATCTCAAAATGATAATATAAAATTTGCTTCTATTACTGCTTCCAATTGCCCAGCAATATTGCTTTTTAATAATAAAAAAGGATTTGGCTCGGATAAAAATATAAGAGCCGCTATTTCCTATGCCTTAAATTATCAAGATTTTAAAAAATATTTTGGAAGTGAATTTGCTTCTACTCCTAATAAAAGTTTTGCTCCAAGCTCTCTTACGGGATATAAAGAAACAGAACATTTAGTAACTGATTATAGTATCGCTGACGAATATATGAAAAAAGCAGGATATATTAAAGAAGACACTACTTATAAAAAGCAAGGCGTTGAAGCTTGCTTAAATCTAACAATTAATTCAAAAAAGGAAACACACATAAGCTATGGCGAATTTGTAAAAACACAATTAGAAAAATTTGGAATAAAAGTAAATTTAGACACTGTTGATTCTACCCTTTTCAACGAAAAAACGAGCCATAAATTTGCTACAGAAGGTCCTGATGGTTTCAATGAAATAACTATGGAAGCTGCAATTATGGGATTTACTGCCTACGGAATGAAAAATCTCGGTGGAATGTATATTAACGGAAACAATAATGTTCAAGGTGGTGGAGAAGTCTATAATGAAGAACTAGATAATATTATGAATTCTATGGAAAGTTCCAAAACAATAGAAGAATATATGATCTACACTGGACAATTACAAGACTTTTATGCAAATGAACTTCCTGCTATCGCTTTATTTTGGGATAACACTATTTATGCTTATTCGAAAAATTTAAAAAATGTTCATATCGATAGCGTTTTCGGTTTGAATAACTATAAAAATTTCATAGAAATGATTAAAGAATAGATAATAAAGGATTTTAATAATGAAGAAATATATAAAACACATCATCATCGCCTTTATCAGTTTCCTTTTGATTGTGATTTTAAATTTTCTTCTACCAAGATTATTGCCTGGAAATCCTATAGGATATTTAACTGGACTTAATGAAGAAGGTATGTCTGCCGAAAAATATGCTTTTTATTACCATGCTCTTCATTTAGATGAAAATATATTATCTCAATTTAGGTATTATCTAATTGATATTTTCAATGGTACTTTAGGCTATTCATATAAAAAAGAGGCTACTATAAGTTCTCTTATATTTTCAAAAATTGGTGTATCTTTACAAATAACTTTTCCAGCTGCTTTTTTCTCTATACTAATAGGAATATTATGGGGCGTAGAAAGTGGGTATAAGAAAAATGGTTTTTTTGATAATTTTTCTACAATTCTATTATTGACTTTGAATACTATTCCTCTTTTCGCCATCGCTTTAATTTTAATAATTCTCTTTTGCTTTAATTTAAACATTTTTCCATATTATGGTATATCAAGTGGAAATTATTCACCAGGTTCAATCGAATTTTTCTTTGATAGATTATATCATCTTGTCCTTCCGATTTTAACCATAATTATTGGTTCATTCCCATCAAAATATTTATTACTAAGAAATACAACAGCACAATTTGTTGACAATAAATGTGTCTTATATGCTAAGCAATGTGGATTATCAAATTCAAAAATTAAATTTTCTTATATCTTAAAAAATATATCACAACCAGTAATAGCTATGATCGGAACTACAATAGGAAATTGTTTTGTCGGTTCTATAATTGTAGAAAATATATTCTCCATAAACGGAGTAGGTGGGCTATTAAATGATGGAATCAATACTCTAGATTATCCATTAATTCAAGGAATACTTTTTGTAACAACACTTTTTATGGTAATTTGTGTAATGATTTCAGATATTTTATGTCTATTAGTTGATCCTAAATTAAGAAAGGAAAAAGAAAATGAAAATTAAACGTCTTCCTTTTTTAATTATTGGCATCATACTATTGCTAACTTTTTTAACTATGGCAATATTCCCACAATTTTTCACAAGTTACGATCAAAAGTATTCTTTTGAGCCTTGGCTTCCCCCTTCTTTTTCTCATATTCTTGGAACAAATTCGCTCGGTTATGATATTTTTGCTGAATTAATCTATGGGGCAAGACAAACAATTCTTATTTCTTTAACTGCTAGTTTAGGTTCATTAATAATTGGTGTTATCATTGGAATACTTGCATCATTTGATTCTATTATTGGAACCTTTTTCAATGGAATTATCAATATTTTTGTCTTGCTTCCTAAATTATTAATATTAATTGTTTTCGTAAGTTTCCTTAACAACAACAATTTAACTTTGATAATTTTAATTTCCTGTTTTACTTGGGTTTCCACTGCAAGATCAATTAAAGCAAAGCTTATCAATTTAAAAAAGCAACAATTTATCGAAGTAAATAGACATTATGGCTTTTCAAAAATTCATAATATATGTATACATATTTTGCCAAATTTAAAAGACATAATTATGACAAGACTACTTTTAGGAATAACCACTTGTATCATGATGGAATCGACTTTAAGTTTTTTAGGTTTTGGTAATTTATATTATCCAACATGGGGTGTCATGATAAATTTTGCAAGAAATAGAGGAGCATTAGTTCATCAAGCTTATGGATATTTAATAGCTCCTTGTTTATGCATTGCATTTTTATCTCTTTCTTTTTACTTCATTTCTATTTATTTTGAAGCTAAACAAACTATAATAGATAAGGAATGACTATGAATAAAGAAAAAGAAATTTGGTTAAAAATTAAACCTCATCATCATACTCATTTAGCTGAAATAAGATCTGACCAATATAATGAATTATTTGAAAAAAAATCAGTTATCCAAGATTCAGATGAAGTAAAAAAAGCTAAAAAGAAAATAAAAGATGAAGGAGAGACAATCGATAATATTTTAAATCTCATCCAGTGTTTAAATAGTCAACTAAGATATAACGATTCTATTTTTTATCTTGAAAAAGCTCTTAAAACTTTCCCAGAAAACTATCGTTTAGAAAGAGCCCTAGCTATAAGGTATCTTACTGCAAATAAAATAGAAAAAGCATTATTTTTATTTAAAAAAATATACGAAAAAACAGATGATAAATTAGATATTACTTACCGTATCGGATTAGCATATTTTTATCTAAAACAATATAATTTTGCCAAAGAATATTTTTTAATTTCTTTAAATCTTTCAGAAAAAAATAAAGAAATGTATATTGCCTGCATATACTGGCTATTATTGACAAACGTACAACTTAAAGAGAGCATAAATGAAACATTAAATAATTACCATGACTTTTTTGTAACCCACCATGCTGGTTATGAATATGCTGTTCACTTGTTTTTAAATGAACCTTTATCAGATTATGAAGAAATTTCTAAATCTGATAATTTGACAAGGGTAATGTTTCTTTTTGGCTTGTACCATTTTTATCTTTACAAAAATGATACAAAAAAAGCCGAAGAAACTTTTTCACTCGGCTTAAAATGTGATGAATATTGGGCTAGTTTTTCTGGACTAGGATTTTACTACTTATTAATCTCCAACAATTTTCTTTCTTAATAACGATGGTTCAGAAGGAGGAATAAAAACCGGAGAATGTGAATCACGATTTAAAAAGAGATTAAGTCTTTCATTATCGCATTCTTCAAAAATATATTGTGGTGTTCCTTCACAAGCTATCAATCCTTTATCCATGAAAATAACCTTATCAGATACATCACGAGCAAATTTCATCTCATGAGTAACAACAATCATAGTAATATGTTGCGAAGCTAATTCCTTCATTACTTTTAAAACTTCATTAACCATCTCTGGATCTAAAGCAGAAGTTGGCTCATCAAATAATATTATATCTGGATTCATACTTAAAGCTCTTGCAATAGCAACTCTTTGCTTTTGACCACCAGAAATATCTCTAATTTTAAAATGAACTCTATCTGACATTCCAACTTTTTCTAAGTTTCTTAAAGCAATTTCTGTAGCTTCTTTTTTACTTCGCTTTAATACTTTTGTTTGACCTATAACACAATTTGTTAGTACATCCATATTGTTAAACAAATTAAAAGATTGAAAAACCATAACAAGGCGTGAACGTATATGGTTTTGATTAGTTTTATTTTCTAATATATTTTTTCCATCGAAAATAATTTCACCGCTATCTGGCTTTTCCAAAAGATTCAAACAGCGCAATAATGTTGATTTTCCACTTCCAGAAGAACCTATAATTGTTAAGCATTCTCCTTTTTCCACAGAAAAAGAAATATCTTTTAAAACAATTGTACTATTTGAAAAAGTTTTAGCTAAATGATTTACTTGTAATATTGCCATAATTAATTTTCCTTTTTTGCTTTAAAATGAAATAAGATATTCTCTAAAGAAGTCTTTACTTTATGTCCATCCATTTTAAATGCTACAAATTTTAAAATTGCTGTAGCAATCAATACCAACACCAAATAAATAACTGCAATGATAATATATGTTGCTAAATATTGATAGCCTTTACTAGCAGCACTTGAAGCTTGCCAATAAAGTTCAGAAACAGCGATAACATTTAATACTGAAGAATCTTTAATATTGACAACCCATTCATTGCCAATTGTCGGAATAGAATTTCTAATAGCTTGAGGTAATGTTACATGAAATAATGTTTGCATTTCATTCATACCAAGAGATTTAGCACCTTCAATTTGACCTTTATCAATGCCATTTAGTCCTGCTTGTAAAACTTCGCCCATATAAGCTGTAGTATTCAAAGTTATAACTATCAAACCAGCTATAAACCAACCATTCCAGGTATCTACACCTTTTAAAACTTCATTCCAATTGATTCCCATCATCTGGCAACCATATTTAAATAACATTGCTTGAACCATCATCGGTGTTCCCCGAATTACAATAGAATAAATATTGCAAATCCATTTTATTGGAAAGCGCCAAATTTTATGATACCAAGGGGATTCTTTAGTATTCAAAGATTTACCAAAAGCTAAAAAAATACCTAAAAATAAACCACCAAATGTTCCCACTAAAGAAAGAACAATAGTTGCTAATGTGCCATTAATATAGAATCGGCCATAACGTGATAATAAACTAGATATATCGTTGCCCATTATTCACCACTTCTACTAACAGATTCAACCATCATTTGATTTCTTAATTCTTGATCTATACTGCTCAAAGCTTGGTTAATGCAACTTTTTAGATTATCATTACCTTTTTTTATACCGATTGAAACACCAAGTTCAGATAAATATTCACCCAAAATATCTTGTGAAATCCGTACAATGCCTAATGATTTATTTGAACCAACAATAGCTTGTGCAACTGGATATTCAGCTGTCATAGCAAATGCAGAATTATTCTTTACATCAATAGCGCAATCAGCAAAAGTAGCAAGAGGGGATAAATGATTAGCACCATAATCTTCTTTAAAAATTTCTATAACATCATCAGTTACAGTAGAAACCTGTGAAACAATATTTTTCCCATTTAATATTGTCGCCAATTCTGAAGAAGGAATAACACGATTATTTTGATCAGCAAATTCTTTAGAAGTTACTAAAACTAATTCAGACCGATAATATTCATCCGAAAAATCAATAGATTGTCTTCTTTCTTCAGTATCAGTCATTCCTGCTAAAACTAAATTTATAGTTCCGGTTTGAACATCAGGAACCAAAGATTCCCAATCTTCTTTAACAATTTCAACTTCCATGTTCAAAGCTTTCCCAAGCAACATAGCAATTTGAACATCATAGCCATCAGCATAGCTTCCACCAACATTAGAAATAGAAACATTGTAATCATTAGAAGAAGGATCAGTCCAATTAAAAGGAGAATAATTGCATTCCATTCCAACAATCAATTTTTCTACTTCAACATTTTTAGTATCAATAGATGAAAAATTTACATCATAATGATAAATAAAATTGTTAGAAGAATTAGAAGAACAACTTGTAGCAGAAAGTGCTGCTATTCCACATAATAAAGTTTTTAAAATTTTCTTTGACATAAAAAAATGTCCTACCTTTCATTTTTGCCTAAGGATCACACTAATTCGCGACCCTTTAAATGAAATAGGACCCGTATCAATAGTGCCAATCGGATACTTTCTATCCGCCGAGTACGCAAGATATTCTCATGCGTCCCAACTCAACTTTTCCTATTCGACTAATAGTACTAAGAAGGTTTCGGCGACTCTTACCTTTCATTTCTTTCAAAGTCTTTAAGAAAGAAATTACTATTTTGTAGTCGCTCCTCTATTCGATTCATAGACTTAAAGAAGTATATAAAAAATAGAATGAAAAAGCAAGAAAAATTTTTCATAGTTGCAAAAAAACATCTAGGACTTAGCCTAGATGTCTCATAATTTAAAAATATTTTTATTTGTTATCAAAGAAAGTTCCACGTGCCTTTTCTTTCATATCGAAAGAAGTAGTGAAAGGAATTCTTGATGTATATCCTGCTTTAGCTGCGACAATCATTTTAACTGGCCACATAAATATATCATGGTTCCATTGATTGACAGTATCATTATATTGATCTCTTGCTGCAGTAATTTCTTTCTGTAAATAAGAATTTTGTTGCATGACATCAGCTATTTCAGCGTGGGATTTTAAATCTGGATAATTTTCCATAGCAATATTAATTTGGCGAGAAATGCCATCAAGTTTGGAAGATACTTCATTTCTATCACCATCAGCATTTGGATTAACACCACCACGATAAGCAGCAATTTGTGTAAGAGTTTCTTTATCGAGAGTAATTGCCTTATCTAAAAGTTGAGCAGCATTGGAAAGAATAACTACGCGTTGTTCAATCAAATTATCAATTGTGGAAGCGTTCGATTGTATTTTTTGTTGTAATCCACGAAAATAGTTTTGTGCTTTTATCTTCTTAATTAAGAAAATCAATCCAGGAATAATTCCTAATACCCATAAAAGGACTTCAAAAATTGTTGAGCCTACACCAACTTTTACCGGAATTTGCTTCTCGATAACGTTGACATCACGTCCATTGGTATTAACTGGACCTGATAATTCGTCTAATTCATTAGCCATAATATAACTCTCCTTTATTTATATACTTTAATTATGTCCTTTTTCAAAGAAACTGTCAAATAAAATATCATCTTTATCTATATAAGAACCAATTAAAGCCATACCAATAACACCATTTCTAAATACTGTCTTCGAACTATGGGATTCAAGGAACTCTTTCACCTTAGTATTTGAAGTGTATTCACTAAAATAAGTCTTCCTTGAAACTTTGATATCTTTAACAGCAATTTCAGTCGCTTTTTCAACTGGTTTATATTCAATCCATTCAACAGGGACATCATGGAACTTGCCATCCCCGCCAAGTGTTGGAACATATTCAACATGTTTAATACCAGTAAAAGCATAAGATACTATATTGACAATATCCGTTTTCCCAGCTCTTTTTGTTTCGCGAGCTTTAAGAATTTGTTCTGTTATAGCATCTTCTGGTTTAAATATATTTCCATCCATAGTGTTAGCAATAGTTTCACTTTCGAAAGCATTGTAATTAGAATGGAATATATCATCATATATATATTCAACAGGTTTATATTGTTGATATAAAGGGATGCAAAGTAGCGGAGCTAAATCAAAATATAAAGATTCCAAGAAGTGGCAATTATATTCAATAAATTTATTTCTAGATTCATCATAAGAATAACTAGAATACTTAGAAGGTTCAATGAAATAATCCTCAGTTTGAGAATGGATAGAAGAAATGTAATTTAAACAATTTTCTTTTACAAAATAGAAATCATCACCATATGGTTTAGCATTTTCAATAAGATTAATCATCGAATTTTGAGCGAGTGGAGTAAATAATAGACGGAATTCAGTTTCATTAGTACGATCTGTAGCACCGAACAAAACATCAAATTTATCATTAGTCATTGCTGTAAAATTAGTTGTTTCATCGTTGTCCATCAAGTCATCGCGCATTTTCTTTTGGAGCTTCTTCGAACCCTTCTTCACCATTTTCGAAACTTGATTATCACTTAATCCTGTTGCACCTGAAGGTTTTCTTGAAAAAGAAAGATTTGGAGCAGCACCATTTCCATAAACTAATTCAGTATCGTAATAATAAGATGGTGCAGGTTTTTCAATTCTGGCAGTAAGAGTTTGAGTTTTAGTATAAGTTCGACGATGACCACTAGCATCAACTTCAGTAGTTCTATATGAAATAACTAAAGATCCTGTATATAATTTCATATCTATTTTTTGATTATACGTTCTATATAACAAAAATGGATTTCCTAAAATAGAACCCGATTGTACTCCTACAATGGATTTATTATTTTCTTCAGAATGAGCAAACCCATATTTTTCATAAAGATAGCCATATTTTTCATTATCAAAAATTGGATCTAACTTTATCAAAGGTGTTGCTTTTTCACAAATTTTAGATGGAACAGACCAATCGAACAAAGCGTTTAAATTTCCCATTTGACTGGAAGCTTCATCCAAATATTTATTTGCTTCTTCTTGAATTGCTTCCAATATTTCTTTGTTATTTTTTATTTTTTTATTAACTACTTTTAAAATCAAAACTAAAAATAAAACTCCAAGAACAACACCACCGATTGCCATAGAAAGTCCTATAACAAGATTAAAATTTTGATTAGTACATAAAATAACACCAACAATAGCTGTGCCAAATAAAACTATTATCAAGAAAATTAAAAAACCACGTAAGACTTTAAATCTAGATACAACACCATTTTGCTTTTGTGCTTGTAATAAACAATCATTATAAGCAGCAACAGTCTTTCTATTAGCTTCAATATCAACTTTTGCTTCTTTAGCCAAATCATCAAACATCTTTTCTGCAGTTTGGCGATATTTTTCTTTAATTTCTAAATTATATTTTTTTAAAGGATCGAAAATCTCTTCCATAAAATCCACCTCTTTAATAATTATAAACGTTAGAAACAAATAATTCATTACTTTTTATTTATCTTGAAAAGAATTTTTATTTATATATACTAGAAGTGAAGGAAACAAAAATGAAAAAATTTAAAACATTATTATCAACTTTAATTCTTCTTTCACTTCTGAGCGCTTGCAATGGTACAAATAATTCATCTACTACTAATTCATCTAACTCATCAAATACTATCATTTCTACTAGTTCAAGTACTACCAATTCATCTACAACAAGTAAAGATAGTTCTTCTTCATCAACTAATACAAGTTCTACAAATCCTAGTTCTTCATCCACAAGTTCTAGTTCAACATCAAGCTCAACATCATCTGCCCCTATAAACACCAAAGATAAATTAAAAGACATAGTTGTTGGCAACTCTTTTAATGGTGATGTTGTTATAGCTGGAAAAAGAGGCAATGATTTCTATGTAGAAGATCAAACAGGATATGCCTTTGTCTATTTGAATAACAATAGTGACTATAAAGAATTGCAAATTGGAGATCAAGTAAATCTTCAAGGCAAGATAGTAGAATTTACCAACGCTGGTATCATTCAGATAAGCACAGTAACTTCAATGACCAAATTGAAATCTAATTGTGCTCTTCGCTCTATTAACAAAGTAGAAAATTTTGACCAAATCGATTCTTATAGAATGGGTAGAATTGCCATAGATAATGTTGTTTTAGAATCAAAAACTATTAATTCTGGTAGTACTGATTCCAGCCTTAAAATATCCAAAAATGGAAAAACATTAACTATATTCATTGGAAAAAGACTTGATTCTCAAGTAAAAAATGATATCGAATCAATTTTTAACACTTTAAATACCAAAGATACTTTTTCTATAAACGGAGCCTTTGCCGATTATTATAAATCGTCCCAGATTGTTTTAACTTCTGCTGATCAAATTGTTGCTGATGAACTTTCTTTTGAAAAGAAAGTTGCCATCATTGAAGCTAATTCAATTTCTTCTTTAAATAATTCCAATGTTTATAAAGATATATCTCTTCCTACTTCAGGTTTATATAACTCTAAAATTGAATGGACTTCTTCAAATACTTTAGTAGTTAGCAATTCTGGAAAAGTTACAAGACCAGAAAATGGAGATGTCAAAGTTACTTTATCCTATGTTATTACAATAGATAATCAAAAGACTACTTCCAAAAATATTACTGTTAACGTCAAACAAAAAGGCAATACAAACTATGAATATGTTTATGTTGAACCTAATTACAGTGGCACATATTACAATCAAATAAGCGATGAATTAAGAGGAAAGGATCTTTTATTACAATTAGATAATTTATTGGATTCCACTTCTCATCCTACAATCAACTTCACATATAAAGGACTAATGTCAGAAGTATTTCCATATACCGATGGAAAAGATGGAAAACTATATGCTTTCTATCGTGGAACTTTAGCAAGCAGCGGTTCGATGAATAGAGAACATGTCTGGCCTAATTCCCGTGGTGGAAATTATATTGAAAGAGATCCTCATATGGTTAGACCGACTCTTACCAGCGATAATTCAGGAAGAGGAAATGCTTTCTATAACGAATCAGGAAATTATGATCCAGGAGAATTTGGTGCTTATCAATATCGTGGAATCTGTGCAAGAATTATTTTCTATTGTGCTGTCAAAGCTCAAGAAAATGGATTAAACCTCGTCGATAAAAATACAGATTCAACATCAAATAAATCGATGGGAAAATTATCCACATTGCTTAAATGGAATTTAGAATATGATATCGATGCTACGGAAATACAAAGAAATGATGTTCTTTATACAAAATTCAAACATAATAGAAATCCATTTATCGATGATAGAAATTACGCCTGTAAAATTTGGGGCGATACAAACGCTGAAACTCGCGGAGTTTGCTCTGGAAATTATTAAAAAATAATTTTAAAAAACTTCATTTATAAATTTCTTTAAATGAAGTTTTTCTTTGCAAATTTTTTTCACTAAAAAAGATTATTAATTTGAAAATATCAAAATTAATAATCTTTTAAATTTATTTAATTAGTTTTTCTTTGGCTTTCCAAGAAGAGTAAACATATTACTCTTATAAATTTCAACACCAGGTTGATTGAATGGATTTATTTCAAGAAGATAAGCTGAGAAAGCACAACCTCTCATAAAGAAATACATTAAATTTCCTAAGTTATATTCATCCATCTTATCGAATGATAAAACATTTACTGGAACATTTCCGTTTTCACTATGAGCTGCTAAAGTACCTTCATAAGCTTTATCATTGATAAAGGATAATTTCTTGCCTTCTAAATAATTCAATCCATCAAGGTTTGCATCATCATGTCCTACTGTTATATCAGCAAAATGATGTTCTGGATGGATAACTGTTTCAAATAAAACTTTATGTCCATCTTGAACAAATTGTCCCATACTATGAAGATCAGTAGTGCAAACTATAGAATCAGGAAGTAATCCTTTACCATCTTTTCCTTCAGATTCCCCATATAATTGTTTTAACCATTCATTCAACATAGCAAAATGTGGTTCATAGGATACATACATTTCAGCTGTATAACCTTTACTATATAAGAAGAATCTTCTAGCACCATATTGATATGCAACATTTTCTTCAAATGGCTTAGAATATTCAACTTCACCATCTTTAACACCTTTAAGGAAAGCCTTAACATCAAGTCCAGCAACAGCCATTGGTAAAAGACCAACAGGGGTGATAACAGAATATCTTCCACCAACATCATCAGGAATAGTGAAGGTTTCATATCCTTCGATATTAGCTTCTTGCTTTAAAGCACCACGGGCTCTATCTGTTGTAGCAACAATAGCATTCTTTAATTCTTCATGACCATATTTTTCAATAATGATTGGAACTCCATGTCCTGTATGATCAACAATATCTAAATCAGAAAATATCTTCATCAATCTTATATTTCTTGGCTTACTAATTCCACGATAAAAATCTTCTAATGATAAAGTATGCGGTAATCCTCCATGAGATAGTATTTCAATTCTATCATGAAAAAAAGATACTTGTGGTTCTGCAATAGACCAATCATTGTGAACAATTGCATTTACTATTGCTTCATTAACGCTATCATAATCAAATAAATAAGTATCAATTCTAGGCCTTACTGTATTTGAAATACATATATTTTCAGATGCTATTCTGTTCATCATTTGTTTAAAGCCAAATATAATAGACTTATTTCCATAATCACTTCGTTGGGAAATGCTTGCTTTATTGATTCCACTAAATTTAACAAATATGAGTGAATATCTATTGTTATCTGACAATAATTCTGCCATTACATTATAATCCCCATTATTATTAACAAGTTTTAAATTCGTTTCAAAGGTATCATCATTAAGCTTATATCCCATTTCTAAATACGAATTTTTAAGTGTAAAAAAAGATAATGTTTTTAAATTTGTAGGTGAGGAAACAATTATGTCATCATCAAAAAAACGCATTTTATATCTTTCCTTAATCTGCAATTCACTCATTTCTCTACAACTAGAACCTATTCTAATCATACAACCACTTGATGAAAATCCATATTTTTTTATGCAATATAATGGCGAAATACCCTTTTTAACATTTATAACAATAACGGGTAATCCTTCTATAATTTCTAGTTCAGTTTTTACGCTATCAATTGCATTTGGTTCTATTTGAGTGGTGATAATGTCCGAAATACTTCTTAAAGATTCATCAATTTTTTGTGCGCCACATACAGTTCCATCATCATTAATTCCAATATAAATTTTCCCGCCATCAGCATTAATAAAAGCTACAATTTCTTTGATAATTTGATCAGTATATTTTGACAATTTGATCAGTATATTTAGATTTAAGTTCTATTTTATTAGATTCAATGAACATTTTATATCTCCTCGTATCTTATTTTTTCATATTAAAACTATAACATTGTGTGCGACATTTTTCAACTACACAGCGACATTTACACCGACATTTTTTAAAAGTACATCGAATTTTCTTCCCTTATAATTATGTAGGTTTATAGTCCTGTTAGCTTTTGTTTTCTTACTACAGCTATCATTTTCTAGCAGAGGGCTTTCGTTTTCTTGCTGATACCTTTTATTTTCTAGTTGATTATAAAAAGAAAACAGGGTCTAAAAAATGAAACAAAAATCTTCAAATTTCAAGCAATACGCCTTAAAAATAGGCTAAATCCTTTCAAATAATATTATTTTAGGTATAAAAAAAGGCTTGATACATTATTTTATTTGTATCAAACCTATATTTTTAAAACCAGTGGTGCCCCTAGTAAGAGTCGGACTTACCTTTCAGCCTTACCATGGCTGCGTTCTACCGATGAACTATACGGGCAAAAAAAGTGCCTTACCCACAACAAAAGCTAAGCTTAAGGCTGCTACCTTCCGATCCTGACCTGATTCACCGCCCCTGCTTGGGTAAAGCAAAATTATTGTATCATAACTTACTATTAAAAGCAAATCCTTTTTATTCTTTTTCCTTGCCTCTTAGCTCTTTAAAAAAGCTTTGTAGCAAGTTTTTACATTCTTCCTCCAAAATCCCCCCTTCATAGTGAATTTGTGGATTAGAAAAATTATATTTAAATAAATCGATATAAGATCCGGCACAGCCACCTTTTTTATTATAAGCTCCAAAAAATACATTTTTAAGTCTTGCATTAATAATTGCACCTGCACACATTGGACAAGGTTCTAACGTGATATAAATTGAAGCCTCCTCAAGATGCCAGCATTTCATTTTTTTATTAGCTTTTTTTAAAGCTAATACTTCCGCATGCGAAAGAACATGATTATACCTCTCACGCATATTATGAGCTTTAGCAATTATCTTGTCATTATAAACAACAACACAGCCTATAGGCATTTCCTTCTTTTTATAAGCTTTTTTAGCCTCCTTTAAGGCTTCTAGCATATAATACTCATGACTAGCCACGATGTAATACCTTATGACATCTTCGACATCTTGCTTCGTATGACTCTTTAGCACCAACTAGCACAACAGGATCATCATCATAAGCCTCATGTCCATCAATTATTCTTTGAGTACGAGTAGCCTCTTCACCACAGCACATACAAATAGCTGTAAGCTTAGTAATTCTTTCAGCAATTGCAAGAAGAGATGGAATAATACCAAATGGCTTTCCCTTAAAATCTAGATCTAGACCAGCACAAATAACTCTAAGTCCCTTATTAGCTAAATTAGTTAATACACTAATCATACTCTCATCAAAAAATTGAACCTCATCAACAACAATTGCTTGAATATCATCAGTTATATAAGGAAGAATTTCTTTAGCTTCCTTAATATTTATCGCCTTTTTTTTATATTTAGAATGGCTTACAACCTCATCAATTGAATATCTATTATCGATTAAAGGCTTAAAGACTAAGAAGTTTTTATGAGCGTATTCCATTCTTGTAACTCTTCTAATTAGCTCTTCCGTTTTACCAGCAAACATTGGTCCACAAATAACCTCAATTCTTCCCCCTTGATTATTATAATAATTCACTTAAAACACCTTCCTAACAAACAAAAATATTATACCTTAATCGCAAAAAAGAGTAAAGAAAAAGTGGACCGTAAGATCCACCAATTTAAATTACTTCTTTAGATTATAACGCTTGTTGAATTGTTCAACACGACCAGCAGCTGAAGCAAATGCTTGCTTACCAGTATAGAATGGATGACAATTTGAGCAAGTATCTACACGGATTTCATCTAAAACTGAACCAGTTTCGAATTGAGCTCCACAAGTAGTACAAGTACAAATTACCTTCTTATAATCTGGATGAATACCTTTTTTCATAGTCTTTAATCTCCTTCCGCCATAGTTGTAGGTAACTATAGTAAGTTTTACCGATTTATAATACCATAGTTTTTATTTTTGTGCAAGTTTATTTTACAAATTTTATTTATTTTTTCTTTTTTTATCCCCATTATTAATTACAGGCGCTTCTACTTCTTTAAGACCAAGCATTTCTTTTAAATGCAAATAAGAATCATTATGAAGCTTAGGATCAATTTTATTAGCTTCTACAAGCATATTATTTTCACTATCAAAATAAAAGCCTGTATAAAAAACATTATCTCCCGTAAAGCTAAAATCAGGTAATCGCTTTAATGACGCTTCTGTTGGACGCAAGAAAAACTCAAAGCCTATAAATTCCTCACATTTATCTATTCCTTTAGTTGGCTTATCATTTGACTGACCTTGATTAAAATATCTATCATCATTTTCAATTAATATAACTTTATATGCTGTTTTCCCTTCTATTTTTATATAGCCTGACCCATATTGCTTAGAGGTCATCTTAAATCCAGCTTTATTAAGCTTAGCTTCTAAGGCTTCATATCCTTGTGCTTCGTAATAGCCCTTAGGATATAATTGCTTACGAGGCTTAAATACAATAAGCTTTGATATCATTGAATTCAATGATACCATTGATACTACTGACATAATCATAATTAGTACCATGAGCCATTTTTCATTTAATTTAAATACATATAAGCAAATTAAACCAATTAAAACCACAAATGAAACAATCGTTATAATAATTGTATTTTTTCTTGAAAGGGGTTTAAATCCAAACATTAGTACGCCTCCTTATCGACACAAGCTAAATCAAAATACATTGCTGTATTATAGCCCTCTATTTGTGTATCAAAATCTTTAAGTTCTCTATATCTTAAAAGCTGAGCATGATTTTCATCATAAATAAAATATTGCTCATAAGACTTTTTAGAAGCCTTAGCATTAATAAAACAATACTTCTTTATTTCTTCTGTTTTTTGTCTAAACACAACAATAATAACTTCATTTTCTGTATCAAAATCATCCATAGACGCTTCTTCTAAATAACCCTTAGCTATAGCATATTGCTTTAAAGATTCATTATCAAGCTTATAATTTTTAAACATTTCAAAATTATGCACTAAGCATATTTTAATTAAACATTTTTTATATTTACGAGTAGCTATAATAATATTATCGTCATCAACAAGTAATTCATCATGAGCATATATTAAATTATATTTTATATCATCATAAGGCTTTATATCATATCTTTCTTGAACCTTAATAGGTGAATCCTTATCTAATTCATCAACTATTTTTTCTGTTTTTTTATGATAAAAATTATATATTTTTTTTAGTAACATGAAATCAATCCTTCCGAGCCAATTATACCATTTATTTAAGTATTTAAAAAGACCAATTTGACATTCAAATATTTGATTGTTATAATTTTTTTAGGTGATAAAATGAAATATCCACAGTTTTTAAATAAAAAAGAAAATAATATAACCCTTATAGCCCCAAGCTTTGGTTGCACAACCGAGCCATATAATTCAAGGCTTAAGCTTGCAATAAAGCATTTTAATGATTTGGGCCTTAATATCATCAAAGGACCTAATATTTTTAATACAATTGGCTTTCGTTCAAATACAAACCTCCTATGTGCCAAGGAATTTATGGACAGCTATTTAAGTAATACTAACCTTCTTATGTCTGTTGGTGGTGGAAATCTAATGAATGAAATCCTTGATGATATTGATTTTAATCTAATTAAAGATAGTCCTCCTAAATGGTTTATGGGATATTCTGACAACACAAACCTAACCTTCACTCTTACAACCTTATGTGATGTAGCAACTCTTTATGGACCATGTGCACCTGAATTTGGACAAACAAAGCTTGATTTAAGTCTTTTAAAGGTAATTGATTTATTAAAAGGTAAACAGCTTGAATTCAAAGGTTATTCTCATTTTGAGCTTCAAAGCCTTAAAACAGAAGATAATCCTTATGTTGGTTATAATTATGATACTGTTAAAAAGCTTGTTTTAAATCAAAATAAAATTGAAATGGAAGGTCGTCTTCTTGGTGGTTGTATCGATTGTCTTACATATATTATTGGAACACCCTACGATAAAGTTAAAGAATTTAATGCCAAATATAAGGACGATGGTATTATTTGGTTTTTAGAAGCTTGTGATCTTGAAGCATGGAATCTAAAGCTTGCATTACTTCAAATGAAACGCTGTGGTTGGTTTGAAAATGCTAAAGGCTTTATCTTTGGACGTCCTCTTAAATACAATACTGATTTTATAGGACTTACAATGGATGATGCGGTTTTAGATGTTTTAAATGACTTAAATGCACCAATTATAATCAATGCTGATTTTGGTCATTTAAAGCCCCAAATTCCTATTATTTGTGGAAGCGTTGCTAATATTAAAGCTAAAGATAATAATTTAAAAATTAGTTATAAGTTAATATAAACATAATAAAAGAGTCACAAAGACTCTTTTATTTGCTTTTTAAAATCTAAGGTAGATAGCATTTTAATTCTAAGGTAAACACCTATCTACATCACTCTGGACAAAAATATTTTTATTATACTTATTTCTTATAACAAATTATATTTTTTTCAACAAATTCAATGACATCATGATCAAGTTTATTCATATCATACAAATAAACCACATTTTTTCTAGGATTATAAACACCTATTTTTTCAATAGAATTAAAAATACTTTGCTTTGAATGCCGCCCCATAATCCAATACATTAAAAGTTGTAATGTATGCTTACTTGTTAAATTATTTTTACTAACCTTAAAATCCCATAAAGTATCTTTTGTTAAAAAGTCTCCATCTCCTGCATCAACTGTTTTACTATAACCGCCATCAAAAGTAAATCCATCTTTAACAATAGGGCCATACTTTTCAAAAAAAGTTAAGCTTCTTTTTACCATTACTCTTATATTTTCAATTGTTTCTTCATTAGGATTAGTATCAATCGCCTTCTTAGCTCCCTCTGACATTAAAGGATTTCGATACCAAACATCATAAGTAGTTGCCTTACAGGCTGAAATAATTGATTCATCATCTAATCCTTTAACATTCTCTAATAACGATTCAATATCAAGTCCTAATTTTTCATCATTTTTTATCTCATCTCTAGATACACATTGCTTCTTATTTTTATATCCTTTAATTGATATTTCAAATGATTTTTTTCGTATCGATATTAAATCCTTATTACCCTTCTTTACCAACATCATAAATCTTGATAAGTAATCAACTGCTAAACCTACAATAATTGGGGAAATATTTCCATTTTCCATTTCATAACCATCATTATATTCAATTTTTTCAAATGCTGATGGTTTAATAAATCCTCCCCTAGGTTGTTTAATCTCACTTATTCTTTGTGTAACGCTTGCCATTATTATTCCTCCATATCAACTATTTTCATAATTTTTTGTTCCATTTGTTTTTTATAAAAATCAAAAGTAATTTTATATTCTAATTTATTATTTTTGTTTATTGATGCACCCATAGATAATAATGTTTCTAAGACTAATTTATCACTATCAAATGTAGCATATTCTTTAGAAAGCTTATTATATAACATTAATATATTATCTAAATCTTCTTTATTTAATAACAAATAAATTCCTTTTATATTTTCACTTAATAAAACAATTCTTGTTAAATCTATTGTGTGATATATAAATTCATTGAAATTATTTTGTTCTTTTAAAATAATTAAATTCTTATAATTTAAAGCCCTTCTAACATTATTATCCTCATAATTAGCTTTTAATTTTTGACAAAGATAATCAAATTCATTTTCGGCTAATTTTTCATCACCTTTGCCATATAATACAAAGTTAATGTATTCACTGATTTCATTCTTAGCTTCATATAATTTTTTTAAATCGTAATAAGTTAAATTTTTATAATCTTGGATATTAATAATTTGTTCAAGATTATATACCAAGCTATTATATAAATCGTCTGCACATTTATTTTCATAGTACTCATCTAGCGTAACACCAAACATTTTTGCAAGAAAAATTTTCTTATCTCTGGCAATTGGCTCTCCATTCTTCCACTTATTTATTGCTGTTTGTGATACGCCAAATATATCCTTTAAATCATCTATCGTTTTATTTCTTAAATTCAAATTTAGCAAAATATAACGCCATTCTTTTGATGCTTTTTTTGTTTGATTGTTTAATTTTATTAATTTCTCTTCAATTTGATTTAATTGTTCCTGCATTTTAGTCGTTGCTCCTTTCGTCAATTTTTCCTAAATAATCCAAATAATCCATTTTATCAATATTAGACAAAATATCACTTTCAAATAAACATCCATTTATTTTTTTACATCCCATATTTTTCAAAATTGCTTTCACCTTTGGACTTGTATCAGAATCTGTATACAATACATTTAATGATACTTCATCATATCTAGCAAGATATGCTTTTATTACCATCTCATCGTTTAAGTCATTAAAAAAATCATAACTATAAACAAATTTATAATTTGGCGCGAATATAATTTTTTTCTTAAATTCAAAATATTCTGCCTTCATATCGCTATATGATATCTTGTATTTATAAGCAGTTCCCATCTTATTAATCATGTTTTTATTAATTTCATTCCAAAAGATATCATATTCTATTTTTTTATAATCTCTATCTAAAATAAAATATTTAAAACACCATCTTAATTTTGCTTCTTCAATACTCGTTAAAAATGAAAACAACTTCTTTTGTAATAAATAATTAATTTCCTCGATAAAATCAGCTTGTTCTTGAAGTATCTTAATACCGTCATCCTTATTTATTTCCAGCTTTGTTTTAATACTCTCTTTTGAAAAATCGTTTAATAAATCAAGTCTTTCATCATCAAGGCTAAAAATATCAGAATAACGATTTTTTTTTATTTTTAAATGTGAATTTGATAGATACAAATCCTCCATTGTCGTATGAAATATCCCTGCTAATATCGAAATACTTTCTATATCAGGTAATCTCTCTCCATATCGCCATTTCTTTATCAATTCATAACTATTAGTTTTTGTTTTTTCTTCAAATATTTCTACAACGTCATTTAATTTAAGATTATTTTTTTTCATTAATTCTTCAAATCTTTTTGAAAAAGCACTTTTATCCTCTTTAAAATAATACATCTCGTTTAACATTATAAATAATCCTCCATTTTGTCATATATATTAACTTTCCATTTCATTTTTATCTTTTATCCTCCATTTATTTTTTGTTAAAGCCTTAACACAATTTTATTATAGATTAAATCTACTAAATCCATCAATTCACAAATAGTTTGTACATTAAGTTATATTTATTTTCTTAAAAAACTATTTGTACAATATACTGTGTAAAATAAAAAGGTCTAATTTAATTTCATATAGAAATTTAAATTAAACCTTAACATATCATACAAATAAAACTAATCAACTGTGTTTTCATATTCAAATCATCATATAAAACAGGGAAAAATCCTCTTACAATATATTTAAAAGTTTTTGTCTTTGAGATCCTGATAATATATATAATCCATTACTTTTTTTATTCCCATTTTTGAGTCTTGATTCATTTACTATTTTTTCAAGCTCGGGAAAAAGCTCTGGAGTCTTTTGAACATCATCTACTATAACGGGAGTAGATGCATTTCTAAAAATATTTTAGGATCTGTAATTGCAGCTGACAGCTCTAATGAATCATCTAATGAAACATAAAAATAGCCTTTATTTACAAATGCATTATATAGCAAAGTATATTTGCCAATAGCTCTAAGACCTATTAGTAAGGTTATTGGATAGTGCTTAATTGTATTTTCAAATATACCTTCAATATTTCTTTTTATCATAAAAAAACCTATTTTTTAAAATTTGCAATCATATTTACGTATTTTCTACAATGCAATTGCAAATTTTACTGAAATTTATTTACCTAAGCAAAATTTAGAAAATAACTCGTTAATTAATAATTCTGGTGATTCCTCCCCAATAATGCTTCCAAGCTTATACCAAGCATCCTTAATATCAATTTCAATCATATCAACATCAATGTGATTTAGACATGCATTATATGCTGATTTTAAAGAATCTAAAGCTTTACTCATTAATGCCACATGTCTTGTATTTGACAGATAATTATTATCATTAGCATTAAATTCATTTATTTTAGTTATATCTAATAAAGCCGTCTCAAGCAAAGCTATTCCCTCAGAATGAAGAGCCGAAATATCTATATGTGGTATATCTAAATTAATTTTTCTTGGTAAATCCGTTTTGTTAAAAATAATGATTCTTTGTTTAGACTCGGTTAGCTTTAAAAGCTCCTTGTCCTCTTCCTCTAAAGGGTGTGATGAATCTAACACTAAAAGACATACCTCACATTCATCAATAGCCTTCTTAGAACGCTCAATACCAATCTTTTCCACAACATCCGTACTTTTTCTAATACCAGCTGTATCAACGAGCTTCAAGGTCACATTTCCAAGGGTTAACTCACCTTCGATAATATCTCTTGTTGTACCAGCTATATCAGTAACAATAGCCTTATCCTCTTCAAGAAGCATATTTAATAGCGATGACTTTCCAACATTAGGACGACCTACAATAGCAGTCTTAACTCCGTTAACAGCCATAACACCTAAACGTGAATGCTTTAAAATATCCTTCATTTCAGTAATTAAATCTTTTACGACAGGTTCAATAATTTCATCTGTCATAACCACTGCATCATCATATTCTGGATAATCAATATTTACCTCTATTTTAGCAATTAAATCTAAAAGCTTTTCTCTTAAAGCTTTAATAAGATTTGTTGTACCCTTACGAAGCGAATGAATTGAAGCTTTCAAGGCTAATTCATTTGATGAGCTAATTATATCCATAATCGCTTCTGATTGTGCAAGGTCTATTCGACCATTTAAAAATGCTCTTTTAGAGTATTCACCTGGTTCAGCCATTCTAGCACCATTTTTCAAAAGTACCTCAAGTACTCTATTAGTATTATAAATACCACCATGACAGCTTATTTCACATGAATTCTCACCCGTAAATGACTTAGGTGCATGAAATACAGAAACCATTACCTCATCAATTATGTCTTTTCCATCAATTATATACCCATAATGAATAGTATTAGGCTTAGCTTCTTCTAAGCTTTTTCCTTTAAACACTTTATTTACAATAAAAATGGCATCATCTCCACTAACTCTAATTACTGAAATTGCTCCTACACCATAAGGAGTTGCAATCGCACAAATAGTATCATTAAACATAAAAATCACCTTACCTAAAGATAAGGTGATTATAGCATAAATTAATTAAAAGTGCTAGACACGACGACGCTTCTTAGCCTTAACAAAAGCAAATATAGAAAGACCAGCTAAAGCGACTCCACCAATAATGAAGAATATAGGATTTATACCATCGCTTTCTTTAGCATCCTCAAGGGTTAAATGAAGTTCTCCTTCTTTTTCAATACCATCACTATCATAACTAAATGAAATATTGTAATCACCAGCAGATGATGGAATCTTATTTAAATCTGAGGTTATTTTAAGATTATCATAAGAAATACCTTTATTTAAGAACTTGTCTCCAATCAATTTTAAAAGCTCGTTACTGTCAAAGTCTCTTGTAATGCTTGAAGCTGTAAGAATTGTCTTTGAAACAGGTTCTATTTTCTTAGAATCAATAACATTCAAATTTAAGACACCATTTTTAGTTTCCCCCTCCACAACATAGGTGAAATCAAGCTTATATTCTCCTTCTTCAGTTGGGATACTCGCCTCATCAGAAAGTAACACACTACTTGCTTCTACACCTTGTTCACGAAGTGCTTGCATAACCATAATAATAATTTCATCATTTGTCATTTTACTTAACTCTTCGGTTAAATAAACAGCCTTTTTTACAAATAGCTCTGGTGGAATATCATCAATAATATTTATCGTAATTGTTTTATATATAACGTCACCTGTTTCAAATTCACATTCAATTTCAACATTGAAACTATTTGGATAGCTCATCCTGTTATAGATTAAATTAATATCATCATCACTCATTGCCAATTCATATGATTGATTATAATAATCACCACTATACTCATCTAAAATTCGATTAATATCAAAATTACCTATTTGTGATAAATATATATCACATTCGTCTGGTCCTAGAATTTGAGCATCTCTTTTTTCATAAACCATAATATTAAGCTTATATTCTTTATAGTTTCCGGAACGATCTCTTGCAAAAATATTAGCATAATAATTACCAGCCTTTTGTTCATAATTCCAATCTGTGACTGTAATATCTCTTATAATCATTCCATTATCAACACAATAAAAATTTTCGATAACTTTTTCTTTTGTTAATTCAACCTCATTTGAAGTAACTAAAGTATAGCTTTTATCTGTTGTATAATATTCAGAAGTTCCTGCAAAAGCTGAAAAGCCATCAAAATTACATTCATCAAGCTGTGAAACACGACGCATATCTAGTTCTTCAACAACCTCATCAGACAGCATTCCTTTAGGAACTCCAAAATCAGTAATTTCAACATAACCATCCTTGCCTGAATTGTTTTGAATATATGCTCTTGCATACCATCCACCTAATTGCCAGTTTGTCGTTAAATCCTCTGATGGGCCGTCATCATAATACATTGTATAACTAACTGGTAATACATCATTAAAATTACCAATAAAATTTTGTGAACCATAGATAACAAATATCTCATCCTTTTTGATAGGATATGCACCAGTTGTTCTGACAAAATAATCACCATCTTCATACTGACCATAATTAATGTCACTATAGGATATTATTGTTTTTCCAACACCAATATCAAGCTTTGTAAATCCTTCTGCAGAAGCATTTAAAGCTTGAAGTGAAACAATAACCCCTGCAGCTAATGAAAATAAAATCTTTTTTATTTTTTTCATTTTTACACCTCCATTATAATAAAGAGGCGAAAAATGCGATTTTTTTTAATTTTTCTTTCATTTTGTTATGTGAAAGCGTTTTCAAAGAGCTTGATGTAATAGCTTTTATTGTTCCTGAAATTAAATTGGTTATTAATTAAAATTACTTTACATTGTCATATTTTGTCGATTTATATATAAAATATATTTTTACGAGAATAGAATGTAAAAAGAATGTAATTTTTTAGCAAATAACCTTGCTAAAAGTTATTAAAAGCGATAAAATTATTATGGTATTAATAGGAGAATTGGTTATATGTAATTGGGAGGTCTTTTTGTCCTCTTTTTTTGTAAGTAATTCTTTTCATTAATATTTAATAAAAGTAGAAAAAACAAAAAAGACAAAAACAAAAGAACTTAATATTTGAACTGACTTGATAACCTTTTTATTGTATCAAATGTTCATAATTTTGACTTTTTAAGGTCAGCTTTTTTAGTACGCTCAAATTTAATATTATTTTGTTGTCTTGAGAAAGGTGGAAACAAAATGAAGCTAAAAAAATTAATGCTTCTAGGAGCTACAACACTTCTTGCTAGTACAACTATTCTTGCAGGTTGTAGTAAGAAGACAGAAACTCCTACAATTACTCCAAGTGAAAGTGGCTCACAAGGTACAAGTACGATTACTCCAAGTAGCTCTATATCTAGCCCCGTCGAGTCATCAACAGCTCCTGTTATTAGTATTTATACAGTAAGCTTTAATCTAAACACAGGTGAAGAATTAGATCCTCAAAAGGTAAAAAAAGGGGAGGCTGTTGCTAAACCTTCAAATCCAAGTCGTAGTGGTTATGTGTTTGCTGGATGGTATTTAGACGAAGAGTGTAATAATGCATATGATTTTGCAAGCCATGTAAATTCAGATTTGATTTTATATGCAAAATGGGAAGAAGTAAAAAAAGATACTTATTTATTAACGATTGAGTACCACATTGGTGAAGATGTAAAATATGATGTTATTTCTAATCCTAAGCTAGTATCATTTATAACACCATCATTTAATGATTATACATTTATTGGGTATGTTGATGAGGCTGGTGCTGATGTATCTCTTGATAGTGTAAGAGCATTAGAATTAACTGAAAACAAAACGATAGTATTAAAGGCTAAATTTGATAAAGAGCTTGAATATGTTAATGTAACACTTAAAAATGGTGAAGAAAATAATGTTGAACGTTTAGTCAAGGGTGAATTACTTAATAATGTGGTTGATCCTTCAAAGGATGGCTATTTATTTGAAGGTTGGTTTGAGTCTTCAGAAGATACAAAGGCCTTTGATTTTTCACAAACAACAATTGTTAGTGATATTACTTTAGTCGCTCGTTTTAAAGAAATTAACAAATTGAATACAACTCATTTTGATAATTGCTTAAAAAAGGATGGTCCTCTTACAGAAAATGTATTGCCATCTTTAGGAAGTCCTAAGGTTTTAGTAATTCCTGTTAATCTTGATAATACTAAAAAAACAGATGAGGTTAGAAATAGTATTGTTAAAGCATTTAAGGGAACAGAAAAGGAAACTGGTTGGGAATCTGTTATGACTTACTATCAAAAGTCTAGTTATAATAAGCTTAATCTTGATTTTGAGGTTACAGAATGGTTTACACCATCTAAAACAGCTAGTGAATATAATAGACAATATCAAGATGAAAGTGCAAATATGCCATCTGATGATATTTTAGATGAAGCTCTTACTCATTTTGATAGTGCTTATGATTTCTCAGATTATGACTTGGATAATGATGGCTATATTGATTCAGTATGGTTAATTTATAATAGTCCTGTAGATTATCAATCTAATGATTCATTCTACTGGGCATTTACAACACAAACAGAATTTACTACAACATTTGATTCTAAAAAAGCTTCTTATTACGCTTTTGCAGGAACTGATTTTATCACTCCTAATCAGGATGATGTATCTTATGATGTTAGTGATTTAACTTATGATGCTCATACGTATATTCATGAAACAGGTCATCTTCTTGGGTTGGATGATTATTATGATTATGATTCGGAGCAAGGAGCTCTTGGTGGTTTATATGGTGCTGATATGATGGATTATAATATCGGAGACCATGGTCCTATTAATAAGATGTTACTTGGCTGGGTTGATCCTTGTGTTGTAAGTGAAACTACAACGATTAGAATTGATGATTTCTCTACAACTGGTAATGTTCTTTTAGTTACTAATAAGACATTATCTTCAATTTATGATGAGTATTTCTTGATTGAATTTTATAATGGTAGTGGTTTAAATAATCATGATTTACAAATAATTAATAATATAAATAAAGATGAGGCTACCGATGCAATTGGTGTAAGAGTTACGCATGTAAATGCAACAAAGAAGACCCAAGAAGAAATTGATAATGATAAATCTCAATCTTACTTTACAGGATTTAAGTATAATAACAGTGAAACTGATGAATTATTTATCGATACTATGCTTCAAAAGAAATTAACTGATGAAGAAAAGCTTGAATATTTTGCAGATCAAGATGCCCTTTATACACCAACATCTAATAAGTTTGGTATTGATGTATATCAAAATTATATATCTGATTCGTTACAAAAACTATTCTTTACTATGACTGTTGATAGCATGGATGAAACAGGTGCAACTGTAACAATTACGTTTAAGTCTCTTGCTGGATCTGGTTCAGCTGAGCTTCCTTGGATTTAGGAGGTATTAGAATGAAAAAGTTTTTAAATGGTATTTTAGCTCTTACAGCTTCAGTAGTTGTATTTGCCGTATCAGGAACTGTTAGAGCTGAGGATAAGATTGATGAGCTTACAAATAGTTCCTTTGGAATTGGAGCGGTAACAAATTATAAGGATGTAATCTTTGATTCTCTTAGTGGTGCAAGCTATAAAGCTAATGCTGCAGGCTCAAATGGAACAATTCAATTAAGAAGTAAAAATAGTAACTCGGGAATTGTAACAACTGTATCAGCAGGACATGTGAGTAAAATTGAGCTTAAGTGGAATGCTAAAACAACAAATGCATCTTCACAGCTTGATATTTATGGTAAATCTAGTGCTTATAGTGCTGCAACTGAACTTTATAATACGACATCAGCTGGTACACTTCTTAAGAGTGCTATAAACGGAACAACTACTATTGATTTATCTAACGAAAGTGATACAGCATATATTGGCTTAAGATCTAAGAGTGGAGCTTTATATCTTGATAGCATTAAAATTACTTGGGTAAGTGATTCAGAAGAAACTACATATGATATTAGCTTTAATGCTAATGGTGGAAAATTTGCTGATGGTGAAGGTGTAAAAATTACTAAGAATGTAGGGGAAAAAGAAAGCATTGATTTATCAAAGTATAATCCAGCTGCACCATATCCTTATGTCAAGCTTAGTGGTTGGACAAATGGTGAAAATACTTATGTACCAGCTGACGTTGTAGAAGTTTCTTCAAAGGCAATTTTTAAAGCAAAGTGGGAAGCTTCTAAGATTTTAACTGTTGAAGAAGCTATTGAAGTAGCTAATTCTACGGGTACTACTCAAACTACAATTCCTTATACTGTTGAAGGATATTTTGTAAGTGTTGATGATAGTAATAGCATTACAATTAAGGATTCAAAAGGTAATGAGTTTGTAGCATATGCGGCGACAAAAGGTGAAGCACTTGAAGAAGGCGATTTAATTAGAATAACAGGTTATATTATTAACTATAATAATAAAACTCCGGAAATTAATCGTGGTGGAACTTATGAAATTGTTAGTAATGCAACTCCTGAGGATAAATTTGCGGCAAGTAAGGTTAAGGCTTCTTTATCATTTGATTGGTCATCAAATGATAAAGGTGAGTATAGCGTTTCAAATTTAAAATTAAGATTTGGTGTTATGCTTGATAGCAAGAATACAGTTGAAAATGGAACATATGGTGCTTTACTAATTAGTGCTTATGATTTAAAAAGTGAGTCTTTTACGGAAGTAATTAAATCATATAATCAAACAACAGTTGATGGTATCTTAGCTTCAAATGATAAGATTATTAAAAAAGAAGTTACCATTAAGGATAATGTATTAATGTGTAGCATTGATGACGTTAAATATAGTGATGCTTATTATGTTGTATTCTATGTAATTTCAAATGATACATTATACTTAACTGAAGAAAGAGCTGATTTGGTTGGTCTTGATATAGTTGATTATGCAACAAATAGGGAAGAGTATGATTTAACTATTGATGAAGTACTAGCTTTATATTCTTTAATGTTAGAATCTGATAATTCTTTTAAAGAAAATTAAAAAAATAAAAGTAACAAAAAAATAAAACAAAAAGTACAAAAAACAAAAATATGGAGGGTTTTAGTTAAAATGAAACTAAAAAGATTAATTAGCTGTGGGTTAGTTGGTATTCTTACAGGAGTAGGAATACTAATGAATGCTAAAGTTAGTAGTGCGGAAGATAAGAGTGTAAAATTTGAATTTAAATCAAGCACTGATTCAAACACAGAAATTACATTTGATACTTTTAAAAAAGAAGTTACGTCAGGTAACGCTGATTTGATTTCAAATATTAAATCAACAAAAGTATATGCAGGTAAACAGGGACTAAAATTTGGATCGAGTAGTAAAAATGGTTCACTAACGTTTACCTTGAATCAAAATTATAAAATAAATCAATTCAAGGTTGGCATAGCAAAATATAATGATAAAGATGGAGGAAAAGTAAAGGTTCAATGTGGTGAATATAGTGAAGATTTTACACCAGAAAGTTCAGTATTAGAGTTTGATGGGAAGTCATTTACATCATATGAAACGAATACATTTACTATATCTACAACTGCAAAACGTGCATATGTAAAATCAATTGAATTTCTATATAATAATGCGGAAACATGTACTGTTGCATATTATGATGGTGCTGATGTAATTTCTACGTTTACTGTTGATAAAGGAACTACTCTTGATGAAACAAGTAAACCGGCTAATCCTGAAAAAGAAGGGTATGTGTTTGCAGGCTGGTATACAAATGTAGATCTTACTGATAAATATAATTTTGATTTACCAGTTACAGCTGATTTAAAATTATATGCAAAATTTGAAGAATCAGTTGCTGTTGAAACTCAAACTGTAACATTTATGAAAGATGCTGAAACACTTTTTGATACATCAGTTGTAAAAAAAGGAAATACAGTAGGTGTACCTGCTGAACCAACAAATGATGGCTATTCATTTGCAGGCTGGTATACTGATGTTAAATGCACAACTGCTTATGATTTTAATTTACCAGTAAATACAGATATTACTTTATATGCTAAATGGTTAGCTAAATATACTGTATCATTTGATACCGATGGTGGTTCAACAGTTGAATCTCAAACAGTAGTTACTGGAAATAAGGCTACAAAACCTGCAGTAAATCCAACAAAGAAGGGTTATAATTTTGTTGGTTGGTACACAGATAATACTTATACTACTGAATTTGATTTTGAAAATACGATTATTACAGATAATACAACTATTTATGCTAAATTTGAAGATACAAGTATTATTAGATTAAATGGTTATACATTTAATAAAATTAGTACATTAGAAGGATTAACAACGGGATATTATGTAATTGGTGGTTATATTAGTAATTCAAATGAATATAAATACATGATTTCTGATATGAATACTACTAAAAGTTTTAAAAGTTCTGACAATCCGACTGAGTTTTATGAAATAAAATTAAAGGGTAATTCAGTTACTATAAAAAATTCTAAAAACATGTATATAATTTCTAATACAGAAAAAAGTGTATCACTTAGTGAAAAGGAAAAAACTATCTTCACTCCTGTAGTTAATGCCGATGGTTTTAAATTAAAAGTTACTGGTTCTTTAAATTTTCAATTTAATCCGTCTGCTAAAATATTTACAAGTTATACTAGTAAGCAACAAGATTTAACTCTTTTCAAAGCTCAAAATGTTAAACCATTCTATGTAACATTTAAGGGCCCAAATAATGAAGAATTAAATAAAGAAGAAATGCTTCCACATCAAAAGGCTCCAGAGTTTGAAGCACCAAATAAACCAGGACATAAATTTATGGGTTGGTATAATGAAGCTACTGGTGCAAAATATGATTTTACAACTGAACTTTCAGAAGAGACAGTTTTAGTTGCTAAATATGAAGCATTAACTCCTACTGAATTATTTGAACAATTAGAAATTAAAAATCAATTAGCATATCATTGGCAAACAGAAGATGGAACTACATATACAATTGATAATGTAAGCTTACGATTTGGTGTTAATTTAACTGAAGAGATGAAATCTCTTGAAGGAGTTAAGTTTGGTGCTATCCTTGCAAAGAAGGTAGATGTAGCCAATATCAATTTGAGTGAATATGCTAGGGAATGTACAAGTGCTGCTGAGGTTGTAGCTGGGGATCCAAACCTTAAATATCTTGAATTTACAAATATTGCAGCTGAAGGTGGAATGACATCATTACGCTTAGATAATCTAGATTCAGCCATAGCAGAAGAATTTGTAGTTGTTATTTATATGGAATATAATGGTAAGCTATATGTTACTGAACAAAAGATTGCTTCTGTAAAGGTAATAGCTAGCGAATATTTAAAATCCGATTTAGAAATATTAAAAAATGAGCAAATAAAAGGTTCACTTAATCAATTATCAAAGTAGTGGAGGATAAAAATGGAACAAAATAAAAAGAAATATGAAAGCCCAACTATTAAAGAAGAAGTAATTGAATTGGATGACGTTATCGCAACATCAGGACAAGGAATGTTTGGTAATGGCAACCAAGATGGTGATAATTCATTTAGTTTTAACGTATTCGATCGTATAGGCAAGTAAAATGAATATTAAAAAAATAATGATGACAGGATTGTTGGCTTCGACAATCCTTGTTGTCAACTTTAAACAAAGCATTGCATCAAGCTTTTTTGATGAAAAATACTATAATGAAGTTGCTCCCGAAGGCTATTATAAAAGAGTAAATTTAAATGATGATCCGGAAGTTATTAAAGAAACATTAGGCCAAATTATTAGTGCTAATTATGTTAAGCATTCATATAAAGAGAATAATACGGTTTTAAAATATACAGATCCAGATCCTAAAGGATCAGGAAAGGCAATTTGTATCTATTCAGGAAGAGCCTTAGAATCAGGTGCTTGGAATAAAGAACATGTGTGGGCTAAATCTCATGGCTTTCCTAATGAATCATATGAACCATATTGTGATGCACATCATTTAAGACCTTCTACAACAAAGATTAATTCAACACGTAGTAATAAGGATTTTGGTGAAGTACCAAATGCTACACCAGATGCTTATGGTAATAAAACAAACAATGATTTATTTGAGCCAAGAGATGAAGTAAAAGGCGATATTGCAAGAATGATGTTTTATATGGAAACCAGATATGGTTCTAATACAAAATATAATTTAAAGCTTGTAAATAGCCAGACTACTTCCGCATCGGATTTAAATGGACGCTTTGGTAATCTAGAAACCTTAATTAAATGGCATTATGATGATCCGGTAAGTAAAGAAGAAATTTATCGTAATAATGTTATTTTTGATAATTATCAGCATAACAGGAATCCTTATATTGATCATCCAGAATATGTTGATTATGTTTATCCATCAAAATATGCGGGTACTACTAAACCCGTAGAACCAGTTGAACCTTCAAAACCTAGTCCAGATCCTACACCATCTAAACCTGATTCATCCTTAAAGCTTGATGATTATAATTTTAAGAAAATCGAAAGCTTAAGTGATATATCAGAAGGAATTTATTTAATTGGTGGAGATACTAATTATATGGTATCTGATTTTATGACTGGAAAAGATGGTGTTTTTGCTTGTAGTGATACACCAAAGGAAATATTCTATTTAGAGTCAAAATCTAATAAATGGTTATTAAAAAATAATCAAAATAAATATTTAAATATTTATGGTAAAACTAATTCCAAATTTGAAACTGAAGGTACACCTTTTGAAATTAAAGAAGAAAAGGGTGGCTTTAATTTTAGTAGTGGTGGGTTTAGTTTTTGTTACAATAAATCTGCTCCGCGATTTACTTCTTACGCGTCTTCACAAGGACCATTAATTCTTTATAAAGCAACATTTAAAAATGATGAAGCAGCTAATTTTGAAAACTTAAAAATATCTCGTTCCTTAGCATATCATTGGTCAACTAATGATAATACTAATTATACGATTGATAATGCTTGTATCCGCTTTGGTGTTAAGCTAACAGAAGAAATGAAGAATCTAGATGGTGTAAAATTTGGAGCATTAGTTGCTAAAGAAGATTATATGAAGGATATTGATTTTAAAGAATATATTAGGCTTACAAATGCTTCCGACGCAGCTTCTGTTGTTAAAGATGATGACAATATTAAATATCTTGAATTTAAAAATATTGCATCAGAAGGTGGAATGACATCAATTAGAATTGATGATATTGGTGCGTCCTATGATACTAAAATTGTTGTAGTAATTTATATGGAATATAATGGTAAATTATATTTAACTGAAGCTACAATTGGTTCTTTTAAATCAATTGCGAGCGAATATTTAAATTTGAATTTAGATTTGAGCCAGGATGTTATAAATTCACTTACTCAAATCGTCAAATAATTAATACAAATATATTATACGAGTGAGGAAAATATGAAAATAAGAAATATATTATTGACTTCATTACTTGCTATAACAAGTGTTTTTACAACAAAAGCGCTTGTTAAAGAAAATACAAGTATTGTTCGTAGTTCAAATGATACATATTATACGAATGTTGATACGTCATCAGGTTCTAATTTAATTGATTCATTGGAATCAATCATTAGTAAAGGAACTAAAGATGTTGGATATGATGGATTATGGTCTGCTTATAAAAAAACAGATGTTAAACCTAATTCTAATATTATTTGGGATATGTATTCTAATGAGAATTATGACGCTGATAGAGATCATGGTGGTAATTATTCAAAGGAAGGAGATATGTTCAATCGTGAGCACTCTATTCCCCAAAGCTGGTTTAATAAGAAATCTCCAATGAAATCAGATTTATTTCATGTCTATCCAACGGATGGATATGTAAATAATAAAAGAAGTAATTATCCTTTTGGTGAGGTAAGTAACGCTACTTACACTTCAAAAAATGGTTCTAAGGTCGGCCATTCATCTTTTGATGGATATAGTGGTACGGTGTTTGAACCAATTGATGAATATAAGGGAGATTTTGCAAGAACCTATTTTTATATGGCTACCCGTTATAAATCACAAGTTGGTACTTGGGGAAGTGGTGCTAATGTTGTCTTTAAAGGAACATATCCTTATTTAACTGATTATGCCTTAAATTTATTTACAAAATGGTCACATGAAGATCCTGTTTCTGAAAAGGAAACAAATCGTAATGATGCAGTATACGGAATCCAGCATAACAGAAATCCCTATATTGATCATCCTGAATATGTTGATATTGTTTTCCCTAACAAATATGCAGATACTCCAGTTACTCCATCTGATGAGTATAAGATTATTCTTGATGCAAATGGTGGTACATTTGCAAGCAGTGTAGTAACAAGCTACACAGTTAAAAATGGAGAATCTCAAACAATTACATTACCAACTAAAGATTTAGTTACGGCACCTAATGGGGTAGGAAATCTTAAAAACTTTACTGATGGTACTAATAGTTATGAGGCTGGTGAAACAGTTACTATTTCAAGTAAAACAACAATCAAAGCTATCTATGATATTCCATCTTCATTAACGGTTAAACAAGCCTTAGATATTTGTGCAAGTGCAGGTGAAGCAGGTACATCTATTTCCTATACGGTTCGTGGTACAGTTAAAACAGTTACTGATATTAGTACACAATATAAGAACACAACCTTTGTAATTACCGATGGTACAAATGATCTTACTATCTTTAGAGCTGATTTAAATAGTTCATCTGATCCTAAGGTTGGTGATGTTGTAGAGGCTACAGGACCACTTGTTAATTATAAAGGAAATACTCCTGAAATGACTAAAAATGGAAGCCTAAGAGTTTCATATAAGTTAGCGGAGGCTCAACCTAAAGAAGAATTGAAGCACTTTGTTGCGGATATGGATTTAGCGCTTAATATTAGATATACAAAAGAAGAGGTTCTTTCTTTAACGGCTAATTTAATTGTTAATAATAACGAAAGCAATACAAAGTATTACATTATTATGACATCACTTGATGATGATGAAATAAGTGAATCATATAATGGTGAGAAAACATATAATGAATTTTGTAATGTAATAAGAAAAGATTTAGAACTATTTAATCTTGTAGAATCAAATAAGCTACTTCAAATTACATTGCCTAAAACAATGAAATTAAATATGTATCTAATTGCTGAAAATGAAAGTGGTATTAAAATTTCAAAGTCTATAGAAATTAGTACATATGATCTATATAAAGCAAATTATGATTTATATAGTGATACTCAAAAAACACTTATTGATAAATTTTTTGAATAAAAATTAGTGGATCAACATTATGGTTGGTCCATTTTTAAATTTTAAATGAGTATTTCAAATAGTATAAAATAAAAAAATCAACACCATTTATTCTAGTGTTGATTTTTTTATGATTAAATTTTACTTTAATATATCATTAAGCTCATCTAAAGAAAGCCCCGTAGCTTTAGCTATAAATTCCTTAGTTTGACCTAATGAATATAAAGTTTTAGCTATTTCTTTCTTGTTTTCCTGAATCCCTTCGGCTTTTCCCTCAACTTTTCCTTCAGCCTTTCCCTTAACTAAGCCTTCTTCAAGTCCTTCCTCCCTAGCACTTTTAAATTGAGCTTTTTGGTCCCTTAAAA
>ERZ779737.510-NODE-510-length-36051-cov-4.780976_pt1 | contig 36051 bp, 32 predicted proteins | sample MGYA00511889_ERZ779737 | MGnify/ENA primary metagenome ERZ779737 (study PRJEB29588, sample SAMEA2163575) | human gut metagenome | biome: human gut; feature: human-associated habitat; material: faeces | place: Denmark | collected 2008/2010 ... | reverse complement strand
TTAGATAAAGAAAAAAGTTATTTTTCTATCAAATAAATAATACAAATTACAATTTTGTAATTTGTTATTAATGTAGTAATTTGATGAGAAAATATGCATTATGTTATTTAAAATTTAATTAAAAATGTAATTTGTAATTAAATTTTAAAAAAAGTATTGACTGTAAACCAACTTTATACCTTATAGTGTATTCGAGGAGGTGAAAAAATGACCATAAAAGAGGTAGAAAAAAAGTTAAACATTACAAGAGCAAATATTAGATTTTATGAAAAGGAAGGACTATTAGAACCAAAAAGAAACGAAAATGAATATCGTAATTATAGTGAAGATGATTTCAAAAGATTAGAGAAAATTCTGCTATTTAGAAAATGTAATATTTCTATTGAAAATATTCGTTTGATTTTTAGCGGAGTAAAAAATATTGATGAAGTTTTTAAAGAACAAATTACTGTAATTGAAAATGAAGTAAAGCAACTTGAGGGAGCAAAAATAATATGTAAAAAGTTATCACAGGAAAAATCTTCTGTCGATACAATTGATACAGATAAGTATATCAATATCATGAATAGCGAAGAACAAAAAGGTAATAAATTTTATGATATAGCAGATGATTATATTTTTGCTACTGAAAAATTATATCAATCTATTATAGAGTGTAAGGAATTTAAAGGAGGGGATAAAATGAAAAAAGGATTGAAGTTTGGATTATATGCTTTAAGTGCATTAATGCTATTTGCTTTTGCAATATTATTTGATGTAATATTTAAAAGACCAATAGATTGGACAGGTGCAATTATTTTTACAGCGGTATTTACAGTTGCTGATATAATTGGAGTAAAAAAATATATAGAGAGCAAAACTGGTGAAAAATATACAAAAAAAGATTATCTAAAACATTCTTTAATAACTTTGTTAATCTTTGTGGTAATACTTTTTGCTTGTAGTGCGGTTAAATATACTCACACTGTAAATAAAGAACCAAATAATACTGTATTGGAAATGTCTGTAAAAAAAGCACTGATAGATATAGCAAATAACGAATATAAAAATAATGATAATTATATCTATGCAGAATCTCATAAAATATTAGATTCTAAAGTTAAAAAAGATGAAATATATGTTTATGTTGTAGCTAATTATGGAATGTTTAATGAAAATAACAATGAATTAAGTTCAGTTAATTCAAAAAAAGGTGCTTTAACTATGATATATAAAAAAGATAAGAATAATACTGGTATTTATGAATTAAAAGAATATAAAGAGGATGAAATTCCAGATAATTTAAAAGAAAAAGCAAATGTGAATTTTGAAGATGCTTATTTTAAAGAACAATTAAATAGTTATTGTAATAGATAAATTGTTTAATATTTTATGTAGGTGATGTTATGAGAAAAAGAAAATTAAAAAGAAATATTAAAAGAAAGATTATATTTTTAGTTATTATAATATTGTTAGTAGGGGGATTTTTTATAAATAGAAAGACTGATTTTGTTACTAAAATTAAGGATGAAATTAATAAGAATGAAATTAATAAGGATAAAATTAATAATACTGATAATGGTGAAGAAGGTAAGAATCCTGCTAAAGAGATTTTAAAGGAAGAAGATGTTAAGTCTAAAGAAAAAGTTAAGATAGAAACTCCATCAGGGGCTGTTTTAGTTGGCTCTATTAAAAGGGATAGTGAAGGTTGGTATTTTATGTCAATTCAGCCTCTTGATATAACTTTAACTTATTATATTGATCATCCAGAAAAGTTTGAAAATGTAATTAAACTTAGAATGCTTGAAGATAATGAAGATAATATTAATAAGTCTATTTATAATAATGAGATAGTAACTGTTTATGGTGAGATATTAAATCCTAGAAGTATGGGTACATTATATTTGTATCCTTATAATATTAAGAGTGGTAAACAGGTTATGCAATCTTATGCTGATGCTAGCATTACTGCTCCTTCTGATATTTTTGGAACAATGGATGAGAATCTTTTACCTAGTAAGATGAATTCAAAGATTGTTAATGGTGAATATAAATATAATTTTTATATGGTATCTAAAGAAACTTTATATAGGTTTGATAATGATTTTATAGATTTTTACCTTGAATTTGTTGATGCTTTCTTGAATTATAAGACAAGTATTAAATGCCCTAATAAAAATTATGCTGATTTTCTTTTTTCAATATTAGATTATCAATTTCCTGTATTTTTTGCTGATGGTATTTATGATTTTTCCAAGGTTTATGATAAGGATAGTAAAACTATAAATTGGAGTTATTCTTCTAACTCTAAGACTGAACATGATAAGTTAATTAGCAATTTTGAAAAAGAAGCTAATAAGTATTTGAATGGTGTTACTGAGAATTTATCTGATAGTAAGAAGGCTCAAATTATATATCATAATTTATCTAAAGCTATTTCTTATAATTATAATTCTTTAAATGATTTTAAAAATACTGAATCTTATTATGTTTATGTTAATCATAGTGGTATATGTCACTCTTTTGCTTATACTTATAATCAATTATTAACACAAGTTGGTATTGAAAGTACTATTGCTATTGGTCAAGCTAAAGGAGCTTCTATAGGACATGCTTGGTCCGTTATTAAGATAGATGGTACATATTATTTTGCAGATCCTACATATGAGATATATTATAAAAAAGGTGCTTTTTATAAGTATTTTGGTATGGGAATAAAGGAAAGAGAAAGTACTAATGAATATTATGAAGATAATATAGCAATTGGTATGTATGATTCAAAGCCTATGAAAAACTATGGAAATTTTGATAAAAATTTACCTATATTAGAGTAGTTATAAGTATAGTAATATTTATAATAAAGAAAACCATAAATGCACTAGTATAAATATGGAATTTTCATCAGATTTAAAAGGTAATTATAAATCTGTAGAACATTTAATTGATATTGCTGATGATGTAATGTATAAAATTAAAATTAATAAAAAATCCAAAATCTAAAATATGATTTTTAATAGATGGAATTATGTTTTATTTTTTGTTTTTTAAAAAGATAGAAAGATAAATTGCAATTTATAGTTGAGATTAGTTTGAAATATAACTAGTCTTTTTATTTTGAAGAAAGAGGTGATGTAAAATGCCATTATGGAAATGGTTAATTTTTATAGTATTTATAGTGTTAGTTTGTGGACTATCACTTTTTTTATTTTGTGCAATAAAAATAGCTAGTAAATGTACTAGAGAGGAAGAAAGGAGGAATGCTTATATTAATACTGGGAATGATATTAAGAAATGAAAGATTAAAAAATAATTTAACACTTGAAGAATTATCAAAACTAACCAATATATCAGAATCAGAATTAGATAAAATTGAACTTGGAAAGATTAAGACACCTAGTAGTGTCTTTTTATTTCGTTTAAGTAAAGTTTTAAATTTAGATTATAATGAAATGCTTAAATATAGATTTGCATCTTATTATAGAAAAAAAGGAATATTAAATGCTTAATAAAATCTATAATGAAGATTGTATGATTGGTATTAAAAAAATACCAGATAATTCTATAGATTTGGTTATCATAGATCCACCATATCAAATAAATAACCATAATGTTAAATATGATTCTGATTTAGCTAGAAGTATTAATAGTTATAACGATGAATTATATAAATCAAATTTAACTGGAGGATATGACTATAATATTCTTGAAGAAATAATTAGAGTTTTAAAAAGAATAAATATTTATATATTTTGTAATGGTGAGCAAATCCCATTTTATATAGAATATTTTGTGTTAGATAGAAAATGCAAAATGGATATTATCATTTGGAATAAAACTAATGCTTTACCATTATTTAATAACAAATATTTAAGTGATAAAGAATACTGTTTATATTTTCGTAAAGGTGGATATTGTTCACCTCAAAATTATGATGATGCTAAAACAGTTTTTTATTATCCAATAAATATTAAGGATAAAAGAAAATGGAATCATCCTACAATTAAACCTGAAGGACTTATTAGAAAGCTAATTAGAAATAGTTCTCGTGAAAATGATTTGGTTTTAGATTGCTTCATGGGAAGTGGAACAACAGCAGTTTGTTGTGTAAAAGAGAAAAGAAATTATATAGGATTTGAAATAAATAAAAGTTTTTATGAAACTTGTTTAAAAAGAATTAAAGAAACAAAGGAGGAATGATATATGATTATAAATAATAAGAGTTGGGAAAAGTTGAAGGAATATGTAGATAATTTATATTGGGATGAAGATAGAATGAGTAGAGATGGAGTCCATTTTCTAAATAAATTAGATAACGAAATAAAGCAAATTGAAAAAAATTCAAAAAATATTGTGTATGTTATTACGAGTAATTGTGTATGTAATGATGAGTCATTTGATAATGTAATAGCTGTAACACCATCTTTATCATATGCTAAGAAATTATATAAAGAAGAAATTGAAAGTATAAAAAATGATTTGAATTTTAAAGATTTAGATGCTATAAAATATGATAATGATATAGATTTAAATAATCCAGACTATGATGGTCGATGGATGATTGAAGAAAAAGAAAACGAATTTATGTTATATCAAAATGGAGGATATAACTCTAATCATTTTATTGTTTCACTTGAACAAAGAGAGTTAGAACTAGAACTGAGTAAAAAGAAAGAAAAAGAGGAACAAGATGGGACAATATTATAAGTTTGTAAATATAGATAAAAAAGAAATCTGTGATAGGAATAGACATGGATATAAATTGATGGAACATTCTTATGTGAACAATGATTATTGTAATGATATTTTAAGCCTGTTAAGTAATGAGTGGAAAGGTGATAGAGTAATACATGTAGGTGATTATGCAGAGTCAACAGACAGTAGCAATACTGCTAATATAATTGAGAATTTAAGTAATGAATTAGGCATAAATCATACTATATATAGTTATGCTGAAGGATTTAAAAATGTTGTGAGTAAAAATAATAACAATATTAGATATGTTTATAATTTAGATAAAAAAGAATATGTTGATTTATTTAAGCAACCAATACAAAACTTTTGGATAGATAAGGATGAAAAGAAAATAGGCTCTTGTAAAATTAATTCATTTGCACTATTAGTTGGTTGTGGTAATGAACAAGGTGGAGGAGATTATTATTTTCAAAATAAAAAATTTGTTGGCTCTTGGGCTGGAGATAGATTTATATCTTCTCCTGTTCCACTTGATGAATATAAAAATTATAGATATAACAACATAGTTTTTAATGAGAATACTAGGCATTATAAAAAAATAAAAAAATATTATAATTTTTTAGATAATAAAATATTAAAAGATGAATCACTAATTCTTGATGATTTTTTAGAATATTTAAGAAAAAGTAATTACGATTATTCTAAATATAAAATTGATGATAGTGATTTATTAGATAATGAGATAAAACTATTTAATGATTCTTTAAATAAATCGCAGAAACTATTAAAAGTTGAAAAAGAAAAAGAGGTGGATAAAGAATATGACATTAGATGAAATAAATAATGAATTAGATAATTTAGAAGTAAATAATTTATATAGTGCCATAAAAGGAAATATACTTGGAAGTTTAAGGACAGCATTAGAAAATTCTAATAAGGATAAAGTAAAATTTTATAATAATAGAAGTTTAGATGAAATAGTTTTAGATATTGAAGATCAGGTTGATGAAATGATATGCAATTGTGATATTTATAATATTGAAGAACTTATTGATGAGGATATATGTCTTTAGAGCTAATCATTGTATTAGCTCTTTTACTTTTGTTTATGGTAGGTTTTATGTTTATAGAACCAGCTATATCAAAACATAAAGTAAAAAATAATAATGAATATGGATCGGCAAGATTCTCAAATTTTAATGAGATTAAGAAAAATTTTAAAAAAGAAAAAATAAGTAATATTAAAGAATCTGGTGTACCTATATGGTTTAGTAAAGATTATAAGTATGTTTGGTTTGATAGAGAAACACCACATTACACTTATCTGGGATCAACTGGTAGTGGTAAATCAGTTACTGCTGTTATTCCTATGTGTTCATTTATTGCTACTGCAAAGAATAAAAGAAGTGTATTTATAACTGATCCAAAAGGTGAAATATTTAATACTACTTCTAAAATGTTTAAAGACAATGGATATAATGTTTTAACACTTGATTTTAGACATCCAGAAATGTCTAATCATTTTAATATATTAGAGCCAATTATCAAAGAGTATGAAAAGTATATTGATTACGAAAAAAAGTCAATTGTAAGTAAAAAGGATAAAGTTAAATTTAATAATTTAGCAATGACCTCACTAGCTGAAACAAATAGATTAATAACTTCACTTGCTACTATGATAATGCAGGAGAAAACTCAGCAAAAAGATCCATTCTGGAATAATAGTGCAAGAAACTTATTAGAGGGTTTGATAGGATTCTTTTTAGAAGAATATAAGAAGAATAATATAAAGAGAAATCAAATTACTATGACATCTATTCGTAAGTTTCAAAATAGTTCAATGCAAGAAAAAAACTTTAATAAGTTTAAGACTTATATTGACAGGAAAGATTACGGAAGTAAAAGCAAAGATTCTTTAACATCAATACTTAATGCAAGTGATAATACCTATAAATCGATTACAGCAGTTTTTGGTGAAAAGATGTCTTTATTTGATGATGTCAATGTAGCAAATGTAACATCTGATTCTGACTTTGATTTTGATTTGTTGGGTAGGGAAGCAACAGCATTATTTATAATAGTACCAGATGAAGATAAAGTGTATTTCACATTAGTTACAATTATTGTGGGACTATTATATAAAGAGTTAGTAAAACTTGCTAATAGTAAAGAAAATAAAAAGTTACCAGTTCAAATTGATTGGCTACTTGATGAGTTTGCAAACTGTCCACCACTTGCAGATATTGAAGCATTAGTATCGGTTGCAAGAAGTAGAGGAATGAGATTCCATTTCTTTATTCAATCATTTTCACAACTTGATAATGTGTATGGTAAAGAAGTAGCACAAATAATACTTGATAACTGTGGACTTATTTATTTAAAAACAAATACACAAGATACTGCAGAACAAATATCTAAAAGATTAGGTAAGACAACAATATCAAGTAGTTCTATAAGTCAATCACTTAGTTTATTAGATTACAATGGTAATAAATCAACTTCTTTAATGGCAAGAGATTTACTTACACCAGATGAAGTGAAACAACTTCATTATAAAACTATAATATTTCCTATAATAGGTTATCCTATCTTTAGAGATACTGTTATGTATAATAAGTTCTCTTGTTATGAAAAAGGTGAAATTGAAAGAAAAGTTAATTCATTAAAGCAATTAGATAATACATATTTCACAGTAGAACAAATTAAATCACCAATAGGTGGTAGATTTAAAAAAGTTGATGATGAATTAAATATGAGTGCAAAAGATTTTTACAAGGAACAAAGAGAAGCAGAAGAGCAAGAACTCCTAAAAGCAATAGAACAAATTAAAGACATTATAAAAGATAACATTATTAATTTTGAATATAAAACTAAAAATAATAGAACATTTTCTGTTGTTAGTTTAAATAAAGACATTGGTGAAATGGAGAAGTCTTTAATAAAAGGTCAATTAGATAATAAAATATATCATATTGAAATAAGTAATAATGATAATGGTAAAAATGTTATTGAAATTCATTTAAAAAGCATATTTAACCAAGAACAAGAATTAGGAAAGGAAAAGAATAAATAATGTCGTTTCTTTATTTAGTATTATTTATATCTTTATCTCATATAGTTTGATGAGGATGGTATAACATGTATAACACAGATGAAATTGAAATAAAGTGTAGTACCAAACATTTGCCTTTAGAATATAAATTACTAGAATGGCGACTAATTTTAAATAGAGAATTATATGAGAGTAAAGTGATTGATTTAAAAGTTTTTAGTTTAATGGAGCAATCAATACTTGGAAGAATGACAAAAATAAAAAATGAATATAAAGACAAGATTAATGATGGTTTGACAATAGGGAAAAATCATGGTAGCATGTCATCATCCTAGTTATCTTGCTTTTTGAGAACATGGGAGGAGAGTGAGTAAATAATGGATATAAAAAAAGCAAGGGAAGATTTAAGGAAAGGAAAAACGATTTATGATATGCCACTTAGAGTAGTATATTATGCTCGTGTTTCAACAGATAAGGATGATCAGTTAAATAGTTTGGAAAATCAACAAAACTATTTTGAAGAAATGATAACAGAAAACAAAAACTGGGTATTCTGTGGTGGTTATATAGATGAAGGAATTAGTGGAACTGCTGTAAAAAATAGAGATAGATTCCTAAAAATGATTGAAGATGCTACTCTAGGAAAAATAGATATGGTGGTTACAAAAGAAATATCAAGATTCTCAAGAAATACTGTTGATAGTATAAAATATACAGAGTATTTATTAAAGCAGGGAGTTATTGTATATTTTCTATCTGATAATCTTAATACAATTCAAGAAGATTCAGAATTTAGACTTACAATAATGTCAAGTTTGGCTCAAGATGAAGTTAGAAAATTATCAGAAAGAGTTAAATTTGGTGTTAATAGAATGATTAAAGATAGAAAACTTATTGGTGGTAATTTAACTGGATATTTCAAAAAAGATGGAAGATATGAAATTAATCCAGCAGAAGCACCAATAATTACATATCTTTTTGAAACTTATGCATCTGGAAAAGTTGGTCTTAAAAAGATAGGGCAAGATCTTGCCAAAATGGGATATTTAAATTCAAAAGGTGAACCTTATTCACAAACAACAATGGCAAAATTTTTAACTAATCCTAGATATAAAGGATATTATACTGCTCGGTTAACTGAGGTTGAAAATTATAAAACACATAAAAAGAAAAAAGTCCCAAAAGAAAGACAAATAATTGAAAAGGATGATAGAGTTCCAGCAATTGTATCTGAAGAGTTATGGAATAAAGCAAATGAACTTCACGAGATGAGAAAAAAATCATCTGCAAGACACATTCTAAATTCTGAAAAATCATTAGAGAATTCAAAATATAGTTGTTTATTATATTGTAAAGATTGTGGAAATGTATTTATAAGAGCTGGTGGAAGTAATAGAGCAAATAATCCTACATGGTCTTGTAAGAAATATAAGACTGAAGGTGTTGGTACTTGTGCTTCACCAATCTTAAGAGAAGATTATCTAGATAAGATATTTGTGCAAATATTTAGTGATTTTATAGATAATAAAAAAGAATATTTAAATCAAGTAATAAATGAATATGAGAATATTATAAGCAGTAATAAGAGTTCTGATGATATTGGAAGTATAAACAATCAAATTATAAAAATAGAAAAGCAAAAGGATAAATTATTAGATTTGAGTATTAAAGGATTGATTGATGATTTAGAGTTTAAGAAAAGAAATGACAAGTTTAACAATGAAATTAATTCCTTAAAGGCAAAAATTGATAGACTTAATAATCCTGATGCAGAACTTACAAAATTAAAGGAAAAAATAACAGAAGTTAGAAATACACTTACTTCAAAAGTTGATTTACAGAGTCAACTTCCTAATTTGATGAGAATATTAGTAGAAAGAGTAGAAGTTGAAAAAATAAATGGTGATAGAAAACATGTAAGGCTAATAATTTATTTCAATTTTAATGCCGATACAATATATAGAGAATTAGAAATTGATAACAAAAGAAAAAAACTTGAGTTATCAAATTTTTATCCAGAAAAATGTTCTTGTACTGATACAGAGATTCAAAACAGTCAGTACAGGAACATTGAAATTGATTGTGGAAGTCTTGAAAATAAAGGAAAAAATGCTCTTTTATGTTCCGATAGTAACACCAAGCAACCCAGGATTTGTATCAATGGGTCAAAAACTAGGTAAGGTAAAGTTGTTTGATTATATTCATAAATTTGGTTTTGGAGAAAAAACAGGAATTGATTTAAATGGTGAAGGAAAGGGAATACTTTTTAATGTAGGTAAAGTAGGAGAAGTAGAACTTGCAACAACAGCATTTGGTCAAGGTGTATCAGTTACTCCTATACAACAAATAACAGCGGTAAGTGCTGCAATTAATGGTGGGCATTTATATAAGCCATATGTTGTAAAAAGAGTACTTGAACCAACAACTAATAGTGTTATTGTAGAAAATAATAAAACTTTAGTAAGAAATGTAATAAGTAAAAGTGCTAGTAAGGAAGTAAGAAGAGCTTTAGAAAGTGTAGTTGCAAATGGTACTGGAAGAAATGCATATATTGAAGGACATAGTGTTGGGGGAAAAACAGGAACTGCACAAAAAGTTAATAATGGAGTATATATGGTTGGGAATTATATAGTTTCTTTTATAGGTTTTACTCCGGTGGATAATCCTAAGGTAATTGTGTATGTTGCAATAGATAATCCAAAAGGGGTAACTCAATATGGTGGAACAGTATCCGCACCTGTTGCAAAATCGATACTTACTGATTGCATTAATATTTTAGGTATAGAGGAAGATGAGAATGTTATACCTAAGAATTATAATTGGAATGATACAAAATATTATACTGTTCCAAATGTAGTAGGATTGGATAAAAAAGATGCTATAAAAGAACTAAAAAACTTTACTATTACATATACTGGTAGTGGAAATATAGTAAAAGAACAAACTCCAAGTGAAGGTAGTAGGGTAAAATATGGTGGTAAAATAAGGCTTTTATTAGGGGAATAAATATACAAGATAAAAAAACATTTGAAAATAATAATATATATAGTATAATTATTAAATGGGAGATGGTATTAATGTTGATACTTGCAAAATCAGTATTATCAATTATGATTGGTTTTTTAGCATCATTATTTCTAGGTGTTATAATTGTACCAATACTAAGAAAAAAACATATTGAACAAAGGGTAAGTGTTTATTTAGAGGATGCTCATAAGAAAAAAGATGGTACACCTACTATGGGTGGAATAATATTTATATTAGGAGCATTTATATCTATTTTAGCTCTTTTATTGTTAAATAAAATTGAGTTTAGCCCTAATTTATTTATAGTTTTATTTGTATTCGTCAGTTATGCTTTAATTGGCTTTTTAGATGATTATTTGAGTATTAAAAGGGGCAGTAATTTAGGACTTACTGCTATTCAAAAAATAATACTTCAAACAATTGTGGCAATAGTATTTTTCTATATATATATGAATAGTGGACATGATCCGGTTCTTGAAATATATACTTTAAATATTAAAATAAATATGGGATGGTTCTTTGGAATATTCATATTATTTGTCTTATTAGGTGGATCTAATGCAGTTAATTTAACTGATGGATTAGATGGCCTTGCAGCGGGACTTTCTTTAATTGCATTTCTTGCAATGGGTATTATCTCATGGGGAAGTGGTTGGGTTGATGGATATGGTGATATTGCAATATTCTGTTTTGTAATAGTGGGATCTTTGCTTGCATTTTTAGTATTTAACTCATATCCTGCAAAAGTATTTATGGGAGATACTGGTTCTTTATCAATGGGTGCAACTCTTGCAACTGTTGCAATTATTACTGATCATGAAGTTACTTGGATTGTAGTAATGGGAGTATTTATTATAGAAACATTATCAGTAATTATACAAACTATTTCAGTAAAATTCTTTAATAAAAAAGTATTCTTAATGACACCATTACATCATCATTTTGAAAAACTTGGTTGGAAAGAAAATGATATAGTAAAAGCGTTTTGGGTAGTTGGATTTATATTATCTGCTGCTTGTATAGCGTTTGGAGTGTGGATTTAGTGAATAAAAAAAATATAGATTTACTCTTATTTATAGCAGTAATAGTGCTTTCTATATTTGGGACGATTATGATTTATTCTTCTTCAAGTATATGGGCAGAATATAAATTTAATGATCCATTTAAATATTTAAAAGCACAAACTATATTTTTAATTCTTGGAATAACAATAATGATTATAGTATCAAAAATACCTTATACGTACTATTTAGATAAAGCAAATGTCTTTTTATTCATTTGCTTTTTTCTTTTAATATTAGTAATAATACCAGGAATTGGAACAGTAAGAAATGGTAGTAGAAGCTGGTTTGGTATTGGAGGATTTGGTGTACAGCCTAGTGAAGCAATGAAACTTGCTTTAATAATTTTTGCATCTAAATATTTAAGTAAAAATAATAAATATATAAAAAGTATAAAAAAATGTATAATTCCTATATTGTCTCTTACATTATTAGTTTTTTGTCTTATTATGTTAGAACCGGATTTTGGTACAGGTGTAATTATAGTTATGTCTGTAATAGGGCTTTTATTTATAGCAGGAGTCAATATGAAGTTTTTCTTAGTACTATTTATATTTGGAGTAATAGGTGCGACTGGTTTAATAGTAATTGCACCATATAGACTTCAAAGAATATTATCTTTTCTAAATCCTTGGTTAGATCCTTTAGGTAGTGGATTTCAAGCAATACAAAGCCTATTTGCAATTGGACCAGGAGGATTACTTGGCCTTGGACTTGGTAATTCTATACAAAAACAATTTTATTTGCCAGAACCACAAACAGATTTTATATTTGCAATAATTAGTGAAGAGTTAGGATTCCTTGGTATATTAATTGTATCTTCATTATTTTTACTAATTATTTATAGAGGCATTAGAATATCAATTAATTCAAAAGATTTATTTTCTAAATATTTATCATTTGGAATAATATTTCAATTATCATTTCAAGCAATACTTAATTTAATGGTAGTAGTGGGTTTAGTGCCTATTACTGGAGTAACATTACCATTCTTATCCTATGGTGGAAGTAGCTTACTTATAAGTATGGCTAGTATGGGAATTATTTTAAATATATCTAGATATCAAAAATAGTATGATATAATTAAATACTTAAATTTTAATAGGCACTATCTTAAGATAAGTGCTATTTTTATTATTTGAAAAAGAGTAAGTTATTAAAAGATAATAATAAGTTATGTGATATAATACATAAAGAGGTAAATTATGAACATAAATGAATTTGATAACAAAATACTTATAATTAATGATTATGAAAAAAAATCTATTTTAAAAAGAATTAATAAACTTGTTGATATAAAGTTAATTACACTTACTGAACTTAAAAAGAAATATATTTATGACTATGATTATAAGAGCATACTTTATGTATCAAAAAAATATAACTATATACCAAGTATAGCAAAAAAATATATTGAAAATACATATTTTATTAATGATGAATATTCTTCAGAGAAAATAAATTTTTTAAGAGAAATAAAAAATGATTTAATAAGTAATAATTTGTTAATAGAAGATAAAATGTTTAAATCTTTTTTACATGATAAAGATATAGTTTTATATAATTTAAAATATATAGATAAGTATTACTTAAATATAATAGATGAAATAAGTAAATATAATAATGTAACTATATATAATGATTTAAAAGAATCCAGTAAAAAAGAATTATATAAATGTAATAATAGTGAAGATGAAATATCTTTTGTCTCTGCTAAAATATGTGAACTTATAAATAATGGGGTTAATATTAATAAGATAAAACTTGCAAATGTTAAAGATGATTATGTATATATAATAAAAAAGATGTTTAAATTATTTAATATTCCAATTAATATTAAAAGTATGGAATCTATAAAATCAACTTTAATAGTAAAAGAATTTAAAAGTAGGTATAACGATAATATTAGTGATGTAATGGATTATATAAAAGGTTTAGTTACTAATAAATATGAAGAATATATATATATAAGTATTCTTGATGTAGTAAATAAATATAGAGATGCTTGTTATTTAGATGTCAAAGAAATATTATTTAATGATATAGATAATATAAAAATTAAAACTGATGAACTTAAAAATGCAGTTAATATTATAGACTTTAATATGGGATTAATAAATGATGACGATTATGTTTTTTTAATTAATTTTAATGAAGGTGTAATACCAATAAACAATAAAGATGAAGATTATTTAAGTGATATAGAAAAATACAATTTAAATCTAAATACATCTTATATGTTAAATAAAAAGTTAAAAGAAGAAGTTATTGATACAATTAAAAATACAAAAAATTTAGTTGTTACTTATTCATTATATAAAGATAGTAATAGAATATATATATCAGGAGCATATAATGAAAATTTATTTGATATAAAAGAAAGAGTTATAAGTTATAATTATTCAAATAACTATAACAAATTAAAATTACTTAGTGAGAAAGATGATAATAATAAATTTGGAACTATAAGTGATGATTTAATAAAATTAATAAGTCATTATAACAATGAACCATATTTAACTTATGATAATAAATATAAACAAATAAAAAATAGTAGTATTGCTAATTATTTTAAGGATGGATTAACTCTATCTTATAGTACAATTAATACTTATTATTTGTGTTCATTTAGATATTATTTAGATAATGTATTAAGAGTAAATAAATATGAAAAAAACTTTGATGCTGTTTTAGGTAGTATTTTTCATAAGATATTATCTGAATGCTTTATAGATGAAAATTACGATATAATTAAAAATTATAACCTTGCAATCAAAGAATCAACCTATGAATTTGATTTAAGTGAAAAATTCTTTTTAGAAAATTTAAAAGATGAATTAATACTTATCATTGATACTATAAAAGAGCAATTAAAATATACATCACTAAAAAAATCTATGTATGAAAAAGAAATAAGAGTTAATATAAATTCTAATGCAAAAGTAACATTTAAAGGTTTTGTTGATAAAATACTTTATGAGAAAATAGATGGAAGTACTATTGCAGTAATAATAGATTATAAAACTGGTAATCCAACACTTAATTTAAATAACTCAATATATGGGATAGATATGCAGTTACCAATATACGTATATTTAGTTAAAAATGAGATTAAAGATGTAAGAATAGGTGGGTTTTATTTACAAAAAATATTAAGTAATATAACTGATGCTAATGAAAGAAAATCTTCATTAAAATTACAAGGCTATTCAAACGAAGACATTGGTATTCTTGAAAAAGTAGATTCATCTTATGAAAACTCTAAAGTTATTAAAAGTTTAAAAACTACACAAAATGGTTTTTATAGTTATTCAAAAATAATTACTGATAAACAAATAGATATGTTATATAAAATAGTAGATAATAAAATAAATGAAGCTAGTAATAATATATTAAATGGACGCTTTTCTATAAATCCAAAACAAATCGAAGATAATTTATTAGGGTGTTCATACTGCAAATATAAAGATATTTGTTATATGACATCAAAAGATATTGTTAATTTAAAGAAAATTAACGATGTATTTAGTGAGGTGGAATAATGCCTAAATGGACTAAAGAACAAACTGAAGCAATAGTTAAAAGTGGAGAGAATATTATAGTTTCTGCGGGTGCAGGAAGTGGTAAAACGGCAGTATTATCTGAAAGAGTACTTAATAAAATAGAAAATAACATTCATATTAATGAATTATTAATATTAACGTTTACAAGAGCAGCAGCAGATGAAATGAAAGATAGAATTAGAAAAAAAATCGAAAAAAATGCTGATTTAACTAATGAACTTGATTTAATCTCATCTTCATATATAACTACATTTGATTCATTTGCATTATCAGTTGTAAAAAAATATCATTACTTATTAAATATAGACGAAGATATAAGTATAACAGATGATGTAGTAGTAAAAATACAAAATAAAAAAATATTAGATAAAATATTTTTAGAATCATATGAAAATATTAATTTTCAAAAATTAATAAAAAAATATTGCGTTAAAAGTGATAAAATCCTAAGGGATAATATACTTTCTTTAGCGCTTAAAATAGATGGACTAGCTGATCCTTTTGGTTTTATAGATGATATATATAATAATTATTTTACTGATAATAATATAAATAAAATAATCTCATCTTATAATGATATGATAAATGATTTAAAAGATGCAATTATTTTAGAAATTAAAAATATGAGTTTATATTTTGATGGGGGGTATATTGAAAAAGTTAATGAGTCTATTTTTAATATATTAAATGCTAGTTGTTATGATTTACATCTATTTACTACAATTAAAATCCCACCTGTACCAAGAGGGTCTAGTGAAGAAGCAAAATGTGCAAAAGAAAAACTTAAAACAGCAGTTGATAAACTATTAACTTATGCATCTTACGGAACAATTGATGAGATTAAAAATGATATTTTAAGCTCTAAGGAAATAGTATTTACAATACTAGATATAATAAAAAAATATTTAGATGAAACTAGTAAATATAAGATGGATAATAATATATATACATTTAATGATATAGCAAAACTGTCAATAAAAATATTAAAAGAACATGATTCAGTAAAAGAAGAATTAAAGCATTCATTTAAAGAAATAATGATAGATGAATATCAAGATACTAACGATATACAAGAAACATTTATACGTATGATAGCAAATAATAATGTATATATGGTTGGCGATATAAAACAATCTATATATCGTTTTAGAGGATCTAACCCAGATATATTTAAAGAAAAGTATAATAACTATTCAAATAATATTAACGGGTATAAAATAGATTTAATAAAAAACTTCAGATCAAGAAATGAAGTTCTTGATAATATTAATAAAATATTTTCTTTAATAATGGATTATGATTTAGGTGGTGCAGAATACTATCTAACACATCAAATGGTTTATGGAAATACATTATATGATACAAATAAAGTAGATAATTTTAATTATAATTTTAAGGTTTTTGAGTATCTAAATAATCCTAAGGAAAGTGGTTTTTCAAATATAGAAATTGAAATATTTAAAATAGCAAATGATATTAAAGAGAAATTAAATAATAATTTTGAAGTATTTGATAAAGATAAAGGGAATTTAAGAAAAGCAACTTATAGTGATTTTGTTATAATTCTTGATAGAAGTAAATACTTTGATGATTTTAAAAGAATATTTGAATATCTTGATATACCACTTACAATATTAAAAGATGGAAAATTAAATGCTAATACTGATATTTTATTAATTAAAAATTTAGTTGATTTTATAATAAAAATTAACAAAAAAGAATATGATATATGTTTTAAATATGATTTTATAAGTATAGCAAGAAGTTTCTTATATGAATATAGTGATGATGAAATATTTGAAATTATTACAAATAATAAAATAAAAGAAACAGATATATATAAAGACTTAAGTATACTTAGTGATAAAATAAATGGAAGCACAAGTAGTTTAATATTTGAAGAAATACTTGATATAACAGATTTTTATAATAAACTTAATAAAATAGGAGATTATGAAGAAGTTAATGTAAGACTTAAAACTATATCATCATTATCCTCATCACTTGGAAACTTATCATTTTCTATAATAGATTTTAAGAATTATTTAGATGATATAACTTTAAATGATGAAGATATTAAGTATACAACATATAAAAAAGAAGGAAATTCAGTAAAAATATTAACTATACATAAATCAAAAGGATTAGAATACCCAATATGTTATTTTGCAGATTTAGATCATGAATTTAATACGCGAGAATTAAAAGATAAATTTATTATTGATAAAAAATATGGTTTAATAGTACCTACAGATATGGAAAGTGTAGATAATAGTTTATTAAAAGAATTATACAAATATGATTTTAAGAAAGAAGAAATAGGAGAAAAAATAAGATTATTTTATGTAGCACTTACAAGAGCAAGAGAGCAAATAATAATTGTATTACCTAAAAAAGATACACAAATGCTTGAAAAAGATGATAAAGGTACTATAGAAAGAATAAGAAGACTATCATTTAACAAGTTATCTAGTTTTATTTATTCAATCAAAGATTATTTAACAAGTTATTTTATAGATGTAAATGTAAATGAGTTACATTTAACAAAAAATTATTTGTATCCTAAAACTATTAAGAAAAATGAATTATTAAATGAAAAAGATAGTATAGATGTTCATGAAATAAATATAGAAAATGAAATAATAGAAGAAAAACATTATTCAAAAGATTTAGGTACTCTTTTTACAAAAGAAGAGGTTAGATTAATGAAATTTGGTACTTTAGTACATGAAACACTAGAACTCCTAGATTTAAAAAATAAAAATTTAGAAATTATAGAAGATAATTTTATAAAAAGTAAAATAAATAAATTTTTAGAGAATAATTTATTTAAAAATATTAAAGATGCAAAAATATATAAAGAATATGAATTTATGTATGAAGATGATGATATTTATCATGGTATTATAGATTTAATGCTTGAATATAATGATCATATTGATATAATTGATTATAAGCTAAAAAATATAACAGATATAAATTATAAAAAACAACTTGGTGGATATAAAAAATATATAGAAAGTATATCTAATAAGAAAGTTAATACATACTTATATTCTATATTAGATGAGAATGTAACCAAAGTTGATTAATAAAAATATCTAGGTATAAATAATTAGTAAAAGTGTCATTAAATTGACATTTTTTTCTTAAAATGATTAATTTACATATTGATATGTGCGTGCTATAATATATGTGTAATAGTAGGTGATTGTATGAGTAAGATACTCGTTAATGGCATCCTTAAAGATATATATATTGGCATTGATGAAGATGAAATTGAAAAAGCTATAGTAAATGAGGATACTATTGATCTAAATGATATAGTTAAGTCAGTAGAGAATTATGAGAAGACTAGAAAGAATAAATGATTTTTTAAACCTCATAAAAGAAATAGCCAAAAGTAATATAGAAGTAGATGCAAACCTAGTTTATTCAAACTTAATAATGTTAGACTCAGTATGTGAACCTATTAGTAATTATTTTGATATATGGATTGAAAGATTTAAAGATTATAAGAATATAGATGTGTTTGTTAGTAATAATAACCCTTGCTTTTGTGAATTTATAAATGAAAGTGGAAATGTTAATGCATATTTTAAATTAAAAATATATATACCACTTAATAAAAAACATATATATAAAGGGGTAAATAATATATTTGATTATTTATCATCAAATAATATTTATCATGAAAGTAAAGTTTCTAATAAAACAAGATTTGATGATGTAGTAATAAGACTTGAAAATATTGAAGATTTAAATAAATTATTAACTTTTATTAATAATGATGATTATATAAAAGATGGACTTATCCTACCTAATCCTTTTGCATTTATCTATAATAATATTGCAATAACATGGGATGGGGATGAGTCTTATAATATGAATGTATCTTATTTTATATCCGAATATATAAATGAACTTAAAAGTAATGATAAATTAGATACAACTTCATATAATGAATTTTATAAATACGTTTGTGATAAATATAATGATATTTTTGTGTATGGAAAAGAAATATCATTATTTGCAATTAAAAGAAAAATGGAAAATATGATTACTGAACTTACTAATTGTTGTGATATGACAAGAATATTAATATCTGCACTTGATCCATACCAAGATATAAATAATTTTTATAAAAGATATTTAATTTCTACTGATTTAGACCATATAGATGAACTTAAAAATAATATAAGCACTTTACTTCAAAAAGAAGTATGTAATAAAAGTAATATTGAAGAAGATGAAACTATTAATTATGCGTGTGTGAAGATGTGCCAAACTAATGGATTAAGATTTACTTTTGATAAATTTAAATATTTTATACAAACTGGTGATTATAGGATATTTAATAGAAAAGGAAATATAAGAAAAATAATAATGAATGCGAATATTACTCCTGCTGTATTAAATAATTTTGTAAAAAATGAGGCTAAAAAAGCATTAATGGATGCTTCTTTTGCAACTATAATAAAATATGGAGAGAATCAGTTACTTGCATCTTTAGTAAAATCTAGTAATCATGATTATTCACTTTTTACTAATAGTGAGGGTGTAAGGGATAACTTAATTGATATTATGGGTAGTGATAGTATCGATGATGTAATTGATGATGTATTATTAGAAAAAGGGTATTTCATTTTATATAATGAAGATAGGTATTCATCATATGTTTCATTAATAAAAAATATAATTAAAAATAATAAATAAGTACATTTGGTTATAAATGTGCTTTTTATATGGTATAATCGTATGAGGTGATTATTATGCTTAAGGAAAAATTGTTACTTTTACCTAATAAACCAGGTTGTTATCTTATGAAAGATAAGAATGGTGTAATTATATATGTTGGTAAAGCTAAAAACTTAAAAAATAGAGTAAATTCATATTTTAAAAGTAGTCATACTGGTAAAACTGCTGTTTTAGTTAGTAATGTAGTTGATTTTGAATATATTATAACTAATTCAGAATTAGAATCTTTATTGCTTGAAATTAATTTAATTAAAAAATATAATCCTAAGTATAATATATTACTTAAAGATGATAAGAGTTATCCCTATATTGAAATAACTAATGAAAAAGTTCCAAGACTTATAATTGTACGTCCTTCTAAATTAAAAAGAAAAGATGCTAAATTATATGGACCATATCCAAATGTAACTGCAGCAAGAAAAACTATTGAACTTTTAAATAGATTGTATCCATTAAAGAAATGTAAAAACATGCCTAAAAAAGAGTGTTTGTATTATCATATTGGTGAATGTTTGGGTTACTGCATTAATAAGATTGATGATGACGTTGTTAAACAAATGGTTGATGAAATTACCCGTTTTTTAAAAGGCGATGATAAAGTAATTTTAGATAAACTTGATAAAGAAATGAATTTATGTATAGAAAAACTTAATTTTGAGAAAGCGAAAGAATTAAATGAACTTAAGAATTTCATTAATATTACATTAAAAAGTCAATTAATAGACTTAAATGATAATATAGATAGAGATATTTTTGGCTATGCAGTATATAAAGGATATATATGTGTACAGGTATTATTCTTAAGAGGGGGAAAACTTACTCAAAGAGAGTCTAGCATATATCCGATAATTATGGATGAAGTTGATGATTTAACACTATTTATATCTAATTTTTATGATTTAAATAATATAAAACCAAAAGAAATTTTAGTACCTAGTATAATAGATGAAGATTTAATAAAAGATGTACTTAATATAAATGTATATAAACCTGTTAAGGGTAAGAAAAAAGAACTTATAGAAATGGCTAATAAAAATGCATTAAATTCATTAAAAGAAAAATTTGAACTTGTAAAAGCATCTGATGAGAAAGCTCTTAGTGCATGCACTGAATTAAAAGATTTATTAAAAATAGAAAGTGCAAATAAAATAGAAGCATTTGATAATTCACACTTGTTTGGCTCATATTCAGTAAGCGGTATGATAACATTTACATTAGGACTTCCTGATAAATCTAATTATAGAAAATATAAAATAACAAGTTCTCATCATGATGATTTTCATGTAATGAAAGAGGTAATATATAGAAGATATTATAGGGTACTTATGGATAATTTAGAAAAACCGGATTTAATAATAGTAGATGGTGGTAAAGCACAAATAACGGCAGCAACTGAAGTACTTAATTCACTTAATTTAAATATTCCGGTGTGTGGTCTTGTAAAAAATGATAAACATAAAACAAGTGACATACTTTATAATGATAAAATATATGATATAGATAGAACGTCTAATTTATTTCATATGTTAGAAAGAATACAGGATGAAGTACATAATTATACTATAAGTTATCATAAAAATATAAGAAGTAAAGGTGCTTTAGCAAGTATACTTGATAATGTAGATGGAATAGGTGAAAAAAGAAAAAATGAATTGTTAAAGAAATACAAAACAATAAATAAAATGAAAGAAGCAACAGTTTTAGAATTGAGTGAAATATTACCTATGAACGTTGCAAAAGAATTTCATGAGTTTTTAAAGGAGAATAATTTTGAAAAATAAAATAGGAGTATTTGATTCTGGGGTAGGAGGACTTACAGTTTTAAAGGAAATATATAAGCATTATCCAAATGAAGATTATATTTATATTGGAGATAATAAAAATTTACCATATGGTGAAAAAACTAAAGAACAATTACTTATGTATGCTTCAAAAATATTTGATTACTTTATAAAAGAAAAAGTAAATATTGTAGTAATTGCATGTAATACTATGTGTTCAAATGTTTTTAGCGAGCTTACAAATAAGTATAAAAATGTTAATATAATAGGTGTATTAGATGCAACTGTAGATAGTTTTATAAAGAAAAATAAAAGTAATGTTTTAGTAATAGGTACAACAGCTACAATTAAATCAAATATATATGAGAAAAAAATTAAAAGTATTAATAGTAATATAAATGTCTATAGTTTACCTACACCTAAATTAGTACCTTTAATAGAAAATATGGAAGATGTAAAAGATACTATAGATGAATATTTAAAACCTTATGATAATATTGATTCAATTATTTTAGGATGCACGCATTATAAATTAATTGATAAATATATAAATAAAAATATTAAATTAATAAATAGTAGTGATGGGGTAGTAAGTAAATTAAAAGAATATATTAATACTGATAGTAAAAAAGGAAGTATAAAAATATATACTACCGGTGCATTAAATGAATTTAATATATTATGTAATAAAATTATGAATATGAATGCAGAATTTATTGAACTATAGTGGACAGATATATTGGTTAAATTTAATAATACGAAATTATACAAAAGAAGTGAAACACTATATAAAAAATATATAGATGGTTCTTTAAATGCAAAAATAAAAAATAGATGCTGTAATTTTTTACTACTAAAAAATGCAGGCAATATAAAAACTAAAGAGAAATCTTTAGTTTTTATTCATCTAAAATAACATTTTCTTTTTCTATTAAATCTCTAAATTTTTCTTTGAATATTGGTTTATATTTTTTTATAACGTCTGGATATACTGTATCACAATTACATAATGCTAGCCAGAAATGTTTAATACTTATTACATTTGTATTATCAAATATTGCATATGAGAATGCTTTAGTTAGAAATACAAAGCATATATCTGGGTATCTTGATGCTGATTCGAAAACTCTATTGTATTCAATTGTAAGATCTACTATAAATGTCATAATAGTTTCTTTAACAAAATTTGTATAATTCATTTTTACATTTGTTTGTGCCTCTATTTTTGGAAGAGATCCCATAAGTATTTTTATGGTTGCATCTTTATCTGGTTCACATACTTCTATTTTTTGAAGTCTTCTTAAAAATGCTTTGTCTTTAACTATGTAATAATCATATTCATCACTTGTAGTAGCACCAATCATTTTAATGTTTCCTCTTGCAAGAGCTGGCTTTAAAATATTTGCAAAATCTAATCCACCCTGTGTTTTATTACCAATAAGGGTATGAGTCTCATCTATAAATAATATTACTTTATTCATAGCTTCTAACTCTTTAACTAATATTTGAAGTTTCATATCAGTGTTTCCACTTTCATCAGAAATATTGCCGACAAGTGCAGCAGTATCTATTTTTAATATAGTATAACCTTTTAATGCATCTGGGACCATATTATTTTGTATTCTCCATGCAAGACCTTCAACTATAGCAGTTTTACCAATACCAGGTTTACCAACTAATATAGGAGACTTTTCTGGAGTAAAAAGAATAAGCATCATTTCTTTTAATTCTTTATCTCTTGCAATAGATGGATCTGTGTAATATGTTTTTTTGGTTAAATCAGTTGCATATCTTTCTATTAAAGAAAAATTATATCCGGTATTAGTTTTAGTTTCACTAACATCTATAAAATCATCCATTTATATCACATCCTATCAACAAAACAAGTATACCAGAAAAATAATATATATTCAACTTGAATAACGCTAAAATATTATATATAATTAATGTGGTGATACTGTGCAAAGATATGTGGTAGATGAAAATTTAAAATTAGATAAAAAAGATATTAATCATATTATTAATGTAATGCGTTTAAATGTAAATGATCAAATTAAACTTATTAATAACGGAACTATTTATGATGCAATAATTACTAAAATAGAAAAAAATAATGTTTTGTATGAAATAATAAAAAAAGAAGAATCAAAAAGTTTAAAAGATTATAAAGTTATAATCGCATGTTCAATTATTAAAGAACAAAAGATGGATTATTTACTTCAAAAAGCTACTGAACTTGGTGCAGATGAAATAATACCTATAATAAGTGAAAGGACTATAGTTAAAGTTAAACAAGCATCATCTAAAATAGATAGGTGGAATAGAATAATAAAAGAAAGTGTAGAGCAGTGTCACAGAGTTAGTATACCTATAATAAAAGATATAATTAGTTTAAAAGAATTATCTAATTTAGAATATTCATTAAAAATATTATGTAATACTAATGAAAAGTCTAAAAATATTAAAAAAGTGTTACAAGATAGTAAAAAACGTGATACAATAATTATAGTAGTTGGACCTGAAGGAGGGTTTACTGATAGTGAGATTAATTATTTAGAAAATAGTGGATTTATCAGTACTTCGTTAGGTGAAAACATACTAAGGGCAGAAACTGTTCCTTTGTATGTACTTAGTGTAATAAATTATGAATTTATGGGTGATTAAAATGTTTGATAAAATTGTTAATTATTTTTCTAGTTTAAATGGTGCGGGTCAAGCACTATTCGTTGTTGGAATACTTTTAGTTGTTACTTTTATAATACTTTTAATAGTGGTATTTAAACCTGAGAAAAAGCCTAAGAAGATATATGGAGAAAATAAAGTTGTTGAAGAAGAAAATACAGTTTTAGAAAAATTAAAAGATATTAATAATGTAAGTGTGGATGATATTAACTTAGATAACAGCAGGACTAAAAATCTAAAATCAATTGTCGATGAACTTAAAAGTCTTGAAAATAATCCAACATCTTATTATGATATGATAGAAAAGTATGAAGATGAGCAAGAAAATACAGCAGTAATAAGTGTTAGTGAATTATTAAGAGCAAAAGATGCATATAATCATTCGCAAACTCTAATTAGAAGAAATGTAGCACCAAAAAAAGAAGTATCTGAACCAGTTTCTATAGAACCACAAGTTTCTTTCCAGCACAAACAAACTTATAAAGAAGAATATTTATTCGAAGAAGATACTGCACCTATAAAGAAAATACAAATAACAGAAGAGAAAAAATACACACCATCAAAAGAAATATTTTCATCAGTATTTAGTGATGGTGCAAGTTCAAAAGATCATAATGATGAAAAAAATAATAATGAAAAGTTTTTAAGTACTTTAAAAGAGTTTAGAAATAATCTATAATACATATAGATTATTTTTTTGAGGTGAAGTATGAAAGTATCAATATATACACTTGGTTGTAAAGTAAATTTATACGAAAGTGAAGTTATAATAAATGAATTTAAGAAAAAAGGTTATGAAATTGTACCATTTGAAAGTAAAAGTGATATATGCATTATAAATACATGTACAGTAACAAATACCAGTGATAAAAAAAGTAGAAATATAATAAGACAAGCAGTAAAGAATAATCCAAATGCAGTTATTGTTGTAATGGGTTGTTATAGTCAAATTAGAAGTGAAGATATTAAGAATATAGATGGTGTTGATATAATAATTGGAAACACTAATAAATCTAGAGTAGTATTACTAGTAGAAGAATATTTAAAGAATAAAAAAAGTATAAATAAGATTGAAGATATTATGCACACTACTTTTGAACCTATGGAACTTGATAGTTTTGAAACAAGAACAAGGGCATTTGTTAAAGTGCAAGATGGCTGTAATAATTTTTGCTCATACTGCATTATTCCGTATACTAGGGGAAATATTAGAAGTAAAGAAAAAGAAGATGTAGTAAATGAAATAAAATGTTTAGTTAAAAATAATTATAAAGAAGTAGTTTTAACAGGTATACATACAGGACATTATGGTAAAGATAGATATGATTATGATTTTAGTGATTTATTAAGTGAATTATGTAAAATAGATGGTCTTGAAAGAATTAGAATATCATCAATTGAAATAACTGAACTTGATGATAAATTTATAAATACTTTAAGAAAAAATGAGAAAATAGTAAATCATATACATATTCCATTACAATCTGGATGTGATAAAACTTTAAAGGAAATGAATAGAAAATATGATACAAAGTATTATAAAAGCAAAATAGATGAAATAAGAAAAATAAGACCAGGTATATCTATTACAACAGATTTAATAGTAGGATTCCCAAATGAGACTATAGAAGATTTTAATAAAACTTATGAATTTTTAAAAGAGATAAATTTCTCTAAAATACATGTATTTCCATATTCAAGAAGAAAAGGTACACCAGCAGATTTAATGGATAATCAAGTAGATGAAAAAACAAAAAAAGAAAGAGTAAAAAAAGTATTAGAATTATCACGCACTCTTGAAGAAAAATACATGAATGAGTTTTTAAATAAAGATGTGGAAGTACTTATAGAAAAATATGAAGATGGAATAATCACTGGACATACAGGAAACTATATACAAGTTAAATTAAAAGGAGATATTTCTGATATAAATAAAATTGTAAAAATACATATAGAAAGATTAGAGTACCCATTCATTATTGGTAGTAAACTAACTAAATAATAAAATATATTTATCTGTGTGAATAATCTTACAAGAATATATACAAAAGATAAACTGATGCAGATAAATTTAATTATAGTAGGTAAACTAAGTAATTTAACATTTACAACTAAAGCTTAATAAAAATGAGTTAGATAGTAACTCATTTTCTTTTGTAAAATGATGTAAAAAAGAAATTTTTTTTATATATGAAATTAAGATTGTTGGTATAATAAAAATGGTGATGTTATGAAAAAGACTAAAATAATATGTACTGCTGGTCCAGCATGTAATGATTATGATATTTTACTTGATATGGCTAAGAATGGAATGGACGTAATACGAATAAATTTATCACATGCAACTCACTCTTTTGCAGAAGAAATAGTAAGTAAAATTAGAAAAATTAATAAAGAATTTGATTTTAATATCGGTATTCTTTTTGATACTAAAGGTCCAGAAGTAAGAGTTGGTAAATTTAAAGATGGATTCATTAAATTAGAAAGTGGAGAAGAAGTAATCCTTACTCCAAAAGAAGTTAGTGGAGACGATTATAAAATTAATATAAGTGAGAGAAACTTATATTTAGATCTTGATATAGATAGTACTATATTAATTGATAATGGAAATATAGAACTTAAGGTAATAGGAATAAATAATGAGGATATTATGGCACGTGTAATACACGGTGGCATTTTAAAAGATAATAAAAATATAAATGTTAAAGATGTTGATTTGAGTGTTGACTTTTTATCCATTGCTGATAAAAATGATATTTTATTCGCATCTAAATTAAATGCTGATTTTATATCTTTATCTTTTGTAAGAAGTGCTAATGATATACTTGATGTAAATGATATGCTAATTGCAGATAAGAATGAACATACTCAAATTATAAGTAAAATTGAAAATAAAAGTGCACTTGAAGATTTAGATAATATTATTAAAGTGAGTGATGGAATAATTGTTGCAAGAGGGGATTTGGGAGTTGAAATAGAACTTACTAAATTACCATGTGTAGCTAAAGATATTATAAAAAGATCAAAAGATAAAAATAAAATATGTATTGTATCTACAGATATGTTATCTTCAATGGAAGAAAAAGAGAAACCTACTAGATCTGAAGTTTGTGATATAGCGTCTTTTATATTTGACGGAGTAGATGCTTTTACATTAAGTGGTGAGACTGCTATTGGAAAATATCCAGTATTATCTACTAAAGTAATGAGTGATATAATTAAAGAAACAGAAGCACATGTAGATTATAAGCAAGAATTAAAGTGCATAAATAATAAAAATGTAGATAATACAACTGTGTTAGCGTATACTGCAAGTAATATTTCAAATACTATTGATATAAAAGCAATAATTGTATTTACTGTTAGTGGTTATACAGCAAGGAAATTAAGCAACTATAAACCAAATTGCCCAGTAATTGCGGTTGTATCAGATAAAGAGGCTGCAAAAAGTTTATCACTTAATTTTGGAATTAAGAGTGTTGTTTCAAAGAAATTTAATAATGCTGATGATATAATGGAACTAGGTTTAAAAGTAGCTAAGGAGAATCTTGATTTAAATCGTGAAGATAAAATAATAATAATGGGTGGTTTTCCTACTAGAAAATCAAGAAGTACTAATTTTATTAAAATTGAAGAGATATAAAACTTCTTATTGAAGTTTTTTTAATTTTGTATTTATTTTTATATTTAAAAATGCTATTATAATATATGTAGAATAAAGGGTGATACTATGTATAATTTAGGTAATCAATTTGTATTTGATAATAAGCGTGCGAATATGAATTCTGCATGTGTATTAAAAGGAGCTAATTATAGAATTAGTATTTTAACTGAAAGACTTGTAAGAATAGAATATAATAAAAAAGGTATTTTTGTAGATGTTCCTTCACAATTTGCATTGTCTAGAGATTTTGGTATACCTAAATTTGATGTAAATCAAGATAGTAAATACATGGAAGTAACTACAAAATATTTTAAATTGACATATCAAAAAGAATCACCAATTACATCAAGTAATTTAAAAATATATGTAAATGATACTGATAGTATTTGGTATTATGGTAATCCAGAAGCAAGATGTAATGAGGCTTCATTTACTGCCTTTGATGAAGATATTAAAAGAAAATTTACAAAAGGTTTATATTCAAGAGAAGGATTTGCTAGCTTTGATGATTCAAAAAGTTTATTAATAGATATAAGTGGCAATTTTGCTAAAAGACCAGTTGATGGCGTTGATATATATGTTTTTATTTATAAAGATGATTTTTCTTTAGCACTTAAAGATTACTTTAGTTTAACAGGTAAACCTTTATTAATACCAAGATATGCGCTTGGTAATTGGTGGAGTAAAAATTGTGCTTATACGGAGTCTACTCTTAATAAGATGTTTAATAGATTTATAAGAGATGAAATACCTATATCAGTCCTTCTTTTAGATGAAATGTGGCATATTACAGAAGGTAAATATAAAACGGGTTATACATTTGAAAAAAAATTAATTAATGCACCAGATAAATTAATTTCTGATATGCATAAAAGGGGGGTTCGAGTAGGTGTTAATATAAATCCAATTGAAGGTATTTATCCTCATGAAGAGGCATATAGTAAAATAATTGAATATGTAAAAATACCAGGTAATAAAATAATTGGTTTTGCACCTTTTAATCCACAGTTTTTAGATATATTTATGAAATTACTTCTTCATCCACTTGAGAATATTGGAATAGATTTCTTCTGGTTAGATTATCCAATTAAAGAGGCTTTATCTCAATATATTTTAACTCATTATATGTACTTGGATTCAGGAAGATTAGAAAGAAAAAGAAATATGCTTTTAAGTAAAAATCCATCCATATGTGCACATAGATATGGTATCCTTGATACAGGACGTACTAATGTAAGTTTTGATACGTTAAAGATGTTACCTTATATAAATGTAAGTGCATCTAATATTGGTGTATCTTGGTGGAGTAGTAGTATAGGTGGATATACAGGTGGTATGGAAGATGCCGAATTATATTTAAGAAGTGTTGAATTAGGATGTTTTAGTCCAATATTTAGAATATCGGTTGATGGTGGGAGATATTATAAAAGAGAACCATGGAAATGGGATGTAAAAACATTTGAGATAGTAAAAGATTATATGAGATTAAGACATAGATTAGTTCCGTATATATATTCAGAGGCTTATAAATATTATGAAAGTGGTATAACGTTAATTAGACCTTTATATCATACAAATAAAGAAATGTTTTTTGATCCGTTATACAAAAATGAATACTATTTTGGCCCTTCATTACTAATATCACCACTAACTGATAAAAAAGATCCACTTATGAATAGAGTAGTTCATAAATTCTATTTACCAGAAGGTACTTGGTATGATTTTAAAAATGGAAAGAAATTTCCTGGTAATAGAAGTTATGTATCTTTCTTTAAGGATGAAGATTATCCAGTATTTGCAAAAAGTGGTGCAATAATACCAATGGATAAAAACGTAAATAATAGTTTAGTAGTTCCTAATGAACTTGAAATACATATATTCCCAGGGATGAATAATGCTTATGAGTTATATGAAGATGATGGTGTAACTAACTTATACAAAAATGGTTATTATTTAAAAACTATAATTGATTATAATTATCAAGCAAATAACTATACAGTAATAATTAGGAGTATAGAAGGTAAAACTGGTATAATACCCAATACAAGAAATTATAAAATAAGATTTAGAAATACTTTACAAGCACCAAGTGTATCAGCTAATTTTGATGGGACACCCCTAGAATGTAATTCATATACACTAGATAATGATTTTATTGTAGAAGTAAAAGATGTAAAAACAATAGGTCAATTGGTTGTAAATTGTAAAGGTAAAGGAATAGAAATAGACTCAGTAAGATTAATAAATGAAGATATTGACAGCATTATAAGTGATCTTGAAGTAGAAACTCATCTAAAAGATAAAATTGCATCTATATTATTCAGTAATTTAACTATAAAGAAAAAACGTATACAAATTAGGAAATTAAAGAAGGATAAACTTGATCCTAAGTTTATAAAAATGTTCTTAAGATTACTTGAATATATTGAGCAAATATAATATACTATATATGTCTATATAGTAAAACATTCTTATTATATAGGAATGTTTTTTTAGGAGTGTTTATGGTAAAAATAATAAGTCAATTTTTAATAATTTATATAATAGTGTTCTCATTTATGATGATATATTTTTACTTTAGGGGGAAAAATAAAAAACTAAGTAAAACATTACCTGTATCAGTAGTATATTTAATAAATGCATATGGAATAAATGTAGACATAATTGGTATTAAGAGGATAGAAAAACATATTTCAATTGTTGACTCTTTAATAGCAACTATTGATTTACTTATATATATGTATGTTAAAAATGCAATATTAAAATTTAGTATTATGTTTGTATTAACTGTTTTATTAGTATTTATATTCTATAGAATACTTGCAAGAAGTTATACTAAATATTTAAGGTAATTTATGAAGAAAATAATATTTGCACTTATATTATTAATTGTAATGTTAACCGGATGTAATAAAGAAAGTAATGAATACAAAACATATAAAAACTATATAAAAGAGTTAAATGAAAGTAATATAATGAGTAGTAATATACCATTTGATATAGAAGTATATACAGAAAAAATAATAGATAACGAGATTACATATAGAGTAATAATAGATAATCCAAAAGAAGATATAAAAAATATTGAGGCGATTATAATTCATGATAAGTATACAGAAGATATATTTCCATCAACTGGAATATTTGATGATAAATTAAATTTAATACCAGAAACAATTGATAAAGATAAAAATTACGTTAAAGGAATAATCTTAACAGGTTATATTCCATTTAAAGGTGATATAAATGATTTAAATGCAACATTTAAAGTATTAGTTAAGTATACTGATAAATTTAATGTAGAAAGTGTGGTTATGTATTCGACAAAAAAATAGATAATACTTTATTACTATTTAGTTGGGTGAAAATATGAAAGTAAAGGTATTTGATGAAGAACATGAAAAAGATTTAGAAAGTGCGATAAATGCATTTATAACTGATGTAGAAGTGTTTGATATTAAATATGAAGTTGCAATAGCAGTATCAGGAGAAGATCAAATTTATTGCTATTCAGCACTTATTATGTATAGGTAGGAGGATTTATGAAAAAGAAAGGATTTACTTTAATTGAGGTTTTAGCAGTAATTGCAGTTCTTGCAATAATATTATTAATAGCAGTACCAAAAATTTCTGATGTTACTTTAAGTGCAAAAAAAGAAGCATTTAAAACAAGTAATGTATCTTTAGTAAACAAGGTTAAACAACTTGGAGCAGAAAGAGTATTAGATAGTGAATATACTATAACTAATGGAGTAATATCACCTAAATTAGATGTATCTGGTGATATACCTAAAACAGGATTAATTAAAATAGATGAAGATGGAAATATTAAATTATATACTGAAGATGATGATTTTTGTGCGGTTAAAAATTTCACTGACAAAAAGATTTATGTATATAAAAAAGGAGATGCTAATTGTAATTTATTAGATGATGAAAAAGTAAACTTGATAATACATTTAAATGGTGGAAGTACATCACAAACGCTTGATACAAAATATTTAAAAGGTAATAGTATAAAAATAGAAAATCCAACAAGATTTGGTTATTCATTTTCAGGATGGACAGTATCTGGTGAAAACGCTAGTATGAAGGATAAAATTCTTACGATGGGAAATAGTGATACAACAATATCTGCAAACTATATAGCAGGGGATGTAACATTTGCTGTAAATTTAGATGGAGGTACTACTACACAAGTATTTAATAAAACATATAAATTTGCAGAAAAAATATCATTGATAAATCCAACAAAAGAAGGTTATACTTTTACAGGATGGGTTGTAACTGGAAAATACGCTAAATTAGAAAGTAATGTTCTTACAATGGGTGAAAATACGGTACTTAAAGCAACATGGAAAAAAGCAACAGTAACACTTAGTGTAAAATTAAATGGAGGAAATTTATCAGAAACTATAAAAGATGCATATAATGTAGGAGAAAAAGTAAGTCTTGCATCACCTACTAAAGAAGGTTATACATTTAATGGATGGAAAGTAGTAAGTGGTAAGGCAACTGCAATTAAAAATGAAATGGTTGATGGAAGTTTTGAAAATGGAGTATTTCAAAATTCGGTAGTTTTACCATCGTCATGGACATACAACTTATCAACATCAACTTCATCAAATTTAATTGAAGGAATATCTGTATATGATTCATTTGGAAAATTTGGAACACATTCACTAATGAATTATCATGCTGATCAGTGGGGAGCTTTTTATACGATGATTCGTAATTCAAAACCAGGCCATATATATTACTATTCAGCATATGTAAATAACAAAACTTTCGGATTACAAGGAAGTGAGACTAGACCAGGTTATAATGATTTTTCATTCTTCTATAATGATACTCATAATTGGGGAGGAATATATTCTGGTCAAATATTAAATACATGGGAGAAGACATCTATAATAAGAACTGCACCATCAAATACCTCAACAATTTATTTAGCACTTGCAGATAGTGCATCAACAAATAAAGCACAACACTTTTATGTTGATGGTGTAATGATAATTGATTTAACTATGGTATATGGATCTGGTAATGAACCAACAAAGGAATGGATGGATTCAAATGTAGATTATTTTGATGAGAATTTAATATTACTTAATGATGAAGATGTAGTATTAGAAGCTGATTGGACTCCTAGATATCACTTAGATTTAAATGGCTATTTAGATGGTGTGGAAGGTCCAAATATTACTGGATTTGGTACAGCAGATATATATATAAATGGTAGCTTATGGGGCTGGGGAGTTGGTATAACTGACTTTTATACAGCATTCGATAAAGGTACAACATATGAAATAAAAAATATTAAAATGACTGCAGGACATGCTTATAAAGGGGTACATTATGGTTCTCTTAGTGGAACACTTAACGATAATATAGGTGTGACACTAGCATTTGAAACTGTTAATACAGCAGCTCCTACTTGTACAGTAACTGTAAATGGAACAACTATAACAGGAACATATAATGATGAAGGTGGAGTTGGAATTGCTTATTATGGATTTAATCCAAATAAAAGCGGAACAAGCAGTACAACTACTACAATATCTAGTGTGGGAGCCTATACATTCTATGTAGTAGATAATGTTGGTAAAGAAGCCTCTTGTAGTGTATCAGTAGTAGATACAAATAAAGTTAATACATACACATGTAAAACAAGTTGTGTTGGCGGTTCTTGCTATACTAGGGGATCTTGTAAGACATATGGCAAATATTACTGTAAATCAAGTACAGGAAATGCATGTCTTAACCAATCATGTTGTAATTCTGAAAATGGCATATGGACACGTGATTGTACAAGTTACTATTGGAATTTAAAAAGTTCACCATGTAGCAGTGGTTGGAGTTATTCTAATGAGGCTTGTTATAAGTATAATCAAAGTAGTTGTTCAACAGGTTCAGTAGCAGGTACAAGCACTACATACACTTGTACAGGTGGATATAATAAGATAAATGATAGTTATTGCTATAAATTAAGCTAAAAACAAAAAGTTAATCGAGCGATTAACTTTTTTTGTATATATATATTTAATATACTCATAATAAATATGAGGTGACATATGACAAAAGAAGAATATAAAAAGTTAGTAAGTAAGTATACTCCTAAATATAACAGATTAAAAAGTATACTTATTGCATTTTTAGTTGGTGGTACGATTGGTATGATTGGACAAGGTTTAATTGATTTTTATAGTAAAGTATGTAATCTTACTATAAAAGATGCGAAAACATATATGATAGTAACATTAATATTTATCTCAAGTCTTCTTACTGCACTTGGTTTTTTTGATAATATTGTATCAAAAGTAAAATGTGGAATAATAGTACCAATAACCGGATTTGCTCATGCGATGACTAGTGCTGCTCTTGAATATAGAAAAGAAGGGTTAATACTAGGTCTTGGTTCAAATATATTTAAAATTACAGGAAGTGTAATACTTTATGGAGTAGTAGGTGCTTATGTATTTGGAATTATTAGAGTATTAATAATAGGAGGATAACATGACTATAAAATATGATAATGTTTATGTATTAAAAACAAGTACTGTTGCAGGTAAGTTTGAAAAAGAGGGACCTCTTAAAGATTATTTTGATAAAACATATAAAGATTTTTATATGGGTGAAAAAACTTTTGAGCAGGGTGAAATAAAAATGATTACTGATAATGTAAGTATTCTTTTATCAAAAAGTAATAAAACAAAAGATGATATTGATTTATTTATTTCAGGAGATTTACTTAATCAAATAACTCCATCTAGCTATGCAGCAGAAAGACTAGGTATAAATTACTTAGGAGTATATGGAGCATGTTCAACAAGCGTACTTGGTATTATAGTAGCATCTTCCATGCTTCAAAATAAAGAAATAAATAATTGTATATGTAATGTAAGTGCGAATAATAGTGCAGCAGAAAAGCAATATAGAAACCCTACTGAATATGGAACACCAAAGCCTCCTACAAGTACATTTACTGCTACTGGATGTGCAAGTGTTTTATTATCGAGTGAAAAAAGTAATATAAAAATAGAAAGCATAACTATAGGTAAAGCTATAGATTATGGAATTAAAGATGTATATAACATGGGAGCAGCCATGGCACCAAGTGCATCTTATACTATATCCTCACATTTAAATGATTTAAAAAGAGATGCTAGTTATTATGATTTAATAGTTACTGGAGATCTTGGAATATATGGAATGAAAATACTAAAAGAATTATTACTAAAAGAACATCATATTACACTTAGTGATAACTATAATGATTGTGGTTGTATGCTTTATGATATAAATAAACAAGATGTGGGTGCAGGAGCAAGTGGTCCTACTTCAAGTGCACTTGTAACTTATTCTTACATTATTAATGAAATGAAAAAAGGAAAATATAAAAAGGTATTATTAGTTGCAACTGGTGCATTAATGTCACCAACTATGATGAATCAAAAATTAACAATACCATCAATTAGTCATGCAGTAAGTTTGGAGAGTGTGAAATGACATATATATATTCGTTTTTATTTGTAGGGGTTGTAAGTATGATAGGCCAAATAATATTAGATAATACTCGTCTTACAGCAGGTCACATAACAAGTTTATTTGTTTGTATTGGCGCGATGCTTGATACATTCAGTATATATGATAAGATAATTAAGTGTGTAGGATCAGGTGCTTTAGTACCGATAACTTCCTTCGGTCATTCTTTAATTCATGGAGCACTTGCAAAAGCTGCAGATTTTGGTGTAATAGGGTTAGTAATGGGAATGTTTGATTTAACGGCCTC
>ERZ779737.505-NODE-505-length-36314-cov-9.402631_pt1 | contig 36314 bp, 54 predicted proteins | sample MGYA00511889_ERZ779737 | MGnify/ENA primary metagenome ERZ779737 (study PRJEB29588, sample SAMEA2163575) | human gut metagenome | biome: human gut; feature: human-associated habitat; material: faeces | place: Denmark | collected 2008/2010 ... | reverse complement strand
CTCAAAGGAGTTAGATTGCCTGTATTGTCGGTAGTAGCTACATTTAATATTATACCTCCTTCAGACGTCGATACTATAGCCTGCTTTATAATCCTGTTATTTTCATTTATAGGATTATACCCCATTTCTTTAGTATCATTATCCAAAATTACCAGATTATCCCCATATTGGAAATATAAAGCATTATCCAGATAATAATCTTTACGTGTTACTCTTAAACTCCGAGCTGTATTGGCTATATTATCTTCTGAAAATAGTATCTCATTAGCTACTATATTGAATATAGTAGAAAGAGCGTCTACAAGACGCATCCATATAGCAGAAGCAGAAGTGTTTACGTTCTGGAATAAAGACTGTATAGCTATTATTATTTGTTGTCTTAAATCTTCCATAATTACTCCGTTCTTAATCTATATAACTCTGCATCTATAAAAAACCAAATTTGGCTTGCTGACGGATTGTTATTTGACGCAAAAGCCGTAATAGTATAAACTATCCTATCGTTGGTATTTGCACCGAAACCAGAAGGTTCAAATGCCAAATCTGTCATTAACGGGGGAATCCCGTTATCCGTCACAACTTGTACTTTTGTAGTATTGTAGGGTGCTACTACTTTACATGTATGGTTATTGTCTATCAAAAAATCTGAAGCCCTTAAATTAATTACGAGCGTAGCAGCCGAATAAACTCCTAATATATAATCGCCTGGCTTTGGATAGTTGAAAACATTAGAGGTTTGATATTTAAATGAGCCTGTCGGTATACTATTTTTAATAGTATCTACATTATAACTCGTCAATTTGAAAGTATAGGTACTATTTGACGAATTATATGTAATAACTCTTAACGTAATAGTGTTACTAGACACATCGACAAAACTAACTGTATTTGTCAAGTTGGACGTTATTGTCGCTACAAATATTCTGTAATTGTTTAATGCTGCTAAATTTGTACGACTATATACAATATTAGCCGAGCTTACTTTAGATACAAAATCAGTCCATCCAGAAGAGACAGAATTAATTACATTGGATATAGCTGCTGAAGAAGAACCATTATTAAGATTTATAAATGAGTTAGGCATTTTCAACATAGTAGGTCTACCCCCGAATTTTGTTTCTCCCCACTCATTTATAGCATTTATAGTCGTAAATGCAGAGGCGGAGACTTGTATAGGCTCATTCCCATTTAAATCGCTCTCTGTGTATTCTGATAATGATGTTATGTCTACATATTGTACTGCCATATATTTAAGATTTAAATACTCCTAATACTTCTTTCCCGTTCATGCTATATACCGCCCTTATATCTCCCATACCCGTAGAATGATAATAAGCTACGTTGCAATTTTCGCTTTTTTGGACCAAATATAAAGTATCTTGTTTATCTCCTACAGTAGTTTGGAATATTACTTCTTGGTCTCTTTGCTCAAATGTAGCATTTATATCTGAAGTAATCTCTACTCTTTGAGATTTTTTTTTAGGGTCATAGGCTACATAAAAATATCCTATACCGTCAGACCACTTTTTTTGTTTTCTAATTATAGCCATATATACAAAATTTTAAATTGTCCCCCCCCATGAATTAACATATTTTTGCATACATGAGAGGGACAAACATAATATTAAGATACAGTAAATGTCGTGTTGGTTGTAACTTGTACATTGACTACCGAACCGTCTTGTGGAACTGTAATCTCTGCTGGGGAAACTTCCAATCTTGCAGCTCCTGCACTCTGTGTAATCGTTAATGTCTGTTTTACAGATTCGGATGAACCTTGGATAGTAAATACCTGTGTTCTTGAATCTACAGTATCATTCAACACATAATTAATCTCTATTGAGAATTCGTACTTGTGGTCAGCCCCTGGGTCTCCGGAGATTGCAACACCATTAGTTGCAGTTATACTCCCGTCTGCTGTAAATTGTTTGTCTCCTAAGTCTTCTTCAACAATATCACCACCCTCTACACCGAACTCTAACTTAGGGCTGTTAGATACTCCTGTTATTGTAAAGCTACCAGCTGTGGCAGGAACTGTTACTCCTGTACCTGATTGTTCTAAAGTGATAAACTCTGGTGCAGCAGCTAAATTTGCTGTTATCGTTTTGTCTGGGGAAACTCCAGCAGCTTTAACAGTAAAAACTGTTTTTACTATTTCACGGTTACCTACATTTGCAGATTCTGCTTTTAGGGTTAATTGGGTATCCCCACTACCTGATGACGGGTCTAATATTACATGCCCTTTTGATATTGCCATAATTATAAAACATTAAAAGTTGAGTTTGTATATATATTTACATATTGATTGTCCCCATTTTGACTAACCGTAGTAAATGACGGTTGCACTTTCAAATAATATCCGCCTTCTATCGAATCTAATATCTGTTCCAATTGCCTTTCAAATTCTTCATCCGATAAAAGATTTGAATTATACGGGAATTCAGATGCTCTTATCAATGTGGCATTGTTTGAAGTTTGAAGCCCTTCTACATCCAATTCCTGACCTACTGTCAATTGTGGAGTATAAGACAACAGCCCGTTTAAGGATAATATTTCGTCTATCTGAGAATAATCCCCGCAAACGTTCAACAAAACATCAAAAATCGTATCTCCATATTTAACTTTGTATGCCATATTGCCTGTATTCTGAATTATATACTACTTGCAACACATATTCATATACTCCAGATTCCTCCGTCTCTTGTACGGAAATTTCTGCTATACGCCCACCGTCATTTAATATTTGATTCTCGGCTCGTGTAGCTAATTCTGTAGCTTCGTTCTGATTCACGTTTATAGCGACTTCCTGAAACCCTACTCCGATCCTTGGATTATCTATGCTGGCTACGCTTTTCATGAAGATTAATGTTCCATTCTGTACGCTACATGAATCTATAATAACCATATCCGTATCAAATACGATATCATTATTTTCTATATCAAATTTAAAATCTTGCATATAACAGAAATTTCACCCCTAATATAATAATTAAAAATTTAATGTGTAAACGTTTCGTCCTGAAAATCTTCCTGATTGAAATCTTTTGCCTTTGAACTCGGTGCGGGGACTCCTACATTAGAAGCTTCTCCAAATCCCTTTCCAGAGGTTGTATCCACCTGAACAGATGTCATTATTGTTGGTATGGTATGCGTATGGCTATTGAATGCTTTTACAAAATCATTCAGTTTAGCTTCCAACTTCTCTATATATATCATAGGGCTTTCCCCTCCGTTTACCTTGACTATCTTGTCTTGCATCTCTATTGAAGTTTCTCCTACTTTTATATCTAATTTCGCGTTGTCAGTCGTATTTGTATATGTTATACCGTCCTTATCCATTGTAAGGAGCTGCTTTTGACTATCTTCTAACATCTCGAACTGTACAGATACTGACTGCACTTTAGAGAACTTTATAGGGAAAGATAGGGAAGAATCCCCTTGCACGAACCCCAATACGCAATTGCTGCCTATTTCTGGGATTTGTATCACAGAAGTAGAATCATGGGGGATAATGGAAAGAGGGATATTGAACATTTGGTTATCATCGTCCGACACGACATCAAATGTCAGCTCTTCCATATTTACTCCAGTAACTTCACCATATACTAAAGATACTGAAGAATAGCTTTTCAACACGTTCCTTAAATTATCCCCTAATTCCTGCATTGCAGAATCGAACTTGGAGCTTTTTCTATAACTTAAAACATCCATTCTTCATTTGTCAATTTTGATGAAACATGATATCCGTTTTCGTTGAATTCCCTTCTTATCCCTAATACATACAGATTCGCGCTGTTTTCAGGGAATAATGTGTCAGTGAAATTTACATAGTCGAACAAATCTATGCGAGGGTATAGCAACGTTGTTATTGTCCCGCTATTATATTCCCCCTTTAATCCTTGATACGCATTATTTGCGAATTCTTCCAACCCTTCTCGTGTCTGTATAGAACTGCAATTCAATCGGATAGGTCTGCCATCCCCTTTATTCCCTACATTTATTGTCGTACGCTTGCCGTTTATATAGCCGTTTACCGTAACATAATAATTCTCGAATTTCCCGTTTTTAGGAGATACATCTCGCTCTATTACATTTACAGAAGTGTCTAATTTTATGGTTTTTTTCTGGGTGTATTTTAATCCCGTTCCCATAAATAATTTCCCTTCTGGGTCAATTCCCGTATAAATGCCGAATTTACGCATTAACATCTGTGCTGCTTCAAAGGGGCTGACTCCCTGCCATAATTTTTCGTTGAATGTCGAAGTAGCGGTATAATCGGCTACGGAAATTTCTTCATAATCCCCTGTAAGATTGTTATCCGAACGGTATTTCTTGAATGCCTCATTTCCTACATCGCAACAGACTTTCAACCCTTCATATATCGAGGTCTCTTGTGTCCAATCCTTATTTACGACTCCAAATCTCAAAATAAAACATTTGTCCTCACATACAAGAGTAGTCGGGAACCCTGATTTTATTTTCTTTATAAACCCGTCAAATACGAGCATTTTCCCCGCTTCTGGGTCATTCTCGAAATTTATGTTTACCTGTTCCCCGTAATTGATATTATGGTAATAGGCATATACTTGTATATGAGCCCCTATTTTTATATTAAGCCCTTCTACATCAATTTTAGACCCAGTAATTATTTCATCTCCTTTCAAATAGGCAATAGAATAAAAAGGCAACGTTATTTCCGCTGTTTCCGCCAGCTTCATAACGGTGTTTTCGGATACGAAAGAAACAAAGTTCAATATCTTTTTCCCTTCTATCCAGACTTCATTGCCACACCTGAAAAAATTACAATAACATTTCATTGTTTTTCTACAAATAATGTTTGACGCGTTAAATCTACTTCAAGCAAATTAAGGGTAATATTGGTAACTGTAGACCCTTCTTGTGGGTCTATGGCATATCTCGCCAATACGACGAACTGTATCCCTACCTCTTTATTTGTGAAATTATTATATATGGCGAATACCGATTTGTTTTTATACAAATCATTTATAACTGTCGCAAATTTGACTATATCGCCAGCCATTGCGCCTTGATTCTGCCGGAAAGACATAGGGTCATACCTCCCATTGTCGTTTATAGGCTTCCTTTCAAGTTTTATTCTTAATATTATCTCCGCGGGATTGTATGAAGTCATTTCATATATTGCCGACCCGTCTACCAATTGGCTTTTGACAATATTTTTTGATGCGTTTATAGATAAGCTGTAAGATAACGGCAAATAATAATCGCTTATCCTGAAAATATAGTCATTCTCATTTGTCACGGAAATAAGATTGTCTTTCGCGTTCGCGCTTGAAGCGGAATATCTGGTTTTTTGGTTTATCAATGAACTCTTAACCTTATTCCCTATCCCATTGATATAACCTCCTTCTGATGATATCGGTATCACTGATTTTACGATTCCTACAGAAGAAAATGTAAGGGCTAATGCCGTAGCTGCCGTTTGCTCCGCATCTCTTATCGTATCCCCCGCTTTTGCAAGCTCTCCCCTTATGTTTTGTGGAATAGATACGGTATTTCTGAATTTATCTTGTAATTCAGACCCTGAACTCGTTTTATAATCATTCTCTTTTGTCATGTTAACGGTGTTGCTTGGTTAAACGCTATATTCAAACCTCTCGCTATTGCCTGTGATACATAATCCTCTATTTCCCTCATTATTGTTGATGGGTCGGTAGTATTTATGTGGTTGTCCATGTCTACTATGGACTTGTTGAAATTTATAATCAATGATTTGCTCCCTTTGGACAAGTCTTTCATCCTCCCCGTTTCATCGCCTACAGAATCTATTTTGGGGGATGAAGAGCTATCTCTAACTAATAATTTTATCGCTTCCCATTTGGCTCCTTTATCTCCTTTAGATATACGCTCTAACAAATCCCTGTCTCTAAGCAAAGGGGAATTTTCTAATTTATTTAGAATATATTCTACAGAATTGTTATTAAGCCTAAACCTAATTTTTTGCCCGCTTGTAGAAGGAGATAAAATACCTTTTTCATTCATGGAATATTTATCAGTAAGATAATCTCCACTTAACAAATTAGCTTTCGCTAAATCTCTATATATATTCCCTTTATATTTACTGGTATCTACTCCAGTACCAAACCATCTGTTCCAATCTGCTTGGGCATATTTCCACGCGTCCGAATCATTATGCCCAGATAAACGGTGTTGGATATATTGAGGGAGTTGAAAAAAACGCATTAAAGCATTGCCATTAAACACATTCCTTATAGATTTAACAAATCCGTCTGCTGTATTGGCAATACCGCTTATAGTTTTTGTCAACATGTACACAAAATTATCAAAAGAGGTTAGCATGTCCTGATATATAGAACCTTCATAATTACTCCCTAATGATTGATATAATTTTTCTAATGAAAAATTAATATTCTGATAAACGTTCCCAACGTCTTCGTAAAATCTCTCTAAATATTCTAATTTCTTTATCTCTAAATTCTCATCAGAAAGTTGCATCCTCCCTTTAACTACTCCAACCTTGGGGAGCTGGAATTGAGTCATAAACCGGCTAAATGCTTCTATTAAAGCTTGTGGATTTTCTCTAATAAAAGAATATATATCCTCCCCTTTATTTTTTGATTGCGCTCTAAGGTCAAAAACATACTTCTCAATTAAAGGTACAGCTTTAAAAAGCTCCTTCATGTCTATACCTTGCCATGTAGTTAGCAATTGTTGCAAGTTCAACCCTACTATCTGTAAATCCCTCCCTGAAACCGCGGAAATTTTTGCCGCTACTTCACCGAACCACTGGGCATCTTTTTGTGTTAATTTGGTATTTCCTAATGTTAACCCAGATAGAGTATTCATCAAAGAAACTAATCCTGCTCTTGACCCCCCTGTTTGCTCTGTTATTCTTGTAGCGGTATTATACAAACTTGAATAAGCTGTCCCTTGTCCTAATTGAGCCATCCGATATTGTGCCGAATTAGATATTGCCTGCGCTGTGGACTCTGAAAGTAATTGGTTCTTGCCAAATCTATATAATAAGCCTCCTCCTAAAGCTACGCCTCCTGCTACTCCCCCTATAGCCCCGATAGCTCCTATAAGAGGTTTTATTAAGGGTACAGCTTGTAATGCAGCTTTACCTACAGCACCTATTAGGTTGGCAAAGTTCCCTAAATTCCTTTGCCAACCTGAATAAGTGAAAGAATTTGCAATAAAGTTGTTTGTTAGCCTTTGCCTCGCCTGAAAAGCCCTATCTATATTAGAAAATAACCCTCTATTAGAAAGCCAATCTTTCCTATATAACCAATAATTAAGCCTTCTAAAATCTCGCATATAACTCTCCGGTATATGAGGATAAGGATTATATCTTCTCCCTCCTGCCGGATTATTAAAGCTACCTCCCCTACCGCCTATATTGTTTGTTATACTTTTTAAGTTCTGGGCTTTCTTTATAGCGTCGTCCAGTTTAGCATTTAGGTCTCCCTTTAGATTAAGCTCTATTTGATAGATATTAGGCATAGCTTATTTCTTTTTGTCAATTTTAAATGGTGCAAAATTTACATTGTCCATTATCCATAATGCAAGACAATGATACTTCTCTATCTCTTCCAAAGTTAACGATTCCGTTACCTTATTAATAGGGATATGGAAAAAATGTGATACTAATGCTTTTTTTACCAAAAGCGGGTCTGTCTTGCTATATTGTGTTAATTTATATTCTATTTCTGCTCGGGCATCTGCATATTTAGGGTTCTCCCTGCCCGATTGATAAAATTTACCAAATCCTCCTGCACTTGGTCAGAAGTGAAAAGAGACAAACAAGCTATTCCGTCTGAAGAAATACGTTTAGCCAGAGTCTTGTCAACGACAAATATATTAACGTATTTTATTGCGTCGTTTATCTTTCTCTCTGTCGTCGTATCCGAATTATCCAACAAAGAAGTAATGAAAATTGAATCTTCCAAACGTGTACGCTCTGCATGTCTTAATTCTACATCTTCTGTTACTTCTATTTCCTCAAATATACCTTTTTTGTCCGGTAATTTTTCTATAAATGTGAAATTTGAAACTTTAAATGTGCTCATGTGTTGATAGTTTTAAATGTAAAAAGGAGATAGGGGATTATTCCCCTATCTGATTAAATAGCTATTGGTGTAACTTGTCTTGTAAGTTCTGTAGCCCTGAAATTCAAGGTTACTAAAGTCTGAGGGTCATTAGCATTGACCTCGAAAGAATCATTGCTAAATTGTGCTCCTGTATAGGTCAAAGTCGTATCAGTCGGGGTTAAATCCGCCCTGTTGCTGAACATGATAGTAACGGTAAGCCCTTCAGGAATATCAGTTAATGACGGTCTCAACGTAGTTGCTATCCCGTTATAACTGTTTATTAACCTGTTCCATTCTCCTGATTGTATAACAAAAGAACCTGAATAGGCTTTGTTTATACCTTTTACGGAAATAGGAGTTTCAGAACTTATTGCGTAAATCTCATTTACCGACTTTTCTATACTTCCCGAAAAATTCTGCGCTGTGAACAATTGTATAATTGCTCCATTTCCTAAGTTTACCCAAACTTGGACGTCAGCACTTGATATTATTAGTCCCGATTGGTCTGCCATAATTTTAAGAAATTGAAGTTACAAAGAATGTTGTTACAAAGGCTTCACGCATTGCAGGGTTCGGTACTATACTTATAGTCACTTCCAAAGCTTCGGATTGTATGTAATTATCATCCTTAGCCTTGAAGTCGAAATCTATCGCCCCAGCTTGCCCAGCGTTTATTCTCGGAGTGATATATTGGGCTGTAAATTGTGATATAGCTGAACTCTTAAAAGCCTGTAATATCTGACCTGAAGAATCACAAGGGATATTCTGGTTGATATAATAGGTAAGGAACTGTTGGGCATCATCGCAAACCGCATTGCCGACAGCAACTCTTTCTATCTTGTTTAATGCCATAGTAGTGGCGTTGCATGTCGCCCCGTCGTTGTAATATAACCCCTCTATACCTAACCTGTTACGGGTAAATATATATCCTAATGGGGCTACCAGATTCGCGAGAGTGACGTCATACCCGTTTACGGGTGTACCAGTTTTTGGGTTGCTGGATACAGAAGCCAAATCACTATCCGTAAAATATTCTTCCGTAGCTACAGAACCCAAAGCTACATTCCCGATAGATGCAGCTATACTCCGGCTCGCTCTTACTCCCAATACACGCCCTACAGAAGACAACCCGTTAGGAGAAGAACCGGTAACGCAATATGCTACACTTGGATAACTCATAGCCGAGCAATCCATAAGTTTAGCTATTTCTGTTGCGCTGCTGAAAGTCCCCTGCTTGATATACGCTCCGTCAAATACACCAACCATTCTGATGCCCAATTCAAACATGTTAGTCAAGAATGTCTGTATCTGATTGAGTGCTTCTTGGTCTGTCTCATTGTTCACGCCTTCACCATATTCAGGAGCTGGCAATGTCCCTTTAGATTGGCAGAATCCTATTGCACGAGGTCTGTTCTTATAACTACCTGAGATAGTCTTGAATATTACCGGCTGTAATGCTGTATAGAAACTTGCAGTAGAGAAGTTTATGCTTGCCGTCGTTTGAACGAGGACAATCCATAACTTAGTCCCTGCTGAAGCTGCACCGTAAAACTCGCTGATGTGTTGGTATAGCATAGTCTTCGCTCCGTCACCTTCCGCCCATTCTGAAGTTATCCCTAACCCTTCGGCTGCTGATAACGAGGTTATCATATAAGGGGTGTTTAACTCCAAGTCTTCAGGTAAATTAGATTCCGCACCTGCCACATCAACAACCAAACAAGAAATAGATTCGTCTACTTGGTTACTCCCAATAGACGTATCTTTTAATGAAATATGTATTCCTGTTGTTGCCATAATTATTCTTCTTTAGGTAGTCTACCTTTTGTTTTCTTTTCTGAGTTTTTCCGAGCCTCTTTTAACGCATTGAATTCGCTTTCAATAGAACTATCTATTTTAAGCGGTTCTTTCTTGTTCTTAGCGGAATTGTTTGGCTCTGGCGGGTTATATGATTCTAACACATTTTTAAATTCCTCATTGTTCAGAGGCAGGTTATCCATCGTAATTTCCGCCCACAATAATTTATATTTCCTCCGTTCAAAGTAATCATGTGCTTGTCTTCTGGCATCTATTTCCCTTCCGAAAACTTTGCCGTTTTCACATGCGTATACTTTTCCGCGAGATTTTACCAATGCGTATAGATACTGGAAAAAGCCTTCTTGATAATTAGTAAGTTCCATATTGTTTATTTTGTGTGTTGATATTCAAGCAGGGGATTTTGCCCCTGCTTATTATTTATATTATGCGCCTGCTACTACTGCTGGAGCTACTCCATAGATTCCTACTCCGTCTTTACGAGCTGCACCGGCTCCCATACGAGTATCCATAGACATTTCCCATGCCCAAAGGGTAGGTTCTTGTTTTACGAATACATTTGTACGACCTACACCGATAAGGAATTGAGAAGGCAAGAACCCGATAACGCAACCGTAAGCCTTAGCGTTAAGAGTAACCGGTGTATAATCAGAGTCTATCGTGTGACCTGCGTCTAAAGGTTCTCCATATAATTGCGGGTCAACTACTTTGCTTGTAGTAGTATCATATACACCACATATCGAGCGCTGTGTAATATTCATGCCGTAAGCCATCATCTGCATTGGCCCGATATTTTCAGTCGGTAAGTTCAACGCATTTACAAAAGTATCGTTAGACTGCAATTGGTTAGCATAGATAGCGTCCATTACTACCTCTGGACGTTCGATATCCAGATTGAAGTTAGCTTGGATAAACTTTATGCGGAGGCTTAACAAGTCAGCTACCGTGAAATCTTTGATATTACCTGCGGCAGCCGGATTGGCTGGGAACATGCCTGCTGAATTTACAGTAGCGGTACCGGTCATAGGAATAAAAGTACCTTCCTTAACAGCTTCTGCCAACTGTTGGATAATATAGTTATGTTGAGCGTTCGCTACTACTCTCAAAGCCTCAGCCATACCAATGCCTCTCTTGTCATATCTCAACAGATTATCATCGCCAGGCTGCCATGCAATGGCATTTAAAGAAAAAGCATAAGTAGGAATAGCGATTGGGTCATCATCATACAAATACTCGGATACTTTTTCTTTAGGCACCAAAGTATCGAAATAAACTTTAGGAGTCATGTTTATTTCTGGGTGTATCGTACCGGCTGAATCTGAACTAATACGCGGGATTCTATCAGCGAATGTGTTAATAGGGAACAACATGCGATAATACATTGCCAACCACTGTACGGCCACTAAATCCGGTGTTGCCAAGAAATTATAGGTATTGTCTCCGGCAGCCAAAATAGTATCCAATAGTTGCGGAGTAGTTTTTGGAGCTGTCCCTTCAAAACATAAATTCACTTGACCGAAAGAGCTCATAAAGTCACGGTCGTTTTTCAAAATAGACGCCAATTCTTTGTAAGAATCCAGCAAGTCATGAACTGGGATAGGCTTGTGCTCATGAGCATATTTCAAGTCAGAGCCTAATGCCATCATACCCATCTTATTCTTCCCTTCCTGAGAAGAAAGATAAGAATGTAAAGTCTTGTATTCTGTCATAATTTTAGGTTGTTGTGTATTTTCTGTAAAAATTCTTGCTTCAGGGTTTGCCTGCAATCTTTCCGCTACTTTTTCAGGCAATTTCTTTTTCAAATCCTCAGACTCCAATTTTTCCTTTTCGTCCTTGGCTTTGGTGTCCTCTACTTCCTTCTTGTCCTCGTCTTCGTCTTCTTTAATGTCTTTGTCTTCTTCTTTTTCATCTTCATCATCATCTTCTAATTTCTTCTTTGAATTCAGACCTAACAAATCTTTCAAAGCCGAAAGGACTGTGTTTTTTGTTTCCTCTGCCTTAAGCTCTTCTTTTGGAGCTTCTGGCTCTTGGACTTCTTGAACTTCGGGCTTAGCCTCCAATTCTTCCTTTTTTTCTTTTTCTTCTTCCATATTATTTAATTCTTCAAAATTAGAACTTAAAGTAATAAATTCCTTTTTATCACAATATAATTTATATTCCACTGGGATATGACCCAATTCATGTTTTACTGCATTAGCATTTGAAGGAATAGTAACTAAAGAGACTTCAAAAACATCAAAAGACTTTGTTTTTTTCTCTCCCCTCTCATTCTCTACTATTACTGCATTCCCGCCAATAGATACGGCTCTTATACAGCCTTCATTGTATAATTTCTCATACATCTTGCCTTTTTCGGTAGAAGCGAATACCAAAACCCCTGTCCATGCGTCATTTTCGAGTTTTATATCATCTATCCTGCCGATAGGCGGTTCCCATGACATATGCTGTTCTACAAGAACGGGATTTTTTAAATATCTGTCCCACTTTATAGACTTGTTCATTACCCTAAATCCTCTATCGTTTAGGGATTCATCCGATAATACTTGCCTTACCATTTTTATAATTTTCTATTAGTTCTTCGTTACCCTCTATTTTCATTTGCCGATAGTTCTCTTTCTTGTCATATTTCCCTAATACAATAGTATCGGCAAAAAATGTTTTGTTTTTGTCGGTATATACATAACCTTTTCTTGCTTTTAACTCTATCATAATTAACCAGTTATTGTCCAACCTTTATCTGTTGCCGACTGTTTTTGCTCTTCCGTCAATTTTGCATATACTGCCGAATTTAGGGATAATGTCTGTGTTGTCGAAACATTAGCCAATCCGTCAAGTATGCTTTGTATGGATTCATCACTTAATTGCGATGATTGTGTAAAAGACAAATTATATTTTATGCTCTCTTTTGTAAATCTGATTTCCTTTAATGAATTACATCCATTAAATGCTGCATTTTGGCTATTAGCATTCCCAATAAATGAAAAATCTAATTCCCCAATAATATTTTCTATGGCTCCTCTTCCATTAAATAATAATTGAGCGTTATTAATATTTATTTTGGGAGAGAATGAAACAGTTTTTAATTTGTCGGGGATTATATTAGGTGCTAATGAGAACATATTATTGATATTAATTGAAATACCATCTGGGATATTTATAAAATGAACTTCTTCTAAAGAAGAGCATCCATAAAAAGAGGCTCCCATCTGTGTTCTCATATTAGTACAGTCTATAATGTTTCCTTCATTTATTTCTGTTAAGAAATAACAATTCCTGAAAGCGTTATTTAAAGTAATCCATGAAGATGTATCTACATTTAATTTCCTTATTTCTATGTCATTATTAAAAATAATCATATTATCATTATACGGAACATGTTTCATACTTAATATCCCATATAAGTTCTGATAACTCGTCTTTGTAGGGAAATTTTCTGGCAAAAACAATACATTTTCTGATATACTGGAGGGGATATTCCCAGAACCTTCCTCCTTATACTGGTCTGTTATCTGACCGCTCGCGACAATCATATCTAACAAATCAGGGATATACTGCCCATAGCCGTACTTCCACATCATCTCTTCTATCCCATAATGGGGATGTATAGGGGTGACGGGATTTATCTGCTTGTCTATAAGCTGCACAGACCCTGATTTGGCTTTTATATAGGTTATGTCTATGGTAGAATTGTCCACCATGACACACTCGAATTTCATCCGCCAGCATTCGATATCTTCTTCCGTGTCTTCCTTGTATCCCTGCTTGATAAAGTTATTCATGCCACGATACATAGGCAAAAAGTTGTTCCCTTGAAGTATATCCTTGAAAAATTCGGACGCCCTCTCCGTGAAAAGTTCAGTCCTTAGCTTATAGGCAAGATTACGCCTCCATTCATAAATATCTGTCTCTCCTGATAGGGTATAATTTACCAGCCTGTCCATTACTACAATGTCTATATTGATGTTGTCCCTTATCAGACCGCCAATATAAACCATATTGTTAGGGGCTGAATCTACGGTTACTACAATAGCCGGCAATGTAGTGTTTACTACTGTCCTTCCGTCCGATACATTAGACGTCAATACGGGTATATGATTCTCTATGACAATATCCGTTTGCCTGAAAAAATCTATTAATTTTTTAGTCAATAACCCTATCATATGCCCTATTTTTCGCTAAAATATGAAGTTTTTTATTATCAATCAATTATTTATTGAAATTTTTGTTCCAAACCGTCAAAATCGCCTTATGCGCCCTCCTATATGTACGCTCGCCTACCCCCATGAATTGGCGGGCTGGTATTTGAGGGGGTTTCCTGTATATTTTATAGGCAGGCTGAACCCATTTTTTAGGAGACTTCCCTCCTTCATTCTGCAATTGTGCGTACGGAACGCTGGTTTTTAACCCTGCCGTGTACGGTACATCGGTTATTTTCTTGATAGAATTGTATAATCTCCCTGTCCTCCTTAGTTTGGGATAAGGCAACTTTACACCGATAGGCGTATTGTGCACGTCATACATACGCTCTTTCCATTTCTCAAATTTCCCGTTGCCTAAATATGCCTCTTTCTGGAAATTCTGCTTCGTTTCCTTGAGCATGCTTTCCGATATGGCCTTGGGCATTTCGCTCCTTACACAATTCCTAAGACTCTTGAGCTTGTTTATCATATCCTGCATCGTATCCGCCATCTTTCTTGCTTTTAGGAGTAAAAATGCTCTTTATCTTGTCTACTGTGTTGGTAATCCATGACTTGTTGGTGACTTTTTTGTCGATATCCCCTTCATCCAACCCCACTTTTTGAAGGAATTGTTCGGAAATCCGCAACCCTTGCTTGCTCAAAGTATCCGTAATCTGGATAAAATGCTTGACAGAGATACTCTTGTCGGGAATAATCACTACCTGATAATCCGTCAAATCCTTGTTCTTTATCAATCTCGCCAATTTCGGCATGGTCTGGGTATTCGTCACCCTTAAAATGTCCTTGTTGTCTTCGTCAAGGATATTCTTGTACAATTGCATGTGAATTTCCGCCAACTGCTCGGAATTCGTGTTCTTTTCGGTGTTCCCGATTAACGTACTTCCGGTGATAAGCTGCATAAGCTCGCTTTCCCACTTGTCTACCAACTCCTTGTGAGCCCTGAAAGCTTCGCTCGGAGCTTCAGTATTGACGGAATTTATCTCTACTTGGTATTTCCTCTCCTTATTCGTGGACAATTCGTTTACCTCAAAGGGAACTACCGGTGTGGCGGTAGGATCATTTATCAATCTGGCGTATTCCGCTGCTATCTGCTGTGCTTCTTCGTTCTGCGCCTGATACCCTATCGTATAGCGAGGATAGGAATAACGCCCCGTCAGAATGCCCCAATTGCGATAAGAATTCACTATCTCGATTATAGCCCGTGTAACCTCCTGCATCAGACCTAATTTATAGTCTTCTTCAGGGGAAGCCTCGAAATAAAACATGTTGTCGTAATCGTCAAATTTAGCCACACTCTGGATATCAAAGGTCATATAACGTATCGCCCTGTTGAACATGTCTATATTCCGCATAGGGAAATCCGTTACAATGTCCTTCTCTATGTCTATCTGCTTGCCTGCTACCCCGCGAATCTTCGCGTTCAACGGAGCACGGCAAACAAGCTGCTTGAAAATGTTGGTCTGCGTAAAATATTTGGAAAATTTGTCGTCTATCCTGCTCATTTCCCCGTATTTCGCCAAAGCATAGAAGTTCTTTTGGGCAGGAACATATCTCTTGTCCAATAAGGACACCAAAAAAGGACTCGACTGTATAGCCCACGACTGCAAAACGCCATAGTAGTACAAATCACTGTAATTTATAGCCCTGTCTATCGCATCCCTCCAGTATTTCGCTGTATACGGAGTGTCATAATAGTTAATAAGATATTTTGACTTAACTACTCCAGTCCCTACAGACTTGGGAATGTAATAAGGGTCTATTTGGGGTGTATTCCATATTGTCATATTAGCCTATATAATCATTTATGTTTGTTACTATTTTACCTATCGCGTTAGGTTCAGGCTTGTTAACCGCCCCAGTCATGCGGGATGTCCCAGACTTCATCCTGTGTATAGTAGACATCACACTGTTGTACTGGTTCGTGAAAACAGTACTCCACGCAAATGTAGAACCCATAAAGGCTGATGCCGTCAATACCCTTACCATAAAGAACAAATCAGGATGGACATCCTTCATTACCGGCAACATCTCCTCCAAATCGTATATATTCCCTATCTCGCCAGCCAAATAGCCTATAGCGGATACATAGGCGTCTTCCAATGCCGTCGGATTCATGCCTATTATCTCATCACATGTGTTAGGCTGTATCCATTGATATAAATCTTTTATCTCTATCATATTATAAGGACTTTAATTTCCCTCCTATCGCTATAAACATCTTCGTCTTCTTCTGGGCTGGATTGACTATCTTAAGATTCCTCCCCATTAACGAAACTCCTTTGGCTACCGCGTCCGGTATGTCGTCTTTCTTTAACGGACTCTCTTTCCTCGAAAACTCCAAAAACTGCTGCACCGTAATCTCACCCATAGGAGTGTTCTTCATCTTGTCGTTGAACATTATCCCCCCATTCTTGAACAACGGGTCTAAAGTGGACTCAATGTTGTAAAACTTGTTACCGTGATTGCGCGTGTCCCACTCTATCGGACATATCCACCCCTTTTGCGCCTGAAAGTTAAGCAATGTTTTGTTGAAATCCAACGGAACTTGCTTTTTTTCAATGTATAAACGTGGCGTTATCGGACATTTTACGTATAAGCTATATATGCCTTCCAACATCTCGTATGTGCTCCCCTGTACTGCATATACGTCCACCAACCATATCTTGTCTTTCGTCAACCCCAACAATACGCATGCCTTGTAATCGTTCTTTACACTCTCCTTAGCCGACGGGTCTACGTAGATTATATATCGTACAAACGATTCTTCTTCCGGCATTGTCCCCCACGGTATATGGTGGAATATCTCCCCCTCCATCTCATCGTAATACTCCCCGTCCAAAAACCTACGCTTGTCTATCTTCGACAAACTCTTCATCGTCAACATATAACTCGAAGATACATTCTCCTTGTTGTCCTCTACACTGAAATGCTTCTTGTACAACATCGCCTGTATACTCGGGTCTAACTTCATCCCCGTATCGTAATCCTCCTGCAAAAAAAACCTCTTGTAACTCCAATGATTCTTACTGCACGGATTCAACGCATACAACATCTTGTTCTTTACCGGCAACTTCTGCGCTAACCGTGTCAATAACTTACTTACCGGCTGCCAACTTATCTCACTTATCTCATCCAAAAATATATGCCCCCATTCCGTACTTAATATCGAATCATATTTCGACTCACTGTCCGAACTCCCCCGCAAACTCCCGAACTTTATGTAGGAACCATTGTAGAATACCAAACTGTCGTCCTTGTTTACATACCGAGCAAACCTATCCCCACCTATCATCACCTTCTTGTAATCACTGTATCCCCAACGCCTCGCCATAGAATTCAATACCGCCGGTACTGTCTGCATCAACATCCCATTGTTCAACGACGTAAACGTATTCCGTATTATCAAACAATTCGCTCCGTATCTTATACACTGAGTCACAAACCACGCAAATATCAAAAATGTCTTCCCAGCCCTGCTCGAACCGTAAAACAAATACTCTACATATCTGTCCTCATTCAACAAATTGTATAACTCTATCTGCTTATCGTTTAACCGCTCCGGCAATAGTATCATAGTCTATCTTTTCTATTATCTCTATATTCCCCGTATCTCCACTCATTACCGATTCTGTTTCTTCTCCCCTCTGCTCCTTGATTATCGTCTTCTCTGTCCGGTTGATACTGTCACTCGCTGCCTTGAATACATTCACGTACTTCATGATGACATCTAACTTACCCTTTAACTTGCTTATCGTTGCCGGACTATCAGATACTTCTATGTCCCCTAATATCTCCTCCAACTTCTCCCTCACCCCTATCATGTCCAAAAACGCTACCGTCTTCCCAAATGTCGCCCTGAACTCTTCCCGTACCTTGTCGTCTACTTCGTACTTCTTTACCTCACCACGCTCCTCCATTTCCTGCCTGCGTAGCGCCCGCTCTTCTTTCCCCTTGATTATGTCTATCGCTGTACCCATACAACAAAGGTAATACTTTTAGTCGAATTTCCAAATTTATTAATAAAGCCCGACCCCCTACCCCTGTTTACCCCTGACTCAAAAACAAAACAAAGGAAGTAATAACCTCGCTCGGGGCTGTGCCCCTCGCTTCGGATCTAACCAATGCAACCCCTTATTTGATTCCGATTCACAAAGAGATTCCCCGCTTCCTTCCCACTCATCTCTCATGCTTCATCCTCGCTTTGCTTTCTGTCGTCTGGCTTCCGATTCCGTTATCCCTTCTCCTCCATCAGTCGCCCCGCTCTCCTCTCTGTTTCATGTGGAACAAACCCGTTAACATTTCCGTATTGTTTTAACTTAATTCCAAATGAGATATTAACATTTTCACCTCTGTAACGTGTTGTTATTCACCGCATTAGCAGACAGAACTGCGCGCGCACGTTATGAATGTATATCCTTTATGTATATATATACAATTCATATATAGTAATAATATATATAATATATAGTCTCTGCATGTAGTTATTTCCTTTCTTTTTTTTCTAAAGAAAACTCCAAGCAATGTTAACAATAAAAGAAAAACACAAGATAAGTTAAGAAGAAGACGGGTTTTCATGTGAGGGTACTAAGGGAAACGAAGGATTAAAAAGGCGACTCGCTATAATGACGGATCAATATGTAAATATAGTATTTGATATGTTAATATATAGTTAAAACACATGAGATATAATACATTTTTCTGAGAAAAATGTTGTGTAATTTCAAGAAGTTTTGTATATTTGTATACAGAAAACGAATATTAACACTAAAAACATTATCAATATGGAAAGAATAAACATTGAAGACGCGAGAATCCGCGTAGAATTCCGCAAAAACGAGACAAACGAAGTAGTAAAAAGTGAATGGTTTGACGTAGTATCCTACTTTTGCTCTTCAGATTTTGAACACGAAATGGAAGACTTATTAAAGGATACCGGATCGGATTACTATAAAATAGTAGAATTTGAAGACATTCCCAAAGAGCTACAATTGAGTGACAGATTGCCAGATGAAACAATAGATCTATGTAACTACTTTTGCACGAGAGAAGCCGACGAAAATTTCAAAGAAGCTTTTTTCTATTGGGTTGATAATTATCATTATAAATTATTAGGAGCGGACATTAAATCGTTAATAAATAAGGCAATAGATGCGTATGTAGGTTATTATGATGATGCGCGGGAATTTGTCGAAAAAATGTTTGATGTAGAATACCCCGAATGCACAGATAGGTTGAAATATTATATCGATTTCGATTTATACGAAAGAGACTTAATGTACGATTATTTCAACGTAAATGGACACATATTCAAACAATAAAAAAAATACAGCTATGAAGACAATAAAAGGCACTTATAGAGACAATAATTACTTTGAGTATGAAGTAAACGGTAAAAAGTATTGGGTACAGGGCGAGTTGCACTGGAATAAGGCAAAAAACAGACTGGAGCACACCCATATAGGAGTAAGAGGCGGGACGTATTTGATTTATTGGAACTTTTAAATAAAAACATTATGTATACCGTAGAGATAAGCATAGATCTTTCAAATTTTCCTAATTATATACATTTTACTTTATTGAAAGTAGGAAACAAGGAAAGATTGTTTAAATATAGCTCCTATAACTTAGGGCCAATTTACTTATTGTGTTAGTAATGGAATAGATGTAAAAGAATTATCATTTGAAAATAAATTGGTAAAAAAAAATGAAAGAGATAAAAGGTAAATAGAGAAACGAAGGATGTTTAAATACTATAATAAAAAAAGATAATTATGTTAGAAAAAATAAGATTAAAAGAGTTAAACGATTTACACGGGTCGTTTAGATATAAGGACGAAATCTATAAAATAATCAGTACTTTAAATGATGTTGATTTAATTAAAGGTTCCGTTAACAGAGTCATAGCATGCAAAAATAAAGCTACTGGCAAATACAAAATAATAGATGTCGGGAAAAATGGGAATGAATTTGTTTTTGTAGAAACAAGCATAATACAAAAGAACGGCGAAGATTCGGACTATTATGCCAACTTGACAGACATTAGATTAACGCACATTAACCCTAAAAAGGTAGAATGTCTGAAGGGGCACAAAATTAGGCTGGATAAATATTTTGAAAAAGATCTACTTAAATTTGCTTTTTGTGAATATGAATTAAACATAGGTACTTATCATCCGTTTTTATTGTCAAAAAAATGCTATTTCAATGATTTTTACGAAAAAGATAACCATACCTATACATGTTTCACGGCTGAAGACGGAAAGGGGGAAATGTACCCTTTTGAAATTAAGGACTATTTATATGCTGGTCAGGAGGTTATTTTTAAATTCGATATAATATGAAAAAAAAAGATATTCTCAAAGATGCAAAGGAAATATTAGAAATGTTGCCAAATGCTTCAGAAAATGACATGTATTCTTTCATTTTTGAAATAAATAATACTATTAAAAGAGTGACAAATAATATGTATATATATCCATACTTAACACTACTAATAAAAGAGGAGGACAAAATAATTAAATACGTTTCTGCTAATTCAGGGGAAAGAGACTACGATAAAAAAGTAGATGAGATGAAAAACGAAATAATAGGGTATAAAACACTAAATAAGACAATAAAATGATAGGACTAATAAACGTAGAATTATTTTATAAACAAATAGCTTCTTATTTTATTTTTAATTACTTCAATTTTGAAGTAGGCGAAAACGAGAATGTTATTTTGAAAGATGAGATAATTATTTTAGACAAAATATGTGATTTCTATGCGGAAATACAAATAGAGAATAACAAGGCTATAGACATTAACTGCTGGCTAAAAACTTGGAAATTTATGGTAAAATATATGGGTGATAATGAAGAGGCTAAAAAAATAGCGTTGAAAATGATAAATGATTTTTTATCAGAAAAAAACAATTACAATATTTACCCAAAAGGATATTATTATGACAACTAAAAAAGACAAAGTAAACGCAATTTGCGGGCTTATATTATTTCTGCTAATTTTAATTGGAGGAATGCTGGATACGCAAATACTGGAGGAGCAAAAAACAAAAGAAATTACTAATTATCCTGACACTGTGGAGGTATTTTTAAATGATAGTATAGTAATATTTAATTAAGTAATTATGGACATAAATAAGCAAATAAAAAACAACGTAGCGACTGTACAGACAGTGAACTACTACAAAGACATAAAGAAATTAGCCCTTAATTCAACCAATTTAGAGCGTTTTTGCCAAATTTTAGGAGGATCAAAGGGGCGGGCGTTCGTAGAAAACATTTTGCAAGCTTCGTACAATTCTAAGTTGAAATTTTGCAACCCGAACAGCGTAATTTTATGCGGGTTAGCTATTGCAACGACTGGTTTGTCATTAGTTCCCGCTCTTGGGCAATCGTGTATAGTCCCTTACAAGGACAACGCACAAGCGCAAATAATGTATCGTGGATTCATTGAACTAGCTAATAGGACGCAAAAATTAGAGCGTATAAATGTCTCAGAGGTTCGCGATGGTGATATTGAAGGTATAGACCCGTTCAAAGGGGAAATAATATTGAGAACTTATGATTATAACGGCTATATAGAGAGAAAAAAACGGGCTTATATCGGCAATATTGCATATATAAAATATCTTTCAGGAGGTGAATATTTTAAATATATGACAGTCGAGGAGATAAAGGCACACGCGCAAAAATACTCGCAATCTTATAGGAATAAAACGGGATTATGGGTCACAGATTTTGAGATGATGGCTAATAAAACGGTAGCAAAAAGCCTTTTAAATTTATACGGGCCGAAAACGGAGAGCATGGAAAACGCAATTAAATATGATTTTTCGACACCAACGAACGAAAATTTAACAGATTTAGAATATTTGGACGGGACAAATGAATAAAGAAAAAGGGCTAAATTTTTCGATGAAATGGACGAATTCGAGGGTTTTTCCTCCTTCACATGAAAGAATAAGAATTATTTTAGAAAGTGGAGATGTTAAAATAGGGGTGTTCCATCCAGAAAGCATACCTTTTGTTTTCGGAGTAGACGGGAATGTATATTATTATTCAACTGTAAAATTTTGGCAATATGATAGATAGGAAAGTGTTTAGAAATTACGAAGATTGGTACAATTACCGGAAAAGCAATTATTTTATTGGAGGACATGATATAGCGGTAATAACTGGTCATGATGAATACAAAACGCCTTTGGATTGGTATAACGACTACCAAAGGGGGCAAGCAATGGAAAATGAAATTAATTATAATACCCAAAGGGGGCAAGCAATGGAAAACGCTATCGCTGCTCTTTTTGAAACAGAGTCTACAGAAAGGGTGATAAAAGAAAGCGCGAAATACTTCGTTTTAAGCAACGATAATTACCCGTCCTATATAATTGCTTCACCTGATAGGGAATTATTTAAATTTCGAAGGAAAAACCGCATTGTCGTTGAAATAAAGGACACATTACGTACTGTAGATTTAAATGATCCCGAAACTTTTCCTAATTCGTGGTATATGCAATTAGTTTGGAACATGGGTGTCGGGGAATATGACGCGGGAATGTTAGTCGTGTATGATGGACAAAAGCAACTGAAATGGAGGATGTTCGATTTTGACAAAGATTTATTCGAGTATCTTTTAAATGGGGCTAAAGAATTCACAGAAAATCACATACTTAAAGGGGTTCCACCGGCTCCAATTAACAAAGAGGATATTTTTAATATTACAAATACCTCTGAAACAATATCTTTGAACATTTCTCCTGAATACATGGAATTAGTCAATAGCTATAACGAGATAAAAAATAAAATAAAAATACTGGAGAAGGAGAAAGAAGATTTAGAAAACAAAATAGCGTTACTTTTCAACAATTGCAACGAATTAGTATGCGAAGGCGTAAGAGTGGCTACAATTAAGGACTATACACGCAACACAATAGACACTGAGAAGCTAAAAACTGAATTTCCGTTGATATACGAATCAGTAAAAAAAAAATCAAAAGGGAAAACACTTAAAATTTTAAAATTATGATGGGAATTTTCGTTATCTTGTTAGTAATATTAATAATTAATTTTGCTGTATTATTTTTGGGAATATGGTTTTTGCCTTATTTAAGTATTTCTACATGTGAATTTTTCTTTGATATATTCCCTTCAATATCTGCTTTGGCTATGGCTTTTTCAATGTCTTATTATTATAACGACATACAAAAATACATGAGATTGAAAGAAATATTAGCGCACTTTGAAAAAAAAGAAAAAGAAAACAGAAGGAAGGAAATAATCAGAAAAAGAATGGAAAGAGAAATATTTGAGAGAGAAAATAACATGTTAAGGCGAAATTAAAAAAAAATAATCGTATATTTGTGGTGTTGACTGCTACCAACAAAGAAGATATTCACGGTATATTACCGTAAAGAGGTTTGTTTTAGGGTAGCAGCTAAAATGAACCTCTTTTTTTATATTATCTACATTATGGAACCTAAAAAATCATTTGTTTTTTATTTGTCGTGGAGAAGTGCAATAAATTTGCTAAATGATTCACAAAAAGCAGAGCTATTAAATGCGATTTTTGATTATGTCGCTGGTGAACCCGTTTTTATAAACGACGGAGGCGTAAATATTTGCTTCGAGTTCATAAAGTCAGACATAGAGCGAGACTTAGAAAAGTGGGGAAATATAAAAGAGAAAAGGCGCGAAGCTGGGAAAAAGGGGGGGATGTATTCAAAAAAAAATAACCCACTGGGTTTTTCAGAAACCCAAAATAACCCACTGGGTTTTTCAGAAACCCAAAATAACCCACTGGGTTTTAAATTAATTAATCAAACTAAGCAAAAGGAAGCAAAAGAAGCAAATGCTTGTTTTGCTAAGCAAAAGGAAGCAAAACAAGCTGTTAATGTAAATGTAGATGTAAATGTAGATAATAATATTATTCTTACAGATAATTCTACAGATAATAAACAGAATAACATTATAGAGAAAAAAGAGATAAAAAATATATCTAAATATAATTCTACATCTAATAACGATATATTTCTTATCTCTAAAAAAGAAGAAGAAAAAGAAAAAGACTGGAGAAAAGATTTTAATGTTTATTTGTCAGAATTACATGAAGAAGTAGACAAAATACTATGTGATGCAGAATGGATGGAAAAACAAAAAGAATTCAACCCTCCAGAATTGAACATAATAAAAACAATTGAATGCGCTATCGAAAACTTTTGGGGTACTACTGAAGGTTGGGAAAACAAAAAGAAATCGAAAACAAAAAAAATAAACTGGAAAACAACATTGGCAAAAGCTCTTAAAATTCAAACGAACCGCGTTTTTTATCCGAAAAATTTAGCAGGGGGGGCGCGCGGATTTGCAAAAAAGGAGACAATGGAAGAGCAAACGCAAAGAGTCGCTTTTAAAATCATGCAGGATATACAAGAGGGGAAAGACGATTCATTATTTGGAATGATGTATAACAAAAAAGACAATAAATAATTGCGATATGGACATACAGCAAATAAAAGAAGCTCAAAATTACCCGAAAATAAGCGAATTAAATAAAAACGAACTGTTTTTGTTTTCTATGGACATAGTAAAAAAGGCTTTTTTAAGGGTAAATCAAGAAACGACGGACGAATTAATCGAGGTCACAACAAAAGATGTCGCAACATTTTTAGAGGCGGAATGCAAAGCGCTAACCATAAAGGAGTGCGACATAGCGATAATTTATGGTTTATCTGGCGAATTTGGGGTTTTCTATCGTATGTCGGTACAAACTATCATCCAATTTTTAAAAGCCTTTAAATCGCACGTAAATCGCTCTCAGGCGATAATCGAAAAATACGGGAATGTAAAACAATTGGAAGCCCATTCTAAAGATTTTTCAATTGAACAGTTGTCGGAGTTTGAGAGGAATGCTTTCAATGAATTCAAACAAACAAAAAAATTGCCCATTGGTTTACCATGTTTGCCAGTGGTTAAGTATCTGATAAGCAAAAACAAAGTGCGGGCAGAGACTTATTTAAGATATGTTTCCGAGGCTACAATAGCTGTAGAAAACGAAAATAAAAACGAAATACAAAAGCTGATAATGGCGAACAACACTACAAAAGAAGCTGTAATTGTGTACAATGCTTGCAGGAAATTATTAACTGATTATTACACACTAAAAACCAGATGAGATGAAAAGCGAGAAAGATATTTTACTTGAAAAGATGAATAAAGCGTTACAAAAAAGAGACTATGTAAAAGTAACTCAAATAAAAACGCAACTTGACAACTTGAATAAATATGAATTGATACCGGTTAAGGATTTGTTCGGGAACATGACTAAGGAACAGAAAGAAAAAGCGGTGTATGTTTGTAAAAAAATACCTCTTTTCGCGGATTTGCTTTCTCAGGCTGCAATTGAGCTTACGAACATAATACAACAAGTAGATTCATCTTCTAATTTGGTATTAATGAAAGACTTATCAAAAGCTCGCTTTTACGCGGAAAGAGTAGTTAAAATTGTAGATGATTTGAATGATGATGAATTTTCAGAATCATTTGGGGAATTTGCAGATAGAGTAAATTTAGAAATAGATAATTTATTTGAAAAATATGCCAATAAGTGAAGTATTCAATAAAGAACGACTTATAGATATAAATACTTTGAGTAGTAGATGTGGATATTTCACATCTGATACCTTTATAAAAAATGGATATGGGTGCAATCATCCTAATTGTTATGATGGAGTATATACCTATAATGGGAAACAAATTAGTAGTAATGATGCGGAATTAATAGTTGCAAAAGGACTTACAAAAAGGAATATAAAGTGTAATAGGAGACTTTCAAAGAAGTTTATTAAAAAAGCGAGATGGTTACTTTTTTCAGAATATAGAGACCTATGTGGAGTGAAGTTTCAAGGAGCATGTTATGCGTTTTCTTGCCCACTTTGTCGGTTAGCTTATCCAGAAGATTTTCCAAAATTTGGAATGTTCCCTGAAGATTTAGGAGATGATGAATGGGTTATTGTAGAAAATAAATTATTCTAAAATGAATATCGGGATATTAGCAGTAGATAGTAATTACCCAAATTTGGCTCTTATGAAAATAAGTAATTTTTATAAGGGGAAAGGTGATTCCGTGGAATGGTATAATCCGTTTAGTTCTTATGACATTGTTTTCATGTCTAATATTTTCAGTTTCACTCCAGATTACAGACAATATATAACAAATACCGATATCATAAAGAAAGGAGGTACTGGATATGATATTAAAGAGTGTTTAGATCCGAAAATAGAATATATACAGCCAGATTATTACATATACCCTTCAATCCCTAAAAATATGGCTTACGGTTTTTTAACTCGTGGATGCCCTAATAGGTGTAAATGGTGTGTAGTACCTCAAAAAGAAGGAAATGTAAAACCATACATGGATATTGAAGAAATAGCAATTGACGGTAGGAATAATATTATATTGATGGACAACAATATTCTCGCCTCTGAATATGGATTGTCTCAAATTGAGAAAATCATCAAACTAAAACTAAAAGTAGACTTTAATCAGGCATTAGATGCAAGATTAGTAACTCATGATATCGCAAAAATGCTGGCTAAAGTGAAATGGATAAAACGTATTAGATTTGGATGCGATACCCCTTCACAAATAGGAGATTGCGAAAGAGCTATAAATCTTATTGACAAATACGGATATAAAGGAGAATATTTCTTTTACTGCATTCTGATGAATTCATTTAAAGAATCTTTTGAAAGAATAAATCACTGGAGGCTAAAAGGACGTCGATTTTTGCCTTTTTGCCAGCCTTATAGGGACATAAACAACCCCAAGCAGATTATTCCGCAATGGCAAAAAGATTTAGCCTCATGGGCTGACAAGAAATGGATTTTTAAAGTTTGCGAGTTCAAAGATTTTGAACCTCGAAAAGGATTTAAGTGTAACCAATATTTTAATTTAAAATGATATGTCACGATTAAACATACAAAGACAAAATAAATTAGAACCTATCAGAATGCGAACAGCAATAAATGAAATACAGAAATTAGGGCTAACAATACTTAATTGCTCTGATAAAATGATAGAGTTCGAGTATAAGGGACACAGCGTAAAATATTTCCCTTATTCAGAATGGGCAACTGGAAAGACTATTAAAGACGGTAGAGGGTTAAACAATCTAATTAAGCAATTGAAACAATGAACTTATTTGCAGAAGAAATAGAGCAAACGGCAATCGAGAGAATACAGAAGTTCTCAAAAATTGCAAAGGCAATGGGATTTGAAGTAAGATTAGGATTCTCAGGAGGTAAAGACAGTCAGGTATGTTATGACCTCTGCAAACGAAGCGGGATTGAATTCAAATCTTACTTCAATCACTCTTTTGAAAGCAATATCACTTTAAAGTTTATCAAAGAAAATTATCCAGATGTGACAAAGCGTAGAGACTATAAATACGGATTTATTGAAAATATTTGGCGGAATCATGAGGGACTATTACCGACCGTTCAATCAGCATATTGTTGTACAGACTACAAACACAACAGAAAATATGTAGATGAATGTTCAATTGTCGGAGTTAGAAAATATGAAAGTTTTAAAAGGAAAGAACGAACAGCATTTGAAATAAGAAACAAAACGCTACTAAAAAAGAATAAGAACCTTATAGATGATTATTTTGAGGAACATTGCCAATCAGTAGGAACTGCGGGCATTATACAACTAAAACCAATAATAGATTGGGCAGATAGCGACGTCTGGGATTATATCCATAAATATAATCTTCCAATTAATCCAGAGTATGAGTGGAGTAAAAGAGTCGGATGTATAGTATGTCCAAAAGCAAACCTAAATAGCAACTATATCGGACTGATGAGATATCCTAAACTTGTTGATTGTTTTATATATGCAAGAGAAAAAGCAAAACAAAATGGGGCTAAAATGGACTGGATAATCACCTCTGATAATAAGGACTATTCAAATGACAAAGTATATTATATATGTCGCTGGTTGAATCATTCTTTTATGCCGTTTACTGCAAAACAAGAAAAATTATACCTGAAATTCAGAGGAAAATACAATTTAATACACAATCAAAATAATAACTTATGAAAATTAAAATCGATATAAAATCAGTTTTTGATAATGTGCTATTTTCTTTCGAGAAAGAGAATAACACAATTAAAGATACATTAGTAGAAGCTAATTTGAAAGGCGCTAATTTGGGAAACGCTAGTTTGGAAGGCGCTAATTTGGGAAACGCTAGTTTGGAAGGCGCTTATTTGAGAGGCGCTAATTTGGGAAACGCTAGTTTGGAAGGCGCTTATTTGGGAAACGCTAATTTGGAATACGCTAATTTGGAATACGCTAATTTGGAATACGCTAATTTGAGAAACGCTAATTTGAGAAACGCTAATTTGAGAGGCGCTAATTTGAGAGGCGCTAATTTGAGAAACGCTAATTTGAGAGGCGCTAATTTGAGAGGCGCTTATTTGGAAGGCGCTGATTATTCAGAATATACATCTTTCTTGGCATATCAGTGCCCAATAGAAGGAAGTTTTATAGGGTGGAAAAAATGCGGGAGATATATTGTAAAACTAAAAATATGTGAAGACGCAGATAGAAGTTCCTCAACGTCTCTAAAATGTAGATGCTCAAAAGCGGAGGTATTGGAAATACAAAATTTAGACGGGAGTAGAGCAGGTATAACCGAAATATGTTCCGATTATAATAAAGACTTTATATACAAAGTGGGTGAAACAGTTGAAGTAAAAGACTTTGATAAATGCAGATGGAATGAATGTTCCACCGGAATACATTTTTTTATAGATAGGAATGTGGCTGTAGCTTATATAAAATGACTATGAAGAATTTTTTAGGTGGAATTAAAAAAGCAGAATTAAAAATTATCGTTGCTGGGGAATCCGGCAATCCTGAAGAATTGATTAAGTCTGCAATATCTGTTACACAATTTTTAGAAGCAAAAGGATTTGATGCTGTAATAAAATTCTCTTATAAACAAACTGAAGACTGGATTAACGAACATAAATTGGGATATGTAACTATAAATTTTGAGAAATATGAATAGAATGAAAATTACTTTCGGGATAATGTCTAATAAATATCAAATAGAAGCATACAATAAGCTTGATGCTTATGCTGCTATGGCGATATTCTTTAAACGCGATTTACCATATGTACTTTTATTTGAGCCTTATGAGATAATAAAAGATAATTGGTTCCGTGATGAAAAAAAATTCCTTGAGCTATTTGGAGAAAAAGTAAGTTTAAACGAATATCTAAATGCACATCATGATAAAGTAAAAGAAGCATATTTAACTATAAAAGAGATATGAATTATGGGAACAAAAGAGAATAAATCACCTTGGATTAGTATTAGTGAACAACTTCCTCCAGAAGGAGAAGAAGTTTTAGTAAGACTCAAAAATTATAATTATATCCCAAGGATTATGTTTTACAGAAAGAAAGATAATATATGGGTAGAAGACGATGGAATGTTTTTTGATTCTTATGTAGATGGAGATGATTTATGGATGAGAATACCTAACTTGGAGGGCTGAATTATGGAATATGACCAAACACAAATCTTTATAATTAGGGGACTAAACGACTGTAGTATACATTTTAGCTTTACAGATGATGGATTATCAGTTAGCGTTTTCACAAGAAATGGACTACAAGGAGAGTTTTACTTTAATGAAATAACTTTAAAAGTATTCGCTTATGCCTACAAAATGCATTGTGAGAAAATCAGGGAACTAAATGAAAAAGAAAGAAATTCCTAAATCGTGCGACTGTAGAAACTGTATGAATGCAGGAGAAGCAAAAGACTTCATGGTGTTTTGCAATGTCTTGAAAATATACCGTTCCGTAGGAATTAGACCGTATTGTGCAAAATTTAAAAATAAATAGACATGGCAGAAATAGAAAATGTAGTCATAATAGATAGATTTGATTATGACGAACTGGTAGAAAAAGCAAGGATGACAGATGAAGAAATTAAAAAAGAAGCTGAACGCATTTTTATGCAAGAAAATGGAGTCCTTGTAAGAATTGAGTTTAACGAATATCCCAATTCAAAAAACTTCACAGCTCCTATTGGATTTATCAGAGGTGGAGAAAAAGAAGATATTTATAATGCATTAAATGATATTGAACCAAAAATAAAAGAATGGATGGACGAAAATTTTAGACTATACACAAAAAAATTAAGGGATAAAAATATTACTGAAAAGAATTGCATCGGACTAAGTAAACGGGTGGCTAATCTGGAAGAAAGACTTAAACTTTTAAAGATTAAATATACATACTTATTATCTTATGCTGTAATAATATCTATGATAACTATTTTCTTAATTATTATTTTTATAATTACAGATGTTCAAAAAAGGAACTTTGCTCTATATTAATATACACAGATAGTATAAAACTTGTATCAAGTTATTCCCATCATTGAACTGGAAGTATTGTAACGATGAATAATGGAGAGATGATAAATGTAGTAGAGACGATAGAGGAAATTAAAAATATGTTGGATAATAAAAAAATAATTGGTTATAAATGATACAGACAAGAATAAATAACGTGGACATTACTTGGGGAGAATCACCCTTTTTAGCGTATAACCCAGAGTTAGATATTATTATTATAGTCTCTGAAAATGATGATTTTTTTAAGGGGACTGTAATATTTTCTAATAATCCCGAACATCCAATTGGTGAATACTACCAGTATTGGGATAAATCATATTTTTGCGCTTTCGAAGGTGAAATAATATTAAACAACAAAAGATAATGAAAAAGATACTCGGAGCGCACAACGCAAACACATGTCTGGAACCACGCAAATGGTGGATGAGACTAATTAACTTTACGTCAAAATGCCAAAAGTTGACAATAGCCGAACAGTTCAAGCATGGAGTAAGATACTTTGACTTTAGAATAAGATATGACAAAAAATTAGGTATGTTTATAAATTGTCATGGATTGGTAGAATATTATGAATCGCTAAGTATTACTGTTTATAATTTAACTTATCTTGCAGCAAAAATAGCACCAGAACCAATTTATATTAGGTTTGTGTATGATGATACATTTAATAATAATATAGATGATTATAATTTGTCGAAACTATTTAGTGAACAGATATACCCTATTTTTAAGCATAACGATAATATTATTTGGCAACTTATAAAAAAAACTTCATGGGGACATATAGATTCCAACCATAGACCTCAACCTGCAATAGTGGACTGTTTTAAAAACTACAGAGGCTACAAATGGATTCCTTTCCCGCAAAGATATATATCTAAACATAAAGAACATTATCAAGAAATCATAGATAATACAAAGGTTGAAAAAGATACAGTATTCCTATGTGACAGAGTAGATTTATTCAAAATAAAATAATATGGCAACAAGTAAAAGAACATGGCAAAGATTCGAGGCAGCAGTAGCAGCCATTTTTGGGACTAAAAGAGTCCCCCTTTCAGGTAGCAATTCAGGGCATAATACTCACTCCGATTCTATGCACCCTGATATTTACATAGAATGCAAACTACGTGAATCGTTTTCGATATGGAGATTATTTGATGATACTTCTAAAAAAGCTAAGAAAGAGGGGAAAATACCTCTTGTAGCTATAAAGGAAAAAAACAAAAAGGGATGTTTATTTATTATAAGCCCTGATAACTTAAAAGAGTTAGCGGATTTATACAACTCTGATAAACAAGAAAATGAACGAGAAATATACGTTGAATTATAAAATTTAATATATTTGTGTATGGAAATGATTGTTATTGAAATAGATTTGAGCCAAATCCCCTCGGATAAAATAAAAAATTTCCTGCGGAAAAATGGGAATGAAGCCAATGTTGTTAAGCTATGTGCATGTAAACGTAAACAGCCAGACCCTTACGGAAGTGACATTACAGTTTACATAAATCAAAATGCAGAAGAAAGATCGTCAAATCAACCTAAAATATTCTGCGGTAAAGGAGTTGAAATAAAAACAAATAAAACAGAGACACAACAAAACAATAATAGTCGAAATAATAATAATGATGATTGTCCTTTTTAAAATATAAATCATGGAAACAGAGGAAATTTTAAATATTATACAAGCGTCATTAAAAATATGCGCTGAGAATATTAAAGCCCGTCACTGGACTATGGTAGGGCACGACTTTATGACTTATCACCCTTATTTTGACGAAATAAACGAAAAACTAATAGATTTTGTAGATGAAATTGCGGAAAGTACCGTAGTAACCGGAGGAATACCGCCCTATAATTTTGAACAATATTTAAAATTTTCATTTATAGAGCCTATTAAATTTATCCCTTCTTTGGATATGATGATAAAGGATACTATATCGGAATTGCAAAAGATATATGATTATATAAATGATAACTTCGCCCAATTTGACGATACAACGGCAGATTTAATGGTTAAAATAACAAGAAAAATAAGAGACAAATACCTATTCTTTTTAATACAATCTGACAAGCTTAGTTTTAGTTAAACATTATTATTCATTATTTTTAATACGTATTTATCCCGTTTGTTTGTGAAAATAGACGGGATTTTTTATATTTGTACATATCATTAAGTACAGCATTTCGGAAAACAGAAAAATTGGCAAATGAGGCTCCCCAAATTGTGAAATTCGGGGAGTTTTTATATATTTGCATAGTGTTTAATATTCGTATGTATCTACAACGGTTTGTGAAAATAGTTGTCACCACTTAATTTTTTTCATATTAAATGATAATGTAGAAAAGGCTACAACTTTCGTTGTAGCCTTTTTTTAATAGCATGAGAATATTTCTATCCTCTATACTACCAACACACTAAAATGTTAGAAAATTCCATTGTGCACCAAAACCGAGATATGGAGAAAATTTATTACAAGAAATGGCGTAACCATATCCTGCCTGCAATCCTAAGCTGAAGTGGCTTTTCTTTTTTTTAATATGCGTTTCAGTTTTTGTTATGGTTAAATACTTGACTGGAGAATAAACTTCTATCTTTTTAGCCTCTACCTTATATCCGGTCATACATATTGAATATGTAGAATCTTCAAAACAGTATTCAGATATCGGTATTTCTACTTCTGCCGGCTTAGAAAGTTCAGGAACATACAACGTGTCCCTGATAGTCTCCTTTATTTTGATGTATTTTGGAATTAATAGTGTGTCAATGAATGTATCTACCTTTGTGATGACAAAAGTGTCTGTGTGAGTCTCTATTTGGGGCGTATTGGCGTGTTTGCCTATGGTATATCCACAAGCAAAGGACAGAAAGAGCGAGAGAACCAATAACACCCCAAATTTTCTCATTTCTTAAAATATAATTCAGATTCTGCCTTCCTTCTCCTTACAAGTCCTGAAAGCACTTCTTTCCCCGCATATATCCATTTCTTGAACTCATTAGCGATAGTAGGGTCATTCGGATTTAATTTCACTTTACGCAAAAGTGTAGAATCCGAAAAGTTCTTCACCCCGACATTATAAGTAAAAGAGACTAATGCGTCAAACTGGTTTTGTGTCAATTCCACATCCATAGTTGAGCCGGATACTATATCTACAGCATTAGAAATATCATCTAAAAGAAATTCCGTTGCTTTAGCCTCTGTTATTACATCGCCTTCTTTTACATTATATGTATGCCCATACCCGATAGTCCATACTCCGGCTGGACACTTATATGCAACCAGTCTTAACCCCTCAAATTCCTTTATAAGGTTAAGCCCCTTTTCTCCTATTTGATTCAGATGCTTCATGTGTTTCAAATTCTTTAAAATATGGTATTTTCTTTACTATCTCAAAGCTTACTATATAATGTATAAAAGATATTGCCCTATTATTCGGAAGCAATGATTTTATGTTAGTCAGTATGTTCAATGAATAAAAATACGTGACGATTGCTACAATTGCCGATATGCACTGTAACGCCATTGCTTTGTTATGGAATTTATTACCTATAAAATAAACGCTCCCTACTAAAAGATAAAACACTAACATCTCACATAAGCAGAAGTAAAACTTTTTGCATTTAAACGTTTTCTGTTTTACAATGATATCTTCTATCAATCCTATTATAAAGTTTATCAAGAATACATAAGCGATAATTATAACATAATCATATATAGGAGCTATGTAGCTTATTACTACAGCAAATAAACTCCCTAAAAATCCCTGAAATCCTCCCGCCTGATTCTCCATAATATCATACCATTTTAACTAATGCAATAATATCTATATCTAAAGTGAAATTAGATGCAGACTGTGGGTTAGAAATAAAGAAATATAATTGGCTATTATCATAACTCATTGTTATACTAAAATCACTCATATTTACTTCTTCACTGGTAACCTTTTTAGCATAAACTACATTTGTTAATCTATATCCACTATTAATATCTATATTTACTGATACACTGTTTTCTGCTGTTGATATACTTTCTGTACCAGCCCATGTAGTATTAAAATCCTTTTCGACTGTTGCTTGTTTATTATTTATTTTAATTGTAATTCCTGAATAAGAAACTCCTAAAAAATAGGGAGTGACATTTAATTTATCTTCTGTTACTGATTTTGATTGTAGTGCGTCATTAGATATTGAGCCTAATCCAATGTTCCGTTCTGTTACTTGATAATCCCCTATTTTAGCCGAGGTGATGGCTCCGTTGGCTATATCTGGAGTCGAAATAGTGCCGTCAGCTATCTTTTCGGAGGTGACGGCTCCGTCAGCTATCTTTAGGGTTCCTACAGCCCCATTTGCTATGTCTGATAAACCTATACTTGACGGTAATACCAGATTCGCCCGCCAATCGTATGTGTGATAGAATGAATACCCGTCCATACCTACAGCCCATGTTAAGTCGATTGTAGCCACTTCGGATATTCCCGTAGGTTGAGTATTGCTAAATAATGCTCTTTTTATAGCTGTATATTCTTGCCCTGTTTCTGACGAACGTTGTTCTACATCGCTTAACCATACATATACAGTCGCTCTATTTTGTTCTGTAACAGTAAATGTTTTATTGCAGGTCGCAATTATTATAGTCCCTGTAGCTAATGACGGTAGAGATGAAGAGGTTTTAAATATAAGCTGGGTAGTCCCAGAAGTAAAAGTAGCCGCATCCATCTCATTAGACATACTAATATCAATGAATTTGTAATTACTTGCCCCTAAAAATATTCCTAATGCGCTTTGCCAGTTATCAAATGCGCTTACTAAGTCATTTATATAAACAAGATTGCCATCATCGTTTATATATGATAATATTGTGTCTTTGAGCATATTGTACTGATTTTAGTTTATACTTTATCCCCCATATTATTAATGAATCTACAGTTTGGGTAAATTCTGAAAATGTATCTTTATTTTCTTCTAAATAAGACGGGTAATTTATAATTACTCCTGTTGTCAAAGATGAAGTATATAAATATGACTTTCCCCCAGCCGTATAGTCTTTATCGCTCCAATATACTTTTTCGCCAGCTTCATAATCTGAAGGATATAGATATACTTTATTTGAAGTGATATTTATAGCCTCTATATGCCTCCCGTCAGGGTCGTATAGGTCATTAAGAATATCTATTACTTGTTGCTTCCCATATTGGCAGGCAGCGATTTTATATGCCCGTTGCCTTTTTGTATTATATTCGTTCCATAGTAAGATAAAAGGATATAACAAACATAACAACAGCTTATAGAAGTTGTTCAACCGGTATTCATTATTTACCATATAATTAGGTCTGTTTATCTGGTAAATAAGTTTAGGTATATTTATTTCTCTAAACGGGAACATAGCTAATATTTAAATCCTCCGCAAAATTAAAATATCCTGATACTAATTTTATCCTTCCATTTTCCGCATTATATGTCAGTGAACCATTTGTAGAAACAACGTCAGGGATATATGCTGCTTCAACTCCTGATACTTCTTGGAAGGATTTTTCTAAATCGTTTATGAACAATGGAGCGCCTAACACTATATTCTGTTGTATAGTCGTTTTCATGGATTCTATATCATTTTTCACCTGTGCAAGAGAATTGCCGGCACTGTAATACACTGTCATGCCTTCAGGGAATGTTAATATATCCGGTTCTCGGCTCTGTATAAATAGATTGAATCCCAATGGTATAAAATTTTCGTAGTAATCTTTGAATGCCGTAAGCTGGTCTGAACTCA